>Ga0116228_10000147_pt1 | contig 46607 bp, 42 predicted proteins | sample S1TSphfallax_2_FD_89694 | JGI IMG/M metagenome (GOLD analysis project Ga0116228, IMG submission 89694) | Host-associated microbial communities from peat moss isolated from Minnesota, USA - S1T2_Fc - Sphagnum fallax MG | ecosystem: Host-associated > Plants > Peat moss > Unclassified | place...
CGACGAAGGGGCCGGAGAGACCGTGGCCGGCATTGTTGACGAGCACATCCGGCGTGTAGTCACGGGCATCGAGGCGGCGCAGCAAGGACTCGGTCGCGGTCCGATCCGTCAGATCGACCGCCGCGACTTCCACTGAGTCGCCGAGGGAGTCGGCCGCAGCGCGAAGCTTATGGATCTCCCTGCTCACGAGCAGCACTCGCGAGCCCCCTGCGGCGTACTGGCGGGCAGTTTCAAGACCGATGCCGTCGCTGGCGCCCGTGATCATGACCTGCGACTGGCTAAAGATGGATGACATGTGAATTCTCCTTGAATGGCGGTTGAATCAAGCTGCCTGGCGCTGTTTGCCAACGCGAGGAAAGTCGATCGCGGTTTGAGCGACCTCATTGAGATAGTTGGTGAAGGCGCTCACGGCGACGACGAGCGCGATTGAGGATTCGATCGTTTCAGGGGTGGTCAGTCGTGACATGTCAAATCTCCAATTCAGTCGAAGGGTGAATCAACCGGTTCCGTGACCGTTGCAGGACAGTCTCCGGCATTCCATTTCGGTTGATAAGATGTCAATCTTTGGATTGTTCTTTCCGTATTGTGAGAACTTATGGACCGGCTCGAAGGCATGGCGGCGCTGGTTTCGGTTGCAAAGGCCGGGGGCTTTTCCGCGGCTTCGCGCGAGACTGGTATCCCGTTGGCGACGTTGAGCCGGCGGGTGGCGGACCTCGAGGCCGAACTCGGCGTGCCCCTGCTTCGGCGCTCGACCCGGCAGATCGCTTTGACGGAGACGGGGCAGAGCTACTTTCAGGCCTGTCAGCGGGTGCTCGAAGAGATTCGCGACGCTGAGGAGAACTTGAAGGGTGAGTACCGCACGCCTAAGGGTGATCTCACGCTGACGGCACCCATGGGTTTCGGGCGCCTGCACCTGCAGCCGGTGGTGATGGAGTTTTTGCGCGTCTACCCCGCAATCAATCTCCGCCTGGTCCTGGCTGACCGGCTGGTTGATTTCATCGAGGAACCGATCGATCTCGCGCTCAGGATTGCCGAACTCGCCGACAGCCCCTTGATCGCGCGGACCGTGGGCAAGATTCGCATGGTTGTGAGTGCGAGTCCTGAGTACCTCGAAGAACACGGCACTCCAAAGCACCCCTCGGAATTAGCCCTTCATGATTGCATCGCATGGTCCGGCTTGGGCCCGCTCAATACCTGGTGGTTTCGCGAGGGCGAGACCGATCGTACGTTTCCGATACGCACTCGATTCTCGACCAGCAGTGCGGAATCCGCCATCGACGCCGCTCTGAATGCCTTGGGTCTCGTGCAGACGACGTCCTACCAGGCGGAGCGCGGTGTGCGCGACGGCGGTCTCAAGATCCTGCTCGAGGACTTTGAATGCGCACCGACGCCGGTGAGTCTCGTTCACGCCGGCAATCGATCCGTCCCGCTCAAGCTGCGGGCGTTCCTTGATTTTGCAGGACCGAGGCTATCCCACCGGTTAAAGCTGATCGAGGAGGCGATGGATTCAGAGACCTGGTGGTGACCGGTACGCGTTGCGCGGGATGCCTGTGAGGTGCAAATGTGACTCGAAAGGGTATCTTTGGCCCCTGCCCTTTCGATGCTGTCGATTTCACTGGCATTTCTGTCCCTCTCAGCCGCACGGGCCGGTGACGAGAAGCTCGTCCAGTTGCGAGAACGTCTCCGGCATTGCACTCTCCATCCCGCCATTGGCATCGAGCGCTTCCTTTGAGGGATAGAGTTCGTGCACGACCAGCAACGTCTTGCCACCGTTTTCCTCAAAGGTCACCGTAGTGACGGAACCGCCATCGGTTTCATCATTAGTCCAGACGAGACGTGAGTGCGGTATCACCTCAAGGTACCTGCCGAAGAATGCGACGACCCCTGGGGCAGTTGCGTGGGCGAACTCGAAACGGTACCTGCCGCCGACACGAACATCCATTTCGCAGGAAAGCAGGGACATGCCCATCGACTTCGGCACCCACCACCGTTTGATCAGCTCGGGCTTGGTCCACGCCTCGAATACGATGCGCGCCGGACCGTTGAAGGTTCGCGTGACGACGACCTCACGCTCGGACTTCCGCTCCACCGTCGTGCGGTTCGTCATCGGGTGGGCTCACCCTCTCTTCTTGCGTGCATCGTTCTTCTCCTTCCGATTCAGTTCCGCCACGAGCTTGTCCAGCTCGTCGAAGCGTGCGTCCCAGAGCTGCCGGTATCTCTCGATCCATGCAGCTTCCTCCTCCAGTCGGCGCGGGCCGAGCTTGCAAGTCCGCACGCGCCCGACCTTCACCGTGGTGACTAGCCCCGCCCGCTCCAAGATGCCGACATGCTTCTTCAAGCCCGTGAGAGTCATGCGGAATTTCTCGGCTAGGTCCGTGATCGAAGCGTCTGCACTCCCGAGCTGTTCCAGGACGCCACGTCGGGTGGCGTCAGAGAGCGCAGCGAACGAGGCATCGAAGCGGGTCTCCATATATTGAACCATATGGTTCAGTATTTAACACACCGGTAGTCAGCGCGCAAGGGGGAGGCCGATCTTCAGGCAGCCTGGAGCAGCGCGTGCCGCTGGCGCTTCCAGGAATGGCGCTCTGGTGGCTCCAACGGCAATCAGCGAGACTGGCCAGCCTAGAACAAGGACCCGGGGTATTTCCAGTGATTCGATTTCGCATCGCCGCCGTGCCGCTGCTGGCGGTATTCGCTCCTCGATGGGCCGCCCACGCCGCGGAAACGCCGAACATTGGCCAAGCATTGCCGACCATCGTGGTCACAGCGACCGCTATCCCCGGTACCACCCTCGACATCGACAAGATCCCGGGTAATGTCCAGGTGCTCTCTGCGGCAGACTTGACTCGCGACGGCTCAGCGAGCCTGACGACTGCGCTGAATTCCACACTCAGCAGTATCAACATCAACGATGATCTCGACGATCCCTTTCAGCCTGACATTCTGTATCGGGGCTTTGAAGCCTCGCCCGTGCTCGGCACCCCGCAAGGCCTGGCGGTCTATCAAAATGGAGTGCGTATCAATGAAGCGTTCGGCGATACCGTCAATTGGGACCTCTTCCCCGACATCGCGATCAATCAGGTGGAACTGGTGAGTTCGAGCCCTGTATACGGCCTCAATGCCTTAGGCGGCGCGATTTCGGTCACGATGAAGAACGGGTTCACCTATCAGGGCGCGGATGTGGAGTTATCCGGAGGTTCCTACGAGCAACGCGCCATCACGGCGCAATACGGGGTTGATTCGGGTCCGTTCGGCTTTTACGTGGCTGGCCGGGCACTCGACTGGGACGGCTGGCGCGAGTTTTCTAACGATAAGATGCGTGACATTTACACGGCCTTCAGCGTACGCACCGACACGGCCACGCTCGATCTTAGTTTTACGCGTGCCGACAACACGATGAACGGTCAAGGGTCCGCGCCAGTGCAGGAACTTGCCATCGACCGATCCTTGGTGTTCAGCGGTCCGCAGACCAACGTCAACACGCTCGATTTCGTCACGCTCAATGGTACCGTGAAGATGTCGGATGCCTGGTCGCTGCAAAGCGTGCTCTATTACCGGCAATTCGACCAGACGGTCTCGAACGGCAACACGACCGATTACGAGGCCTGTCCCACCACGCCGGGAATCCTCTGTCAGCCCGACGGGGTGACCCCGCTCATGAATTCCGCTGGCCAAACCCTGCCGGATATTTCCAATGGTGGCACGACGGTCATCGGTGAAAATGACTTCGAGTTGATCCACGCCTGGGGCCGCGGAGCCACCTTGCAAGCCGCCGATGATGAATCGATTTTCGGATACCAGAACCAATTGACGATCGGCGCGGCCGTCGACTACGCAGCGACGAATTATTACACCGGCGCTCAGATCGGCGTGATCAGCCCACAGCTGCTCGTGCTGCCTTCGAACTTGATCGTCGACACTCCGGAGAATTCCGCCGCCGCGGCAGCGAACGGTGATCCAGTGCCCATCAGCGTCGATTCCGTCAACAAGAACTTGGGCGGCTATTTCACCGATACCTTCAATGCCACCCCCGATTTGGCGGTCACTGCGAGTGGTCGGTACAACATCGCCCACGTCGATCTGGCGGATCAATTGGGCACCACCCTGAACGGCAGCAATCGGTTCGTGCATTTCAATCCGGCAATGGGAGCGACCTACAAGATCGTTCCCACGCTGACGGTGTACGGCGGGTTTTCTGAGAACAATCGCACGCCGACCGCCAGCGAGATCGAATGCTCCAATCCGGCGACGCCGTGCTTGCTGCCCACGAATTTAGCCGGTGATCCGCCGAACTTGCGTCAAGTGATTGCTCACACGATCGAACTTGGGTTTCGTGGGCAGACTGCACGCCTGGCGGGCGGCGACGTGTCGTGGAATCTGACCGTCTTTCGCACGCTGCTACATGATGACATCTTTGGTATCGCGACTTCGGTCAGTCAGGGATTTTTCCAAAATATCGGCGATACCCGCCGCCAAGGAATCGAGGCGGGACTCAATTATCGCGGAGATAACTGGTCGGCTTACGCCAACTACAGCTTGGTCCAAGCGACCTTTGAGTCTCCGCTGGCGGTACCGTCACCGTCCAACCCGTATCAGGATGCGCTCGGAGATATCCCAGTGGCGCCGGGCGATCACTTGCCGGGAATTCCCGAGCACCGCCTGAAACTCGGCGCGGATTATAAAATCCTTGCACAGTGGACGGCCGGTGCGACATTGAACGTCGTCAGCAGCTTTTACTACGTGGGCGACGAATCCAACCAGCTTGCGCCGATACCGGGCTACACGACCGTCAACCTGCATTCGAGCTACAAACCCGCGCCGCACCTCGAGGTCTTCGCGTCGATCGACAATCTATTCAATCGAAAATATGCCACCTGGGGCATCTTGAGCGACCCCACGGGCATTGGCGCGCCGGGCATTCCGCCCAATGGTGTCACCAATGGTCCGGGAGTGGACAACCGATTCTTGAGCCCGGCTGCGCCCTTCGAGGTTTTCGGTGGTGTACGGGTCACTTTCTGACCGCAAATGGCCGTTTTGACAATGCGTCGATGCCAATGCCGGCGAAGACCGATTCGCGTCTCGGCGAGGGAATGAATGCCGTCGGAGAGTTCGCATTCCAGCATCCCCAGTGGAAGCGGTGAAGTCAATTTTGTTTTTCTCGACGCACCCATCGATGCACGCCAACCGGTACTCAGGTGTGGCAGCATCCTCACGCGGGCAGCGATGCGATGTCGATGGAGAAGCGGTATTTCACAATCAGCAGCGATGTTCGGCGCCCGGTGTTTACAAGAGTCAGCGCTGCTGGCAGCATCTCCTCCTTGACACCGGTACGCAGGACGGCGCACGCGCACGGAGAATCTCGTAACATCGCCACCATGAAAGGGATGCGTCACATTCAAAGTCCGGGATGGGCGACCGTTTTCCTTCTCGGTCTGCTACTGCTGCGGGCGCTCGTCCCTGCAGGGTTCATGCTGGCTCCTGTCGAAGGCCGATTCGTTGTTGTGCTGTGCCACGGGAACATGTCGGCGGGTGGCCATGAGCACCACCACCATGATCCGGCCCGCGATGACGCCGTGCATCATGATGGTCTCCACGGGCATCCCGATTGCCCGTATGCGCAAAGCTCGGGCCCCGCCCCGCTGCCGACATTGCCTATGCTCGCCGCGGGAGACGCGTCCGCCAGCCAGCTGGCGGCTCCCGCCAGCATTACTCAGACGCTCTCACGCTTCGGCCCTTCCCGTCACCAAACGCCCCGCGGACCTCCGGCACCCGTCTGAAGATTTGACCGTTACGCCGTGCAGGACGCAGGTCATTCGAACTGGCTGCGTTCCAGCATTGCTGCAATCAATCTGGGACTCACCCGAGGTCATTTATGCATTCGTCAATTTCGACGCGAGGCTCAGCCACGCCGTCTGCTTCTTTTTGGTCCGGCCGCACACGGCGGCTGATCCCCTTCATTTTGGCAACCACATTGGCACCGGGCTTAACCCGAGCGTGTGCATGTGGGTGCGGCGTATTCGACGTAGGCACAGCCGCTATGCTCCTGACGCATCCAGGCGGTATGCTGTACCTTGAAGAGGACTATCAAAGTCAGGATCAGAATTGGGTCGGCTCGCACGCCGCGCCAACCGCCAACAATACCGATAAGGAAATTGAAACCAATTTCGGAGGGGTTGGCCTCGACTATGCCTTCAATCGCGATTGGGCGATGTCCGTGAAGGTTCCGTTTTGGGATAGGCTCTTCCGCACCGACATCGGGTCTCCCGGAGCGCCCGACGTCCAGGATTACCGTCACAGTGCACTCGGCGACATACGCGTGCTCGCAACCTACACAGGGATCTCTGCGGACATGTCGACGGGACTATCGGTGGGGCTGAAGCTACCCACGGGTGATTGGACGTACCCGAATTTCGATCGCGACACCTCGATCGGTACAGGGACCACCGATCTGTTGCTGGGCGGCTATCATCTCGGCAACATCAGTCCTGAGCATCATCTGCAGTGGTTTGCCGAGGCGCTGTTCCAGCGGGCATTCGACAACCGAGAAGGGTACCGACCTGGCAACGAGACCGACGCCGCGGTCGGAATTCTCTACAATGGCTTGCATCTGGGGAAGACCAATAGCCTGACCGCCTTGCTGCAAGTGATCGGCTCGGATCGTCTGCACGACAGCGGCGTGAACGCCGATCCTCCCAACAGCGGCTATCGTCGGGTGCTGCTATCGCCCGGACTCGAAGCAGACGTCGGCAAATGGAAGTTCTACGGAGACGCGGAATTTCGGCTCTACCACTACGCGAATGCCGCCCCGTCGGTGGCCTATGAAGGGACCCAAGGTCAGCTCGTCGCGCCGTTCTTGTTGAAGCTCATCGTGAGTTACAGCTTTTGACTCGGCAACGCTGCCCGTGTCGGCACGAAGAGGGGAACGCTTTGAAACCAGTCCACCATACCTCAACTCGGCTGCGGGTCGAACCGCCTACTGCATCAAGCGATCCGTTTCTTTCTTGACGACGGCGTAGCATTCGCAACACAGCATTTCCAACTTCGGTCGGTCAAGAACCTCGATATGTCCACGTTGATAGTGGATGATCCCGAGACGTTGCAGCTTGCCGGCCGCCTCGGTGACTCCCTCGCGCCGCACGCCAAGCATGTTGGCGATCAGTTCCTGGGTCATGTGCAACTGGTTTGAGGAGAGACGATCGAGCGACATCAAGAGCCATCGACAGAGCTGCTGGTCCACCGAGTGATGGCGATTGCATACGGCTGTCTGTGTCATCTGGGTGATCAGCGCTTGGATATACTTCAGGAACTGCTCATGGAACGTGCCGATGCGATGAAACTCTTCCTTGATTGGTCGCCCTGCCAGGCGATAGGCGTGGCCCCCGCTCTGCACCACCGCGAGGTTGGCGGTCGTCTCTCCCCCCATGAAAAGCCCGATGCCGATCAGACCTTCTTTGCCCACGATCGCAATCTCCGCGGACGAACCGTCCGCCAACACATAGAGAAGCGAGACGATGCAATCGATTGGAAAGTAAATATGGTGCAACGTCCCGCCTGATTCGTAGAGAACGGTTCCGAGCGGCATTGCGGTGTACTCGAGGTAGGGCAAAAGACGCCCTAACTCGTCGGGGGCGAGCGCTCCGAGGAGACGATTCGCGGTCGGTCGATGGATTTCAATCATTCGGCAATGCAAACCGTCGCGGTGCCGATGGCTCGATCAATCCGAGCAAAAAATGTGCGCCGGCCGGATCCCGGCCGGCGCATGCGTGCATGAAACGGACCTCCCCCTCTTGCGCGCTCTTCAGATACAGGTCGGCGGAGACTGAGCGGGCACCTTGGGTTACACGTCCGAGCATCGCGCGCAGCACCGCCGCGCTCTCCCGGATCAGAAAATCGTCCAGCGAGCGGCCTCGCAGGCAATCGCGGTCGAATCCGAGCAGGGTCGCCCCCGTCAGATTCAGCTCGCGCAGCACCGCCCCAACGTCCACCGTGAAATAGGCAATCGGGGCGAAATCGTAGAGCTGCACCTGCCGATCGAGCGCAAGCTCGAGTTCAGCGCGAGAGCGGCGAAGCTCCTCGCTCTGCAGATCGACTTCCACTTGATGGACCTGCAGTTCATGGAGCAAAGCGAGCGCGTCGGAAGCGGTCGACGGCGAGGAAGCGAGATCGTAGAGCACGCCGAGGGCGGCCATTGAGTCCGCCTGGGCCTGCGCGCCCGATCCCTTCAAGTGCGCGACTGCGCGAGAACGAAGAGCTGCGTTGCCGTTCGCATCATCAGCCACTGTCTTCATCATGCCACCTCGTTGTTCGTGTGATTCGGACACTTTCCACAGGACTTGATTCTACTGCGTCATCCCTTGCGGAGTCGGGACTCCAATTGCTTCGCGGCGGTGATGTCGACGAAGGTGATCACGGCGCCCTCGATGACGTTGGCGACCGTACGGTAGGGCATGATACGCACCTTGAACCAGCGCTCATCGCTCGTCGAAATTTCCTTCTCGCTGAATGCGAGGGTGCGCAAGGTGTCGTTCGCGTCGGCATGGAGCGCAGGATAGTTCAGCGTCGTGGCGAGTTCGCTCAGAGGACGCCCGATATCGACATCGCGCAGGCTGATGATGCGCTTGATCTGCTCCGTGAAGCGGCGCACGTTCAGGTCCTTGTCCAGAAAAAGCGTGGCGATGTCGGTGCTGTTGAGCAGGTTCTGCATATCGCTTTGGGCGAGCGCAAGGTCATCGAGTTTCGATTGCAACTCGACGTTGATGGTCTGTAACTCCTCGTTCATCGACTGGGTTTCTTCCTTGGAAGTCGTCAGTTCCTCATTTGCCGACTGCAATTCCTCGTTCGTCGATTGCAACTCCTCGATCGCCGCCTGCCGTTCCTCTTCCGAGGCGCTCATCGCCTCGCGCAATCCCTTGAGTTCCTCCTGAGAACGCAACAGTTCCGCGCCGATTGCGGGATCGATCGCACCCCCCTGCTTCTTGCGCCGCGACTTTTCGGCGAGCGGCGCGGCAACGTCGCGAAACACAACCACCACCAGGCCTTGCAGCCCCTTCGGCTCGTCGATGGCCTCGACGATGAGGTCGAGCTGGTGCGTCGAATTGCCATCCAGGCGCAGGCCGTGCACCTCGACCGCTGCGCGCTCTTTGACGGCACGGCGTAATGCGACGGCGAGTTGTGTGCGTATGGCGGGTTTGGCCATGACGTGGATGTTCCAGTTTGCCTTGCCGGCTGCAGCTTCGAGGTACTGACCCGTGTGTCCGCTGACGTATAGAATGTCCCCGAGTTCGTTCACGAGTACGGCGGCCGGGCAGTACTTCTGCAGGAGCAGCTGGTCGGCGAGCACCTGAAGGTTTGCTGTGGGGGGTGCCTGCGGCGACATGGATAACTCCTGCGCGCGAGCGCGGTCTGAAAGGCGTCGATAGAAAGGGTATTCCACGGCACCGAACGCAGCTTTGCCAGGGCGGCGTCGGTAAAGTCTCGATTTCGATGACAGGGGCAGGAATAGATTCTGCGCCGGCCCCACGGTCTCCGATCCGCCCAGCATCAGTACGCCGCCCGGGACCAGGCTGTAGTGGAACAGCGGCAAGAGGCGCTTTTGGAGCGTGGCGTTGAAGTAAATCAAGACGTTGCGACAGAGGAGAAGATCGAGCCGCGTGAAGGGCGGCTCCATGATCAAGTCGTGCTGGGCGAATAGCACCATTTCCCGAATGCGCGGTTCGATCCGGTAGCCGTGATTCTGACCCTCGCTGCGGAAAAAACGGGCCAGGCGTTCCGGCGAGACATCCGCAGCTATGGATGCGGGGTAGCGACCACGTCGGGCAAATGCAATGGCATCAGCATTGAGATCCGTGGCAAAGATCTGCATGGTGAAGGCGGCCGGTGCGGCCAAGCGCTCGCGCGTCTGCGTGAAAGCCATTGCCAAAGAGAATGCCTCCTCACCGGTGGAGCAGCCCGCGACCCAGGCACGAAAGCGTCCGTCGGTGCCCGCGCGAGCGAACAACTCAGGGATCACGATGGAGCTGAGTTCGTCCCAAGCTTCCGGATCCCGAAAGAAATTCGTCACCCCGATCAGCATCTCCTTGAACAACAGATCGAGTTCCGCCGGATTTGCGCTCAAGAAGGCTGCGTATTCCGCCATGCTCATGAGCCCGTGTATGGCCATGCGCCGCTCGATGCGACGCCGCAACGTGCTCGGCTTATACGACGTCAGGTCGTGCTTGCTGCGCGCACGCAGTAAAGCCAGGATGGCGTCCAACGCGTCGGGCAACGGATCTTCGTCGCTGTGCGCGGGCGCCCTTGCATTGGCTTGCGGGCCTATGACCCGCAGAATATGCGCTGGCAGATCGGCGGCGAGCCCAACCACGTCCGCCGCTCCAGCGGCGATAGCGCTTTTTGGCATGGAATCGAACTGCGCCGACCGTGGTTCCTGCGCCAGCGTCAAGCCGCCCTGCGTCTTGATCGCCTGCAAACCGAGCGTCCCATCCGAGCCCATGCCCGACAGGACGACGCCAATGGCTCGCGCTCCCTGATCGCCCGCGAGGGAGCAGAACAGGACGTCGATGGGCAGGCGCATCCCGCGCGGCTCACTCGGTTCGGCGAGACGCAGAAGTCCCCCTTTCACGGTGAGTTCCGTGTTCGGAGGAATCACGTACACGGTATTCGGTTCCAAACGCGAAGACGCCGTGACCTCGCGAACGGGCATGGACGTCGATCGTTGCAGCAGGGCTGCCAACATGGCTTTGTGCGTGGGATCCAGGTGCTGAACGACGACGTAGGCCAGTCCGCTCGCCGTCGGCACATGCGCCAGGAACTGTTCCAGCGGCTCTAGACCGCCCGCAGAAGCGCCCAGTCCAACGACGCGCGTCGGAAAGTGTTTTTGCTCGGAAATATTACTCGTCGGCGTCAGCATCTTCTTGGGCCTTCCTGGCGATATTGTCCATTGGCACTAACACCGTCGCGCCGGAGAAATTTTTTCCCTGTCGCGCGGTTACGCCGGCGATGGGACCAGCATAGCGGCAAACGACAGCGTTGCGCACAATCGCCAGTGGCGAGTTGACGAGTTTTTCGCCGACTCCAAAAGCCGGCAACCTGCGCAGGGGACGTGTGTCATGCTCATGTGCGTTGGCCCGTGGGCACTTTGAAGCCGGGTTATCTGCGCCGCAACTTGGTGTGAGATTTCGTAACCTCGCAATAAACCCCCTTTTATTACAAGCACTTGTGTAACATACCTCGAAGGACCCAGGGTGGCCGCCGGCGCTAGATCGGGCATCATGCGCCCATGCCCACCAATGCCCGCTCAATAGCCTCGCTGACGATCTCGTTCGGACTGGTGGCCATTCCCGTGAAGCTGTATTCCGCGACCGTCTCCGGCGAACGGATTTCATTCAACCTGCTGCGTCAGAAGGATGGCTCGCGCGTCAAACAACAGTATGTCGCGGTGAACGACGGTAAACCGGTTGAGCGTTCCGAGATGACCAAAGGCTATGAATTCGCCAAAGATCAATATGTGATGTTCTCCGCCGAGGAACTCAAGGCCCTCGAGGATGAAACGACCCATGCGATCGACATCAGTCAGTTCGTGCCCTTGGACACCGTCGATCCGGTTTATTTCGACGGCACCTATTATTTGGCCCCCGACAAGGGCGGCGCGAAACCGTACTCCCTGCTGGCCACCGCGCTCAAGAAGGCCGATCAATGCGCGGTCGGCCGCTGGATCTCCCGCGGCAAGGAACACATCATCGTGGTGCGCGCCTTCGACGATGGACTGGCGATGCACCAGCTGCATTTCAAGGCGGAAGTACGCACGATCAAGGAGTTGGGCATAGAGCCCGCACCCGTGTCAGAGGCGGAGTTGAAGCTCGCGAATCAACTGATCGAGCACTTGGCGACCAAGCGTTTCGATCCGAACGAGTTTTCCGATGAGCATCGCGCCCGGGTCGAAGCGGCCATTCGGCAGAAAGTCGAAGGCAAGGAAGTTACTTTGGCGGAATCACCGGTGACCAATACCGGCGGCAACGTCGTGGATTTGATGCAAGCATTGAAGGCGAGTCTGAATGCCAGAGGCACCTCGAAAACGCCGGAACTCAAAGACCGGAAGACGCCCAAGCGAGCGCGCGCGCCACAAGCGGTCGTCGCCGCCAAGAAATCTGCTCGACGATGAAATGCATGCCTATTCGCAGGCTGATTTAACGCGTCTTTTTCGTCTGCCGCCGCGGCTCGTGGGCGCCTTGGCGCGTGCCCGCTACATTACGCCAAGTGCGGTCGGCGGAAAGACGCTTTACACCTTTCAAGACCTCCTGATCCTGCGTACCGCGAGCGCATTGAAAGCCGCGAAGATATCGACGCCGCAAATCACGGCTGCCTTGGGGAACATCCGTGCGACGCTGCCGCCGGGTGCGGTGCTCACAACCTTGGCATTGGCGGCATCAGGGAAGGATCTGCTCGTCAGGGAGGGGGCCAAAGCCTGGGAAGCGACCACGAGGCAGTACAGCCTACCGCTCAGCGAGACGAAAGGTGCGACGGTGACCGCGCTGGTTCCCCCGCCCTCCCCGTCCCCGGCGTATCTCGAGGCTGAAACGCACTACGCCAGAGGCCACGCCTTGGAAGACGCCGACGTCGACGCCGCCCGCGCCGCTTACGCCGATGCACTCAAGGTCGACGGCGATCACCTCGATGCGAGGATCAACTTGGGCCGGCTGCTGCATCTCGCGGGCGAATTGCGGGAGGCCGAGAAACTCTATCGTGCGGCGAAGCATTCGAGCGCCGTGCTGTCGTTCAATCTGGCGATTCTTCTCGAGGATCTCAAGCGCGAGGCAGAGGCCATCAAGACCTATCGCGAAGCCCTGGCGCAGGATCCCACTCTGTACGACGCGCACTACAACCTCTCGCTCCTGCATGAACGCGCGAAGCAGCCGCGCGAAGCGTTGCGGCATCTGTTGGCCTATCGACGACACACGCGAAAGAACTGACACTGTACCGTCCTGAAGGTCGGCTCATATTGAACAACTTCAGCTGATATTGAATGAATCGTTGAGCGCCTTGATCTTGGTCTGAGCGCGCCCAAAATCTTCGACCTTCGGGGCGAAGATGAAAATGTAATAGAGCCGGCCGCCCTTTTGGTACACGTGATAGTTATACCAATACTGAGGACCCAAGGTCCCGGTGAAGAAAATTCCTGACACATTCCCCGCGGTCACGGGGATCGGATCGGTCATTTGCTTGCAGACCGGTGCGATGTCCCGATAGACATCGTAAGGAGTCTCTCCCACCCCATCGGCCCACGAGATATTGTAGGTGACGCCCGCGTCCTCGATGTGGAAGTGATGGGTCGTGATCGGATGCCGTGTGGGGTTCAGGGTCACTTCTTGCGTGATGACCGGCATCCCAGGCACTTGCACGGTAAATCTGCCTTGATCGGACGTCAGCGTCGCGTCGGCGTAGGCCGTCGAGGCAAAGAATCCAAGGGCTGCAACGAGATATGGCCGCATTGAAATCACCTGCTGCCCTTGGGGCGCGACACGAGGCCGGCAAGCCTCGGACTACATGGGTTGGGTGGTGCCGCTGGATACGGCTGGTGGACTGTCAGTGAAGGGAGGTTACGAGCGCTCCGGTTCCGCTGTCCGTGCGGTAAAGCCCTTAGCGCGGTATTCACCGGTTCTGATAAAGGCGCGGTCACGGAGAGCCGGCCGGTCATTCACGGGCGGGGCTGAACCGGATGCTTACCCCGCTCCGCCCTCGCCTGACGTCACGCCACGCGACCAAAGGCCTTACGCAATTCCACCTTGGCCTGATTCAATACCCGGATGCGTTCCTGGCTCAAGTTTCGCCCCGCGCGATTGATTTCGAAGTTGAGCATGGACATGGCGGAGCGAAACGGCGTCGACTTGCGGCGATGACTCGCTTCTGAGGATCTTTTCAAGGAATTGGCGATTGCCCGCGCACTCTTGAGCTTGAAGACGCCGGCTCGAAGATCCATTGCATCGCTTTTCTCCATGACCCCGCGAGACCATCGACGTCCCGCGGCGGGCTTCCCCGTGGCGGCTCGTTTTCGGCTGGTTTTGCTCTTAGCCTTGGGAGAGCGGCTGCGGGAGGTTTTCTTTGCGGCCATCACAATCTCCTCTAACCCATGGAACCCGCAACGAAGGTACGATGATCGGCAGCGGCTTTGCCTCCCGCGTTCGTGCATTTATTCTGTAAGAACTCCCTGTCGGACTGCCACGCCGAGCTTTGCTCACGCGAAGATCGCCTGGTTGGAGACGGACAAGCCTGACGACCGCTTTAGTCAACCGCTGACAAACCGCAAGTGCGCCGTCATCGACAATCGCGGCTTCTGACCGTTTCTCAGGAAGCTGCCATGGCCCTCACGCCGCCGAACGATCCTGGACTTCGTAGCGTTCCCAAATATTCGCGAGAGCGACGCGCGCTCAAGGGGCGTCCCGCGCAGGGAAAATTGACGGCACGAGCCGCGATCGCCCAGCAAAGCAGGGCTCGGATCTCACTGTGGCTCAACTTCGGTCTAAGGTAGCGCGCGGCGGAAAGCGCGTTCCCGTCGATCCCGGCCGGGCCGTGCCCAAGACCGGCGCAATCATCGGCAGCCGGTCCGCCCTCGCCCGCTATAGTGAAAAGCGCGACTTCACGCGCACCGCAGAACCCAGCGGGCGCGTGGCCGTGGCCCGCGCCGATCAGTTGCGCTTCGTGATCCAGAAGCATGCGGCGACTCGCCTGCACTACGACTTGCGGCTCGAGTTGGATGGGGTATTCAAATCCTGGGCCGTTACCAAGGGCCCCTCGCTAGACCCAACCGACAAGCGCTTGGCGGTCGAGGTCGAAGACCACCCGCTCGATTATGGGGATTTCGAGGGCACGATACCCAAGGGACAATATGGCGGTGGCACCGTGCAACTCTGGGACCGGGGCTACTGGACCCCCGTTGGCAGCGAGCGGCCGGAACAAGCCTTGAAACGCGGCGACTTCAAGTTCATCTTGAACGGTAAACGGCTGCACGGCAGCTGGGTGCTGGTGCGTATTAAGAACGATCGCTATGGGACAAAGCGTACCAATTGGCTACTGATCAAGCATCGCGACGATTTTGCCAAGCCCGGCGATGCCAAAACCCTGCTCGAAACGGACCGCTCGGTGGCATCGGGCCGTTCCATGAGCGAGATCGCCGCCGGAAAAGGGCAGGCACCGAGTGCCTTCATGCTGGCCAAGAATGACGCGCGAGCCGATGCGGTTTGGCGCACGGACGGAAAACCCGATCCAACCGACATTCCGCGAGCAGCACCTGCCCCCGTGCAACGCAAGACCCGGTCGAAAGCGCCCAGCCTGAAAGTCATGCCGACCTTCATCGCGCCGCAGTTATGCAAACTGGTCGATCGACCTCCTGCGACGGCGGGCTGGGCTCACGAAGTCAAATTCGATGGCTATCGCGCGCAATTGCGCGTCGAACGTGGTGTTGCAAGCATCCGCACCCGCAATGGGCTGGATTGGACCGAGCAGTTCGCCGCGATCGCCAAGCAGGCGGTGAGCCTTCCCGATTGCATCATCGATGGGGAAGTGTGCGCGCTCGATCATGCGCAAATACCGAGCTTTGCGGTGCTGCAGGCCGCCTTGTCCGAGAAGCGCTCTGAGAACCTGGTCTTCTTTGCGTTCGATCTGCTGGTGGAGGGCACGGAGGACTTGCGCAGCCTACCCTTGGTCGAACGCAAGAACCGTCTCCAAGCGCTGTTGGAACGGGGGCCGGCGGCGGACGCGATTCGCTATGTGGCACACTTCGAGTCGACTGCCGATACCGTGCTGCTGTCCGCCTGCAAAATGCATCTAGAGGGCATCGTGTCGAAGCGACTCGACGCAGCCTACGCCTCGGGCCGATCGCACGGCTGGACCAAGGCCAAGTGCCGCGCTGGTCACGAAGTCGTGTTGGGCGGCTGGACAACCGAGGCGGGCGGCCTACGCTCGCTGCTGGCGGGCGTCAATCGCGATGGACATCTCATCTACGTGGGCCGCATCGGGACGGGTTACGGTGCCGCGGTCGCTGCGAAACTGCTGCCAATTCTGCAGAAATTCACGCGCAAAACCAGCCCCTTCGGCGGCGCCAACGCCCCGCCCGCCGAGACGAACATTCGCTGGCTGAAACCCACACTGGTCGCCGAGATTGAATTCGCCGGATGGACCGCAACGGGGATGATTCGTCAAGCATCGTTCAAGGGGCTACGCAGCGACAAGCCCGCGAACGAAGTCGTCGCGGAAATGCCTACCTCCGTCGAGTCGGCCGAGACCGATCCCGAACAGCAATTGGTGAACAAAGTACGGCAATCGCGCCCGAACATTGCGCGCCCGAGCAAAGCGCAGAGCGTGCGCGGCGCAGCGAAGTCGTCTACCACGAAATTACCGAGCCGCGATGGCCCTACGATCGTCATGGGCGTGAGCATTTCGAAGCCGTACAAGGTGCTATGGCCTGACGCCGGTGACGGTAAACCGGTCACGAAACTCGATCTCGGGAATTATTATCAAGCCGTCGGCGACTGGATGCTGCCGCATTTGCACGGCAGACCTTGCTCTTTGGTGCGTGCACCCGACGGCATCGGAGGCGAGCAGTTCTTTCAGCGTCATGCGATGGCTGGCATTTCAAATCTCTTTACGCTGGTCAAGGTCAAGGGCGACAAAGCGCCCTATGTGCAAATCGATCGGGTCGAGGCTCTTGCGGCAGCAGCGCAGATCGGGGGGCTCGAGATTCATCCTTGGAACTGCGCGCCGGATGATCCTGAGGTCGCCGGCCGCCTGGTCTTCGATTTGGATCCGGCGCCCGACGTCAAATTCGCCGCGGTGATTGCCGCGGCCTTGGAAGTTCGCGAGCGATTGCAAAAGTTAGGCTTGGAATCGTTCTGCAAGACCACGGGCGGCAGCGGCCTTCACGTCGTCACCCCCCTCGCAGGCGCAAAGCAAGCGGTGGCGTGGCCGGCCGCGAAGAATTTTGCGCATCTCGTCTGTGCGCAAATGGCGGCGGATTCGCCGGGAAAATACCTCGATACGATGTCGAAGAAGGAGCGTGTCGGGCGCATATTTCTCGATTATCTACGTAATGACCGGACCGCGACGGCGGTTGCCGTGTTGTCATCGCGCGCCCGCGCCGGAGCGCCCATCTCCATGCCTGTCCACTGGCAGGATGTGAAGTCGGGACTCGACCCCATGCGTTATACGGTCCGTACGGCTGCGGCCTTGCTCGCCAAAACCAGGCCATGGGACCGATACGCCGAGTCGGCACGATCCTTGACGCAGGCCATTCGTCGATTAACCGGCTGAAGCGCAACCTGTGCGAGCGCCGCGAACGACGGGAGACGCCGACGCGAGTTTGCAGGCTTGTCTTACAGTCGCGCAGGCGCGAGCTGGAGTTAGCTTGATTGATGATATTGCTAGTCCGCAGGAGACTGATAATCTCCAAAAGACAGCATGTTGATTGCCCTACCATAACCCCCTTAGCGGATGGCTCGAATACAAGGACAGGTTGCATGAGTGCGGTCGGATTCCCCATCGTTGGAATCGGCGCTTCGGCTGGCGGTTTGGACGCATTCCACACGTTCTTCGCACACATGCCGGCGGACTGCAACATGGCATTCGTCATGGTTTTGCATCTGCCGGCAGAGCGCAAGAGTCTGCTGCCGGAAATCCTCTCGCGATGGACTGCGATGTCCGTGATCGAGGGCACGGATAGCATGTTGATCGAGCCGAATTGCGTCTATGTGCCGCCTCCACATGCGCTGGTAACCCTCGCGGGTCGTCGCCTGTCGGTGCGCGAGGCTCACGATGAAGAGCGCATCGAGCGGCCGATCGACGGTTTTTTTGACGCGCTGGCATCGGCGCTCGGCGAAGAAGCCGTGGGCGTCGTGCTCTCCGGAACGGGCAGCGACGGCGCGCTGGGGCTGAAGGCAATCAAGGAGGCGGGCGGCCTGACTGTCGTTCAGGGCAGCGACGGCACGGGTCCCCAATACGGTGAGATGCCCGCCGGCGCGATCGCGACCGGCGCCGTCGACCTGGTCGCGCCGGTGGAGAGCATCCCGGAGCACTTGATGAGATTGCGCGGCAGCCGCGCAGCGCCGCCGTCGCTGACCGACAACCGTCACCCGACCGAGGAGGCACGGCTGGAGATATGCGCGATCTTACGGGCGCAGATCGGCCATGATTTCAGCGGTTATCGTGACAAGACGTTTCTGCGCCGGGTGGAGCGTCGCATGCAGGTGGTCAACGCCGCAACCCTCGAGGATTACATTGCGCGATTGCGGGCGGATCGCGATGAGCCCGTGCGACTGTTTCGCGATCTCCTGATCCGCGTCACCAGTTTTTTTCGCGACAAGGAAACCTTCGAAGTACTCGAGCGGGAGGTGATTCCGCGGCTGTTTGCGGGAAAACAGGCGGATGGCCGCGTGCGGGTCTGGGTACCCGGCTGTGCCACCGGCGAGGAAGCTTATTCTTTGGCAATGCTGTTGCGTGAATACATGGATAATCTGCCGGGACCCCCGAAGGTCAACGTATTTGCCACCGATATCGATGAATCGGCGATTGCCACGGCCCGGCTCGGACGCTATCCGAAGTCGCTGCTCGATGGTCTCTCCGACGAGCGACGCGACCGCTATTTCTGTCTGTCCCAAGGAAGCTATGTCGTCGCCAAGCAGGTTCGGGATCTATGTACGTTTTCCCCCCACAATGTCGTGCGCGATCCGCCGTTCTCACGCATGGATCTCGTGTCCTGCCGCAATTTGCTGATCTATATGAACAAGGGCCTGCAGGCAACCGTGATCCCCATGTTTCATTACGCGCTCGTGCCGGGCGGCATCTTGCTCCTGGGCGGTTCGGAATCGGCCTCTCAGCATATCGAGCTGTTTGAGCCGCTCGACAAGGCCGCGCGCATCTTCGTGCGCCGAAACGTGCGCAGCCCCGCGCTGCAGCTGGACATGAGTGCCCCCTACGCCAACGGTCGGTCGGACGGGATCGACGCGCAGCGCTCCAGCGCGGAACGCGGCGCCCGGGCAACGAAAAGCAAGATCATCGATCAGCGACAACTATTGTCCGAGGAAAACACCAATCGCGGCCCGCGCCGCGATTCGCATGTCGATGGACCGAGAAGTCCTGCCCCGTTCAGGCGCCTCGTCACGCGACTGTTCCCCGGCCTCGCGGCGGATGCGCAACTCACGCAAGAACTCTTGGGCTACCAGGAAAAGTTGCAGGCACTGACAGAGGAACACCAGACCGCGCTCGAAGAACTGCGCAGCAGCAACGAAGAGCTGCATTCCGTCAACGAAGAGGTTCAGTCGAGCAACGAGGAACTCGAGACCTCGAAAGAGGAGCTGCAGTCGCTCAACGAGGAATTGCACACGGTCAACGTGCGGCTGAGCGAAAAGGTCGACGAACTGGATGCCGCCAACAGTGATTTGCGCAACCTGTTCGAAAGCACGGAAATTGCGACGATTTTCCTCGATCGCCATTTTATCGTGCGCAGTTTCACGCCGGCCATCGCAACGCTATACAACCTCATTCCGAGCGATCAAGGGCGACCGATCACGGATATCGTGAGCCGGCTCAACTACAACCATTTGGCGGAGGACGTCGGCGAGGTATTGTCGACTCTGCAACCGTTGGAACGGCGTATCGACCGTGTGGATCGTGCGGCGCATTACATCATGCGGATCTTGCCGTACCGCGAGCCGGACAGCACGGTCAGCGGAGCGTTGGTGACATTCACCGATGTCACGAGCATCGTTCAAGCGGAAGCCGCGCTCGTGGAGGCAGACGTGCGCAAGGACGTGTTTCTCGCCACGCTATCGCACGAATTGCGCAATCCGCTGGCGCCGATTCGCTCCGCTGCCCGGCTCCTGCAGATCTCGAAACTCGACCCGCCTCAGGCGCGAGCACAGGAGATCATCTCGAGACAGGTGGCCAACATGAGTTCGCTGCTCGACGACCTCCTCGATGTCTCGCGCATCTCCCGGGGTACGTTCCTGCTCAAGAAGGAATACGTCGACGTCAAGACCCTCATGGAGGCTGCGCTCGAGGCGGTGCAGGCGGCGGCCGATGCGAAGCAGCAGAGCTTGCTGGCGGAATGGCCGCCGGAATGCTCGGTGCTCGAAGTCGATCCGCTGCGCGTGACCCAGGTGCTCGGTAATTTGCTCAACAACGCGGTCAAATATACGCCGGTCCGCGGGATCATCCGCTTCGGCTTCCGTGCCGATGCGCAGTCGGCGAGTTTTCTCGTCCGCGACACCGGTGTCGGCCTCGCGCCCGAGATGCTGAGCCAAGTGTTCACGATGTTCACCCGCATCGATTCCGGCAATAATCGCACCGAAAGCGGTTTGGGTATCGGCTTGGCACTTGCCAAAGGGTTGGTGGAGCTGCATGGCGGCCGGCTGATCGCCCGCAGTCCGGGCCTGGGGCAAGGCAGCGAGTTCGAGGTCTCGCTGCCGCGCTCCTTGCTCGTGGAGAATGCCACGTTGTCGGAGCACAAGCGGCGGAGCGCCGGGAAGCTGCCGCCCAAGCGCATCCTGATCGCGGATGATAATCGCGATGGTGCGGAGACCCTGGGCTTGTACCTTGAGCTGCAAGGTCACGAGATCCACTACGCTCACAGCGGCAGCGAGGCCTTGCGGGTTGCCGTGGAGGTCAAGCCGGAGGTCGGCGTCATCGACATCGGGATGCCGGACATGAACGGTTACGAAGTGGCGCAGCGCCTCCGCCATGAAGCCTGGGGCGAGCAACTCACGCTGATCGCCCTGACGGGTTGGGGTCAGGAGAGCGACAAACGCCGCGCATTTGCGGCCGGTTTCGATCACCACTTTACCAAGCCGATCGATCCGGCCGAACTCGAGCAATTTTTCGTGGACGGCGAGCGCTAGGCGCGCAGCGCGCCGGCCATTCTTGGAGGATCGTGATGAACAAGCGAACAGCGCTGATCGGGCAAGGGGTCCCTCGGGCTCAACTGGCGGAGCTGAGGCAGGGGCGCGTGCACCACGTTGCCAGCGACGAAATCTTTGCGGGGCGCCGCGTCCTCGTATTCGCCCTGCCGGGCGCGTTCACCCCCACCTGTAGTTCTGCGCACGTGCCTGGATACGTCGCCCGCTTGAACGATTTTCGCGATGCGGGCATCGACGAGGTGATATGCCTGTCGGTCAACGATCCCTATGTCATGGACGCCTGGCAGCGAGCTGAAAGGGCGGAGGGCATCCGTTTCCTCGCCGATCCTGCTGCCGAGTTCGCGCAGGCCATCGGCCTGACGACGAGCAATAACGAAAAGGGTTTGGGTGTGCGCTCGCGGCGGTATTCAATGTTGGTCGACAAGGGGACCATCGCAACACTATTTGTCGAAGAAGACCGGCCCGATGATCCGCTCGAGGTATCGGATGCCGAAACGATGTGGCGCTATTGGCGACCGAATGAAAAGGGGCGCGGCTCCGCCTTCCTGTTCGGGCGCCACGGCTGCCCGCATTGCGCGCGCGCCGAAGACTTGTTGAAACGTCATGGCATCACGCACGACTCCATTTACCTGGGCGAGGATCTGACGATGCTCGGCGTGCGGGCCGCAACGGGTGCCACGACCTTACCGCAGGTGTTCATCGAAGGTAAACTCGTCGGCGGCGCCGAACAACTCGCCAAGTATTTGTCGGAAGCTTGAGAGCTTCCGTCCGTTCAGGGTGTCAGAACCGCCGCCCCTTCGAATCGTCCCGCACGCAGGTCGCCGAGCGCCACGTTGGCCTGCTGCAGGCAATATCTCGTCGTTTTCGTTTTGATGCCGATTTGCGGCACGAGGTGCAGGAAATCGAGGCCGTCCTGACGCGTGAGATTGGCAACTGAGAGGATCTGCCGCTCTTCCCATAAAATGTCGTAAGGAAATGCCGGGATGTCGCTCATGTGGATGCCAGCGCAAACGACCCGGCCGCCCTTGCGCACCGCCTTGAGTGCCAGCGGGACCAAGGCGCCCACGGCCGCAAAAATGATCGCCGCGTCGAGCGGTTCGGGTGGCAGCTCGTCCGAGCCGCCGACCCAAGCTGCGCCCAGGCTCAGCGCGAAATTTTGCGCGTGCGCGTCACCCGGCCGGGTAAACGCGTACACCGTGCGGCCCTGCCACTTCGCCACTTGCACCAGGATGTGCGCGGCTGCGCCGAAACCATAGAGGCCCAGAGTGTTGCCCTTACCCGCGATCGCCAGCGATCGCCAGCCGATCAAACCGGCACACAGCAACGGGGCCAGTTCGATATCGCTGCCCACTTCGCCGAGGGGAAAAGCAAAGCGCGCATCGGCGACCGCCGCCGTCGCATAACCCCCATCGCGGGTAAACCCCGTAAACAGCGGATGATCGCAGAGATTCTCGCGCTGCATGCGGCAATAGGGGCAGGTTCCGTCGGTGTGACCGAGCCATGGGATCCCGACCCGCTCACCCACCTGCAGACGTTCGACGCCTGCGCCGAGCGCATCGATCCGTCCGACGATCTCATGACCCGGGATGATCGGTAACTTCGGGTAGCGCAGATCGCCGTCGACCACATGCAAATCCGTGCGGCAGACGCCGCAGGCCAGCACCTTGACTCGGATCTCGTTTCGCCCCGGCAGTCGATCGGGCAGTTCCAACCACTCGAGCGGCGTGTTCAACTGCTTGAGAACCATCGCGTGCATGACTAGGCAGAAGGCTCGCTCACTGTCGCCAGCGCAAGGGGCTAGCCGCCTAGCCGGCCGCGAGCAGATGCCGCTTGGCGATCGCTTCGACGTCCGGCGCCGTCAGCGCCGACAGATCAACGATCTCGGTAGCGACGATGTGGTGCAAAACATCCGAGCGATGTTTGGCCAAGTAGTCGAGCAGTGCCTCGGCTGCACTGCTCTTGCCGGTGCCGTGGCCGATCAACACGATTTCCTTGGCGGGAATCAAGGCCTTGGTGATCTCCTCGTAGAACGCAGTCTCCTCGGGAACGCGGTCACCGCGGTAGTGTGCCTCCTTGCGATGCACCAGATGATGGTGAAAATGATGTGGATCGTCAGGCTGGATCGTCGTGCCATTCGCCGGTTCATTGCCCCGCAGGTCCCGATAGACGTGCGCGGCGTGATGATCGATCACGACGACCATCCGGCCATCGGGCACCAGATCGTCCGCGGGCGGCTGCATGGTGGCGGCCTTGAGCAAGCGCCGCAGCCGCGAGACCTCTTCGACGCCCAACTCGGAGCCGTGGGGCGTCTTGAAGAACTCCCGCTGCGAGCCGACGACGAACGCGTATTCGTTGCCGCTGGTCGGCTGCACCTGGCCGACGGAGGCGATCAGCTCGAGCGCGTCGCTCCAGTGCAAATTGCGCGGCAATTTGCCATGGAGCAAACTTTGATGCAGCGCCTCCATTTTTTGATGGCGATGTTCACTCATAGGGTGGTCTCGTAATGGTCTCGCTCCGGTTGAATGTCGGGTTCGGGTGAATGTTCGGGTTCGAGTAAATCTTGTCGAAACCCGCGCCGCGTGTCGGTACGCTAGGCAACCATCCTCACGATTGACATAACGTGATTTTCTCTCGTGTGCATGTGCACAGTATGGGAGAGCGCTCATGCCGCGAAATGTGTAGTGCGCCCTTCCCGGCCACATGCGCTTCGTCATACTCGCAGCGATTGTCGCTGATAGCGGCGGGAGTGGACCGAATGAGGGACGTATGACGAGGCGCTTTGGGCTCGCGACTTTGCAAAAACTCGCCTTGGGCGCGCGACCGCTGCTGAAACGCTGGTCACCGGGGAACCATCACTTCAGACTCATGATCGACCAGGCGGCCGACGGCATCATGCTGATCAGCGCGCGAACCCATGCGGTCCTCTATGCGAACCCGAGCCTGCTCGCACGCCTCGGTTGCACCGAGGTGGAGGCGCGCGCACTGAAGCTGGCGCAGATCCTGCCGGCGCCGGAGATTGCGGAACAGTTGTCGAAGGGCATACACGGCGGCATGCAGTTCTCCACGCGCATGCAGCAGCGCGCGCCCGGCAGACCGGGCATCGACGTAGAGGTTCGCTGCGACTCGCTCGAGGTCGACGGCAAGGCCGCCTACGCGCTCGTCCTGCACGACGTTTCGGTGCGCAACAAGGTCGAGCAGCAACTCATCGAGAACCAGCAGCGGCTCGATCAGATGGCCCACCACGATCAACTCACCGGCCTGCCGAACCGTCACTACCTGCAGACCTTCCTGCCCGAGGCCATCGACACCGCCCGGCAGCAACAATGCATGTTGGCCGTGGTGTTTCTGGATCTCGACCGGTTCAAGCACATCAACGACACGCGCGGCCACGAGACCGGCGATCACCTGTTGCAGGAAGTTGCGCGTCGCGTCCGCGCCTGTGTGCGTGACAGCGACGTCGTCATCCGCATGGGCGGCGACGAATTCGTCGTGATCTTGCGTCAGGTGAAAACCTATGAGGAGATCGCCCAGGGCGCCGGACGCATCGTCGCGAAGCTCAACAGTCCGATCGTCATCGATGGTCATCCCTTGCAGACCACCGCGAGCGTCGGCGTCAGTGTCTTCCCGCGCGACGGCGCCAATATGACCGAACTGCTCAAGCACTCCGATACGGCGATGTATCAGGCAAAGGACCGGGGCCGCAACAACGTCCAGATCTTCAGTGAGGTCATGAATCGAAAACTCGAGGACCGGGTTGCGGTCGAGGCGGCTTTGCGGGATGCAATCCGGCTGCGGCAGCTCGACGTACATTACCAACCCCTCGTCAACCTGCGTACGCGGCAGATCGTCGGCATGGAGGCACTGGTTCGCTGGCGGCATCCCACCGAGGGCATGATTCCGCCTGATCGCTTCATTCCGATCGCCGAGGAAACCGGACTGATCGTGGCCATCGGCAATTTCGTGCTGCACAGGACGCTGCAGAACATGATCGCCTGGCGCAAGGCCGGCGCCGTGCTCGTACCGATTTCACTGAATGTCTCGCCGGCGCAGTTGGAACGCGGCGAACTGAAGGCGATGATCTCGACACTGCTGTCAACCTATGGCATCGATCCCCATCTCCTGCAGCTGGAACTGACCGAGCGGGCAGTGTTCGATTTGAGCGTACCGCAGGCCGAGGAGAGTCGCCGTGATTCGATCGTGCAGATCCGCGATCTCGGGGTCGGCATCGCGATTGACGACTTCGGCACCGGATATTCCAGCTTGAGCTATCTGAAGCATCGCAAGGTCGACTCGCTCAAGATCGACAAGAGCTTCGTCCGCGATCTGGTGACCGATTCGAGCGATCTCGCCATCGTCAGTGCCATCATCGCGATCGCCAAAAACCTGCGCATCCAGGTCGTCGCCGAGGGCATCGAGGCCTATCAACAGGCCGAAATACTGCAGAAGGCGGGCTGTCAGTTGGGTCAGGGATTCCTGTTTGCGCGGCCCGCTCCGGCCGCCGAGTGTTTGGCCCTGCTGCCGCGCGCGATCAAGCCGGAGGAAGAGGAGCATCCCGATCTGCTCGCGGAGATTGCACTCGTGGCGCGCTGAGCGTCAGGAGATCGCAGACCGTGACCTCGCCGCCGCCGGGGCGGGGCGGTTCCGGGCCGGTGTCGATTCGGAAAACGTGAACAGGAACAGCACGAGCACCACGGCCGAGGCGCCGCCGGCAAACGTCCAGATCGCAGCCCAATCGTGGCCGGGCGCGCCCACCGCTCCCGCTTGTGCGAATCGATCGACGACTCTGCCCGAGAGCCAGGAACCGACCAGCATGCCGGCGCCATAGGTCAGCAGCGTGATCAAGCCCTGGGTTGCGGCGCGCAACTCCGCGGGCGCTTCCCGATCGATGTAGATTTGCCCGACGACGAAGAAAAAGTCGTAGCAGATGCCGTGCAGAAGAATCCCGGCATAGATCATCCAGACGAGCGCACCGGAATCGCCATAGGCGAACAAAAAATAGCGCAAAGCCCACGCGAACATGCCTAGGCCGAGCATATACTTGACGCCCAGGCGTCTGAAGAACCAGGGGATCAGGAGCATGCAGACGAGCTCCGACATCTGGCCGCCGGTCATTTTTCCGGCCGCGTTGTGGATGCCGATTTCGTTCAAGTACAAATTCGTGAACGCATAGTAAAACTGCAGCGGGATGCAAATCAGGAACGAAGCGAGAGCGAACACGGCCATCGAGCGGCCGCGGAACAGCTGAATCGCTTCCATCGGGATGATCTGACCGAGCTTGAACTCCCGCGCACCGGCGAGCGGCAAGGTGTCGGGGAGCGTGAAGCAGTACAGACCGAGCGCGAGCGAACTGACCGCCGCGAGGCGCATCGGCAGCGCCGTGGCTTCGATGCCGAGATGACCCACGATCAATCCGGCGACGATCCAGCCGATCGTGCCGAAGACGCGGATCGGTCCGAATTCCTGTTGCGGCTGCTGCATCTGACGAAATGCCAACGAGTTCGTCAGGGCCAGCGTCGGCATGTAGCAGAGCGAATACGCGAGCACACCACAATACAGCGGCCAGAATGCGGCGAGCCGCGAACTCAGCAGCAAGATCGCAGCGCCTGCCAAATGCAGCACGCCGAGCAACTTCTGTGTCGCAAACCAGCGGTCGGCGATCAGGCCGACGAAGAACGGCGAGATGATCGCGCCGATTGCCGTCGTGCCCGCAGCCCAGGCGATCTGCTGACCCGAAAAATGCAGCGCAGTGCCGAGCCAGGTGCCGAGCGTGACGTACCAGGCACCCCAGACGAAGTATTGCAGGAACATCATCAGTCCGAGCCGAGATTTGAGTCCAAGTCTCATGCTCGCTCCGTCTCGCCGGCGGCGCCGTCCTCGCTGCTGACGGCTTGCCAGATCCCGCCGGCCGCGTGGCTGCGCAGAATCGCGTCGATGACACACTGGCAGCGGTAGCCATCGCTGAAGGATGGCAGCGGCACGGGCTTGCTCTCCTCGGTGGCACCCGCGCGTACCCACTGATAGGCATCGGCAATGATATTGCGAAACGCATCGCTCCAGCCCTGCTGATGGCCGGCCGGCAGACGGGCATAGCGCCGGGCGTCGCCGCGCAGCAACGCGGGATCCGCACCGATCAGCGCATCCGCCGTGTCATGGCGCCCGTGCCAGAGTTCGTTCTGCCGCTCCTGCCGCCATTGCAAGGATCCGCTGCGGCCGTTCACCTCGAGCTGCAGATCGTTCTTGTGGCCGGGCAATACCTGGCCGACCCGGAAGCAGCCGCGTGCGCCGTTCTCGAAGCGCAGCAAGACGCTGGCGAGATCCTCGCTCGTGACTTCGATGCGCGTGCGCGGCGCGCCCGGGTCGGACGCAAAAGCTTGCGTCGGCGCCGCCGACGCATAGCGCACCGACACGATCGTCGCCAAGTCCGCGAGCACGGCCGAAATACGCGACCCGCCTACGTGTTCCGCGAGGTCGCACCAGTGCGAACCGATATCGGCGAGCGCCGAACTCACCCCGCCGCGCTGGGGATCCTGACGCCAGGAATACACGGCCGGATCGCTGAGCCAGTCTTGTAGATAGTGACCGTGAACGAAGCTGACGGACCCTAGTTCCTGGGCGGCGATCATCAGCCGTGCTTGTTGCACGAGCGGATTGCCGCGGTAATTGAAAGTCACGACGTGCGCGACTCCCGCGCGCAAGGCCGCATCGCGCAGTTCCCGCGCCTGCCGACAATCGAGCGCCAGCGGCTTGTCCGAGATCACGTGTTTGCCGGCCTGCAAAGCGGCCATCGTAACCGCATAATGCAGATCATTCGGTGTCGTGTTGTGCACGACGTCGATCGACGGATCCGCGAGCAAGTCTTGATACCGTCCATAGCTGTGCGGCACATGCAGAGCAGCCGCCTTGCGCGCGGCGGAGCCGGCATTCGAGGCGGCAATGGCAACGACGTCGACGTCGCCGAGGCGGCGGACCGCGTCGATGTGATGCGCGGCGATGAAGCCCGGCCCGACCAGCCCCATGCGCAATCTGCGGGTCGATAGGCCCGTGCTCTCGGCGTGCATTGCTCTGTCTCCCCTGCATGATGCGTGCTGGCCCGCATGCGCAGGTGCACCGTATTGTCCGCGCGAGTGTAACCGGTTACGGGCACCCCTGACACCCATTACATTCCAGGCTCGAGCCGGTAGAATTGCGCGACGATCTGCCATATCGAGAAAAGCAGCAGTGATCACCTTGCAAGGCCCCGGTATTTTTTTGGCGCAATTCGCGGGCAATGCGCCGCCGTTCGATTCGCTGCCGGCGATTGCGACCTGGGCCGCCGGGCTGGGCTACCGCGGCCTGCAGATTCCTTGCGGCGATGCGCGGCTGTTCGATCTGGAGCTCGCCGCCACGAGCCAGGATTATTGCGACGAGCTGCGTGGCGGCTTACGCGATCGAGGTCTGGAAATCACCGAGCTCGCCAGCCATCTTTACGGGCAACTCGTCGCCGTACATCCGGCCTATCAAGACCTGTTCAAGGCATTCGCACCCGCGGCGCTGCGCTCGCGACCCGAGGCCTGGCAGGAATGGGCGACGGGCCGCATGCTGCTCGCGGCACGGGCGAGCCGGCGGCTCGGCCTGCGCGCACATGCGACGTTCTCCGGTGCGCTCGCCTGGCAGCTGTTCTATCCGTGGCCGCAGCGGCCGGCGAATTTGATCGATGATGCGTTCACGGAGCTCGGCAAGCGCTGGCGGCCGATCCTCGATGCGTTCGACGCAGCCGGTGTGGATCTGTGTTTCGAGCTGCATCCCGGCGAAGACCTGTTCGACGGCGCGACCTTCGAGCGTTTTCTCGCGGTCGTCGGCAACCATCCCCGCGCGAACATCCTCTATGACCCGAGCCATTTCCTGCTGCAACAGCTGGACTACCTTGCGTTCATCGACTTGTACCACGAGCGCATACGCGCCTTTCACGTCAAGGACGCCGAATTCCGCCCGACGGGACGCGCCGGCGTCTATGGCGGGTACCTCGACTGGCAGGAGCGCCCCGGTCGATTCCGTTCACTCGGCGATGGCCAGATCGATTTCCGCGCGATCTTCAGCAAATTCGCCCAATACGGCTTTCCCGGATGGGCGGTGCTCGAATGGGAGTGCTGCCTCAAGCACCCTGAAGATGGTGCCGCGCAGGGAGCCGCGTTCATTCGCGATCACATCATCCGCGTCACCGACCGGCCCTTCGATGACTTTGCGGCAACGAAGTCGGATCCTGCCTTCAATCGACGCGTGCTCGGTATCGGCTAGTACGGGCGCCGCCGCGAGGAATTCAGCTATGAGTTTCGAGCAGGATGAGACCCTGGCACGGGACCTTGACGCGGAGTTCGCCTCGCTCGAGGCGCTGCAAATCCGGCGGCGGTAATATCGCGGCCCGCCGCAGTTGCTCTAGCTGCTCGCGGCTGGGAAAAGCGGGCCGGCCCATGGCCTCGAAGGCCGAGACCGCGTTACCGTGGTCGGCATCGAGCGCCCAAACCTGCACCGGGGCACTCGGGTCGACGCCGGCGATCACAAGGTGAAATTGCTTTGCGGCGCAGCTGCCGGTCTCGGCCGGTTCGGCCGTGGGCGCTCTGGATCCCACAGGCGCGGAATCAGGCGAGACATAGTTCCACAAAGCGATCGCGAGAGTGCCGTCGGCGCGCCGGGTCGCGAGCATGGAATCGGAAGCGACGCTGATACGCTGCTCGCCCAATTTGTGCAGCAATGCGAACGCATTGAATGCAGGCTTCGGTATGCCGTGCTCCGCGACGAGACCGAAGCCGCCGTAAAATGGGCTGCGCGGCACGCCCTGCTCTTCGAATACATCGGAGAAGGTCCAGTAGCTCATACTCGCCGCGAGGCCGTCACACTGCGCAATCGTGCTCGCGAGCCAAGGACCCATGTACACGCTGTCGGTCACGGGCGTTTCGTTCTTGTAGCTCGCGTTGTATTCGCTGATGATCAGCGGGAGCTCCGGCCGGGACGAGGCAAGAATCTCATCATGCAGTTTCCGCACCGCGCGGCACACGAAGCGCTCCTGCGAGACCGGCGCCGCGCTGCCAAACACGGGCTTCGGCGGATCGTTGCCATAGACATGCGAGGAGACGAAATCTACCGGGATGGCATGGCGACGCGCGAACTCCAGGAACTCAGGTATCCACGCGGCCTGAGCGGTGGCCGGGCCGCCGACGCGCAGGCGCGGGCTGATGGACTTGAGGTCGAGCGCGGTATGCGCATAGAGCTCGAAGTAGGTTCGCTGTTTGGGAACGCCGGCCCAAAAGTCGAGATTCGGTTCGTTCCAGACCTCGAAATACCATTGAGCGACTTCGTCGAGGCCATAACGATCGACCAGGTGCGCGACGAGCGCTGTGATCAAGGCGTCCCAATCGGCGTAACGCCGCGGCGGCGCCACGTTCGGGTGATACCAAAAGGCCTGGACGCTCGCAGAGTTGGAACTCAACCCGGTCGGCATGAAGCCAAGTTCCACGAACGGCCGCACTTCGTTTGCGAGCAGACCGTCGTAGATCTGGTCGACATAGGAAAAGTCGTAGCGCAAACGCCCGTGCTCGCGGTACACGACACCAACTTCGTCGTGCAAAATATTGTGGAATCGGACATAGCGAAATCCCGTGGCCGCTTTGACGGCGCGAAGATCCTGCCTATAGCTCTCCCGCAGGGACAGGATGGCGCGCCCGGATCCGAACATCGTCTCCCAGAAATGCGGCAGAGGCGTCACCGGAGCGCCGGCCGAGAATCGAATCTCCTCGCTCAGCGTTCCGGCTCGTGCGTTCGCGACGTGGGTGAGCGCGATCAGCATCAGGATGCTGAGCAGCGCGAGGCAGAGGCAGACGCCGCAGCGTGTGCGCAGACCTTGCGGCAAGGCAGGCAGGTTCATATCGCGGCCATCTGAATGGATTTCCGAGGAACCGTCAACTGCCAAGGGGAGGGTTGGCGACCGCACCGACGCCGGGACCGGGAGCCCGTACGCTTAAATCCCCCGCTCGACTCCGATGAGCTAAAGCACTTGGAGAAAGGACATGAACGATGTGAACAGCGAGCGTACTTCAGAGGGGAAGACCAGCCCCCTGGTCGACAAATTACGACGCCAAGCGGCGGCGGCGGGCAAGGACCCCGTGCCCGCATCGGTCTACGAAGCGCAGGAAGCCCATTGGGCCGCCAATTACGAGACGCGCCCGTACCGACAAGCCGGCTCGGATTACGAGGACTATGCCCCCGCGTACCTCTACGGCATCTATTGGTATCACTCGAATCCGGAACTTCTGTTCGATGCCAGCGAAGCTGAGTTGTCGACCGGCTGGGATTCTGCTCGCGGTGACTCGCCGCTGGATTGGCCCAAGGCGAAACCGGCGGTCGAAGAAGCCTGGTACCAGGTCCGCAATTTGGCTGAGCGTGCGCGATCGGAACGCGCCGAACTGCTGGCCATGTCGCCGAACCCGCATACCCCCGGCGATCATTGACTTTGTATGCTCGAGTTGAAGTTCATCGAACCCGGCGGCATCCTGCACGTGCAGCCGTCGGGTGCGTTGACGGCCGGGGATTTCGAGCGGCTCGAGCGGTTTGCCGATGCCTATCTGGAAAAGCACGGCACTCTGGCCGCGCTGCTGATCGAGTCGCAGGCCTTTCCCGGCTGGAATAGTTTCGCTGGATTCGCTGCGCACTTGCGTTTCATTCGCGAGCATCAGCGCCACATCGAACGGCTCGCCGTGGTCACCGATAGTTCGATCGCGCATAGCGCGGAACTGCTGGCTCAGCCCTTCGCCAAAGCGGACATTCGCTGCTTCCGCTTCGCGCAGTACGACGCCGCCTTGCACTGGCTGCGCAGCGATGATCGAGCCGCTCTGACCGGCTGATTGGCGCCGACCGCGCTGTGCCGGCATAGCGAATTGTCGTTCCGTCGGCAAGCGAGCTACCGGGTGTTCGACATGTCGGTTCGCTAACGTACCCGCGGCACGGATCCTCGCAGCAGCGGAATGTGAGCGGCCGCGGTGATCGGCAAGAGTCCGCTGAGGCGCGGGTCGTCGAACACTTCGACTTGCCGCGCATACGCCTGAAAGCCCGAGCGCAGGTAAAACGTCAGCGCCGCCGGGTGATCGAGCGTGCAGGTATGCACCCAGAACCGCTTGATCGGCCGCGCCCAAGCGCGCTCGATCGCCCGGTTCATGAGCCAGCGCCCTGCCCCCAGTCCGTGTAGCGTATCCGCAAGACCGAAGAAAGCGAGTTCACACTCACCCGCGACCCGGAAGTCCAATTCGAGCAAACCCTCCTGTCGGCCGCCGACCGCGAGTGCGTACACCTCGTTGTCCGGGTGATGCAGAATGGCCGCGAGCTGATTCGGGGTCAGCGCGAGTCGCGAATGCCAGAGATACGATGCGCCGATGCGGCGGAATAGATCTTGATACCAGTCGGTTTCGGGATGCGCAACGCGCACCAACTCCGCCGGTTCGCCGGCCCTTTCCGGCCGCGCCGCCGCGGGCGCCAACATCTCGAGCGAGGTCACGACGGCCGCCACCTTGCCACCCGGCAGCTGATGGTAACCATCCGCTAGATTCACGATCGTCCCCGCGCCGCGCCGCGCGGCGATTGGCGATCGGCCCGGCGCGAGTCAGTGCCCGACTTGGATCGATGGATCCAACAGGCGCAGTGCGTCGCCCACGGTGGTCGCGCCGGTCTCATCGATTTGCTTGTCCGTATACGAGCGCCCGTACCCACGGCAGCGTTCCGTCGGATTTGCAATCCGGCTGCCGGTGTCATGCAGGCAACTCGGATCTTGAGCAGCTTGTGACTGCGCGGTTGCAGCCGTGTTGGCATGCGGTGTCGTCGCACAAGCGGCGAGCAACATCGACGTAGTGCCGATAGCAACCCAAGTTTTCTGCGCATGCATGACCGTCCTCCATATTGACGCAGACGCCTGCTTCACACCTATATTGGGGCCGTCCCGGCCAAGCCGCAAGCGCACGCCGTCGCAACAATCGCCCGCACCGCGCGAGCCGCGGTCGGGCGCCTATTGTGCGCTCACGGGCACCACACCCGGCTCGGGCTTGACGCCGGAGCGTTTCCAGCGAATCAGTTCGCCGAGCGCCGCCGCCATTTCCGGACCTTGAATGTTGCAGTGACCATCGTGCTTGACGTATTGCTGCACGAACTCGCCCGAGCTCGCCGCTCGACCCACGGCGTCCGCGTAGTAGGCGACCGTATTGGCGGGAATGATCGGGTCGTAAGTCGTGTGCACCGCGAGGGTCGGTTTCAACAGCAAGCCCGTGGGCGTGTACCAGGTCTTGAGATATGCGAGCGCCGCCGCCGGTGCGCTGTAGCGCTTGACGCCGTCGTTCAGCGCATTGTCGTCGGGACCGCCGGCATAGATCGTGTCGGCATTCTCCAATACCGAAACGCCGAGCTTTTGCTCGAGGTCGCGGTGGATATAGGTGCTGAAGACGACGTTGTCGGCGAGATCCTCCTGCCGCTTGAAGCGGGTCAAGGCCATCATTTCCGCGAGTCCGGTCGGGTTCGACGGCAATGCGGCCAGGACTTTCTTGACCAGCGCCTCGTCGAGCGGTGTGGCCGCATCGACGCCGATCGGACCCGGCAGCAGGCCGGGATAGTAATGGTGAAAAGCGGCCAGCAGCGCGCCGCCGCGACCAATCGCCAAGGTCGCCGGTTCGAGCAAGCCACAGAGCGGCAGAGCACCGTCGTAACGGTTCGGGTAGCGCTCGATGGTCGCGATCGTCAGCTCTCCGCCCATCGAGTGACCCATGACATAGGTCTCCTTGGGCTGACCATAGCGAGCGATCGTATAGCGGCGCAAAGCTTCGGTTTCCGCGATCGCCTGCTCGACGGCCCACCCCGTGATGGAATAGCCCGATTGCGCGACGGCGTAGCCCGCGCTCGCGAAGCCCGTGCCCATGCCATTCGCTTTGTCCGCGGCAAAAACCACGGGTACCTCGGAATAGCCATGATAGTAGACGAGCAGCACCCCGTTCCATTTTTCCGGCATGTCGATCCGATAGGGAGCCCCGTCGAGCGTGCCGATGTCCACGTGAATCGCGGGCACGGCCGCATTGGTGGCGCCGGACTTTTCCGCCGCTGCGCAATCGCGTGCCCCAAGCGCGGAAACCCCCAGGGCGAGCACAGCGACCGCGAGCATCCCGCGCGCAAACGTGTTGCCGCGCGCTCCGTGCCGGCATGATGCTGCGAAACTCAATTTAACCATGTACAGGCTTCCTCCCGGTGACGAGGCCGTTAGTGTACGTTGGTTGTCTGTAATTCACAGCGCGGGCAAAACGCTCTGCGCTGCATCGGCGCGCGGGTGCTGCCCGACTGTTGGCAAATGACAACACCCATCCTTCGACTCTCGCGGCCGAATTTGAAGCTTTTTATTGCCTAGATTGAAAAACGTCTGATATTGCGACAAGATGACGATGCAAAAATAGCACATGCAAAGTGCAACAACGGACTGGCTCGTGGGGGGAGTGGTAATGCATCGATGCACATTAACCACATACTTGAGGGATCAAAACGATGAAAAAGCATTGGAAAGGAGCACTGCCCATCTGCGCGGCAGTCGCCTTGACCCATCCGGCGCTAGTACTCGCTGACACCGCCGACGCGACCGCCGCGGCCGGGTCCGGTGACTTAGACGAAGTCATCGTCACCGGCACTCGCGAGACGGGAATGAAAGCGGCGGATAGCCCGGCGCCGATTCAAATCGTCAGCGCGGAGGAACTGAAGGCCGCCGGCGGAGCCGGAGATTTAATGTCGGCCCTGGCGCAGGTCGTGCCCTCCCTGCAACTGCAGGCGTTCGGCTTCGACATGGCCGGACAGACCCTGCAAGCCCGCCTGCGCGGCGTCAGTCCGAACGACGTGCTCGTCCTCGTCAACGGCAAGCGTCGTCATACGACGGCGAATCTCGCGATCGATGGCGGCTCCCCTTTCCAGGGCGGCGCGGGCGTCGACCTCAATTTCATCCCCTTGGACGCGATCGACCACGTCGAAGTGCTGACCGACGGCGCCGCTGCTCAATACGGCTCCGACGCGATCTCGGGCGTGATCAACATCATCTTGAAGAAGAACAATTCGGGCGGCGTGCTCAATGGCACTTACGGTCAGTATGGCAACGATGGCGGTGGCAAGACCGAGGATGTCAGCGGCAACGCCGGCTTCGGGGTCGGCGCCGGCGGCTACTTCAGCCTGACCGGTGATTTTCGCAACCACGGCCACAGCAACGTCGGCGAGGAGGATCCGCGCTTGCTGCCGCAGAACCTCACCTCCTATCCGGATACGAATGCGACTTATACCCCGGGGTATCCCGATCTGAATCGCATTTCGGGCGATGCAGCGGTGCAGCAGAAAATTGCGGCGATCAACACCGGCTTCGCGTTCGAAGACGGCACGGAACTTTATGCCGTGATCACGTATGGCCACAAGGAAGCGGCTTCCTACGAGAATTATCGCATGCCGAGCAAGCAGAATTACACGGATCCGACGACCGGCGTGACGACCTACCCGCTGCCGCTGGGCTTCAATCCGCAGGAAGCCGACGACGAGGACGATTATCAATTGACGGGTGGCGTCAAAGGATCGATCGAAGGCTGGGACTGGGATCTCACGACCGGCTACGGCGCGGACCATGACGCGCTGTCGACCTTGTCCACGGTGAACACCGGGCTCTATAACATCACGGGCAATCCCGCGGTAGCCAACCTGTCCGACATCTATGACGGCTTTCTGCAGGCGACGCAGTGGACCTCGACTGCGGACTTCCGTCATCAGTTCGATGTCGGTCTCGCCGGGCCCCTGAACGTCGCCTTCGGCGCCGAGCACCGCCGCGACAGCTACGAGATCGGTGCGGGACCGCCGCTGTCTTACGTCGACGGCGGCGCGTCGTCGTACCCCGGCTTCACGCCGTTGGACGCAGGCTCGCATTCGCGCACCAACGACGCGGGCTACCTCGATTTCGCGGTGAAGCCGATCGATCCCTTGTTCGTCGATGCAGCCGTACGCTTCGAGCATTACAGCGACTTCGGCAGTACCACCCTCGGCAAGATCAATGCCCGCTGGGATTTCTCGCCGCAATTCGCGATCCGCGGCACGGTCAACAACGGCTTCCGCGCCCCGACACTCGCCGAAGAGTACTACTCCTCGACGAACGTCGGGCCCACGACGGCTTTCGTGCAGCTGCCTCCGAACTCCCCGGCCGGCAAACTGCTCGGGCTCGGCGACGGTCTGCAACCCGAGAAATCCGTCGACTTCAGCATCGGCTTCGTGTGGCGGCCCATCGAGCACATGAGCGCGACCCTGGATCTCTACCAGATTGGCATCACGAATCGCATCGTCGGCAGCGGCAATGTCTATGGTCAGGTCAATGGAGTGCCGACCGCGGCCTATGCCGGCGTCGGCGCGGCCATCAATGCCTACGCCAACGGCTCCGACGTGATCGATCCCTCCGTGCTCAAGACAGGATCCTACGGTGTCAACGTATTCGCGAACGGCATCGATACGCGGACCGACGGCGCAGATCTCGTGTTCAACTTTCCGTTCACCTACGACTTCGGCAAGGTGACTTATATGGTCAGCGCGAACGTGAACACGACTTCGATCACCAAGTACGCTTCGACACCGGCCAGTTTGACCGGCGCCACATTGTACGATCAAACGGCTTACTCCGAACTGACGACGGCGAGTCCGAAGTACGTGATCAACCTGGGCGCCCTGATCGAGGTTGAGAAGCTGACGGTGAACGTCGCGGAGAAGATCTACGGGCCTACCGCGGATTACGAGAATGACGACGGCGACAACGGACCGGGAACTCCGTATGCGGTCTGCCCGTATGGGGCCTGCACGGGCGCACCGGCTTACTACAAGGACTCCATCGGCGTCACACCGATCACGAACCTGGACATCGGCTACAATTTCACCGACAGCCTGAAGTTCTCGATCGGCGCTCAAAATTTGTTCAATCGTTTCCCGAACAAGTTGAACGGCAACATCCTGGAGCGGGAAATCGCTGCTTCCGACAACGCGGGCGTCACGCAGTACCCGGGCTTCTCGCCATTCGGCATCAACGGCGGGTTCTACTACGTGAAGGCCTCGTATAAGTTCTGATCCAGCCCAGGATTGAGCCGGTAAACCAGAGGTGGGCGGCAGCGTGAAAACGCTGCCGCCCTTTTACCTATCCGCGGTGAGACACTGCGTTTCTTTTACCGGCGCGGCGCGCTCAGACTCGCTCAGTGCGGCTTGACCGCGATGACCTCGATTTCCACCAAGGCACCGGGCGCAACGAGCGCAGCGACCTGAACGGCGCTGCGCGCCGGCTTGTTCGGCTGCTCGGGGGTGCCGAAAAACTTTGTGTAGCCGGCCATGAGACCGGCGAAGTCGAGTTTGTTGTCCTTGGTTGGATCGGCGACCATGAACACGGTCATTTTGACGATGTCGCCCATCCCCAATCCCATGCGGGCGAGTGTAGCCTTGATCGAAGTCAGGGCGCCCGTCGCCTGGGTCTCCATGTCGCCGTAGGCCGCGACCGACCCTTTGGGCGCGTCTTTGTTGATCATCGGGGGAAGCGCTCCGCTGAGATAAACGGTGTCCAAGTCGCCGCGCACCGTAACGGCTGCGGAAATCGGGAACGGATTATTGTCCGGCAGCGGCAGTCGGGCCACATCCTCGCCCCCGGCGGCGTTACCCGCGGCACAGATGAAAAAGAACCCGCCGCCCGCCCACAGTGCGGCTGCGAGCCGCGTCGATCGAATCCTCATGCTGCTGACTCCCTCGAGAGATTATTGGCTCTTTGCTAAGGATGCGGCAATCCGGCGACCTGCTCGGCCGTGACGCTCTGTTTGTAGTGATTCCCGAAATGATGTCGTACGTAATTGACGACCTCGGCGACCTGCGCATCCGTGAGGTGCACAGCGCGTGTCTCCTCCGCTTGCTCCGCCGGCAGTGCGAACGCGGGCATGCCGTTGCGGCCCCGCAAGACCGTGATTGCGACGTATTCCCAGGAGACCAATTTGGGATCGCCGGCGAGCGCCGGATAGTGTCCGGCGCCAACGGCGCCTTGCGCTTGGGGCATGTGACAGCCCTGGCAGATGTTGCTGTAAATCGCGGCACCGCTTTGCGCATCGAGTCCAGCCTTGGAGGTAAACGCCGAGTCGTCCGCCCACGCGAGCGATGCCGGCAGCAGTGCCAGGACCCAGAGCGCGCCCGCTCTCGCGGCGCGGGACCGATATCGCGTGAAGAACAACCGACTCATGCTTTGTCTCCCTGCGCCACGGCACGCTGGTGCAGCCGACCGATCGCATCCAGCGCCGAGGTGACCCCACCCTCCTGCCAACCGCCGAGGAACGAGGCGTGTTCGCCCGCGAGCACGATGCGATTGTCGAAGCGGCACAGATCGTCGTAATGCGCGGCACGCGAGGCCGCACTCCACATGCCGAAGCAACCCATCGTGAATGGCGCGCGGTGCCAGGCGACGGCCATGCCGTTGTCGAATTCCGTGTGGTACTGCGGGTGAATCTGGCTGCCGTATTCCAAGGCTTTGGCGATGCGCTCCTCGGGCGCCATGGAGGTGAATTCCATGGCGTTCAAGCCCCAGATGTAGGCGCCGAGCAGTACGCCCTTGCCGCTGCCGAAGTAACCGGTGTTCGGATACCCGATGTTGGTGATGGGCAAGTCGGTATACGTGATGCCGCCGTAGATGTGCTCGTCTTCCTCCCAGAAGCGCCGCTTGAATTGCAGCCCGACCTTGACGGCCGAGGCGTACGGGACGGCAGAGATCGCGGTCGCGAGCGGCGTGCCGACATTAATCGGAATTTGTGCAAGGATCGACAGAGGAATCGTGCAGACGCACCAGTCCGCCGTCGCTTTCTGCGGACTGCCCGGTGACTGGGTGTCTTCGTACGTCGCGGTCACGCCGGACTCGTCTTGATGGATGTCGACGACTTTGGCGTTATAGCGAATCAAGGCGCCCAACTCGCGACCCCAGGCTTCGCCGATCCGGCCCATGCCGCCGACCGGCTGAAACAGCGACGTCTGCATGTCGTAGTCATCGCCCGACGAGACACCTTCCCACAGTCCCGAACTTAAGATGTGCTGCAGACCGGTCGGTTCAGACGGCACGGGACGCGCACTCAAGCCACCGCCCGGCTTCTTTTTCCAGCCGCGCCGGACACTCGCGGCGTCACTGATCGTATAGCTGAAGTTATTGTCGAGCGCTCCCCAGTGGCGCAGCGACTCGAGCAGTTTCTCGCGGTCTTCCGTGGTGACCGCGGCATCGAGTTCGTTTTGACGCGTCGCCTTGGCCAGCAATTCGGCGACATGCCCCTGATAATCAGCCTTGACCTCACGAAAGCGTTGCGGCTTGCCGCCGAAGGCCTTGCTGCTGTGAAGATAGGCGTTGTAGTTGACCTGAAAGAATGGCTCGAGCGGCACATTCAAGCGTTTCGCATAACTCAAGATGCCACGGTGGTGATAGGGAATGCGCCAGGGGCCCGGATTGATATACAGGTCCTTGTCGAAGCGACACTCCTGCGTGAGTCCGCCGAGCTCCGTGTAGCGGTCTCCGCCGCGCAGGCTCCAATTCCGGCCGCCGGCACGGGCGTTGTACTCGAGCACCTGAACCTGGTAGCCGGCGTCACGCAACTCGATCGCCGCCGTCATTCCGGCCACGCCGGCGCCGAGCACGAGCACGGACGCGCCGCGCGGCGCACCCTGAAGATCAATCGGCCCCTGATACGGCGAGTCGGCAGCGAAACCGAGCGCATCCATCGCCTGGTACATCGTCGCGCTGCCGGCGACCGCTCCGATCATACGCAATAGGCTGCGACGACTCACGCTCGAACCGGTCGGATCAGTTGCCATTGCGTTACCTCGGGGGTGGTGCGCTCGGTGCGAGCGGCATGACCATATAAGCAATAGTTATCACAGACCGATCAGCGCAACAAGCCGCTCGCAATCGCCGAGCCCATGCGCAAAACTGGTGCGATTACTGCGCCAAAGTGGAGCAACCAAAACCGGCTGCGGATCGGAACCTACCAGATCAAATCGTCGGGGACGACGAAGGCCGCATACGGGTCATCGGCGGCGTTTACCGGAGCAGTCACGGTGGCGACGCCGCTATGAACGAAAATCCGCTCATCCCGTTCGCGGACGCGCGCGGCAATCTCGGCGGGCAGCAAATGATATCGTCCATCGAAACGCAGGATCAGCAATTCGCCCGAGGTCAGCTGCAGCCGCTGCGTGGGATCGATGCGGATCTGTCGAATTTTCGTGCCGTCCAAGAAGTTATACGCTTCCCCTTCGATCGGGCGCGCGACGACGTGTTGCTCGATCAGCTGTTTGATCTCGGCATGACGCGCGCGCTTCTCGGCTTTGACTCGCTGTTTCTGGCTGATCGCCAGATCCCGCGCGATCTTCGCAGCCTGCGCGGCCGACGCCGGATTGGCACGCGGCTGGTGCTGCCCCGTATGGCTTGCGGGCGCGGGGTGCGGCTTCGCCGCAGTCGCTCGCGGCGGCTGCGACTGTCGCGGCGGCTGCGGCTGTCGGGGCGGCTGCGGCTGTCGGGGCTGTGGGGACTGGGATCCCTGCGCTTTGCCGGGAGCACCTGTTCGTCCCGCACGCGGTGGCGGACGTTCGCGCCGCTGTTGCTGGCGCTCGGCCTCGTTGACTTGAGCCTTGTTGACCAGACCGAGCTGCAGCAACTGATCGCGAAGCGATGAACTCATAGCGAACTCATGAGCGCGTGGTACCGCGGCTCAAGCCGTCGGTACGAAATCCTGGTCACCGTGAAAGTTGCGCTCGAAGCGCAGAAATCCGTAATAGCCGCAGGTGTCGCCGTAAGGATATTTCCGGCACACCGCCGGACGCGCGCTGTAGACCGTGCACTGGCGCTTGCTGCGGTCGAAGAATCGGCACACGGTTTTGTACACGGTATCCTTCTGGTGGCGGAGAATTTGCTCGCTGATGTCCTTGGTCTTGTAGTGATACGTATAGCGCTTGCGCGCCGCGCGGGCCGAGATACCGAAATGTTCGGCCAGGCGCTCGATGTCCTTCTCGGTGACTTCGATGCGCGAATGGCTGCAACAGTAGCCGGGGCATTTGAGACAATTGAAGGCCATGCCGCGAGTATACCCATAGACGCGCCGCTCAACGTAGCTGACTGTCCTTGCTGCCGCGACGGTTGTAGCCGGCGAACTTCGCGCTCTCCGTATCGTGTTGCGACTGGCACTTCACACACAGGCGCACGCCGGGTATCGCCTCACGGCGTGCAGCGGGTATTTCGACGCCGCACTCCGCGCAATGGCTCAGCGACATGCCTTGCGGCAACTGGCTTTGCACGCGACTGATCGCGTCTTTGACCGTCGCATCGATCTGATCCTGTACCGCGCCGTCGCCGGCCCAACCCGTTGCCATGCTGCACTCCAGCCCATCCAAGCCCTTATCGAGTATACCGGACCGGCCGCCGGGGCTTGCTATCATGGCGATTGCGCAGGCGCAGCCTGCAAGCGAGGCGAAAGGCGAATCATGCGGGCATTGGCCATGGGTTTCTTGCTGCTCGTGGTGGCGGCGCTCGGCGTTTCGCTGGTGCAGCACTACCGCCAGCGCAATGCGATCGACGCACCAATCTTCGCGGATCTGCAGCGAATCGAGTTCGAACACCGTTCCGGGAGACTTGCGGGCCCCATATTTCTGCTGGGTGCCGGCGCCGCCGGCGATGTAATCGGCCTCCCCAGCGAGGACCCGCGCTATCCGAACGCCTGGCTTGCTGCCGACAAGACGCTCCCGGATGGCGCGGCCTACCTCGTGCCGCGCAACGCAGGACTCGCCGCTCCTTGCGCGAGCGTGCAGCGATTGCTGTCGGCACTGACTGAAGCCCGACCCGTCTCGCCGGTCGTGCGCGAATTTGTTTCCCGGCATTGCGTCCATTGAGGCGGAATCCGCCTCGCGGCAGCTAAACGGCCCATCCTGGGGCACGCGCTCGATTGATCGCAAAATGACTATTTTGAATCGGAGGAAGATCTGATGCCGCCGGACATCGTAATACGCCAAGCGCAAAAGGAAGACGTCGAGGTCCTCTACTCTCTGATCGTTGCCCTAGCCGAACATCATGACCAGAGAACTTTCCTGAAGGCGTCCGTCGACACGCTCGCGCGTGATGGATTTGTCGGTGCGCCGCTTTTCGGCGCCATTCTCGCCGATGACCGGGGCCACATCGTAGGTTTCGCGTCGTTCACCTGGAACTACTCTATTTGGCTGGGCGGAAAATACATGAACATCGATGATGTCTTCGTCAAGGAGAGTCATCGAGGACTGCACATTGGTGAACGATTGATGCTCGAGGCGAAGGAAATCTGCGTAGGCGCAGGCAGCCGCCGCTTACGGTGGGAGGTGCAGCCCGACAATCAATCGGCAATTCGCTTCTATGAAAGACTCGGAGCAACAATGCGTTCCAAGGGTATCTTCAGCTGGGACGCGTGACTGACCGGCCGCGTTCGATGCGCTCCAGCGGGTGGGAGGCCAAGGCCTTGTGCAGCCGTTCTTCGACTTCGCTGGTCACCACGTCCCCTCTCGCGCGGAGCAGCGCGCACGCAGTAGTCTAGCAGCGAGCCGACCTCAGGTTGCCGCCAATTGGAACGCCGTGGCGACGAAGAAACCATCCGCCGTGCCGTTCACCCCGCCGACGATGGCCACCGGCGAGGACGTGCTGTCGAGCGTCACCAGTCCACTCAGACTCACGCCATTGAGGTTCGCGTTGCTCGTACATCCGGAGAAGGTGAGCTGCATTCCATATACATTGTAAGAAGCATCGATGATGGAAACGGTGCCGTTGATGACGCAGCCATTCGTGTCCTGTTCGAAAATCGTGCCATCGGAGCTGATCGTGAACGTGTTACCACCATCATTGTAATTCCCGGCGATCGAGGTCAAGGCCGAGGGCGTCGAGTAGGCATCGGAAAAAGTCGCCGTCGTCGCATAGGCCGGCAATACGGTACCGGCGGAGGTCGTATCCGTCTCGGTCAGGCTCAAGCTCGCCTGCTGCGCGACCGTGCCCGTGATCGTGCCGGTGCCACTGATCGAGCCGTCGGTCTCCACGCAGGTCGCGCTCGACCCGGCGATCGTCGTATATTCGACCTCGGCCCAATCGCTCGTGCCGGAGACCGTGCTGCCCGTCGTGCTGAGTGTGCCGAAGGTCAGGTCTGCGCAACCGGTGATCGTATTTTCCGCCAGACTGAAATACTCACCGTTTTCGGCCACAAGGGCGATCGCATTGATGGCATCGCCGGAATTGATGCCGGAACCAGCCGTGTATTGGTCGGTCCAGATGCCACTCACCGACTGATTGGCCGGTGCCGAGGATCCGCCGCCTCCGCAGGCACAAACGCTGATCACCGCGGACGCAAGCGCCGCTGTCTTCCATGGTTTCAAATGCATGCTCAAGTTGGAGGCGCCGCGATGCCCGGCAGGACCTTGAGCACGAACACGAGTTGCGCACCTTCGGCGGCGCTCGCGCTCATCTCTCGCGTCAAGACTCCCATGACATGATCCAGCTCACCCCATAGCTGGGTCGAGAGCGTATTGGTGCGCACGAGCAGTGCCGGGTCGTCTTTGATGCGGTCGATGAACGCCCGAATCCGCGCTCGGTAATCCTGGGCCAGGGGATACATGCTGATTTCCACGGCGGCGCGCATCGTTCGGAGCATAGCACCCGCAAGTGCCCCAGGCGTAGACGCTGCCGCGACGAGCGCGACCGCGATTAAGCTAGCCCGCAATCTGCCGCGCCTCGAACCCAGCCAGCTCAGGGCGCCCTGCAGGAGCGCGAGCCAGAATGTCCACACTTGCATCGTGCGGTGCATACCCCGTGCGGTCCTAGCCGCCAATGGTCGCGGCCAGGGCGGCGTCAAAGCCCAGCTCGTTGCCGCGCAAGGTCTTGATTTCGGCTGCACACCACTCGCGCCGCATTCGGCCGTCGAGCAGCAGACCGGCACGGTCCGCCTGATGCTCGACGATGTCGATCGCATGCGTCGCGAGCAGCAGGCTGGCGCCGCTCGCCGCGAGCCGCCCGCGCAGATGACGTTTGAGGACCACCGCACTCGCGGGATCGAGTCCGTTGAACGCCTCGTCGAGCACGATCAGCGCGGGATCGCCCACCAAGGCGAGCAGGATCGCGAGTTTCTGACGCGTCCCCAGCGACAAGGTATCGACGAAGGATTCCAGATACGGCAGGAAGCGCAATTCTTCAGCCAAGCGCATCAAGTCGGCCCCGACCTCTGCCAGACCTTTCGCATAGGCGTGGATTTCCAAGCACTGCCGCGCCGTCAGCAATCCGGGCAGCGCATCCGGAGCACAACCGTAGCCGAGGCGGCGTTTCGCGGCGAGCGGATCGTCCAACAAGGAATGTCCCGCGATGGCGATCCGGCCACCAGCGGGCCGCAGACGACCGACCACGCAATCGAGCAAGGTGCTCTTCCCGCACCCATTCGGACCGAGCAAGGCATACCATTGCCCGGGCTCGATCGACACGGAGATTTCCGTGAGCACGGTCTCCCGCCCATAGCCTGCGCGCAGGCCCTCGACCCGCAGAGTCGGCTCGCTCATGGACCGACCCGACGGGAAGTCGCGAACCAGCCGACGCCGATCGCGAGCAGTGCGCAGAGCGACCAAAGCGCAAACCCGCGTTGTAAGGCGTCGCGTACCGGCAAGCCGGCGAGCCAAACGAGTTCAGCCCAAACGCCCGCAAGTGCGGCCAGTGCCAACAGGGACCGGCCGAGCAGCGCTTGACACCAGGGTGTCGGCCGCAGCGGCACAGGTTGCAGCCAGCGGTAGCTCGAACGACTCGCAGCGTGCACGCTGACGATCAGCAGCAGCAATGAGGCGCTTGCGACCGTCACGCCGAGCATCAGCAGCGCACTATCGGCGGTTGCGCCCAGCGGCACTGCGAGCATCACCGCGAAGAAGGCGCGCGCGACGACCCTGGGCCGCAAGCTCGCGAACAGCCGCCGCACGGGCCAGTGACCGAGACCTGCCAGGGAGGCACGGGGCAGCGGCGGCCCTGGGCGCCGCCGGTGCGGGACGTAGCGTGATCCGGGTGGCAGATCCGCATCGCGGCCCGGCGGAATCCCGTAGCTTGCCAGCGCGCCGATGCCGACGGCAGCGGCCAGCAGCGCCGCGCTTTGCGCCAAGCCCAGCAAGCCGCCGACCCCCCGGGACGCGGCAACGCCGAGCACGCTCGCGGCGCCGATCGCGAGGACGGCCAGCAACATTACGGCCGGCGCCAATTCGAGCGTGCGCGCTTCGACGTAGGCGGCGCCGCGCGAAACGGGCAAGGCTGCGAGCCAGGAGCGCGCAGCGTCGGCGCGCACGACGGCGCGACGCCGGCTCACGAGCGCGAGCGCAGCAGCAAAGCCCGCGACCGCAAGTGCGAGTGCATGCGCTTCGCACCACAGGCAGCCTGCGTTCAAGGCCGATAGCGGGGCACGCGCGAGCAGCGCGACGGCTCCGACCCACAGCGCGATCAGGACCAGAACGCCACTCCGGTTGCGTCGTTTGTGTCGCCGCCAAGAATTGCCGGCGCGGTGACACGCAGCGAACAGCCGGGGGCTCGCGGCAAGCCAAGGTCTGCGACGGTCCGGCACGCGCTGTCTCGCCCTGCCTTATTCGACGAGGCCGAGCGTTTGCAACTGCTGCAGATACTCGCTCACGAACTCGAGCGGCACGGGCCCGTACTCCGCCGACAGCAGTGCCTGGATCTCGGCCGCGGTATGCGTCCCATCGGCGAAATTCAGGGTCTCGTAGGCGTACTCCTCGCCCGCCCCCCAGAGACCGTGGTAGTCGAGCAAGCGCGGCGGCGGCAAGCCGGCCGCGCGCGCGTGCTCGCGAAAATAATCGTAGCCGAAAACCACGAGCGGACCACGCGGCGCATCGCGTCGGCGCGGGCCGCGCGCATCGCGGCCGCGGCGCGCGGACGCTGCTGTCCCGCCCGGCGCAGCGGCGCCCGGCCGGTCTGCGAGGAATTGTCGCAGCGAGTCGAGCACGCCCTGTTCGTATGCGCCATGCGCCGGCGTATCGCCGCCTCTCTCCAGGGCAAGGACCTTGCGCTGCAGGCGGCCGATCGCTACGGCGCGTTCGGTCGCGGCCACGTCTTGGCTCGAGAAATTCGCGAGAAAATAGCCGCTCGCCGCACCGATCAGGCCCGCGCGTTTCAACTTGGTCGGATCGATGTTCGCCGCCGTGTCGAAATTCGTATGAATATAGCGATCCGGTTCGTCATTGAGATAGATCGCCGGTATCCCGAACGAGCAATCCTGGTAAACGTCGTGATCGCTGCCCATCGTGTAGGCGGAATATTCGGCACGCAACGGCTCCTTGCCACCCTCCGGAGCGATCAGCGGAAAATCGGCTGTGCCCGTCGAGGCGTAGCGATAGGTCTCGGCGTTCTCCCAGGAGGCAAAGGCCCAGGCGACGTCGTGGACGAACGACGGCAGGCTCGCAGGACCCCGGGTCACGTGGAACACCGCTTTCGTGTTCGGCGCACCCCCGACCATGTCCATGTGCACGACCGCCCGAATGCGCGCCGCCAGTTCGGGCCGTGCATTCAACAGACTGACCGTGCCCTCGATTTCCGGCGGCCAGAGGAAGCGGATCGTGCGCGCCGGCCGTGGCAACTTGCCGGCGAGGATCAAGGATTGCAGCGTTCGCGCC
>Ga0116228_10000148_pt1 | contig 46399 bp, 33 predicted proteins | sample S1TSphfallax_2_FD_89694 | JGI IMG/M metagenome (GOLD analysis project Ga0116228, IMG submission 89694) | Host-associated microbial communities from peat moss isolated from Minnesota, USA - S1T2_Fc - Sphagnum fallax MG | ecosystem: Host-associated > Plants > Peat moss > Unclassified | place...
ACGTCGTCTTCGATGCGCACGCCGATGCCGCGGTACCGTTCGGGCACCGTGAGGTCGTCGAGTTGGAAGTAGAGCCCCGGCTCGACCGTGAGCACCATGCCCGCTGCCAGCGCGCCGAAGCGATACGTCTCCGCGCGCGCCGCGGCGCAATCGTGCACGTCGAGCCCGAGCATGTGACTCACGCCGTGCAAGGAGTAGCGCTTGTAGAATTGATGCTCGTCGCGCAGTGCGTCCTCGGCTGATTCCAGGATGCCGAGCCGCTCGAGGCCGTGCGCGAGCACCATCATCGCGGCGCGATTGGGCTCGAGAAAATCGTTGCCCGGCTTGCATTCCGCGAACGCCGCGCGCTGTGCTTCCCACACCAGCGTGTAGACCTCGCGCTGTTCGGGCGTGAAGGTACCGGAAACGGGAATCGTGCGCGTGACGTCGGCGGTGTAGAGCGAGACGCCCTCGACGCCGGCGTCGAGCAAGAGCAGATCGTCGGCGCCGATGCGGCGGTCGTTGCGCACCCAGTGCAGCGTGCACGCATCGGGTCCCGAGGCCGCGATCGTGCCGTAACCGACGTCGTTGCCCTCGACGCGGGCACGCAGTCCGAACACGCCTTCCACGACGCGCTCGGTGACCGCGGTCGGCAGCGCGCGCACGACGTCGTCGAAGCCGCGCTTCGTCGAGGCGATCGCGGCGCGCAGCTCGGCGATCTCGAGATCGTCCTTGATCAGCCGCGCCTCGGAGAGGGCGGCCGCGAATGCCCGCTCGCGTTCGTCGGTGGGCGCGACGAGGCCGTCGACCTCCGCGTCGAGCCCGCGCAGCACGCGGATCGGCGTCGTGCCGGCCGCTGCCAGCGCGTCGGGCAGCGTATCGATCGGCTCCGCCTCGACGCCGTAGCGTTGGGCGATCTCGGGTAGGCCGGGCCACGGCCCGACCCAGAGTTCGCCGCGCACGCGATCGGTGAAGAACAGACTGCTGGTCTTGCCGGGATTCGGGTGCGCGTAGACGATCGCGCGATGACCCTCGCCGTCGGGCGCGAGCACGAGCACCACGTCGGGCTCGGTGATGCCGGTGAGGTAGTAGCAGTCGGTGCCGGGCCGGAAGCGGAAATTCGTGTCGTTCGCCCGGACTTTCTCGCGGCCGGTCGGCACCACCAGCAGCTCACCCGGAAAGAGGCGCGAGATGCCGGCGCGGCGCGCGGCGAACCGTTCGCGCCCCGCGAGCGTCGGCGTACGGCCCGACGGACCCGCCCACCGCTGCGTCATGAATTCCAACAGCGCCGGCGGCGGGCCGGTGTCGTGCGCGGCGCGGCGGGGCGGCTCGATCATCTTCACCCCGTCCGTCTTCGCCGGACGGCTGGGGCGCTACTCGCGCTTCGCGGCACCGCGCGCGAAGATCACGCGCTCGAGGAAGCGCAGCACGCGCGTGAGCGGAAAATCGACCGGAACGAGCGGCTCGGTCAACACCGTGCGATAGCCGAGCACTTTCGCGCCGAGCACGTCGGTGAAGAGCTGATCACCGATCACGACCGTCGCCTGCCGTGGCGTGCCGAGCATCCGCACGGCGCGCAGAAAGCCGAACGGCAGCGGTTTGAGCGCGTTCGGCACCGCCGGAACGTCGAGTTGCGCGGCCACCGCGGCGACGCGCTCGGCGAAGTTGTTCGACAGGAGCACCATCGCGAAGCCCTCGGCTCGCGCGGCGCGCACCCAAGCAGCGACGCCGGGCGCGAGCTCGGGTTGATGATACGCGCAGCACGTGTTGTCGAGGTCGAGCACGATGCCGCGGATTCCGGCGCTCCAGAGCGCGGTCCGATCGACGTCTGCGAGCGTCGCCGCGAAGGCGTCGGGCCGGAATCTATCCACCCTATCCCCGATTCCGTCCACACCCCGCCCACCCCGCCCGCCGAGCAATTCGCCGCCGCGAGCGAACGATGAACAACTTTCTGCGCTTATGCCCAAGGGGTCCACACGTCGTCCGACTCACAGCATCTAGTAGGTGCTCGGGACGTCCAGCCACAATATATTGTGCCCGCCGTTTCTCGCGCCCCGAGTCTTCTTTCGTCTCTCCGACGACCGTGCGGCTTGACGAAATCGAACGTATGTTCGATACTCTTCTTCCCTTCCGCCCTTCTCCGCCTTCGCTGCTGAGGTCCGCCCGAATGAAATTCACCCGCACGTACTCGGTGCTCGGCGATCCGTACGCCGGCGTCACCTTCGAACCGCGCACGTCCCGTATCGTCAATACCAACGGCTCGATGGTGTTCGAGGCGAAGGACATCGGGATCCCGGCCGGCTGGAGTCAAGTCGCGACGGACATCATCGCGCAGAAGTATTTCCGTAAGGCCGGCGTGCCGAGCGACCTCGTGAAGGTCGAGGAGCCGGGTGTGCCCGAGTGGCTCTGGCGCTCGGAGCCGGCGGACGGCGCGACGTTCGGACCGGAGACCGACGCGCGTCAGGTCTTCCACCGCCTCGCCGGCACGTGGACGTACTGGGGCTTCAAGCATGGCTACTTCGACACCGAGCACGACGCGCGCGCCTACTACGACGAGATGTGCGCGATGCTCGCGCGGCAGATCGGCGCCCCGAACTCCCCGCAGTGGTTCAACACCGGCCTGCACTGGGCGTACGGCATCGCGGGCCCCGCGCAAGGCCACAGCTTCGTCGACCCCAAGACGGGCGAGCTGAAAACGTCGACCAGCGCGTACGAGCATCCGGCCCCGCATGCGTGCCTCCCGTACCGCGCTCTGGTCACGACGCCCGATGGTCCGATTCCGATCGGCGACATCGTCGCGAAGAATCTCGTTGGCCTTCCCGTTCACGATGAGAAGGGCACGACGCGCGTCGTGGCGGTCAAGGATAACGGGATCAAGTCCGTCTACCGCATCACGCTGACCAACGGCAATTTCATCGAAGCGACGGCCGACCATCTCGTGTTGACGTGCGAGGGTCATAAGGGTCGCCGCATGTGGCGTTCCGTCTCGGAACTTTCGCCCGGGATGCGTTTAATTCAGAGGACAGACACGACGATCGCCACGACCGGCGATACGATATTGGAAGCGGAAGCGGCGCTCGCCGGCTGGCTGCAGGGTGACGGGTTCGTCGGTCAATACGCGACGGGCACGAACCGTAGCTTGACCATTGAAGCGATGAGCGTTAACGAAGACGAGCATCGGTATGTCGATACGTTGCTCGAGACCGTGTTTGCAACGGCCCACGCGCACGAGAGCAACGTCCAAGCGATGAATCCTGCGCTCGATATCCGCCGCAAGCGCCTCTACGGCGAGCATCTCCGGACGTTCGTTGCCGACTATTCACTACTCGATCGCAGGCTTGAAATGCAAGTGCCGCCGAGCATCTACCGTGCCGGCCGCAATGTCGTTACGGCATATTTGCGTGCGCTCTTTCAAGCTGATGGCTGCGTGCGCATCCGCGAAGAGCGGCAGAGTGCCGATATCGTTTTCGGATCGATTTCGCCGAAGCTTGCGACGGGCGTTTCGCATCTGCTGTCCAACCTCGGCATTTTCAATCGCGTGCAAGTCGGTCATGATTCGCGCGAGGATCGCCAAGACTACTATCACGTCATCATTGCATGGGCTGACGGCAGGCAGCTCTTCTCCGACCTTATCGGGTTCGTGTCGGGCGATAAGCAAGCAAAACTCGCAAATGCGCTCGTCATGCCGGGCCGCAACGTCGCGGCCTCTCGCGATGAAGTGATCGTGAAGATCGAATACGTTGCCGATGAAGTCGTCTACGATATTGAGACCGAGAGCCATTCCTTCCTCACGAATAACGTCGTCGTCCACAACTGCTTTATCCAGTCGGTCAACGACGACTTGGTGAACGAAGGCGGCATTATGGACCTATGGGTCCGTGAGGCGCGCATCTTCAAATTTGGTTCGGGCACCGGCTCGAACTTCTCGAATCTGCGTGGCGAGGGCGAGAAGCTCTCGGGCGGCGGCACGAGCTCGGGGCTGATGTCGTTCTTGCGCGTCGGCGACCGCGCGGCCGGTGCGATCAAGTCGGGTGGCACGACCCGTCGCGCCGCCAAGATGTGCGTGCTCGACCTCGATCATCCTGATGTCGAGACGTTCATCAATTGGAAGGTGAGCGAAGAGCAGAAGGTCGCCGATCTCGTCACGGGATCGATCGTCTGCGAGAAGCACCTCAATGCGATCATGAAGGCCGCGACGAATGAGGCGCTTCCGGAGGCGGCGCGGCTCGATCCGTCGCTGAACCTCGAGCTGAAGTCCGCGATGCGCGCCGCGCTCTCCGTCGGTATTCCCCAGGGCAACGTGCAGTACGCACTCGACTTCGCACGCCAGGGCTACAAAGAACTCAAGGTCGAGACCTACGATACGAACTGGGATTCGAAAGCGTATGGCACGGTGTCTGGTCAAAACTCGAATAACACCGTTCGCATTCCCAACGAATTCTTTGCGCGCCTCGATGCGGGCCAATCCTGGGATCTTACGTGGCGCACGGATGGTCGCGTTTCCAAATCGGTTCCCGCAGCAGATTTGTGGGAGCAGATTGCGGTTGCCGCGTGGCAATGCGCGGATCCGGGCCTGCAGTTCGACACGACGATCAACGAGTGGCACACCTGCCCGGCGGATGGGCGAATCAACGCAAGTAACCCGTGCGTGACGGGCGATACCTTCGTCGCCACCGCAGACGGCCTTCAGCGCATCGGAGAGCTTGTTGGCAAATCTGCCTTTGTGATCGGCAGCGATGGAAAGTCGCACTTCGTTTCAAACATTTTTCCGACTGGTCGCAAGGAAACGTATCAATTACGGACGCGATCTGGATATCGTTTGAATGTTACGGCGGATCACAAGGTCTTGACGCGCAATCGCGGCGACGTCGCGGCGAAGGATCTGATCGCGACTGATGAGCTTCTTCTTCAGGGTTCCGGCTTTGGTTCAGAATCGCTGGAACCCGGCGTAGCCTTTTCAATCGGTATTGCCGTCGGTGACGGCTGCATTGCGAAGAACTCTAGTTCGGTTGGGCCTGAACGCACCCTGATTCTCACGATGGCCCAAGATGAGACGCCAATTCTGGGTTATGTTGCAGAGTCGCTGAATCTTGAGAAGCAGCGAACCGCTCGCGACGGGCGAAGCGCTAGGACGACGACGGTCACGTCGCCGTGCCCCGGTGGCTCGCGCGTTTCAGTTTCAAATCGGTCGATCGTGGACACGTTTACGCGCTTCGCGAGACTTGACGGCGGCAGCGAGCGAAAGGCACTCACCGATGAGGCCTTTCGACTCGATAGACCTTCGCTTGCAGCATTATTGAGCGGCCTCTTCACCGCCGACGGGTGCGTGGGTGACTATGGCGACAAGACGCAGTATGTTGCTCTTGACTCGAGCTCACTTGAGCTCTTATCGCAAGTGCAATCGCTGTTGCTTTCATTCGGCGTGAAGGCGAAGATTTACGAGAATCGGCGCGGTGGCGTTGTTTCTTCGATGTGCCCTGACGGAAAGGGCGGCGTCGCCTCGTATCCTGTGCAGGAGATGCACTCGTTACGCGTGTCTCGCTCGTCGCGCGTGGTTTTCGAACAAGAGGTCGGATTTCATCCGGCTTCCGTGAAAGCGACAAAGCTACGTGAACTCAATCGGCGTGTGTCGACCTACGCAGATCGGATGAGCGATTTCTTCGATTCGCTTCAGTTCCGCGGAGTCGAAAACGTCTTCGATCTGACTGAGCCTGACACGTCACACTTCGTTGCAAACGGTGTTGTCGTGCACAATTGTTCAGAATACATTTTCCTAGATGACACCGCCTGCAACCTGGCGTCTATCAACTTGGTAAATTGCCTCGATTCGGCGGGTCAATTCGAAGCGAAGCGGTTCGCCGATGCGTGCCGTTTGTGGACGGTGACGCTCGAGATCAGCGTGCTGATGGCGCAGTTCCCCTCGCGTGAGATCGCGCAGCGTTCGTACGACTACCGCACGCTCGGCCTCGGCTATGCAAACATGGGCACGATGCTGATGCGCATGGGCTTGCCGTACGATTCCGAGGAAGGCTTCGGCTGGTGCGCGGCGATCTCGTCGCTGATGACGGCGTCGGCGTACAAGGCGTCGGCTGAGATGGCGCGTCAGCTCGGCGCGTTCCCGCGCTACGCGCAGAATAGTGAGTCGATGGAGCGCGTGTTGCGCAACCATCGTCGCGCTGCCTACGCCGTGCCGGCGAACGAGTACGAAGCGTTGACCGTCACGCCGGTCACGCACGCTCCGACGCTCTTCACCCAGGAGACCTGGGCACTTGCGCGCGTGATGTGGGACAACGCGCTCGCCATCGGCGAGGTCGCGGGCTACCGCAACGCGCAGGTGACCTGCATCGCTCCGACCGGCTGCCTCGTGGGAGATTCGCTGATCGCGACGGATCGGGGGTTTGCCCGCCTGTCGATGCTCGGAAATCCGGACGGGGATACGTGGCAAGACGTGGACTTCCGCGTGCTCACCGATGACGGAACGCAACGCGCGACCAAGTTCTTCATCAACGGCGTCGAGCACACGCGTCGCATCGTCACGAAGAACGGCTACAGCATCCAGGGAACGCCGACACACCGGATCAAGGTCGTCGATCCGGTGACGAAGCAACTCGTCTGGAAGCGCTTCGGTGATATCACCGAAAGCGACGTCGTTGCGTTGGCTCTCGGTCAGTTCGTCGGAACCACCAACGCGGTCGCGTTGCCGCCGCTGGGCGAAGAATACTGGACCGGCGACTACACCACGATCGTACCGCGCACGATGACGAGCCAACTTGCCGAATTCATCGGCTACTTCATGGGTGACGGCTCGCTGCACAGCAAGGGACTTCGCCTCTGCATCGCGCGCGACGATCGCGATGTATTGGATCATCTCGTACAAAGCGCGAAAGCACTTTTCAATATCGATGCCCATCTTACCGAGAAGGGCGGTTACGTCGAGCTTGCGCTCCACTCCGTCCCGCTTGCGATGTGGTGGCAAGCATGTGGCTTTGCGAAGCATTCGCCGGGTGCCGAACACTCGGGCAAGGGCTACATGCCCCGCATTCCCGATGCCGTGCTCGCCACCAACGATCCGGCCACGTATGGTGCCTTCTTGCGTGGTGTCTTCGAGGCCGATGGAACCGTTACGAACGGAGCGGCATCCGTCACGACGGCGCACCGCGGCTTTGCCGATGAGATCAAGCAGATCATGATGGCGCTCGGCGTTCCGACGAGCACAAAGATCGATCAATCGGGCTGGGGGCAGTCGGATCTCTTCGTCGTTCGGGTCTTTAACGCATCATACGCGTCAGCGTTTGTGCGTGAGATCGGCTTCATCGGTCAACGGAAAGCCTCGGCCGTGCAAACGGAGACCGTCACCCAAGGAACGCGCGGCGATCGTGTCTTCGTCAGCCACGAAACCATTCGTGATCTCGTTCCCTCCGGTCACGCCATGTACAGCCGGATGCTGACGTATCAAGGTCGCCACGACGGCGCAATCAGCCGCGCTACGGCGCAAGCGGTGTTGGCAGAGTCGGATCATCCCGAATTGGCGTCGGCACTGACCTTTTTCTACGATGACGTTGCCGCCAACGAAGACGGGGGTGAATGTCTAACGTATGATCTTTCGGTGCCGGCCAACGTGACGTACGTGGCCAACGGCTTCATCTCGCATAATACGATCGGGCTCGTGATGGACTGCGATACCACCGGCATCGAGCCCGACTTTGCGCTCGTGAAGTTCAAAAAGCTCGCCGGCGGCGGATATTTCAAGATCGTCAACCAGTCGGTCGAGCCGGCGTTGCGTCGTCTCGGCTATAGCAGCGAGCAGATCGCGGCGATCGAGACGTTCGCGAAGGGTACCAACACGCTCGAGGGTACGCCGCACATCAACCGTGCGACGCTGCGAGCGAAGGGCTTCGACGACGAGACGCTCGCGAAGATCGAATCGCAGCTCGTGGGAGCGTTCGAGATCGGCTTCGTGTTCAACCACTTCGTCCTCGGTGACGAGTTCTGCAAGACGAAGCTCGGCATGACCGACGAGCAGCTGGCCGACTGGAACATCTCGATCCTGCGCGACGTGCTCGGGTTCACCGCGCAGCAGATCGACGAGGCCTCCGACGTGATCTGCGGGCGGATGACGCTCGAGGGCGCGCCGTTCCTCAAGGACGAGCACCTGCCGGTGTTCGACTGTGCTACGCCGTGCGGCAAGCACGGCTCGCGCTACATCCGCCCGCTCGCGCACGTCGACATGATGGCGGCCGCGCAGCCGTTCATCAGCGGCGCGATCTCGAAGACGATCAATCTTCCGCAGACGGCGACCATCGCCGACGTCAAGGAAGCCTATCGCTACTCGTGGGAGCGGATGACCAAAGCGGTCGCGCTCTATCGCGACGGCTCGAAGCTCTCGCAGCCTCTCGCCGCGTCGAACGATCTCGGCTCGGGTGATGATGACACCGATCTCGGCGCGCCGGCACCCTACACCACGCCGGTGCAGATCGCCGAAAAGATCGTCTATCGCTACATCGCCAAGCGTCGCAAGATGCCCGATCGTCGCGGCGGGTACACGCAGAAGGCGATCGTCGGCGGCCATAAAGTGTATCTCCGCACCGGAGAGTACACGGACGGCACGATCGGCGAGATCTTCGTCGACATGCACAAAGAGGGCGCGGCGTTCCGCTCCCTGATGAACAACTTCGCAATCGCGGTGTCGCTCGGCTTACAACACGGCGTCCCGCTCGAAGAATACGTGGATGCCTTCACGTTCACGCGCTTCGAGCCCAACGGTCCGGTCGTCGGCCACGAGAACATCAAGATGGCGACGTCGATCCTCGACTACATCTTCCGCGAACTCGCCGTGAGCTATCTCGGCCGCTACGATCTCGCGCAAGTGCAGCCATCACAGATGATCGACGCGATGGACACCGATCCCGAATACGTCGGCGAGGAAGAGGCTGAGGTCCGCTATCGCCCGGCCGAACCGACCCCGGTGAAGCCGGCGCTCTCGGCGCCCAAGCCCGAACCCGTCGCGGTTCTCGCCGGCGCCGTCGCGGCACCGGCCGTGCAACGCGGAACGCTCCAACCGGTCGCGGAGAAAGTGCGCGAAGCGGTCGCCAAAGGCTACAGCGGCGACGCCTGCGGAACGTGCGGTCAGTTCATGCTCGTGCGCAATGGTACGTGTCTGAAATGCGACTCGTGCGGCTCGACGTCGGGGTGCAGTTAAGCCTAAGCGTTCTATGGATGAATCATGAAAATTGCACGGCTCTGGCTCAATGAGGAGGCTGGTTCAATAGGGTCACACTGACCGGCAGATGAACGAAACGTCACCATCTTACGATGGTGACGTTTTTGCATGCTGCGAGGTGTAGTGGCGGCGATGGGATTCGAATATCGCGATGCGTGGATCGTTGTGCGATCCGAATCGACGGATGACGTCTTGAAGGCGTTGAACTCGCGCTCGCTCCGCGACTGTACATGGAGCGAAGGTGCCGCGCAGTCGCTCTCTACGGCGCCGAGAACGATCTTTATCAGTGCTCCGGTTGACGGGGAGATCTGGTGCGCCGGTCAGCGATTCGTTGGATTCACTCGTGATGGCGAGCTCGCGGATGCGCGTTTCTCGAGTCTTGCCCGAGACCTTCGTGCGCAGGTTCGCATTCCGAGTCGGAGTGAAGTCGAGCGCATTGCCGATCGCGCACCAGGCGGCTTCCTTGCGCGCGAGCACTGGACGGCACCGCCCTTGGAAGGCAGTAGCATGACCGAGCCCGCACCGCCTTCATCGCTTCAATCGCTTCCGGGGCTGACCCGCGTGTCGACACTGCCGAATGTTGAATTGGCAGCGCGCGGCGATACATTCGCTCGATGGGTGGCGGAGGCGTTCGTCGTCTTCCGCTCGTTGCGACCGTCTCACGTGTCGAACAATCCGTATCAGCAGCCGCTACCCAACGCGGCAGCCGAACCGTGGCTCATCGTCGGCATCGTCATTCTCTTTGAGATCGCCGTCTTTATCGCAAACATTTTTGATAAACGTCAAACGCCCGATGCGCAACCTCGTTTTCGCAGTCGCGTAACGCGCATTCTGGTGGCTCTGGCCGGTGCGAGCATCGTGTGCGCGGCGCTCTACGTCGACGATCCACTGCTCCTCATGGCCGGTGGCTTCGTCGTGCTCGGTGGGTTGATCGCTGCATCGTACATTCCCGATGCATTATTTGGTGGAACGAAGCCGGTTTATGATTGAGCAACTCCGGCAGCCGCCCTACTCGGCGGCCGTCGCATGGTTGCCGCGTCCTCGGCATTCCGCGAAGAAGCAGGGCTGACGCGCTACGGAATGACGGGGATCTGCAGAAACGAGTCGTGTTCTCCGCCGCTATGAATCACGTGGACGCCTGCATTCTTGGTCGGTACCGGTGGCAGCGGCTTCATGTACGCCAGCATGCCGGTCAGTTTCGCATCGGATGGCGGTGCGGCAAACTCGTGCCCTGCGATCGTCAGACGCAACTGCTCGCCGGTATGAAAGACTTCCGACGCCGGCATGATCGCAATGTCGACGGGAACGATCTCACCCGCGTGCAGCATCTCGGGATGGTCGAACGATTGAATCGGGATGAACTCGGTGGAAAGCGTCGGATCGAGTTTGCGTAGCGATGTCCGAAGGCGACCGTGCGCGCCGGCCGGCGGAATGGGGAAATACTGTTGCGCGCTGACCTCGTCGGGCACGAGCAGGTTTCCGTCGGTATCCAGCTTTTCGACGAGCACGAAGAGGTCGGCTTCGTCGGCACCTTGGGCCTCGACCCAGAGGTGCGCCTTCAGATAGCCCGTCAACTGCGTCTCGTTTTCGAACCGATACGTGAACGCGCTCTGACCCGTGGTGGCGGGATAGCTCGACGCTACTGCCGCGGTTGCCGGCGTCGTTTGAAGATGCTCATCGGCGCCAAGATAGAGGCGCTCGTATCGCGTGTGCTCGAGCGGCCAGCTCGCGTAGGGAACATCGAGCCGATCTTCTCCGCCCGGATCCAAAATGGCCATGCGCACCTTCGGGGTCTCGTGCCAGCCGTTGTCGGCGCCGCACAGAAAATGGTCGAAGAATCGGAGCAGATCCGCTTCGTTGGCCGGATCGTACTGATCCGTCCACTCCTGGCGATTGTCGATCCGCAACCACTTCTCCGTGGACCCCAAGCGCCGGTATCCTTCGAATGCGCCCATGCGATGCAGATCGGTCACCACGTCGGTAACGACATAGGTCGGGACGGTGATCGACTCCAGCTTCGCGGACTTGTCGTGCCAGTACGCGTCCATCAGCGGGTGCGATACGGCCATCTTGTCCGGCCGCTCGACACGGCCCGGGCCGGCGAGATGCGCGAATACGCCGGTGAGGAATCCGAGATTCGGGATGCCGCCGAACATCAGATGTTGCCGGTACACGTCGCTCATGCCGTTCCAGGGCGCGATGGCCGAGAGATGCGGCGGCTTGGTCTCGGCGATGAACCACTGAGCGATGGCGAGCCACGACGTGCCATGCAGCGCCACCTTGCCGGTGCTCCACGGCTGTCGCGCGATCCATTCGATCACGTCGTAGCCGTCCTGACCATCGACGCCGCCCCAGGCATGGATATCTCCATGCGACATGCCGGCGCCACGGGCATCGGGGTTGACCACGGCATAGCCGTGCGAAACCCAGAAGCCGGCGTCCGGGCCTTCGGACTTGGCGATGCCGGTGACGTCCTTGGGATTCACGCCGGCCTCGAGGTCGGTTTTGGGAATCGTTTTGCCGTAGGGGCTCCAGGCCACGATGGCCGGTACCTTCGCGTCGCCGACCGGCCGCAGCACGTCCGCGTAGATCGTGGTGCCGTCGCGCAACGTGACGGGGACGTCCCGGTCCCAGCGGATGTCGCAGGGCAGGGGCATCGCTGCCGGCGGAAAGACCGATCCCGCTTTGAGAATCACCGTTTGCCGGCCGAACGCGTAGCCGTCGGGCATCGGTTGGGCGGGAAGATACGCAACGTTCCAATTCGACGGGTATTCGCTGGCGCGGCCGGCGGATGTCCGTGCCGATTTGGCGCGTAGCATTGCGACCGCGATCGAAGCGCCGGCGAAGATCGCCCCTCCCCACAGCACTGGGCGTACCTTCATTCGATTCCTTCCGCTTCGCCGAGACGTTCCGCCCGGTCAGCGCCGTTGCACGCGCACAATCGCGCAACGCATACGTTCCCGTCTATGGCGCCGCTGAACCGACGGCGCAGCCTGGGCGCGCGCTATTTCGCGAGCGCGATCGCGTTGACGAGGTCCGTTGCGGAGAGGCGCGATTTCAGCAAACCGTATTTCGCGGCCGCGTCGATCACCGGCTGAAGCAGATCGGGCGTCATGTCGACGCCGTAGAGCACGCGCGTTGACGCTTCGATATCGGCGACGGATTGCTTGATGTGCGGAGAGAGCATCACCGCTGATTCGTGCGGGTGCGCGTTCGCCCACGTCGCCGCTTGCCTCATCACGGAGACGAACCGGCGTGCCGCATCCGGATTCTTCGCCACGAAGTCGGTCGTAGCGAACCAGAGCGACGAACAATAGCGCGGGCCCACGGCTTCATAGGAATTGCCCAGCAGGTGGAGCGGATCACCGGGCTTGCCGATCAGCGGATCGTAGGCGACGTTCATCTCCGAGACGTCGACGCGACCGCTGATCACGGCTTGCGTCATCGCCGAGAACGGGAGCTCGATGAACTTCACCGTGCTCGAATCGCCGCCGTTCTTATCGATCCAGGTGCGCACCGACACGTACGGCAGCCCGCCCAGCACGTCGATCGAGAACGTCTTGCCGTTCATGTCTTTTGCGCTCTTGATCGGTGAGGTCTTGGAGACGACGATCATGCCGTTCGTCGCCGGCCGGCCCGCGACCGAGAGCGCTGCCGGCGAGAGCACCGTGAACGGCAGCCCGCGCTCGAAGCCCTGAGCGATCGAGAGGGGATTCGAGAAGCCGATGTCGGCCGATCCGCCCGCGACCGCCGCTGCGCCGGCCGCGCCGTTGGTGACCTCGATGATCGTCACCGCAAGGTTCGCGGCGCGGAACAGACCGAGTTCGAGCGCGTAGTAGGCGGTTGCCGATGTCTCGCCGGGAAAGAGCACGAGGCGCAGTGGCGTCGCGGTGGCCTGGGCGAGGGCGGCTCGCGACGTGACCGGAGCGGCGAGGGCGCCGGCAGAGAGCAAACGCAGTGCTCGCGCGCGTGAGATGGGCATGCGGCGCCGTTCGCGATCCACGTGAGCTTCGCGCTGGACAAATGACGCACGGGTGGAACGGGCGATTTTCACGCGGCGATGGAAGCTTCCACCATGCTGCATACGCCCGTCGACGCATCGCCCTCGGAGCTGCACGCCATCGTGTCCGCGGCCGAGTGGGAGACGCGCGTCAAGCTCGCGGCCTGCTATCGCCTGATGGCGCATTTCGGCGTCACCGATCTCACCTACAACCATCTCTCCGCGCGCATCCCGGATCGGCCTGATCGCTACGCGATCAAAGGCGAGCATCAGTTCTTCGACGAGGTGACGGCGTCGTCGCTGCTCGTGTACGACTTCAGCGGCGAGCGCATCTATCCGTCGGACGATTCGGTGAGCCGCGGCGGCCTCGTGATCCACGGCGGCATCATGGAAGCACGGCCCGACATCATGGCGGTCTTTCATACGCATACCGCGGCGAACATCGGCGTGAGCGCGCAGAAATGCGGGCTGCTGCCGATCTCCCAACACGCCGTGCGCTTCTTCAACCGGATTGGTTATCACGACTTCGAGGGATTCGAGTTCGATCTCGCCGGCCGCGAACGGCTCGTGCGGGATCTCGAAGGCAAGCTCATGCTCGTGCTCCGCAATCACGGCGTGCTCGCCTGCGGCCGTTCGATTCCCGAGGCCTACATCAACCACCACTTCTTCGAGCTCGCATGCCAAGGGCAAGTCGCCGCGCTGAGCGCCGGCGGACCTGATGCGCTGCTGATCCCGACCGACGACCTCTCCGAACGCGCCGCGGTCCAGGCCGCGCGCACCGGCCATCGCGACGAAAATCATCGCGATTGGGCGGCGCTGCTGCGCCTCGCCGATCGCGTCGACCCGTCGTATCGCACCTAGCCGATCAGGGCGCTCGCAGCGACGAAATTGTTCGCACTGTGGATGATGATGCTCGTGAAGATGTTCCCGCTGCGGAGGTAGACCATTGCGTTGATGAAGCCGAGCGCCGCAAGCGCGGGAAAGAGGACGAGGTCCGCATGGAGCGCGCCAAAGAGCGCCGACGAGAGGACCGCCGCGGGAAGCCACGGCATTCTTCTCGTCAAGGTTCGAAAGAAGAGCATGCGATAGAGCAATTCTTCCGCAAACGGTGCGATGACGGCCAACTGCAGGACGAATAGCACCGTCGCCAACGGGCTGCGCGTGCCGGCGTGAACGTGTTCAAAGCCCACTTGAACGTGGTGCGCGTTTCCGCTGCTCACCAACATTGCACCAATCAGAAGTCGCACGATGACGAGCGCCAAGAGGCCGGCGGCGATGATACCGACGTCGTGCCGTCCCGGCCACCGCAGTCCCAAGGTCCGAAGCGATCGGCCCGTTGTCGGGGGCAAGCGCCACAGCAAGAATGCGGCCATGACGCAGTAGCTCCCGCCCAAGATCACGCTCGACGCGACCGATGAGACATTGGCGAACGCTGCGACTCCCGGGCGCCCGGTTCCGGCGTAATACGCGACGAAGAGCGCCGCGATCGCACCGATGAGCATTAGATGGGCCACGACGAAGAGCCGAATCTCTCGCCAGAAATGGCTCGTGCGCGGAAGAGCAACCGCAAGCAGGTCTTCTTCGGTCCCGGTGTCGACGCGCACGTTAGATCTCCAATCGCTCCAGACGGAAACGCGCCCGCACGCGTTCGCCCAGCCAGTCGATGATGAGCACGAGCCCGATCGCCATCAGCACGTAGCTGCTCAGCTGGTGGTAGAACAGCATCTGCTGTGAGTTGAAGATCGCCTGACCCAAGCCGCCCGCGCCGACCATACCGAGCGTCGTCGCGGCGCGGACGTTCCATTCGAACCGATAGAGGATGTGCGCGACCATCGCGCCCATCGCGGCGGCCACCAGCGCGATCAGCGTCGCGGCCGCACCGGTCGCGCCGCTCGCGACGAGGGCTTCCGCCGGATGGCGGTCGGCCACATCGAAACTCTCCGCGAGCAGTTTCCCGAGCACGCCCGCGGTGTGTAGCGTCAAGGCGAACGCTCCGGCGACGGGGCCGACGCCGATCGTGATGATGCCGACGAGCGCGAGCGCGAGCGGTGGGATCGACCGCGTGGCCGTGAGCAGCGCGCGGCTCCCCACTTCGAGCGGCCACGAGAACGGACGCCACCCGGTTCCGCGCATCCAGCCGCGCGCGACGGGCCAGGCCGATAAGAGCGCGAGCGGCAACGCAAGGATGCCGCCGACGATCGTCCCGATCACCGCGATCCCGATCGTCTGCACGATTCCGGCGCCGGCGAGCTGGCCCATGTCGCTGGTCCAGGCCGGCGCCGCGCCCGCGAAGTAGTCGCGCAGATGCTCGGGCGCCGTCGCGAGCATGCGCCACGGCGGGTCCGGCGTGACGGCGAGCGCCACGACTCCGCCGACCGCGACGACCAGCAGCGCGGTGAGCACGATGCGCGGCGAGGCGTGCAACCGCAGGTACGTTCCGCACCACTCGATCGCCGTGACCATCAGCGCCAGCACGATGACGCTCACGGTGAAGCCGCGGTAGTCGGCGAGATTCAACTGCTGCACGAGCAGTGCGCCGACGCCCCCCGCGCCGACGACCCCGACGATCACCGACGCGCGCAAGATGCTCTCGAACGCGTAGACGCCGAAGCCCACCAGGCCCGGCCACGCGGCCGGAATCAGGCCGATCAGCAGCGCGGCTGCCGACGTCGCGCCGCTGGCGCGCAGCGCTTCGGCCGGCTCCCGCCGCACCGACCCCGCAACGTCGGCGAACATCTTTCCGATCACCGCCGCATAATGCAATCCGAGCGCGAAGATCGCGGCGCCGGGCCCGAGGCCGAGCGCGACCACGAAGACGATCGCGAGCACGAGGTCGGGAATCGCGCGCACGATCGTCGTTCCGGCTTGGACGATGCGGCCGAGCCGTTTGCCCTGGGCGATCAGCAATGCGATCGGCGTGCCGAGGAGGAGCGCGATGACGAGTGCGCTGCTCGTGATGCCGAGCGTCTGCAACACGGCATCGCGAACGTAGGCGACCGCGTCGGCGCTCAAATGTCGAACCGCGGCGCGTGCTCGACGACGCCGCCGTCGCGCGCTTCGATCACGCGATCGAAGCCGCTGGTGAGTTCGCGTTGGTGCAACGTGCAGATCAGCGTTGCGTTGCGCTCCGTCGCATCGCGCAGCAGCAGGCCGACGATGTCCGCTCCGAGCTGCGGGTCGAGCGATGCGGCCGGCTCGTCGGCGAGCACGAGCGAGGCGCGCTGGGCGATCGCACGCGCGACGGCAACGCGCTGGCGCTGACCGCCCGAGAAATCGAACACGCGATCGTGCAGCCGGTCACCGAGACCGACGTGTGCGAGCGCCGCACGAGCGTCGGCGAGTTCGTCCGCGTGCGGCCGGAGCACGGCGCGGACGGAATCCCACGTCGAACGCCGCCCGAGTGTGCCCGCGATGACGTTCGCCCCGGCCGAGAGCTGATCGACGAGGCCATGGGATTGGAATACAACGGCGATCTTCGAACGCAACGCGCGCAAGGCGTGGCCCCGTACGATGCCGGGCTCCGTGCCGTCGACGACGACGCGGCCCGATGTCGGCGCAAACGCGCCGTACATCAGCCGGAAGATCGTCGTCTTGCCCGCGCCGCTCGGCCCGACGAGCGCGATGCGCTCGCCGGAGGCGACGGAAAAGCTGACGCCGTCGAGGACCGTCCGCGTGCCGAAACGCTGGACGACGTTGTCGAAGACCAGATCCACCTAGAGCATCTGGAGTTGCTGCGCGACCTTCCGCAGCGGGTCGTACTCCGCATTGGTGGCAACGACGTACTTCGTTCCACGCAGCACGGTGAGCACCGCCGGATCGGTGAGTGCGAGAAAGGCCGCCTTGATCTTCGCGGCCGTTGCCGGATCGAGCGTCTTGCTCGTCGTCCAGACGTAGTCGACGAACGGTTCGCTCGTCTTGAACACGCGCGCCTTCTCCGGATCGATCTGCTTGTTGGCGACCATCTGATGATAGACGGTCTCGTCGAGTCCGCCGGCAAGGACCTGTCCCGCGTTGACCGCGAGCGCCGTATTGGTGTGGTTTCCGGTGAAGCGCGCGGTGAGATCTTTGGTCGGATCGACGCCGGCTTCGAGCAGATCCTTCGCCGGAATCAGATGACCCGCCGTCGAGATGACGTCACCGAACGCAAACGTCTTGCCCTTGAGATCGGCGAGCGTCTTGACGTCGGGTGAATTGGTGATGAACAGTGCGTGGAACGAGCGGTCCTCGATGCGTTGCACCAGCGGCACGACGCCGTAGTGCGCTTCCGCCTTCAGATACGCGAGGCCACCGAAGTAGGCCAGATCGACGCTGCCGTTCCCGACCGCCTCGATCGTCGCCGCGTAGTTCGTGGGGATGATCAGTTTGACGTCGCGGCCGGTGGATTTGGAAAGCCAATCCACAAAGGGCTGCTTGGCCGAGATCGATGCCGACGTCGTGGCGATCTCGGGAACGAACGCGACGTGGAGTTCGTCCGCTGCGCGGACCGCGCGCGGTGCAACCGACGCGACCGCCGCGGCGGCGGTACCGAGAGTAAAGACGCGACGAGAGAGATTCACGTAGAGGCGATCCTTCTGCTAGGGTTCACCGCGACCGGGAGAAACGCGACAGCCCTCCCGATCGTCGGCGAGGGCTGCAGCGTTGAGAATGCTGGTACGAACGTACGACCTACACCGAAAACAGGAGGACCCGACCGCAACAGCACGACATGCCCGGCCACGATAGCATCTGGACCGATCCACGTCAACGCCCGCTGCACGCGCATACATGCGACGGCCTCGAGCGCGACCTCAGCGCGGCATAAGTGCGCGAAACAGATCGATGGCTTCGGCAAACGCCTCGTCGGTCACGGCCGGATCCCAGCGCGGGCCGACGTCGCGCATGAACGCGTGAGCGGCATCGTAGAGCACGATGCGCGCGTCGATGGCCGCGCGCGCGATGCCGGCAGCAACGACGTCGCGACCGGCGGCGTCGGTGTGGGGATCCGCCGTGCCGAACACGAGCAGCAGCGACCCGCGAATCCGGCCGGCGAGCGCGAGCGAGCCGGCATCCGGATCGCCGGCGAGCTCGCCGTCGTGTAAACCGGTCGGGTAGAAACAGACGGTCGTCTTCACCGCCGGCACGAACGCCGCGCGAAACGCGAGGTGACCGCCCAGGCAGAATCCGACGGCCCCGATCGCACCCGGTGTCACGCGCGAGTCGTGCTGCAGAAATGCCACGAGCGCGCCGATGTCGTCGTCGAAATCGCGCACGTGCATGCGCTTCGCGTCGGCCATGCCGCGATCGCGGCCCGGATCGTCGAAGGGGATCGCCGTTCCCGGCTCCTCGAAGCGCCAGTAGATCTCGGGCGCGGCGACCACGTATCCGTAGCTTGCGAACCGGATGGCCATGCGCTGCGTGGACTCCGTCATCTGAAAGATGTCGGAGTAGAACGCGAGCGCCGGATACGGCCGATCGTCGTCGGGCCGCGCGACGAACGTTCGCATGATGCCGCCCTCGCGCGGCAGGTCGACGCTCTCGATTCGAACGCGCATCGTCGTTCGCTGTACGACGCCGGAGGAGCGATCCATTGCGCCGCGATAGACAACACCCCCTATGTCACGGCTGCTGCGTGGCGGAATCGCGCTCGGGCTCGCCGCACTGATCGCGTTCGGCGGCATACCCCCAGGTGTCGCGCAAGCGCGGCACGCCTGGACGATTCCCGGCACGCTGCGAATCGGCACGAGCGAGTCGCCGAACTCGCTCGATCCCGTTCTCGAAACGATCACCGTCGAGCTCTTGCTCGCGCAGCTGATGTTCGATCCGCTCGTCAACGCGCTGCCCGACGGAACGCTTGAACCCGATTTGGTCACCGTCGTGCCGACGCCGGCGAACGGCGGCGTCAGCGCCGACGGCCGGACGATCACCTATCATCTCCGCCACGGCGTGCGTTGGCACGACGGCGCGCCGTTCACCAGCGCCGATGTCGCGTTCACGCAACGCGCCGTGATGAACCCGAAGAACAACGTGACCGTGCACCAGCCGAGCGACCGCATCGTGCGCCTCGACATCCCCGATGCGTACACCGTGGTCGTTCACCTCGCGCATCCCTTTGCACCGTTCGTCACCGAATGGAGCAGCACGGGCATTCTCCCCGCGCATCTGCTCGCGCACGTGCCCGACATCAACGCGATCCCGTTCAACGCGGCGCCGGTCGGAACAGGAGCCTTCCGCTTCGTGCGCTGGCAGCGCGGAAGCGCCGTCGAGCTCGCCGCCAACGACGACTACTTCGCCGGGCGACCGCGCCTGCGCCGGATCGTCGTCTCGATGCTGCCGAACGAAACCGCCGCCGCGATCGCACTGCGGACGCATCAGATCGACTGGCTCTTCGAGCCGACGATCGGCGCGGTGCAACAGGTCGCCGCCGATCCGGACGTGCGCGTCGAGCGCTTCGACGCGACGACGTTCCAGGGCATCGTGCTCAACCTGAGCCATGCGGCGCTCGCTGACGTACGCGTTCGTCACGCGATCTCGCTCGCCATCGACCGCCGGCGTTTGGTCGCCGACCTCGACCGCGGATACGCGCTGCCCGCCGCGGCCGACATTCCGCCGTTCGCGTGGGCCTACGATCCCGCGCTGCACGTCGACGACGATCCCGCAGCTGCCGGCGCGCTGCTCGACGCCGCGGGGTGGAGGCGCGCGGCCGACGGCATCCGCATCCGCGACGGCCATCGCCTCTCGCTCTCATATCTCTACTGGTCGGGACTGCCCAACATCGCCGCGATCGCCGTACAAGTGCAGGCGCAACTGCGCGCCGTCGGCATCGAGGTCGTCCTGCGCAGCTACGACGCGAGCCTGTTGTTCTCGCACGGCGGTCCGTACGCGCGCGGCGATTTCGACCTCGGCTTCGTGCAATTCTTCAACTACGACGATCCGGAGGACTCGCTCTTCTTCTCGTGCGCCGCGCGCGCGCCGGCCGGTTTCAACTACGCGCGCTGGTGCAGCCCCGCCTACGAACGCCTCGCCGCGGCGGGCGTCGCGACGATCGATCGCGCGCGGCGCCGGCCGATCTACGCCGCGATCCAGCGACTGCTGCTCGCCGACGCGCCGATGGTGTTCCTCACCTACCCGATCGACGCCGAAGCGACGAACTCCGATCTGACCGGCTTCCGCGACCACGACACGTACGGCCGCGCCTATCGATGGTCGATGTGAAAGCGCCGCGCAAGAGCGGCGGCGCGCGCTCGTGTTACAACAAGAACGGTTCGCCGAAGGCCGCCTTCACGACGAAGAAACTGGCCGAGCGCGCCATTCCACGCACGAGCACCGGTCTACGCGCGTACGCGTGCCCGCATCACGGGTGGCATCTCGGCCACGGTTAGCGCAGGAGCCCGGCGAACTGCTCGCGGGCGACTTCATAACACTCACACGAGGACTTTTCGAGTCCGTCGCGGTCGAGGATCGTGATGATCCCGTGGCCGTACTTGATGAAGCCCGCTTGTTGCAGCGTCCCCGCGGCGATGGTCACGCCGGAGCGCCCGGTGCCGAGCATCATGGCGAGGTACTCGTGCGTGAGCGGAATGGCGTTCGCGCGGACCCGATCGTGCGTCATCAGCAGCCAGCGCGCACAGCGCTCGTAGACGCTGTGCAAACGATTACACGCTGCGAGCTGCCCGAGCATGTTCACGTAGGCCTGCAGATAGCGATCCAGCAGGCGCCGGAACGCCTCATCGCTCGCGATGATCGCGCGAAAGAGGGCGACGTCGATGCGCACGGCGGCGCCGCGAACTTGGCAATAGCAATCGTTCGCCGTCGTCGATGCGCCCAGGAGCAACGGGAACGCCGACATGCCTTCGCGCCCGATCGTGCCGACCTCGATCTGATTGCCGTCGCGCATGCGCGTGACGATCGAGAGGACGCAATCGAGTGGAAAATAGACGGCGCGAATCGTCTGCTCCGGCTCGTAGATCTGTTCGCGTAACGCCAGATCCACCAACTCGCCGAATTCGAGCACCTCAGCGGCGGCCGCTTTGCCGAGTCCGCTGAGGATCGCATTTTGCTCGAGAACGGGCGCATCCAGCGGCCCCGTGGTACGATTACCGCTGCGCGAAGAGTTCGGCACAAACCATCCTATTTCGTACTTCTGTACGGTACCCTATGGTACCATGCGCAACCGGTTTCCGGATGCCGTCGTGCGAAATGGTGCGGGCTTCTCCGGAGGCGCTTCCGATCGCAGGGCCTCGACCAGCGCCTCCAGTGCGTCGGTGCGACTTTGCCTGCAGGCGCATCGGTCGCATCCCTCCGGGGTGAGGTGATGCTCGAGCGTATGTCCGCAGAGGCACGAGAGCAGCGAATTCATGCGTAGGCCCGCGCGGAATCGGCGCGTCGCATCGCGCTTGGCGAGCGACGTGCGATCGGGCTGAGCGGCATGCGTACCGTGAGGATGGCCGCATCGTCGCGATTCACACCGGTAAGCGCCATCCGTTCTTGCAGAAAAATCGCCGGGTGTGTCGCTGGTAGCGCGTACGCGACGACCGTCGCCGCATAGAGTTCAGCCGAACCCTTCAGCGGCTCGCGCTCGTGCTCGCTCACGCCGTCGGTGTAGAGCACGATCAGCGTCGACGCGGCGACGCTGATCACGTGCGTGGTCGGCTCGATCGCCGCGCGCACGCCGATCGGCACGTCGGGGCGCGCGAACTCGAGGTAGGTCGCGCCGTACGGCCCCGCCATCAGCGGCGGCGGATGACCCGCATTGACGAACGTCAGCGAGCGGCGCCCGAGGTCGAGCAAGGCGACGATCGCGGTTGCGTTTTCGTCGTCATCGTAGGCGCGCAAGAATCGGTTCGTCTCCTCGAGCGCATCAGCCGGGGATTCACCCTGCGCGAGCGCGACGTGCAGACGATCGCGCAGCGCTTCCATCACGCCCATCTTCTCGATGCCGTGGCCGCACACGTCGCCGATCGAGAGGGCGATCACGTCGTCGCTGATCGCGAAGGCTTCACACCAGTCGCCGCCGCCGGCGGCGTGATCGGCGTGCATGATGCACGTATTGATGCCCGCGCCGTTGATGCGGGTGGACGGACCCGAGCCACCATCGCCGTGATGAATGACGTCGCGCGATTCCAAGGAACCATCCAATCTCGATGTCGGGGGGTATGGAGCGTACCGTGCGACCGGTTGCGGAGTCTGTATGAAATCGTACGGATCAGCGGACCCGAAATTGGCTCTCGCCACCGTGGCGGAACGCCCAGTCGGCGGGGTAGATCGTGTGCGCTTCGTCGGCCGGAGCGCTGGCGACGCCGGTGCCGGTGCCGGAGCCGGTGATGGTCGTCGCGCAGGGACATGGGCGATAGCGGCCGCCCTGGCAACCGTGGGGCGTATGAGCGGCGTCGGCGTGCCCACACGGGCACGTGCTCGCAGTTTCCATATCCAACCTACCTCGCAGCGTGACACCGCAAGCGTAGCGGATCGCCGGCGCACGGTTCGGTACGAAATCACACCGTCTAGAGGTGCACGCGCGGATTCGGCGCCGACTCCCAGCCCAGCACGCGCGCGATCAATTCGCTGCGGTTTCGGCTTGCCGTTTTGTCGAGCATGCTCTTGATGTGGTCTTGCACCGTCGACGACGTGATGTGCAGGCGCGCCGCGATCTGATCGAGGTGGTCGCCGTCGAGTAATCGCGCCAACACCTGCACTTCGCGCGGCGAAATGTGAAAGCGGCCGGCCGCGCCGGTGAGAGAGTTCGGCGGAAGAAACCGGTCGATGCGAACGCCGACGAAGTGCCCGTTCTTGCCGCTCATCGGCTGGGTGCGGACGACGAGGAACGACACCGGTCGCGCGATGCCCGGATGTTTGATCGTGCTCGTCGCCCAGGCGGCGGTCAACTCGCGTACGCTCTTCTCGAGGAGCGCCGGAAGCCGCTCGCCGGGATCGTCGTGCACGCCCGCCAGCACCGTGCGTCGCTGCTGCTCGGAACTCCAGGCGAGGACGATGTGCAGATCGGAATCCAGGACGTAGAAGGCCTCATCGTGCGAGGGTAGCGCCATGGTGCCGATGGGCTTTGCGCCGTCCGTCGCCGCGCGTTCGTCGAAGGGCTGGAGACGCAGCGAGCACAGACGATCCGATCCGGCGTCGAGCGCGAGCGTCAGCATCGAGATCTCGCTCGACGTGAACGCCTCGAGCGACGCGTCGCGCAGAAGCGTCATGATGCCGTAATCGGCGCGAGCGTCGGCGAAGATCAGCGTGATGCCGCTCTCCGCTTCCGCATAGCGGTGAAGCGTCGCTGCGATGCGCGGCCCATTGCCGGAGACCGCGCGCTGCCGACGCACCTCGTCGAGCAGCGCGGCGAGATCGTGCGCGGTGACCGCGCCGCTCAGCCCGCGCAAATCGCCGTTCGACTCGATGCGCGCGAAGTGCCAGCTCGACGTCGGGACGACGTCGAGCAGTCCGGCGAGCACCGCATATGCCGGATCGGTCGTCGGGACGCGATGCGCTTCGAAAAGCGCTTTCCCCGCGCCGGCTCGCTTACTACGATCGGCCTTTTTCACGATAGTGTTACGCCAGTCCAGGGTGCTATGGTACGGGCACCCTGCGAGATGTCCGTACGAAAGTGTTCCCACAAATGGCCCGAATCTGCTGTCTTGCCGGAATTGATGTTGCGGCACGTCAACGGCTGTCGTCCATCCTCCGCACCGCGGGCGAGACGACGATGCCGGTGGTCGAGCCCATCGACGTTCGCTCGTTGTCACGGCTTCAGCCCGATCTCTTGCTCGTCGACCTCGACGATCTCATCGTCGATCGGCTCGAGACCCTGCGTCAACTTCGCTTCGTGCTGCCGAATTGCGTCATCGCCGTCATCAGCGCCGACGAAAGCCGCTCGTGGGCGCTCGGCGCGCACATTGCGGGTGCGAACGCCATGCTTTCAACGCACGCATCCGACGCCGCCATCGCCGCCGGCGTGAAGAACGCGGTGATGAGCGGTTGCTTCACCGACCCGCGCTTCGTCGCGTGAGCGCCGGCTTCCATGGAATTCACGATAGGCGCCGTGCGAGCGATGCGTTACGGTAGGATCCCCACCCGTCCGAAGGATTGCTATGTTCGCCTTTAGTGCGCTGTTCGTCCCGATCGTCATCGTCGTCGTCGTGCTGCTGCTCTTGCAAGCGTCGATCAAGGTTTTGCGCGAGTACGAGCGCGCGGTCGTGTTCACCCTCGGCCGGTTCAGCAGCGTGCGCGGACCCGGGTTGATCTTCTTGGTGCCGCTGATCCAACAGATGGTGCGCGTCGACTTGCGCACGGTTGTGATGGAAGTGCCGAGCCAAGACCTCATCTTGCGCGACAACGTCTCGGTCAAGGTCGACGCCGTGTTGTACTTTCACGTGACGGACCCGGCCAAGTCGGTGATCCAAGTCGAGCAGTTCATCGCGGCCACGAACATGCTCGCGCAGACGACGCTGCGCTCGGTGCTCGGCCAGCACGAGCTCGACGAGGTACTCGCCGAGCGCGCGAAACTCAACGCTGACGTGCAAGCGATCCTCGAGGAGCGCACGCAAGACTGGGGCATCGTGGTGAGCTCGGTCGAGATCCGCGACGTGCAGCTCACGCCCGACATGGTGCAGGCCATCGCCAAGCAGGCCGAGGCCGAGCGCGACCGCCGCGCCAAGGTCATTCATGCCGAGGCCGAGTTCCAGGCCGCGCAGACGCTCGTCAACGCCGCGAAGATCCTCGCCTCCGTTCCGGCGGCCATGCAACTGCGCTACCTGCAGACGCTCACCGAGATCGGCGGCGAACACAACTCGACCGTCGTCTTCCCGATGCCGCTCGATCTCGTGAAGCCGTTTCTCGATATCATCGACCGCAAGGCCGGGGCACCCGTCGCGCTCAACGGCGCCAACGTGCCGGTCAATTGACGGCCATGGATGCGACGCCGGGCGGCAGCGACTCGCTCACCCGCACGACGATGCACGTTGACGGCACGCTTTCGCTTCCGCTGGTTGCCGGCGTGGTGCACGCGTTGCAGCGAGTGCCGGGCGTGCTGCTCGCCGATCTCGATGCGGGGACGGCGCGGCTCACCGTCGCGCACGACGGCGCGGTGCCGGTCGCATCGCTGATCGCGGCGGCGGCCCGCGCCGGCGTCACGACCCGCGTTCTGCGCACCGGCGTGGCGCCCGACCCCGGCGTGCCGCAGCGTGCCGCAGCCGTCGCGCGCAGCGATCGTCCGGCCGGAGGGTCGCTCACGATCGGGATTCGTCCGCGCATCATGGTCGTCGCGATGAGCCTCCTCATCGGCGCGATCGTGCTGATCGACCTCGCCGTGCCGAACGTCGAGCAGAAGCGCGCGCTCCTCGAGGGCGGCGTGATCGCGATCTGGATCTTCTTCTTCGCGACCACGTTTCTGCGCCGACGCCAGTAGGATCATGCGGCCGGCGTCATCGCATCATCCGCATCTTTACGATGAGCTCACCTCCGAACCGGTCTGACCGGCCGAGGTCGCATCGCGACTCAGCACCTCCAAGACGGCCGCTCGCACGAGATCGTCCGCCGAGCCCTCGATGCGACGGCACACCACGAGCGGATCGGTGTCGGCGCTCGCCGCGAGGCCGGTCCACGCGTTGCGTCCCTCTTGCTTCGCCATGTAGAGTGCCTGATCGGCGAGCGCAACGACTTGGAACCACGTCACCGCGTCCGGATCCGCGATCACGAACGGAAACGCGGCGAAGCCGATGGAGACGCTCACGTCGACGGTGCGGCCTTCCGTGAGCGTGAAGGGCCGACCGGCGATGGCGTGACGAATGCGTTCGGCGAGCAGCGGCGCATCGGCACGCGTGCTGCCGCGTGCGACGGTGAGAAATTCGTCGCCGCCCCAGCGCACGACGAAGTCCGATTCGCGGAACACCTCGAGCAGCCGCTCGCGCATCTGCATCAGGATCGCGTCGCCACCGCGGTGACCGAAGCGGTCGTTGACGATCTTGAAGTTGTCGAGATCGATCAAGAAAAAGAGCACGTCGGCATCGACGGGCAACTCGGCGCTTTCGCCGGCGATCCAGTTGTCGTAGCGGCGCAGCGTCAACGCGATGTCGGACTCGAGGTGCTGATCGAGGAAGCGGCGATTGCGTAGGCCAGTCAGCGGATCGCTGAGACTCAATTCACGCAGCTTCGCGTTGGCTTCGGAAAGCTCGACGGTCCGCTCACCCACCAGCGCTTCGAGTTCGTGTTGGCGCCGTCGCAAGACCGCGGTGCGCACGCGCAGCGTTCCGTAGGCGATGAGCGCGATGAGCGCGATGAGCGACGCGCGGAACCACCAAGTCTCATACCAGAGCGGCAGCGCGTTCACGCGCAACTGCAACACGCGATTGCTGAACACGCCGAGGCGATTCGTTCCGCGGACTTCGAGCGTATAGTTGCCCGGCGAGAGATTCGTGTAGGTCGCGATGCGATGCGCCGGGTCGGCGTGCACCCAGTCGACGTCGTAGCCATCGAGCCGGTACTCGTAGCGCAACGCCTGCGGTGCGGAATAATCGAGCGCCGAGAACTCGACGCTGAAATCGCGCGCGTCCGCCGGGAGGTCGATCCCGCCGTCGCCGAGGTTGATCCGCCCCGAGGGCACGTTGCGGCGGCCGATGGAAAGCGCCGTCACGACGACCGGCGGAGCGTACGTCCACGGCGATCCCGCGCCCGGTGTGACCACCGTGATGCCGTCGACGCCACCGAAGAAAATCGTGCCGTCGGCGGCGCGACTCACGGCGCTGGCCCAGTAGCCGTTCTCGGAGACGCCGTCGGCGACGCCGAGCCCGCGGACGTGCAACGTCGCGGGATCGATCACCGCGATGCTCTTGTCCGTGCTCGCCCAGATGCGTCCGGCCGGGTCTTCGGCGAGCCCGTCGACGTTCTCGTGCGGAAGTCCATCGGCCACGCCGAGCCGGCGCACCGGTCCGGGCGCGTCGTTTGCCGGGAAGATGTCGAGCGGGCTGCCGGCGGCCCACAGGCGGCCGTAGCGATCCTCGAGGAGCGACGCGATGGCGCCCGGTCCGATCGAATCCGGATCGCCGGGACGAGCGCTGAAGCGCGTGACGTGTCCGCTCGGATCGATGCGGTCGAGTCCGTTTTCCGTGCACGCCCAGAGCTGATTGCGACGATCGCGGAAGAGCACGCGGACGGCCTTGTTGGTCAGCGCCGCATTGCCGGAGAACGCGTGCATGGCGCCGGAAGGATCGCGGATGAGGATCCCGGCGCCCGTCCCGATCCAGAGCTCCCGGTCGTCCTGCAACAACGCGTAGATCGTGGACACCGCAACGTTGGCGGGCCACGGCGGACACGTCACCGTGTCGGCGCCGGCCGCGAGCCGGCAGAGCCCGGTGGTCATCCCGATCCACAACGATCCGTCGCCCACGGGATAGAGCATCTGCACCGCGCCGCGATTCGGGATCTTCAACCCGGACACACGGAGCGGGTGCGGCTGCAGGTGCACGAGGCGCCCGTCGAACCCTCCGGCCAAGACGCCGTCCCGCGCGGCGGCAAGCGTGATCGCGCCATTTTCGAGTCCGATTCCCGACTGCGTCGCCGGGAGTTGATACAGTCCGTGGCTGAGCGGGTTGTAGGTGAGCAAGCCGCCGACGTGATCGGCGAGCCAGACGAGACCCGAGCGATCGTGAAGGAATTGCACCACTTTGCCGGCGGGCAGTCCGGCCGGGTTGCGCGTGTCGGCCTGCACCCGCCGCACGCGCTGCGCGCGAACGTCGACGATCGAGATGGCGGCGTCGGTGCCGACCCACACGACGTCGGGTACCATCTCGGTGATCGACCACTGTGGCCCCGCCGCGAGGCTCGACGCGGCATCGCCGGAGCGGAAGACCATCGCCGCCGTGCGACGCGGATCGATCTCGGCGAGCGTGCCGAGGCTCCCGACCCACAGACGCCGCGCGTGATCTTCGTAGATGCTCGTGACGGCGTGCGCGTCGAATCGCATGCCGTCGCGCAACACGAACGGCGCGAACGTCCGTTGACCCGCCCGTCGAACGAAGAGTCCGCTTTGCGCGCCGACCCAGACCGACCCGGCGCGATCGACGAGGATCGCCCAGATGCGCGGCTGGCTGTCGGCCGCGGTGAGCGGCACCGGCACGAACGCATTGGTCCGCGGATCGAAACGGCTCAGCCCCTGATCGCCGCCGACCCAAAGATCGCCGTCGCCGGTGTACGCGAGCGCGTCGACGACCGCACTGCGCGGCCCGGTGCGGCCGGCCGGATCGCGCTGCCAGGTGTGAAATCGTTCGGACGACGCATCGAAATGAACGAGACCGTTCGACGACGAGCCGATCCACAAACCGCCGTTGGCGTCGGCGAGCAACGCGCGGACGTAGCCGTCGGGCAGCGCCGTGCTGTCGTTCGGGTCGGGAAGATACTTGCGAAAATGATAGCCGTCGTAGCGCGCAAGACCGCCCTGCGTGCCGACCCACAAGAACCCCGCCGTGTCTTGCGCGACCGCCATGACGGCGGAATCCGGAAGTTCGCTCGCATCGTTATGGATGAAGACGGGGTCCGCAACGTTCTCCCACGACGAAGCAGCATCGGCCGGCGCACCGCAGATGAAAAAAAGCCCTAACGCCAGGAAGGCGAGACAGCGTACCACGACGACGGCTACCTACCAGCGACGATTCGCATCTCCCTCGCGGCCCCGCCCGGAACGAACGAAAATGGCCGCATGTGTGCGATAGATAGCAACATCGTCGCGGCCCGCCGGGTGCGTCAGCCGAGAACGCGCGGCCCGATCGGCAAGTCGCGGATGCGGCGCCCGGTGGCGTGGTACACCGCATTGGCGACCGCCGCCGCGGCCCCGCAGATGCCGATCTCGCCGACCGGCTTGGTCCCGATCGGGTTCACGATGTCGTCGCGGATTCCCAGCGCCTCCGCGTCGATCTGCCCGATATCGGCGTTCGTCGGCAGCAGGTAGTCGGCGAGGTTCGCATTCATGATCCGCGCCGTGCGCGGATCGACGATCGTCCGTTCGAAGAGCGCCATGCCGATGCCCATCGTCATCGCGCCGACGAATTGGCTGTGCGCGAGCCGTGCGTTGATCACGCGGCCGACGTCGAACACGCCGAACATCCGGCGCACGCGCACGGTGCGGAGATCCGGATCGACGCCGACCTCGGCGAACTGCGCCGCGAACGAATAGCAGCTATACCCCTCGCGGTCGTCGGGCGTGGTGAACGTTGCCGTCGCGCTCAGGCGGCGCTCCGGTCGTGAGCGGCCGCCGAGCTGACGCGCGAGGTCGCGGCACGCGAGCGCGACCGCGGAGCCGACCGACGCGATGGTCGTCGACCCGCCGCTGTTCATCGCCCGCGGATAGCGCGTGTCGCCGAGTTCGAGGCGCACGCGCGCCGGGTCGATGGCAAGTTCACTGGCCGCGATCTGCTCGATCGCGGTGTAGGTGCCTTGACCGATCTCCTGCGTTCCGCTCCGCACGGTCACCCGGCCGTCCGTCTCCATCGAGACGCTCGCCGCCGCGTCGAAAATCTGCGCGGGATAGGCGCCGCCGGCCATGCCGTAGCCGATCAGTTCGCGACCGTCGCGCATCGAACGCGGGGCGCGCGAGCGTGCGCCCCAACCGAAGCGCTCGGCCCCACGCGCGTAACATTCGCGCAGATATTTCGTCGAGAACGGCTTCTCTTTGTTCGGATCCGACTCGGCGTAGTTGCGCAAGCGCAATGCGATCGGATCGATGCCGACCGCCTCGGCGAGTTCGTCGAGTGCGGTTTCGAGCGCGTAGGTTCCCGTCGCTTCGCCCGGTGCGCGCATGAAGGTCGGCGTGCCGAAATTCGTGCGCACGAGGCGATGGCGGATGATGACGTTCGGAAAGGCGTACGCCATGGCGGTATACTCACCGGCCGACTCCGTGAACACATCGAACATCGACGTCGTCGCGAGCACGTCGTGTTCGAACGACGTCACCGTACCGTCGCCGTCGGCACCGAAGGTGATCGTCTGGCGCGTGTGCGGCCGGTGACCGGTGATCGCGAACATCTGGTCGCGATCGAGCACGAGCTTCACCGGTCGATCGACGATGCGCGCCGCGGCCGCGGCGAACACCTGATGGTACCAGACGGACCCCTTGTTGCCGAAAGCGCCCCCGACGTACGGCGAAATGATGCGCACGTCGTCCTCGGGCAGGCCGAAGACGCCGGCGATCTTCCGCCGCTCTTCGAACACGCCTTGGGTCGCGTCGTAGATGGTCAGCCGATCGCCGTCCCAGGCGGCGATGGAGGCGTGCGGTTCGATGGGGTTGTGGTTCTCGAGCGGCGTCGTGTAGGTCGCGCTCACCACGACGGCCGCGGCGGCACGCGCGCTCGCGGCATCACCGCGCACGATCTCGGGCGGCTCCATGTGCGCGGTCTGCTTCGGGAAGAACCACGACGCGCGCGGATCGTCGACGCTCGCGATCGGCGGTTCGGACGCGTACTCCACGCGCACGAGCGCGGCCGCTTCGCGCGCGGTCTCGAGGTCGGCGGCAACCACGATCGCGACCGGTTGGCGATCGAATTGAATGCGATCGTCGGCTAGCAGGAGCAAGTGCTTGTCGAGACCGGGACGACCGGTGATCTCGCCGTTGAGCACGGGTGCGTTGCGGTGCGTGATCACCGCCAGCGTGCCCGGCACGGCGCGTGCGTCGGCATCGTCGATGCGGGCGATGCGGCCGCGCGCGACGGTGGAGAGGACGAGCACCGCGAACGCGACGTCGTCGAGTTGATGCTCGGCGGAGTACGTCGCTGCGCCGGTCACTTTCGCGATCGCGTCGACGCGCTCGCGCGCTTCACCGATGGCGATCGTCATGCCGTCACCGTTTCGAGTGCCCGCACCATCGTGCGCATGCCCAGCTCGATCTTGTAGGCGTTTTGCGTCGTCGGACGCGCCTGCGCGAACTCCGCCCGGGCCGCGGCCGCGAACGTCTCGGCGTTCGGCCGGGCGCCGCGCAGCACGGCCTCCGCGGCGTGCGCGCGCCAGGGCACGGTGGCGACGCCACCCAGGGCGACGCGCACGTCGGCGAGCGTGCCATCGGGCGCGCGTTCGACGCCGGCGGCACACGATGCGAGCGCGAACGCGTACGACGTGCGGTCGCGGACCTTCACGTAGGTCGATCGGGCCGCGGCGCGCGAGCGAGGAAGTTCGATGGCGACGATCAGATCGCCCGGCTCGAGTGCCGTCTCGCGATCGGGCGTCGCCTCCGGTCGATGGAAAAACGCCGCCGACGGAATGGCCCGCTCGCCGTTCGCGCTCGTGGTGTGCACGATCGCGTCGAAGGCGGCGAGCGTGACGGCGAAGTCCGACGCGTGAACCGCGATGCACGCCTCGCTCGTGCCGAGGATCGCGTGATCTTCGTTGATACCCTCGCGCGCACCGCAGCCGCTGCCCGGCCGGCGCTTGTTGCACGGCGTCGCCGCGTCGCGGAAGTACGCGCAGCGCGTTCGTTGCAACACGTTGCCCCCGATCGTCGCCATGTTGCGCAGCTGCCCCGAGGCGCTGCGCTCGAGCGCCTCGGCGACGGCCGGGAAGCGTTCGACGACGCGCGCGTCGCGCGCCACGTCGCTCATGCGAGCGAGCGCACCGATGCGCAGCCCGCGATTGGTCTCCTCGATCGCCGCCAACGGAAGGTGGGTGATGTCGATGAGGCTCGCCGGCATCATCACGTCGAGTTTCATCAGATCGACGAGCGTCGTGCCGCCCGCGTAGAAGGCGGAACCGGGCGCGCTTCCCGCGCGGACGGCCTCGTCGACGGCACGGACGCGGCGATAGCTAACCGGCTGCACGGGCGATCGCCTCGCGGATCATCGGGTAGGCGCCGCAGCGGCAGAGGTTGCCGCTCATCGCTTCCGCGATCTCGGCGTCGTCGCCCGTGCGGCCCTCGGCGATGCAGCCGATGGCCGACATGATTTGGCCTGGCGTGCAATACCCGCACTGCAGCGCGTCGCAGGCAACGAACGCGCGTTGCACCGGATGCAGCTCGCCTTCGCGCGCGAGACCCTCGACGGTGAGGATCTCCGCACCCTCGGCGGCAACGGCGAGCGTCAAGCACGAGAGGACGCGACGGCCGTCGAGCAGCACCGTGCACGCACCGCACTGGCCGTGATCGCAGCCCTTCTTCGAGCCGGTCAGCGCGAGTCGCTCGCGCAACGCGTCGAGCAACGTCACGCGCGCATCGACGTCGAGCGTACGATCGGTGCCGTTCACGCGCAAGGTGATGCGTTCGGCGGTGCGCGCCGAACGCGGATCCTCGACGATCATTCGTCGAACGTTGCGGTGACGGTTGCCATGGTGGTGCCTCGCCTTTCGTCGTCTGGACGGGTGCATTGTTTCCCGCCCGGCGACGAACCTAACGTGGTCGGCCCGCGGCGCGCTCCCGCACCATCGTTCGTACGGCGTCGATTGCGCGCGCGTGCGCTTCGCGCCGATAGTCCCACCGCGGATCGTCGGGCGGCGCGTTGATCGTCATCGTCGCGTTTGCCTCGAACACGATCACGCGTCCGCTGCGGTCGCGGCCGAAGTCGACGCCGCCGTAGTCGAGCTGCAAGGCCGCCGCGATCGACGCGAGCGCGCGCATGCCGTCGTCGCCCAACACCGCATGCGGATCGCCCAAGAACGTGCGTTCCTCGGCGCGATGTTCGGCGTGATCGGCCATCGCCGCCGAAAAATAATGCACTTTCCACTGGCGCGCGAGCGCGAGGTGGATCGGGTAGTGTCGTCCGTCGATGAAGAGCACGCGGTATTTGCGCACCCAGCCGTCATCGTCGCGCGCCTCGTGGAACGCGATCGCGTACACCTCGTCGCCCGGCAGGGCGGCGAGCGTTGCGGGCAGCGCCGCGGCGTCGTCGACGCGCTCGAAGTTGGTGCCGGCGTGAAAGCCGGGCGAGCGCACCAGCAGCGGAAAAGCGAAGCCGTCGGCCAGAAGTTCTTCGGCCGTGAGCGATGCCCGCGCGAAGCGGCGCGTGCGCGGTGCGATCAGCGCGGGTTCGTGCGCGAGGCGCTCCATCATCGCTTGCCGGCCGGTCGCGCGCACCGCGCGCGGATCGTTGATCACCGGCGCGCCCGATCGTGCGACGAGCTCCGCGGCGGCCGCGAGCGACGGTTGGGTTGCGTCGGGCTCGCCGATCCCATTGAAGATCACGTCGTGCGGCGGCAACGCGTCCGCCGCGCCGTACGACTCGGGCACGATCACGGTGCGATCGACGGCGTTCTCGTCGAAGAACTGATTGCTGATGAGGTCGCCGCCGCGCGGCGAGCTGAGCACGAGCACGCGAATCGGTTCGCCCGTGCCGCGATGCGGGAAATGCCACGCGATCGGATGCGCGAGCGCCGCCGCCTCGTGGATTCGCGCGCACTCCGGCTCGCCGGCTCGCTCGTACAGCCGAGCTAACCCGTTGTGCGCGTGGAGCCGGGCTTGCGCATCGGCGGGAAAGTGCTCCAGCACCGCTTCGTAGGCGGCCCGCGCCGCGCCGGCGTCGCCGCGTGCGATGGCGAGCACGGCGAGGTTGAGCTGACCAAGCGGCTCGTTCGGGCTCGCTTCTGCTGCCGCGTGCAGGCACACCGTGGCACCGTCGAGTCGCTCCTGTTCGATGAAGAGCGTGCCGAGGTTCGTCAGCGCGGCAAAATGGCGCGGATCGGCGAGCAGCACGGCACGGTAGGCGTACATCGCGTCCTCGATCCGGCCGAGGTCGTCGAGGCACCGCGCACGCTCGTAGCGCAGCCCCGCATCGTCGGGGCGTTGCGCCAACTCGGCTTCGATCGACCGCAACTGATCGACGCTCGAGAATCGGCTCGCGCTCACCCGCACGCGGGTTCGTTCCGTCGCCGTCGAATGAGGTCCCGCACCTTCCGCGTCCATTTCGCAAGGCACCGGAGCCGCCATGCGTAAGGAGCGTGTATGACCCTCCATCTGCTCGTCGCACTGCTGGCGACCGCGGCCATCGTCCCGGGTCAGCGCGCGCAACTCGCACCGCAAGCCACCGCAAAGCCGAAGGGCTTGGCCTACTACCCGATGAGCGGAAACGTCATCGTCGGACCGGCCTACGCCGACCCGAACGCGTGCATGAAAGCGGTTGCGAACGTCAAGAAAACGCTGCCGCCGGGATCGCCGCCGATCGTTTGCGCGTATCGCTCGCCGTGAACGCCGGAGGGTCGCGCGTTTGATCGAGCGCGACCGGGGCAAGCGCCTCGACGACGTCTCGTTACGGCGGCTCTTCGACGCGAACGTCGTCGGCATCATGATCAGTGCGAACGACGGGAGCATCGTCGAGGCCAACGATGCGTTGCTCGCCATGCTCGGTTTCTCGCGTGCGGAACTCGCGGCCGGCGAGCTCGACTGGCGCGAACGAACGCCGCCCGAATGGCTGCCGCTCGATGAGCGAGCGATCGCGGAACTGGCCGAGCACGGCGCGTTCTCGCCGTACGAAAAAGAGTACCTGCGCAAGGACGGCACGCGCGTGCCGATCTCGGTCGGCGGCGCGCGCATCGCCGGCAGCGACGTCGAGCAGATCTGCTACATCCTCGACCTCTCGGAGATCCGGCAAGCCGAAGCCGCACTTCGCGAAAGCGAGGCGCGCTATCGCATCCTCGCCGAGGGTCTCCCGCTGATGGTGCTCGTGGCCGACGCGCAACGCGGCCTGGTCTACGCGAACCCGCGCTACGAAGAGTACACCGGCATCCCGGCGGCCGAGATCGGCGCGCGTTGGTCCGAGGCGATCCATCCCGACGATGTACCGGCGGTCGAGCGGGTCCGCGCGAGCGGCGAACCCTACGAGCTCGAGTACCGGCTGCGCCGGCACGACGGCATCTACCGTTGGCACCTCGCGCGCGTGATGCGCGTTCCCGGCGTGGCCGGGGGCGGCCAGTGGCTGGGCAGCGCGATGGACATCGACGACCGCAAGCGCGCCGAAGATGCCTTGCGCTTCATCGAGCGCGCGAGTTGGCGTCTCTCGCAGTCGCTCGACCTCACCACCACGCTCGCGACCGTTCTCGATCTCGTGGTGCCCGAATACGGCGACTGGGCGTCGATCAGCATGCGCGGCGACGACGGCGAGATCACGACGATCGCGGCACGCCACCGCGACCCGGCGATGGACGCGGTGCTGCACAGCTTGCGCGGCGTCGACTATTTCAACGAGACGCATGCGCGCGGAACCGCGGCGGTCTACCGCACCGGAGAACCGCAGCTGCTCGAGCGCATCACCCCGGCCGACCTGCGCCGCGCGGTGAAGGAACCCTACGTCGCGGCGCTCGAGCAGCTCGGCTTCGGATCGCTCGTCACCGTTCCGATCGCCTTCGGCGACGACATCATCGGAACGCTTGGCATCCGCTCCGCCGGCGATCGGCGCTGCTACTCGCCCGACGACTTTGCGCCGTTGCAGGAGCTCGCCTGGCGCGCCGGCTTCGCGATCACCAACGCGCGGCAGTACGAACAGCAGCGACGCGTCGCGACGGTGCTCCAGGAAGCGGCGTTGCCGCGCACGCTCCCCGACGTTCCCGGCTATCGCTTCGATGCGTATTATCGCGCCGGCCGCAGCGAGGCGCTCATCGGCGGCGACTGGTTCGACGCGCACGTGATCTCGGGCGGCCGCATCGTGATCTCCGTCGGCGACGTCGCGGGCAGCGGGCTCGACGCGGCGGTGTTGATGGGCAACGTTCGCCAGGTCCTTCGCGCCGCCGCGCACCTCAGCGCCGATCCGTCGATGATGCTCGAGATCGCCGATCGCACACTGCGCAGCGAGCACGCGCAGGTGCTCGTGACGGCGTTCGTCGGCGTGATCGACCCGGCGCGCCGGAACCTCGTCTACAGTTCGGCCGGCCACTGGCCGGGACTCTTGCGCTACCCCGACGGCACCATCGTCGACGTCGGTGCGACGGGTCTTCCGCTCGGCTGCCGCAACCTCGCGTTCGGCGATCGGCGCGCGATCGATCTTCCGGCCGGCAGTTGTCTGCTGCTCTACACCGACGGTCTGGTGGAGTGGTCGCGCGACGTCATGCGCGGCGAGGCGATGCTGCGGTCGTGCTTCGCCGACGCGGCCGCCCGCAACGATCCGCGGCCCGCGCAACGGCTGGTCGAGGCGGTGCTCGGCGGCGAGAGCGCGCGCGACGACGTCGCCGTGCTCACCGTCGCCGTCGACTGACCCCGGTCAACGGCGCCGGCGTGCGTCGAGCAGCGCATCGAACGCGGCGAAGATGCGCGGCACGTAGCGATACTTGTACGCGAACACGCCGTCGACGTCGGTGTGCGCGTGCGCGAATGCGGCCGGATCGCATTCGAACACGAGCACGCGGCCGTCGCGATCGCACGCGCAATCGACGCCGAACACCTCGAGGCCGATCGCGGCGGCCATCGCCGCGAAGGTCGTGTGCCAGGTCGGGAACACCGCGGCGGGATCGGCGAGAAACCGTTCTTCGGCGGCGCGCATCCACGCGTGCTCCCGCATGAGCGGGCTGACCCGCCAATAGTGGACGAGCCAGTCCGGTGAGATCGCGAGGTGATACGGATACGGCACCCCGTCGATGACCATCACGCGATATTTCCGGTACCAGCCATCGGCATCGCGATACTCGACGAAGCGCGAGACGGCGAACGCCGCCGCATCGCTGCGCGCGAGGTACGCATCGAGCGCAGCCGGCTCGTCCACGCGTTCGAGGCCGTCGCCGCGCTGCGTGTCCACCGGCCGCACGAGCAGCGGAAAGGCGAGGTCGTCTCCAAACGAACGAGCCTGTAGCTGCGCGCGCGTGAGCCGTCGCATCGCCGGCGTCACGCAGCCCGGCACGTTGCGTAACGTCGCCGGTAGCTCGGTGCGGCGCACGCCGTGCAGGCGCGCGGGATCGTTGATCGCGACGGCGCCCGCGGCAGCGAGCAGCCGGCGGCAGCGTTCGATCGTCGGCGCGTGCTGCTCCGTTGCGGCCATCGCGTTGATCAGCACGTCGTACGTCCCGGCCGGCGGCAGTGCATCGACGGCGGCCGTGATGTAGAGCGCATCGAGATCGGTGCGGTTCGCATCGAGCGCGAAGTCGAAGAGCGCGTTCGCGAGGAACGACCCCGGCGTCTTGAGCACGAGCGCGCGGCGTACGGCGAACGGTGCCCGCGAAACGTAGCGCTGCTTACGGGCGAGCGCTTCGGCGAAGTGGCGCTCCGCGTCGCGCGTTTGACCGGCGGTGTCGTAGAGTTGCGCCAGGGCGAGGTGCGCGTCGGCGAATTCCCAGTCGAGCATCACCGCGAGCGCGTACCCGCGCATCGCCTTGCCGCGATCACCTTCGCGCGCCGCGATGTTCGCGAGCGCCGCGTGAGCCGGCGCGAACGACGGGTCGGCGCGAACGGCGGCGGTCAACGTCAGCGCGATGCGTTCCATGCCGACGAAGCGCTGCAGCGATCCGACCGCGCGATGGTGCACGGCCAGATCCGGTTCGTGCTCCAACGCCGCATCGAGCAACGCGCGAGCGGCCGCGGGCGCGACGATCGCGGCGCGCGCAGCGATCAGATCGTTCCGCGCGCGCGCGTGATCCGGCGCGCGGCGCAACGCGTGCAGTTGCAAGGCGATCGCCATCGCCGCGTCACCGCGCTCGCCGAGCCGGCGCCCGAGCGCGTTGAGCGCGTCGGGTTCTTCCGCTTCGGCGCCGGCCGTCACGCGGCGGTTTCCGGCAGCGCGACGAGTGCGCGGACGGCGGCGGCGACGCGGTCGGTTGCGGGCTGCCGATAGGCGAAGCGATCGTCGGGAGCCGGCGGCAGCACGGCCATCGCGGCGTTCGCTTCGAAGACGACGACCCGCCCGTCGGCGGTGAGGCCGAAGTCGATCCCCGCGTAGTCCAGCGCGAGCGTCGCCTGCACGCGTTCGAGCGCGGCCCAAGCACGCGCGCCGATCGTGCGCACCGGATCCGCGAGGAACGCCGCTTCTTCCGCCCGGTACGCGGCGTCATCGTGCATCGCGGCGGAAAAATAGTGCACGTCCCACCGCGGCGCGACGGCGAGGTGCAAGGGATAGAGGCGAGAGGCGATGCTCATCACGCGAAACTTGCGCCACGCGCCGTCGGGTGAGCGCGTCTCGACGTACGGGATCGCGAGCACGTCGTCGCGGCTGCCGAGCGCGGTGAGCGCGCGCGCGAGCTGCGCCGGATCGTGCACCAGCGTCATGCCGCGACCCATGTGCAGACCGGGGACGCGCACGATGAGCGGAAACGGCGGAAGCGCTGCACCCTCGGCGATGCGCTGCGCGCGCGGCGCCACGACGTCCGCGAGCCTCGCCAAGCGAGCCGCGTTGGCGACGCGGCCGGTCAGCGCGACGTGTGCGGGCGCGTTGACCACGCGCGTGCGCGCGCCGGCGACGATCGCATGCGCGCGGCGTAACGCGTCGGGCGCGCGATCCGCATCGGCGATCGCGTTGACGATCACGTCGTGCGGCGGCAAGGGTTCGCCGCGATACGCTTCGACGAAGAGCTCGTAGGCCGCGGTCTCGCGCGGGTCGACGAAGCCGTCGAGCGCGACGTTTCCACCGTCGGTCGAGAGCAGCGCCAGCACCGTGACCGCGGGCATCCGCGCACCGAAATACGGCCGCCGGCTCGTTGCTCCCGAGGCATATCCGGCAGCGCGATGACGGGCGGCCGTCGCGGCGTCGCCGGCGGCCGCGGCGAGGCTGCAACGTCCGCGATGGGCCGCCTCGCGCGTGGGGTCGAGCGCGATCGCCGCATCGTAGAGCGCGGCCGCGCGCGTGGGCTCGTCGAGGGCGAGCAAGTTGCCGAGACTCACCGCCGCGACGTAGTGCGCGCCGTCGTTGCGAACGGCCCGCTCGAGCGCGGCGCGTGCCTCGAGCCGGCGGCCGCGACGAGCGAGCGCAGCGCCGTAGGCGACGAGCGTCTCGACGTGGTCGGGCGCCGCCGCGAGCACGCCGGCGAAGACGTCGATCGCCTCGTCGAGGCGACCGTGGTCGCGCAAGAACGACGCGTAGTAGAAGCGTGTGTCGAGCGCCGACGGCGTCGCGGCGATCGCGCGCTCGAGGTCGGCGAGAACGGCTTCACGCGCGGCGTGAGCGGGCCAGCGACCGGACATCGACGGAGCATTCCGGCGCACACGGCGGCCGCGCCTTTCGCGCCGGGCGCGTAGTGTAAAGAAACCCACAGCCGGCGGAGGCGGTCCGGAATGCGGCGCGATACCATGTGCGCAGAACGAACCGAGGCACCGTTGACCATGACCCCCGGCGAGCTCATCCTTCACGCGATCGATACGACCATCGCGCAGTTTCCGTCGGCGACGAGCCTGCTGTTCGAGCGCGCGCGTTTGCTCGACGGCCGCGGCGACGCAACCGGCGCCGAAGCCGCGTATCGCGCGGTGATCGCGCGCGATCCCAAGCACTTCCGCGCGCACAACGATCTCGGCTTGTTGCAATATCGTCACGGGCGCGCGGTCGACGCGCTGATGTCGTTTCTCGCGGCCGTCGATGCCGACGACGCGAACGCGGCCGGTCACGCGAACCTCGGCGTGATGCTCTTGACCGGTGACGACGTGCCGGGCGCCATGGCCGAGTTCGAGCGCGCGCTCGCGCTTGCGCCCGATCAGCCGACGGCGCTGCAGGGCCTCGCGGCAGCGCGCGAACGTCTCGGTCACGCGCCGCCCGCCCCGCCCCCGGCAGCGCCGGTCGCGATCGCCGCGGAAGCGGTCGCGGCCGGCGCCGCCGAGCCGGCCGATCCGTTCGTCGAGTACGTGTTCGACGTGGCCGCCAATGCGATCGCTGCGGGCGACACGGAGCCCGCGCGCGCGTTCGTCGAGGCGATCGCCGGCGACGATCCGCGCTTCGCGCGGCTGGTGTGGCGCTTGGCCGACGTCGCCGGCAGCCAGCGCGCCTTCGCGCTCGCTCGCGCGCTCTTCGATTGCACGCTCGCGCTCGATCCGTCGAATACCGACGCGGACATCGGTCGCGCGATCGTCCTCGAAGAGATGGGCGACGTCGCGGCGGCCGAGGCGGCGTGGCGCGGCGAACGATTGCGGGGTGCCGTCAAGATCCGGCCCTACGCCGGAACGGGCGAACCCGTGCGTCTGCTCACGATCGCCTCGGCGCTCCACGCCATCCGCTACGAGCTCTTCACCGATCCCTCGCTCATGCAGAACGCGGTGCTCTACACGCAGGCCTACGATGCGGAACGGCCGCTGCCGCCGCACGACGTCGTGCTGGTCGCCGTCGCCGACGTGGAGTCCGACGCGGCGGCGCTCGCGGTCGCCGCGCAGATCGTCGCGCGCACCGGCGCGCCCGTGCTGAATCGCCCGGAATGCGTCGCGCGCACCGGCCGGACCGAGCAGGCACGGCGGCTCGGCGCGATCGACGACGTCATCGTCGCACGCGTCGTGTCCGTCTCGCGCGCCGAACTGGTGCGCGACGACGCCGGCAGCGCCGCCCGCGGACTCGGGTTCGGCTATCCGTTCCTCGTCCGCAGTCCGGGCTTTCACAACGGGCGCTTCTTCGAACTCGTGCGCGACGACGCCGAACTCGACGCGGTCGTGCGATCGATGCCGCGCGATGAGGTGCTGCTGCTCTCCTATCACGATACGCGCGGCGCCGACGGCATGGTGCGCAAGTATCGCGTGATGACCATCGGCGGCACGCTCTATCCCGTGCACCTCGCGATCGCGCCGCAGTGGAAAGTGCACTACGTCTCCTCGGCGATGGCCGGCAACGCTGCTTTCCGCGCCGAGGAAGCCGTGTTTCTCAACGACATGCACGACGTGTTGGGAACGCGCGCCGTTCGAGCGCTCACGGCGATCGCCGCGTCGATGGGACTCGACTACGGCGGCATCGATTTCGGCATCGCACCCGACGGCCGCGTCGTCGTGTTCGAAGCGAACGGCGCGATGGCGATCTTCGTTCCCGACGCCGATCCGCGCTGGGACTATCGGCGGCCCGCCATGACCACCGCCCTGCGCGCCGCGACGCGGATGATCGTCGAGCGCGGAAGCGCCTTCCGAACGGAACACGCCGAGCGATAAATATTACCGGGATATTTCCGCAATAAGTTTTCCTGAAATGTCCTAAAGTTTCGGATATGTTCGCCGATGCGTATTGGACGACCGCTTGGTTACCTCATGGTAACGAGCGGCGACCATGTTGCTCTCTCGCGAGGGGTGTCTCGAGTGGCGGCGATACGACCGGCGTTTCTTTCCCATTCCCCCGACGCAGCGGAGAGCGTCGACGGACCCGCGGTTCGCGCGGTCGACGCGCGCTTGCGACGCGCCATCGGACTGCGCGCGAGCGACGTGCACGTCGAACCCGCGCTCGACGGCACGGGCGTCGTGCGCATGCGCGTCGACGGCATCCTCCAGCTCGCCGACGGGCTCGCCGCCGACGTCTATGGCGCCTTCGTGAGCCGCGTCAAGCTGCTCGCCGGCATGGATATCGCGAACCGGCGCATCCCGCAGGACGGTCGCTACTCGCTGACCGTCGACGGACGCTCGATCGACGCACGCGTGTCGTCCGTACCGACGCTGGACGGCGAGAAGCTCGTGATTCGTTTCTTCGACCACCACACCGCGCTGCCGCGGCTCGCCGATCTGGGCATGGATGACGCCGCGCTTGCGGCCTATCGCACCGTCGCGCACGCACCGTGGGGGTTCGTCGTGGTGAGCGGTCCGACGGGCAGCGGCAAGACGACGACGCTCTACGCGTCGATCGCCGAGTTGGATCGCACGACGCGCAACGTGTGCACCGTCGAAGATCCGGTCGAAGCGCGCATCGCGGGAACGGCGCAGGTGCAAGTCAACGTCCGCGCCGGCGTGACCTTCCCCGCCGTGCTGCGCTCGTTCATGCGCCAGGATCCCGACGTGATCATGATCGGCGAAATGCGCGACGATGAGACCGTCGCGGTCGGCGTCGCTGCGGCGCTGGCCGGACAAACCGTTTTCGCAACGGTGCACAGCAACGACGCGCCGCGCACGATCGATCGCCTCGCCGAACTCGGCGTCGAACGGCACTCGCTCGCGGCCGCGCTCACCGCGGTCGTCGCGCAACGGCTCGTGCGCCGCTTGTGCGCCGCCTGCCGGCGCGCCGATCCGATCCCGCTCGCCGCACGCCGGCTGCTGCCGCCCGACGCGACGACATGGTATCTCGCGCGCGGCTGTGCCGCCTGCGAGGGCAGCGGCTATCGCGGGCGCACGGGGATCTTCGAGGTGCTCGTGGTCGACGATCCGATTCGCGAAGCGATCGCCACCGGAGCGTCGAGCGCCGCCATCGCGCGGCTCGCCGCCGGCCGCGGTCACCGCTCCCTCTTCGACGCCGCGGCGCGTGCGCTGCTCGACGGCACGAGTAGCTTCGAGGAGATCGATCGGGTCGTCGGGTGGTGGCTGCGATGAGCCTCGAACGCGTGCGGCTCGACGAACTCTTGGCGTTGGCGCGCGGGCGCGGCGCGAGCGACTTGCACGTCGGCGGCGACGCACCGCCGACGCTGCGTCTGGATGGACGCATCGCGCTGCTCGACGTGCCGCGCTTCACGCAGGACGCACTGCGCGCGTTCGTCGACGAGACCTTCCCGCAAATCGCGCGCACGCGCTTGGCGACGCTCGGCAACGCCGACATCGCGCGGCGCTCGGGCCTCGCCGCACCCTATCGTCTGCACGCCTACCACACGACCGCCGGATTGCGTTGCGCGTTCCGCTTCCTCGCGCCGTCGGTGCCGGCGCTCGAGGATCTCGGACTGCCGGCGATCGTCGCGAGCGTCGGATCCCGGCCGAACGGCCTCGTGCTCTTCACCGGACCGACGGGCAGCGGCAAGACGACCGCGCTCGCGGCGCTGCTCGATCGGATGAACCGCACCTCGGAACGCGTGATCGTGACGGTCGAGGATCCGGTCGAATACGTTCACGCGCCGGTGCGCTCCCTGATCGCGCACAGCGAGGTCGGCACCGACGTCGCGGATTACGCGGAAGCGTTGCGCGGGTTCATGCGCGCGGATCCCGACGTGATCCTCGTGGGCGAGATGCGCGACCGGGGAACGATCGAGGCGGCGCTCACCGCGGCCGAAACGGGCCATCTCGTGCTCTCGACGCTGCACACCAACGACGCGGCGCAGAGCGTCGATCGTATCGTCGATGCGTTCGCGAGCGACGCGCAGGCGCAAGTGCGCGCGCAACTCGCCGCGACGCTGGTCGCGGTCGTCTCGCTGCGGCTCGTGCCGGCGCGCGGCGGGGGCCGTGTCGCCGCTTGCGAGATCCTCGTCGCGACGGATGCCGTGCGGGCGATCGTGCGCGACGGCAAGACGCATCAGTTGCGCAACACGATCGCCACCGGTCGCGCGCACGGAATGCAGACGCTCGAAGCCGCGCTCTCGGACTTGCTGCTGCGCGGCGTGATCGATGCGGCCGATGCGCGCGCCGCGGCGAATCGTCCGGCGGAAATCCACGACCTCGACCGGGTGGCGGGCTGATGCAGTACCGCTATGTCGCACGGAACGCGGCCGGCGAGCGCGTGCGCGGATCGCTCGTCGCCGGCGATCGCGCCGCCGCCGTCGCCGGCTTGCAGGGGCGCGCGCTCTTCGTCACGTCGGTCGAACGCGAGCACGCCTGGAACGCGCGGCTGCGACTGCGCGTCGGTGCGCCGCCGGCGCGCGCGCGCATCGCCTTCTTCCGCTCGTTCTCGACGCTGATCCGCGCCGGCGTCGCGATGCGGCGCGCGCTCGGCGTCACGATCGAGCGCACCACGCACGACGGCTTGCGCGACGCCTTACGCGAGGTGCTGGCTGAGATCGAGCGCGGCGATGCGCTCAGCACCGCGCTGGCGCGCCGGCCGCGTGCGTTTCCCGCCCTGATCGTCGCGATGATCGCGGCGGGCGAGGCGGGCGGCATCCTCGACGACGTGCTGGAGCGCATCGCGACGCTGCTCGAACGCGACGGCGAGTTGCGCAAGAACGTGTTCGCGGCCCTCGCCTATCCCGCCACGGTGCTGGTCGCCTCGCTCGCGCTCGTGGTCTTCCTGATCGCGCGGATCGTGCCGATGTTCGACGATCTCTTTGCGTCGTTCCACGTGCCGCTGCCGCTCTCGACGCGCGTGCTGCTCTGGATCGGCGCGCGGTTCGCCGAGCCGCTCCCCTGGATCGTCGCGGCACTCGCCGGCGGAGCCCTCGCGATCGGCGTAGCCTGGGCGGCGCGCACGCGCGCGGGCGCCTTCGCCTTCGACCGGCTGCGGCTCGCCGTTCCGGTCGTCGGAACGCTGCTGCGGCTGACGATCCACGCGCGTTTCGCGCGCATGCTCGGCACGCTCGTGCGCTCGGGCGTCGAGTTGACGCGCGCGCTCGCGGTCGTCGCGCCCGTGACGGGCAGCCCCGTGCACCGCGCGGCGCTCGATCGCGTCGCGGTAGCCTTACGCGAAGGTGAGTCGCTCGCCGCGCCGCTGGCGGCGGTGCGTGTCTTCGATCCGATGCTCGTCACGTTGGTCGGCGTCGGCGAGGAGACGGGCATGCTCGACGCCATGCTCGAGACCGCCGCCGGCTACTTCGAGTCGGACGTCGCGGCCGCGGTCGCGACCCTCGGTTCCGCGATCGAGCCGGCGTTGATCGTCATCCTCGGCGCCGTCGTCGGCGCGATCGTCTCGGCCGTGTACGTACCGCTCTACTCGCTGATCGGGAGCCTCGCGAAATGATCGATCCCTCCGCCGCCGTCGCGCGCTTCGTCGCCGACCCGTCGCGCCGCAATCGCGACGCGGTCATCAGCGCATACACCTACCTCTGCCGTCGCGGAGCGCGCAAGTTCCGGCGCGCCGAGAGCGATCCCGCCGATCTCGAACAGGTTGCGGCAATCGGCCTGATCAAAGCGACGGACCGCTATCGGCCTGAACGCACGACGCCGTTCGAGGCGTATGCCTGGATGATGATCGTCGGGGAGTTGATGCACTACGTGCGCGATCACGAGCGCGCGATCCGCGTGCCGCGCCGGCTGCGCGCACTCGAGCGGCGCTACGTGGACGTGTGGGAGGCGCTCGCGGCGCGCGATCACGCCGAACCGACCGCGCACGATCTCGCCGACGCGCTCGGCGTGAGCGTCGCCGACGTCGAAGAGGTGCGCGCGTCGCACGCGCCGTTCCTCGCCGACGCGTTGTCGCTGCGCGCGTGCGCGGCGCCGCTGTCGATCGAAGAGCGGCTCACGATCGCGATCGCCGTCGAAGCGCTCAGCGCGCGCGAACGGACCGTCGTGCTCGGCACCTATGCCGCGGGCCTCTCGCAGTCCGAGATCGCGCTTGCGATCGGGCTCTCGCAAAGCCAGGTGTCGAAGATCCTCAGTCGCGCCCTCGGCAAGCTGCAGCGCAGCGTCGCCTGAGGGCGCGAGCGTGCGTCAGTGCGCGGTCGCGGGATGCATCATCGCGGCAAGCAGCGCGACCGACGCTTGCGGATCGATCAGCTTGCGACGCCCGTCGGAGCTCGCGGTCGCGCCCTTCTCGATCAGCGCGATCACCTGGGTCGGCGTCAGTTTCGGATCGAGCGCGAGCAGCTTCGCCGCGAGGTTGGCCGTATTCGGTGAGGACATCGACGTACCGGAAAGCTGCACGATCGCGCCGCCGGGTACGGTGCTCGGTACCTGATAGCCGTCGGCGTCGACCGCGACCGTCTTGCCGTAACTCGTGAACGAGGTCTCATCGCCGGCTTGATCGACGGCCCCGACGACGAGGAGGTTCGGCAATGCGAATCCGGCCGGGATCGTCTCGTCGAAATCGGCGCTCGCATTGCTGTTTCCGGCGGAGCAGACGAAGAGAATGTCGGGCGCCCTCTTGATCGCGTCGTAGAGCGCATTGCGTTCGACGAGGAAGTATTTGCGCGCGAGCGCCTTGCGTTCGGTCGCGTTCCGGCCGATGCCGTTCTTTTCGAGCGCCGATTCGAACGACGACGGATCGTCGCCCCAGCTCATGTTCACCACGCGAACCTGGTGCGCGCGAAAGTACGCGACCGCGGCGTATTCGGAGGCGGCATCCTGACGCAAGAGCTGGTCGGTCGGCGGCGTCGGAATCGTCTTGTAATCGTAGGTGATGCGGCCGACGACGATCCGCGCGGCCGGATTGCCGCGGACCGCGAGCCCGGCGACGTGCGTGCCGTGCGCGTAGTCGCCCATCAGGCTCAGCGTCTGGAAGAACGCGGGCACGTCGGCCGGTGGCAGTGAGGCGATCTTCGCTTTGACCGCATCGGCATCGGGGCTGCTGATCGCGGAATCCAGATCCGAGAGTCCCTTGAAGTAGCCGACGAACGTG
>Ga0116228_10000149_pt1 | contig 46398 bp, 49 predicted proteins | sample S1TSphfallax_2_FD_89694 | JGI IMG/M metagenome (GOLD analysis project Ga0116228, IMG submission 89694) | Host-associated microbial communities from peat moss isolated from Minnesota, USA - S1T2_Fc - Sphagnum fallax MG | ecosystem: Host-associated > Plants > Peat moss > Unclassified | place...
CTAAACTTTCTTCCTAGTCTAATCCCTGGGCTCCTAACTCGACCCTCTACCCCTTTCTAGAGTTGGAAGCTGGGAGCGTGCCTCCAAGTCTCAACTTCCGCAACTTGACTTTGTGAAACCCTCAAGTGGGTTTCACCCCGTGACTTGGGAGCGCGTCATTCACCGTAACATTTCCATTCAATTTACAATAACCACCCTCTGTTTTTAGTTGTGTAGGTTTACATCATCTTGAACTTTCACTTGTGACTTCATCCTAGTCCCATCCTGGAGCTCTAACACATCCTCCTACGCCCAAAGTGTTGTGAATTAGGAAACATGCCCCAACTTTCTTCTTTTTTTGTTTTTTCGTTCTAGGACCCACCTTTGGGTCTCTTGAGGAGTTTGGGGGCGCATCAAGGTAGGTAAATAATTAAAAGTTAATTACCAAAAAAATTGTTGCCCAAATTTTGAATGGTTAATGAATATGACTTATTCAAAATGACCCAGTCAAAACAAACGTGTTCAATACGACTTGTCCAAGATAATGCTAGTCAAGTTGAACATTTGTCACTTTTGGGTTGTTTTTTACTAGTTTTTCAAGTCAAAAAATTTGTGAATTCTTGTAGTGTATGGCATTAACTAGCCTAGGGATTTTTTATCCCTTAATAGTGATAATATACATTTTCTAGGTTTCAAACCACTAAACTTTTTTGCAACGTTCATTTTAGCTAAAAGATCATTTTGCTTAACTTTATCACAAAAAAAATTTGCAAATATCATGTGAAGCTCTTAAAATAAAAAGATATGCCTTTCAATTCTATTATCTACGTTTGTAGTTTCATGATCACATACTTGAAAGCTCGACTTTGGTGGTGGAATCCATTAGCTCCACTTAAGTGGTGTAGTTAATTAACACCCCTTTAGTGATGCAATCCTTTAGCTCCACCATCTCCATTTGTTGTCAAGCACAACCATGTTATACAATTTGTTACAAATGTCTAAGTTACCACTACCTACCAACATGCAACGTACAACCCAAAAAATAGTCAAATGGTAATCAAAATAGTCAAATGTTATGACAATAAACTTTAGTGCACTTTCGCCCTTAGTGCTAGTGTGAATCTTTGCCATGCGTACATCTTTGTGATAACATATTTCCAAGTGCACACATTTAGTTCAGTCCTGACAGTATGTTCAATGGACATGCTTAACACCAAAACATTTTTCAATCATTGTTGTGTGAGCACACAACCATTCCTTACAAGACCACAAAATGATTGTGGGGGAAACTACGTCTTTTCAAAATGAACTTGCTAGGACCGTTGGATCAAAGCATATCATGAAGATGTCCTTTTAGGGTTATATGGATGATAGGTGAAATTTGAACATTGGGCTCATAACATCCAAATAGTTCACTAATGAACTTTGGCATATATTGCTTATTTGTTGCTTAAAATATGTATAATTGCACTAGAATTGGTGCATGAAGCCCACTTGGAATTTTGATGTGGGATTCGTTGCAAAATTGACCTCAATTACCTTGGGCATTACGATAAATATTGTCAAATTGTGTGTTGCTCATCTTTTTACACCAATTATTTTTTTAAATGCATGAAATTTGGTGGTGCATTTGATTAATCAACAAGTCATCCAAAAAAAAAAAATCATTTCATGAATGCATTTCTTATAGTCAAATAAGAAACTTTGATTTAAACATCGTGTAAATTGCATGACATTTACCCATAATAAAGGACTCATGAAATTCAAATAGACCTTGAATTAAAAAAAACACAAAATTCACAAAATATGGTATTTTGGGTGCTTTTAAAATGTGTTTATAGTAACCTATTACTTTTTTTAAGAATTGAGAGTCAAAAAAATTATATTATGAAAATTAAGGGGCCCCTTGTGAAAGTAATGTTGTTGAATGAAGTTGTTAAAAATCCTTTATATAAACTAAAACATGAAATTGAAACATTTTGTGATTTAATTAGATTTTTCAACATCCACATTATTCAATAAGCACAACTTTTCATGATTCACATGCTATTAAAGTGTTGCTACATAAATAAATCTAACAAAAATTATAGAATAGTTGATGTTTTTACATCAATTTTAGCCCATTTGAGTTTATCCACACACCTTGGAATTAATGACTATAGTGATATTGCATGATTATATTAACTTATAGTTAGATGCAATATCCATAACTACAACTACATATGTAATTTGGGTTTCAAGTAGGTTAAGGTTAACCTAGTTTGGCTAGGTTAAATAGGTTAGTAATAGGTAAATAAATAAAAATGTACATAAACTATAGGTAAGTTGCAAGTAGATATGTTGGTGCATAGGTGGGTAAATAGATTGGTTTATAATAAGTAAGTTGGGGTTGTTGATACATAGCTAGGAAGGTAATATGTAAGTAGATATGTAGATAAATAATAGTTGGGCAAGTTATAGTGAGGTAAGTGTATTGAATTATTAGTCATTTACTTCTTTACAACTTGCTTACCTATTGCCTATCTACATAAGTAGTGTAACAAGATGGAAGTAAATGTACATCTATAGTTATAGGTTGACAAAAATTATTACATTATGAATGTGTAGTGCATTGATTTATGTAGGATATTTTGAGATAGAAAATGCCTAGTCAATTTTTTGGTATTGGTCCTTTCAAACTCAAGTTACATTAAATTTGAATTCATGTTTGTTGAATACTTAATTTTGGTTGCTATTACCCTTTGATGTAAATGGTTTAATTCTAGATTTATGTTATGTTAATGCTTGTGCATTTGACATAATATTTAAGATCTAACAAAATTCTTGAAATATATTACCACACAAATGAGATCACATGTTAATTTTTTCTATAAGATCATTTTTTTGTACCATGTCCAAAATAATCAACTCATTTATTTATAATTACAAAGAAATCCACATGGACAAAATTTAGATCAATACATAATATGCATTTGAACAATCTCACATTCAATAATTGTTAATATTCTGTAAAAAGAAATAATTTAATTAATATTTTCTAAAAAAATCATTGTTAACTAGATTAGCTCTACAAAAATGAGATGATGTGCACATATATAATCTTAAATTTTAAATGTTATAAACGCCCTTCATATAAATTCCTATTCGAGGTACAACATTTCTAAGCCCCCCCAAACAATAAACAAAATTTTCATTGGTACTGTGCAGCATAGCAAAGCATTAATTAATTTTGAAGATTCCATGTCAATAATAAAATATGCCTAAATATTCAAAAAAGATTCTCTGCTTTCCTTTTTTCACAAGTTCTTTGAAAATAATATTTTTTGAAAATTTCAACCTTTCTGCAAATAATCTATAATTAGTTATTGAAGCTGCCAAGTTACTACTTCAAGAAAAATGCCTTCTTCCATTCCATGTTCTCCATGAACTTACATCATCCATTTACATCCATCTATGTGCACTCGTTGCTCAACTCAACATTCATCCATCTTGCTCCCTATAAAACTGCGCTCTACCAAGAGATTCATCTCTATAATGGGGTACAAAGAATTTGTATCCGTGTTAAATTCAATATATTCAAAGTGAAAGAAGATGACAATAATCACATTAAACACTTCTTTAACAATGGCAAAATAATTCATCCACCAGGAAGTTCAAAACACATCATCCATTTCCATGCGCATTCTTTGCTCAAACCAACATTCATTTATCTTGCTCTCTACAAGCTGCTCTACCATGAGATTCATCTCTGTAAGGGGCAAAAATGACTTTACCCTCATGTGTCCCAATTTCAACATATTCAACGTGAAAGAAGATGATAATAAATTGTGACGCACTGGTATTTACCTTTTTAACAATGGTAAAATAAAATCATCGCCATTGAAAGTGAAAGCACGAAATGGGCCGACGCTCTTAGGTGCAACCACCACCCCCACCAAGGCGAACTGAGGGAGATCGAGATCTCCTAGACAAAATCACCAAGACTCGAGAGATTGATGGACACATCGAGACTTGCCATCCGATATATCAGTCTCAGTATTCCTTTGCAGCCCTTGAGAGTCTCAGCGATCCACACGCGGCTCGAGACTCGAGTAATAATCGAACCCGTGAAAAAACGAAACAAGGGTCGATCTCGCACAGCACCATTTGTCTCGCTCACCTGCCATCTACCAGTTGCGTCCGTAACAGAGATATAAAGATCCTGACTGTTGAATATCTGTGGCCAGAAGAATCTAACTGCATACTTGCAGCTCCCTGTACTAACGAGCTAGCTAGTAGCAGGACCTCGATGTTGTACCCGTTTTGCTTCTAGGACCTGCATTTCTGTAGATTAGTTGGGAAACTATTCCTGCAATTGTTGCTGATAATCGATACGTACATAGACAACAATTTTCCCATTGCATTACAACTACGTAGTTTAAGTTTTTCTAATTTGTACGCAATGATCAGCCGGTGTGCAAATTGATCCGAGTTTGTGGGATGTAATTTTGGAGGTCATTATCAGACGAAGAGTTGCTTGCATGAGCTAGAAGTTGTTATCGTCGTCGAGAAGCTCAAAGAATTGTATGGGTGTTGCGTTTAAAGCTGATTGGATTGATTGTAAAACACTGTATAATTGGCTTACAATCCGCAAGCATCACGCTTTCATAGCTGATTTAGAGTTAGCCTGAAGCTGTTGAAGGTCAAAGGGACTTGCGTTTAAGAAAAAGTTTGGCCCGAAGATTGGTTTGAATCTCGAGACTCTGTTTTGTCCGGGTTGCAGTTATTAGTTATTGGGAGAATAGACGGCACCTGGGCAAAGTCGAATGGAGGCTACATTCGATGCGCAAGTGATAGAGTTCGGCACTGTTAATGTGCCTGCGACGAAGATGCACAGTGGTGCTATTGGTAAATGCCGGAGGTCCGGCAGGCATGCACGACCCGGGAAGGTAACGGTGCTGGCCATAGGCCGCGCCGTGCCGGAGGTGATGATCAAGAATGAAGGGCTGGCGGATAACTTCTTCCGAGACGCGGACGTCGACGACCCTGTCCTACTCGCCAAGCTTCGTCGCCTCTGTAAGCGCCACCTTCACCTCCATGTATACTCTGAATACCTTCGCAACCGAAACACGGGTCGCAGGTCATAACTTATATAACCCATTGAGATTATAACATCAACGTCGATCATGCTGTTGTGAATGCATTAGGCGAGACGACGACAGTAAAGACGCGGTATGTGGTAATCAATGAGCAAATCTTACGCGAAAACCCCAACTTCCTCATCGAGGGCGCGTCCAGCGTAGGAGCGCGCCTCCGGATCTCCGGCGACGCTGTAACCAAGCTGGGGATGGAGGCCGCTACCGAAGCCATCCGCGAGTGGGGCCGACTCGTCTCCGACATCACTCACCTCGTCTACGTCTCCTCCAGCGAGGTCCGCCTCCCGGGCGGCGACCTGCATCTTGCCAGGCTCCTGGGTCTCAGACAAGACGTGAACCGCGTCATGCTCTACATGCTGGGCTGCTATGGTGGCGCCTCCGGTATACGTGTCGCCAAAGACCTGGCGGAGAATAACCCCGGTAGCCGAGTACTTCTCGTCACCAGTGAGACCACATTGATCGGGTACATACTTGAAGCTACTTGATTATCCTACATGTGTAATGAAAATATCAAGACGCTTCACTCTAATGAAGAGGACTATGAAATTGATGAGGGCTCTGTCTGCTTAAGGTACTGCATACAAAGCGTACATGTACAGACACAGAAAAATAGAGTTGACGTCATTCATGTAGGCAGTCAACCACTTCATAAATTGTTCTCCAAAGATAATCTGTATGTGAGGGCCGCAAGCTTTCACATGTTGGAGGCAGTTTCCAAACATATGTACCTGGCAATGAGGCTTGCACTTGAGATTTAGTCAATGGTTTTCCAGGTACCGGAAACCGAGTCGAGATCGGCCATACGATTTAGTGGGAGCAGCATTGTTTGGGGATGGAGCTGCAGCCATGATCTTGGGCACTGACCCTCTGCCAGTCATAGAGACACCCTGCTTTGAGCTCGACTGGGCAGGTCAATGCTATTTGCCAGGGACAGAGACCACGATAGAGGGCAATGTGACAGAGGAAGGTATCATCTTCAAGCTGGGTCGAGAGCTTCCCAAAATTATTGAGGCAAATGTGCAACCATTCTGTGACCCAATCATCAAGCGGGTGGCAGGGAACTTGCAATATAATGACCTCTTCTGGGCTGTGCATCCAGGTAAGTTAAGAAACACCCATCATCTAACAATCTTAATTTTATACTCATTTGTCTGCCTTTTCTTGTGACACTCGAGCTTCATAGTCTGTTCATCGTTTTGGGAACCTGAATTTCAGGTGGCCCAGCAATTCTGAATGCTGTGGAGAAGCAGCTGGATCTTGAGCCTCGAAAGCTGCAGTCCAGCAGACAGATACTGGCGGATTATGGCAACATCAGCAGCAGCACCTGCATCTATGTGCTGGACCATATGCGAAAACACAGCCTCAAGCTCAAGGAGGTCAATGAGGGTGTAGATACGGAGCCGGAGTGGGGTGTCATTCTTGCATTCGGTCCTGGCATCACCATTGAGGGCACATTAGCTCGAAGCTTGTCATGAAATACAAAGCCCACTAGATTATAACTTCTCCTTCTTAATTAGTCCCTAATTGGGTACCAAAGAAAGCATCAGGCTCCAATTATGGGCTCCAATAGTCTCCTCACTGTTTCTTTTGATGCAGAAGAATGTACACATTGGTTTGGTGTTCTTATGACACCTTCAAATCGAGTTTCTAGACTGATTGACATGCTTTGATCAACAATTCTTCCTGCGTTCTCAGTTTGTCCTTTCAATACACTAATCACTTGCTATGGTTGACTAGTGATAATCTCTTTGGCAAACCTATTGGTAAGTATCACTTGCAATGCATTATTTCTTCGCTCTTCGATTTCTTGATCTATTCTCTTATCCATTTGGTTTTTACATTTCTTGATACAATTCTAGACTTATTACAAAATTTAATAAGATTTCAAACCCTCCAATAAACAAATTAAATTATTTTACAAGTTACACCAAATCCTTATCAATATTTCATCAAATTTTCAAGATAAGAACTTCCAAAACTAGATTTCTTGTTTTTTCAAATAAAAAACTAAATCTTTGAACAATTGGATCAATGTTCCAAACCAAAGATTAATCAAAATTGTTCCACAAAATGCTCACCAAATGGAAAAGGAATTATTTTCTCTCTTCAAAATCTTTAAACCTTAATTTAAACATAGAATAAAAGTTTTTAAACTAACATATGAGTTTTTAAAATCTAAATTCAAAACTTACAAACATATCAAAAGAAAACTTCAACAATTCTCGAAACATGTGTGTAAGCAAGAATTCAAAATAAAAATGAATTTATACTTCTTCTCGAAAATTTCAAAACAAAGTTGATCTCATGTCAAAAACAAAACATATGAATTCAAATTATATGTTGTGTCTAACACTTTTCAAAACTATATAAATGTTCTTTTTAAAAAATAATAATTGATAAATTCAAATAATAAACTAACCAATAATCAACATGATCAACAAGTAAACTAAATGACTACAATAATTTGAGTTATAACCTCATATCTACAACTATTCTTGGACTATTCAAAGTCAATCTTATTTTGATAAATTCTACCTATTAACAATGAAAGACTAGCATTGTGCCAAACTTCATCACAAACATGAAAACATGTCAACCTCTAGTATGTGTCAAGTGATGTTTTTTCTCCAATACAATTAACATCTTAGTAACATTTTTTTCTTGCTTTGAAGAAAAAATTTAGAGGTGGATTTTTTCCTCCTCTAATTTTGCATCGTCCATCATCATCCAAGTTGCATCTCGTAACAACTTTTCTTAATGAACAAATAACCACAACAATCATCGAGATTCTTCATACTAAAACTATGTACAAATGGGCATGTTTAGAAAACAACACAATTTCCAACTATCACCACCAAGGTGTTAAGCTCATGTTATAATTCCATTAGCTTCCCCTTGCAATTGGATCTCTACATTCCTTCGTGATAAACAAAACAACACAAACATTCATGATGACCAAGTACATAATTGTGTTAAAAATTTCAAGTTTTGCAATATTTCATCCACACAAATCATCCTTCTTCCTTTCAACTCCATGGGTGCATTCACAAATTAAGGAGCGGGGGGGTACACCCTTAATAAGGACTAGACCAAATGCTAAATTTGAAAAAATCTTTTTAGAAATATAACATGTCAAGGTTAGTCCAAAACACATGCCAAATCAACTACATGGCGGGAACAATGAAATTTGAATTGACATGATCCCTACCAAGCCTAATTCATAGCCTAGCTAGTTTATGACCATCACATGTGCGCTATTTTTTCTTTGCAAGTTCGACTACCAATTTTTTTCCTTTGCAAATCATCACACATGTTCTCTTTTTGTCAAATTGAACTACCCAAACTCAAGCTTTTAGCATTTTGCTTGTTGCATGTACTTGTGAGGGAATGGGATTGCTGAAATCAAAATGCAAGTTCCTTAAGTTGTCATTTTAAAAAATATTTTTGTTGTATTAAATGAATCAACTCTTTGGTTTTGCCAAGCTACACAATTGTGAAAGAGTTGAATTTTTGTGTGTTGATTAAAAGTAGATAATGTTTGCATTAGGTTTCTTCTATGTTAAAATAACCACTCACGATGGACGAGGTTATAGATTACAAAGACCAAACCAAGGATTTTTTGTGAATGTCAAGAAATTGAATGGTAGTGGCTGGAATCCAACAACGGATCTTACTTCAAAACATGTCTATGAAGTAGATTTGGAGGAGGTTTTTGGGAAAGTTGCCAAATTCCAAACCACTAATAGCAAATTGCACCCAAAAGCAAGAAAAAAACTTATTAGTTTATATGCTAAAATATATGAGGTCACACCACTTGTGATGAACATTGAGTTTATGTCATTGGTGGTGGAGGATTACATTTCAAGAGTGGAAGGGCACAATATCAATTGGGCTAGAGTTATTGTTTGCCTTCCAAGAGAGAAGGCTTGGAGGGAATCAATGGAAAAGATGCAAAAAACTTCTATCAAACTTGAATTGTTGAAGTTTAGCATAGGCAAGGTTTTGTGCAAGTTTGAAGGTGATGTTTTAATGTTGAAGGGGAAGTATGTGAAACAAGGGTGTGTTAATAATTCTTGATGTCCATTCAGTGTGTCACCAACAAAAGTGAACAAAGTAGAATATTCACCAATTGCTATATTTTAATGTTTTGAAAGGTCTAAATTGCATAATCAAGAGCTTGGAGGATGAAAAAAGGAAGGTGGCAAAAAAATTCATAGGTTTGTGGTTTAATATGGAGGACCATAATCAACCACATTGGAAGCCCAAAAAGCTTTCAATAAATCTAAATTGGAAGTTGAACATCTTTGATAGGTGTGCAAGATCTTGAGAAGTCATGTTCATGCAATTTGTTTGTTTTTAGTGATTAGGTTAAGTTTTCCACTCCAATATAATGTGTTGAATGAGTTCTTTTGTTTTTAGGGTTTTGTTTTCTTTCAATCAACTCATGTACAATTTGTTGATCTTTTTAATAATATTAGGGCAATACAAAGTGCAAGGACTCTGGGTGAATGCATGGTACAATGTACACAAAAACTATCATAGTTTGACAATTTTCAATACGTATGGAAGTTTCATGCATCATTGTGGAAATTTGGAAAATAATTTTCATTAAAATTTTGTAATAGATGATGGTTTAGGTCCCTCTAGCATTATGTTGCTAATTTTAATGCACATATGAATGATATAATAGTCCAACAAGTCAAATTGCCAAAAAATGAACCAAAAACCATGTCAAATCATGTCAAATTTTTGCGATCATTATCACATATGGATGTGTAATGCCATTTTAATGATAAGTAAATCATGGGATGTTGTGCTTAATGAAAAATATGGATGTTGGGAATTTTAAATTGATTTAGTACATGTTCCAATATTGAGTTTCAAATTGAATTTAGGACTTGCAAAGTTGAGTAGGTGCAATGTCAAATAATTATGCATTCACAAAGGGCCCCTTAATTTTCAAATTACAAATTATTTAATAATGTTTTTTTTGTATTAATTAGGGACTATAAAAAAACATTTTATAAGCACTCAAAAACCACTAAATGTACAACTTGATATTTTTCAAAATTTAGAGTCTACTTGAAGTTCAAGAGTCTTTTATTGCACGTAAATGTTGTACAATACACATGGTGTCTAAAACAAAGTTTATTATTTTAATGCAAGAAAATCAAACATGACATTTGATTAATGTTTAACATGATTTAATTGGATTTACCACAAAATCTTATAAATTCTAAACTATTCCTTTGTCCAAAAATGATTATCACATGATTAATTAATTAATTTTTTATTATGCTTTGACTAATTGTGATTAATTTGCAAAAGCCCCCAATCCGAAATTCTATGTGAATAGGATGCACCAATTGATTGAATGCAACTAAGTTCTAAGGTGTGTGACCAACAAAGGGCCTAAGAGAATTCATTTATCAACCTCGTGGATGTCGTTAGCAATGGCCCATTTATTTTCATTCATCATCAAAACCCTAAAAGTGCATCATCACCATTCAATCCAATTTGACAACCTAGGAATCACATTTTGAAAACTCGCATCTTCCCACAATGAATACAATGTGTGTTGTAGTACAGCAAGAGCAATTGTGTGTCATAACTTCTCCCTATGATGTTATCTTGTGAACATGTGAGTGTGAACAAGTGAACCCAAAGGAATCTTTTCAAAAATATCATGTTAACATCAATGGAATATTATTTGACACATAGGATGGAATATTTGGTGACGTGGAGGAATACTTTACCATGTGTTATGGATGAAAGATTTTCTTAGATGGAAAAATGGATGACAAATAAAATGGATGAACTTTCAAATGAACGTTAGCAACAAAATTAAGTCTAGGTTCATCAAGTACAAGTTCCAAGGGTCAAACTCCTAGGTTTCAGACACTAGGGTCTGTGCAAAGGAAGGAAACAAAATTGGATGAGCACAAAAAACTTGTTACTATGTTTCAACATGCAGCAAAATATAGTGTACAAATGATAAATATTTTGCTTAAACTTTCTGATTTGGAGATCAAGAACAAGCAGATATAGAAAAGGATAGATATGTTCAAAATCCACATGAAGCTTTGGAGAAGGAGCAAAAGCTCAAAGCAAAGTTGTAGGATGAGAACAATAAGAATAGCTAGGTTTTAACAGAACTCCACACAACTAGATAGAAGATCAATAACATGGAGAAGTGTAACAAGAATTTGGAAAGCATCCAAATAAAAAGGGATTCCTTGTAGGCAACTTTAAAGGAGACAAATGTTAATTATTGGGGTTTAAAAGTAGAGAAGGATACTTTGAATATAGAACATAACAAACTTCAAATGAATTATAAGCACATGGAGGAAACTCTCTTGAAGTAACAAAAGGAGGTGGAGGAGCTTAGAATGGACAATGCCAATGCATATCAAGCTAAGAATGAAATACAAAAGCAAGTTGACTAAAGGCATGCATAGATGGATAGAAATTTGCAAAAGTAAATGGCCTTTAATGAAAAGTCAAACAAGCTTTTAAAAAAGACTAAAAGGAAAAAACCCTTCAATTACAATACTGTCTTTGGAGACAATGGTGAATTCAGGAAACAAAATACTTTGTTTCAAGTAAAGCTCAAGGCACTATTAATGGAGGAAAAAAATGTAGACTTATGGTGGGATGAAGTTCAAGACATTGTTCAAAAGGATATTGGCAAGGTCTAAAGGAAATATGAGAGGAATGAAAGGTTGTACAAACATAGGATTTCTCATATGGAAAAAGTTATGCCATCATTTGAGAGCCTTTAGTTTTGTCTATAGAACCAAAGACTTTAGATCAGGAAGAAGACATAAGGGATACAAATGGGACAGGACAAGAATTGTAAAAAAGCCAAGAGACCTCAGAGGAGGAAAGGATAGCCCTGAAAGGGAAACTACTAAACAGATTTTAGAACAAGTAAAATTTGTTTTATAGGAGGTCAATTTTCAAGAATATGCATATGTAGCCACAAAAATAGGGGAGTATATATAACTTGAAGAACATGTAATTCAAGAGGATCGGCAAGATCAGATTGAGCTTATGTCAGAGCTGCAACAATAGGATTAAACTTAGATTCCATCATATATGCAATAAAATCAACAACTACAAATTGTATCAAAGCTACAACAACAAAAGTAAACTTAGATGACATCAGATTTGAAATTACAATAGTAACTACAAGTGATAACAAAGTTGCAATCACAAGAATAAAAAAGTAACCCATCAACAAATAAGCACATAGTTGTTAATAGAAGCATCAAAAGAGCAATAACAGATTCTATATACAACTGAGAATCTGATAATGCTTCAATTTGAAGTATAGGCAAAGAAACTATAGAACAAATAAAGTAGACTATTGTATAAATACATTAGATTTTTGAATCACAGGATTAGAAATAGCAAAACATTTAGCTTTTTTAACACATTTTTTATCCAAAATTTTGGGACGTAATCCAAAATATGAGTGGGGTAATGTTAAAGAAGTAGTTACTTGTGGTAATTATTAATTAATATGTCTATTTACCTAGTCATTGTTTATAAGAATTACTAGTTAGATTACATAGTTTTTACCACCATTTGAAATGGATTCACTTCCATTGTAGGCAAATGAGGCACTATGGAGTCAAAACTCAAAGTTGATGGGATCTCATCCAAGCCAACTTCAATAGTTGCATGTGAATTTGGTGACTCCACATCTTCCACCTAAGGCATTTGGGAGTCAAAACCCAAAGTTGGTGGAATCTCATCAACTGCACGTAAATTTAATGATTCCTTATTTTTCGCCTCCTTAAAAAATGACACATTGATAATCTAAAAATGATAATAATAATAATAATTGTGAAAGTTCAGAAATAAATTAACCATATAAATCAATGAGATTGAAAAATCCAAAAAAACATTACAAGGGAGGAGCAAAAGAGAATATTTGGATGACTTATTACAAATGTAAAGTAATTTATACAAAAATTGGCGGAACAAGCCATGGTGCATTTTTCAAATAACGTTCGGAATCTAACATTGTCTTCTTTTATATCGTTAATGGTGCTAAAAGTATAAAACTCCACAAAGGTGGGAACATTCAGCCTAGAGTTATAAAGGAACTTTAAGTATGAAAAAAGAGTCGTCATTAGATAATTATCTTCTTTTGGCATGTATTCATAAGACTCAACAAAGATGGCATTAAAAAGTGGATTCAAGCAAGTTCTATAATGTGTCTCATCTACCAACAATGTATTCCCAAGGTGAGTATTAGGATACCGAGGCAAGAAATCAGAAAGGTTTTTATGATAAATTAATTTATCATGAATCAATCGATGCAATAATGGCATGCTTTGATGGGATACTATAGAAAGTGTTTATTAATCTTGCACAAATCTTGACCCATAATCCTTTGCGGGTTGATCTCAACACTTGTCTCTTCTACTATTTTTTTCAAATAAGCATTCATTTTAACAAGCAGAGCACACATCCATATGAAGATGATAAATTGTTTTAAACACCTACGGAGGAATTTTTTTAGAGCTAGCCTAATTTAAACAATCTTGCCCATTAAGGTAGGACCTGGAGCTAAGTTAAATGCTAAAGGTAGGAGGTGATTAATTTTGAAACAATCCTTCCCAACAAGGACTTCTTTCAAATCGAAAATCACGTGCAAAGGATTCACCTCTACATCCTTTGCATTTACGAGAGGAGGAGATTTGAATACTCCAAAAGCAAGTTCTTTCCCCTTATCTTGCTCACCAAATTCATGGAGAACTTTTGGAAGTGCATAAACTTTGACCCCATCAAATCCCGCAAAGGTCAAATGTAGCCACGTTGGGACTAATTGGTAGAGGGATGGGAGACATGTAAGTGGAGAGTGAGGTGAGGACATAAAACCTCAACAGGGCAAAACCTAAACTAGAAACAACATTGGTCTCTTTAGTTTTTCTTGCCTTTTTGCATGCCTTTTCCAATGTAATTCACTTCCATCCAGTTGTCCAAGCAATTGAATAGTTGTCCTTCAAATTCCACCAAGGCCAAAATAGACCCAAACTTGTCCCAATCATCTGAGTCCTCAAATGTGTACTCATTCAAATCATCAGACCCAAATGCACCTTCACCTACAAATACAAAGTACAAAAGGATGAAAATTATAACCAAACTAAAATTCAAAATAAACCAAGTGAAAACAAAACAAAACGTTGAAAAAAAAAGTTGAAAAGGGAATCATAATCTTTTGTGATTTTTTTTTTTGAATCCCTAAACCACCTCCAAGTTTGGTGGCCACCAAATAAGTCAATTTGGTGGTTACTAAATAGTTGTATTTAATGGCCATCAGATAGGTCAATCTAATGGCCACTAGATTGACCTATTTGGTCAATTTGGTGGCCACCAGATCGTCTATTTGGTGGTCATCAAATAGGTCAACCTCATGGCCACCATATTGTTTTATTTGGTGGCCACCAAATCATGGTATCTAATGGCCATTAAATTGACCTATCTCATGGCCATTATATACATCATTGTATCTAGTGGCCACGTGATCATTGTATTTGGAGGCCACCAAATAGGTCTACCGGATAGACCTACTTGGTGGCCTGCAAATACAACGATCGAATTGCCATTATGAAAACATTAAAAAAACATATAATTGGCCACCAAATGGAAAATATCTAGCAATGAAAACACAAGAAAACACATATGACATTATTTGGTGGCCACCAAATGCAATCTACATTTTGAAGTTAAACTAAAAGAAAAATATCCTATGTAAATGTATTCATAATTTAAAAGAATTGCACAATGCCTAATGAGGAAAGCCATTAGTCATAGTTTAATCTAGCCTTAAGTGGGTTCAAGTCCTCAAAAGGAACTTGTTTATTCATCTCCGTACCAATATTGTCATCTTTTAAATTCTTGACATTGTCCTCCCTAGCAAAAGTGGCCATTTGTAATGGTTTTGCAAAAGAGATGTCAAGTTGTGTTGATATATCATTAGAGGGGTGTTCATTGTTTGTCATTCTCCTCTTTCTAGTCGCACAAAATTGAGAACTCCTCAAGATTGACACAGGATCACTAGTTCTTGTGCTTATTTTTCTAATAACAATGTTGCGAGCAAGTTTCCTCTTAGTTTTCTTCCTTTTTGCAACAATGGATATTTCTTGTTCCTATAGTTCTTCTACACCCAACCCTTGTTGTTCGACATTTACAGCCACAAGTAGAGCACAAACAAAGGGCACTAGGTTTATATTATATAGAATTGGTAGATTAGTCATTGAAATCTCCTCGACCTTGTTGATCAAGTCTATGGGAATGAGCTCAAAAACCCAAACCTTTTTCTCCTGCACATTCCATTGATATTGGTTTAGACTCTAAAATAATTAACAAACCTTGAAACATGGAAATAGATTTGGGATTTGCAAGAACATACTAGGCATAGATATGTTAATACTCCACCATTGAAGATATTTAGACACTCCATTCCACCATGCAAAAGTGGCTACAAAATGAATTACATCGCATCCAGGTTGAGTTCCAACTTATACAAGCTTTGCTCTTCCAAAAATGGACAATCACAAACAAGGACCCATGTTGGAAGATGCCTTAACGCCAAAATGTATGTTTGCATAGACTTTCCTTCCTGTGAAGGAAAAAGGTAAGCGTATACCAAAAGTGGAAGGTTCATCCACGAGCTCAATGACCTCAATAAAGGAATTTCCTACTTGGAGGCCTCGTAGAATTCATACTCCATAGAAATGTCGTCCATTAAGTCTTCTTCCTATAGTGTGATGATTAGATTATTGAAAAGAATTTGGTCACAAACACAAACAATTGCTTTGAAGTTGACCTTCATGGATAACAAGCTCGAGAGGACACTCTTCTAATCTATTAAAGAGCAAATGTATGGGTCCTCACTTAAAAAATTTGTTGTCGAGAACATAGCAAATGTCGTCTCTGACTTATAAATCATGAAATCAACATTCCTTGAGGAGTCATTTACATTGTCCTTAAGGTTATCAAGTTCTAAAGTGGATCCACCCTATAATGTGACTTGAAGTGCACAGGGCCCATCTATGGGTTTCTTTTAGCAAACCTTGAAATCCATTTCTTGGAAACCTTACTAAATTCATCAAAGGGAGGATCCTTGTACGGATTCATACAAATCTTTCCCTTGAAGAAATCATCACTTATCATCCTCTCTAGTAATGCAAATAATACCTTGCTGTTATGTTGTAGCTTCATATGGACATTCTGTCGTTGGTTAAAGATGTTTATGGAAAACCATGATTACATTTTGAATCACCCTCCTTTTCTTGATGTTGTAACAAAATTTTGTCATTGTTAGGAGGTGCTGGTTCCCTCTTGTCACAAGCCAATCTCGCAACAAAATTTCATGTGCTTTCAAACCATGCACAAGCTTCACCATGTGAAATTCCTTCAACCCCACAAGGCAATTAAATTTCAACTTTCCCATAAGTTGTGGTCTTGAAAGCAATTTTTTGTAATCATCTAATATCTTTCCCTACTCCCACAACAACAAAATCTCCTTCCACTCTTCATAAAACATGTTTGAAAGTAGTAGGATTGATATACATTCCTTGACCGACTGAACTGTGAACACAGTTGTGAAGGACACTTCGAAGGTCTGCAAAAAACTAATAAAACATGTTCGATCATTTTTAGTCCTTCAAGTAATCATTCAACATTGATTTTGTGCAGAAATGATTTTTGAAAAACCTTTTATGTTCGAGTCTTCTTCTTGTTTTTGTCCGAATTTTGGGCTTGGTTGGCCGAACTCAATCCATATTTTTTGTGCATGTTGGAAATTTTCCCTATATGAAGGGACTAAGTTCTTCAACATATTTGGATTGTTGAGGATTAACAAAAGCTTGCAAAGCTTTACGAAATCAACATTTCAAACAACTATGATACCAAAGGCCTAGAATCGTTTGTATATCTTGTCATTGATATCTTCCATCACGAGTATTTCCTTAGGAAATAAATCAATGAATTAGCTTGGAGGAATTGAATGAGATGACTAGAATGGTGGGTGGGGAATCAACAACAAGAAACAATAATATAAAATTTACCTTCACGGCCTAGATTATATGTTGTCCACCCACAATAAAAAAAAACATTGAACTAGAAAGAGTAGACCAATTTCTTGGTTTTGCTTCCAAAATTTTAGTTGGATCGTTTGGATTAACATGAATAACAAAAATTGGACACTACTTATCAATGTAATGAAACATCAAAATTTGATGTTTTATTTTGTTCTTGTGTGTATCGCTTAATGGGCGATACACAATTCTCCTAAGAGGAGGCAAGAATCTATCCATAAGAACCTTTACCCCTTCAACATGCTTGTTTCCAAAGGGGAATAGTTTATGAATTTGCTCCTAATTGATTCATCAACATGCTTGCATTCAATCTCGTCAAAGCCCTTGGGATATTTCTTCATGACAAGGTTATCAATCGTCTTTTCCCTTTTTTTCTCTATTGTGACATCCTTTTTTTGCTTTTTGAGAGTCTTAATAACTGAAGAGCCCTCAACATCTATTGAGCCACTTTAGAAGTTGTTGCCATTTTTTCATCCTTCTTGATGACTATCACAATCACCATCTCATCCCACATTTGGTGTCTCCTCCTTCATATTTTTCAACTGCAAGTAAATTTGTTCATCATTTTGAACTGTTTTATACCAATTACAAAAAGACAGTTATAATTTTACAAAAGTACAATTTGGGTAATCTCCCATACAATTGTTACATTAGTTAGACATAGTATCTCTAAAGGTAAAACTAAATAGATTAACAATTTCTACATCATCTATTTCATTATTTGCTCTAATAGTAACTTTAAATATTTTGACATGAGCATCTAGGTCAAAATCTTTAACATACTTCGGATAGTTAAGTGGTTGACAATAAAGTCTATTTGGTGGTAATGGTGGCTTGCCTAGATTCACCATTAGTAATCCAAAATATCCTTAAGGTCCTAGTGGTCTTGGTGGATTTGAACCGCATCCTCCTGGATTTAATGGCTAATTAGTAAAAGCTTTATTCACCTCTTTGGGTATATTTTCATGCAAATGCACAAATTTTGTTGCTCTTGGAGTTTGTGTTCTAGATTTAACACCATTAACAGTCTAAATTGGTTCTAAAACAAATAAAGGTTTAGTAACTATAATTATAAACAAAGGCATTGCCACAGAGTGTAATGGCATAGATCTTATTGGTTCCATGCTAAAATTTGAAATTCCTGCATAGGTAATTCCAATATGATTTTGATGCAACAAACTTGGTATAAAAGCTATAGAAACAGGTACTACATTTGCCACAATTTGAACTTTCATTTCTGCCTTATTTTGTCTCTAGATCTATTCTTTGAGTTTATTTAGAATTTTGACCCTCTCATGGTATGACCCTTTGGTTCAATATGTCCATGATTCTCTACCTTTGTAGGTTCCAGACTCAAATTCTAGAAATGCTCAACAAATCCTTACTTCACATTATCTTCAATAAATGGACATTCATTGATCTAATGTTTAATGTAATGGCAATATGTGCAACATGGAAAATTTGGTCTTGGAACTTTATTCACATAATGAATTCCTTTTCTTTAATCCTTTGGAATTCTTCTAATTATGTTTCCATTCTGCTAATTAAATTTGGGTTCACTATACCTCACTCTTACAACCAAAGGAACATTTTTTGCTATTGTTGGTTCTGCTTTTAGTAAGACTATAGTTTCTTGCCTAGTTACAAGTATTAGCTCAACTCCTCTAAACATTTTGATACCTTGAATTGTGGTTCTTTCTCAATGACATAATGAATCAGAGGTTCAAAATTTTGAGTTCTTTATTCAAACTTTTCATTTTCTCAACCGTTTAGATAATAAGGAGGTGAAGCAGATCTGTACCTTGGTACTACTTCCCTTTTTGAGTTATTGAGTTTTTGTTCTTCTTCTTGAATCAAAGCATCAAAGGTATGTTGTTGCAACATATCTATTGATTTGTCGATGTTCATATTCCCAACTCCTTCCTCTAAACTCAACCTATGAATTTGCATTTTCAATGTTCTTCCTTCCTAGAATTTTGTAATAGACTATTGGTGCACCTTTGTGTTTCACCAAATTTGCACTTCATGAAGAATAATTGGTTTTTCCCGAGGTGTTCTATGGCCTACAAGTCTCTCTTCTATCCACAAATGTATCTTTTATGTCTAAGAAACTCTTCTAGGTGTTTCAAATAGTTAATCTACCTGATTTACACTTAAATGGTTGCTAATGGCTCATTTTCCACTTGTTCATGTAATACAACTTGGTCTAATTCTCTCCTTAAACTTATAGCTATAATTCTATTTTCAATTTCTCCACATCCTAATTCAAATTTAAATAAACTTTTGCATTAAAACAAAATCCTCATAATTAACTACTCTACTTAGATATACTTCTTGAACAAAACATTATGATCAAGATTTGAAAAAAAAAGCAAAAAAGAAATTGAAGTTCACTATTTATCTATGGAAACAAAAATTTCAACAAGACATAAACAAGATTCTGAAATTTACTCTAAATTCAAGCCTTGGGATGGTTGCCAAATAGTAATTACAAAATCTTTAATCCTATATTTTGGTCAAAAATCTAAACTAAAATGCAATAAACTATTACTAACAAAGTTTGCCCATTCAAATCTATTTAGAACTAGTTTCAAATTTTAAAGCAAGTAATGAAAGTATATAAAAACACCAAAGCAACAAACTTTGACTATGGAAACAAAGTTTTTCTAGAAATCAAAGTATATTTCTTTCATACTCCATTAAAGTTCCACATTCTAAAATGATACAATGGGTTTTCATCTCTTCCTCTTTTTCCAAGATATATCCTCCACACAAAAAATCCTATGTTTAAATCAAATTCAAATGGTGATAAAAATTATGTAATCTAGCTAGTAATTCTTAAAATAGTAACTAAGTAAATTAATAATTACTACAAGTAACTACTCCCTCAACATCATCAATCCATGGATGCAATCCCTTATATAACATTGTCATTCACTTTGAGCTTTCTTTGTGCTCTAGTTTGATTTTTTTCCTCCTTTTTTTACAATTTTTTTTGTTATATCTTACTTTTCTTTAGCCGCAACTTATGTTTAGAAGTTTAAATCATGTAGTTTAAAATCAATTCATGAATTTTTTTCAAGTGAGTGCATTGTGCCTTTTGCATGTGAAGAATTTCATGTTTTTCATTTTAGGGTTATTGTTAAGTTGTTTTCTTTTTTATCATGTTCAAGTTCTTTTTTCTTCTTTTCATTACATTTTTTAAAAACATTATTAAGCACATTAAGGTCATATGGTGTCAAGGTAAGTGAACATAAATAACATGTAAGAATGAAAGAGTGGAAGTTTTATTATGAAAGATTATGGAAGTTGGCCAATAGTCTTCAATAAAAGACAACATATAGTTTTTTAACTACTACTTTCAAATTTGGATTACAACCATATCATCATGTAACAATAGTAGGTATGAAAAGAAAAACTCTGTAGTAACATAAGGAAGTAGCTTTGGTTTGTCAAGAAGGAATTTTTTAAATAAAGCCATAAAAAAATTGTTAATACCATAGAGTAATAAAACAATATTAGCTCAAAAACCTCAGATAGTCCCAAAGAAAAAATGAATGTATTGTACAAATTGTCACAAGAAAAATCATAATGTTGAAACTTGTAGAGTCAAAAGAAAGGAAGACCCTATTCCTACAGTCTCTAAAGTTATTACTCAACATATTAAAGAACAAAGGCCTATTAGGTATTCTTGTCATATTTGCGGTGACACTAGACATAAGATCATAGATTGTCCTAAATACAGTGATATGCATAATATGTTAAAAACAAAAGAGTGAAGTAAACATAGAAACAAGTTGTGGTAAAACAGAAGGTTTCAAATCCTTTAGTCCATATGGTGGATGCGAAATATGACTTCACCAGGAGCAAGGTTACTAAAGAACAAGTGTTTAAGGACAAAAAGCCAATCAAGAAAAAGTTTGTTGTTGATTGGGAAAAGGAGTAGAAGCTACAATAATTATTTGTCAAGACTATACATGAGATGCAAGTAGAAGACCCATCACAAAATCTAATTCTAGAGGAAAAAGCATAGTGGAATGCAAGTTGGGCAAGATTGCAAAATTGTGAGGTGTCCACAAAACCAATTATATCACAAAGTTTGTTTGATAATCTTGTCAACAGAATTATGTCTATGGAACAAATATTCCAAGATATCAGTAAATAGATGTTGGAAACTATTTATATTTTGAAGTTAGGTCAATTGCTGAAGATAACACCAAATCTTTAAAAGCACATGTGGTAGAAACTAAAGCCTAAAAAACCTAATATAAATACTAAACAAATATCAAAGCCTAGTGTAGCTATAGTGGTTGAAACCCATGTTAAACTAGACACAACAACTATAAATGTAGATAACCAGATGGCAATTATTCAAGTACAAGTTGGGAAGAACATTGTTGAAGATGTTTTGATAGATGGAGGAGCAAGTGTGAACATTATAACATAAAACCTCATAACAAAATTAGGTGTACCCAAACCAAGATTAGTTCCATACCACCTCAGAATGGCAAATTAGAGTATGACCAGACCTTTAATAATCATAAATTTTTTGAAAATTCACATACATGGTATTCCATATATATCCACATTTACTATTGCGGAAAATAGTGTGGTAGATTTTAATTATTCTATGTTGCTAAGAAGAGTTTGGCTTAGAGATGATTGGGGTAACAATGTCATTATTGTTCAAGGTAATGGAATAGTAAAATTAATATCAGTTAATAGGAAATTGGGAGAAGAATTAGAAGGCCTCAAGTAGTTGTTTGTTATGACTTGATGAAAGGCTTAATAGATGAATAGGAAGATTTGATCTTTGAAACATAACTAGAACTATTCTCAATCAGTATAATTACTCTCATAGAAAAATTAGTTTCGTTATTCAATGTTGGAATGTGAAAAGTCAAAACCATAAGGAAATCTAATCTAGAGTGAGGGACATAAGATCAAATAGTTGTGGAATTAAAGCTTTCAATAATGAAATCGGAAGATGTATGTGTTAGACCAAAAGGTTTCATTAGAAGACAAGGTTTATCAAAAAAGCTATTACCAACATAGCCAGGATGATATTCAAGTGGATGAAACACTAGCAAAAATTTAGGTACAAAATCTCTAAATAACATGTTGGACTTTGACTAAAGGTTCCTCTGAAAGTGTTTGGTAACAACACTTCCAGAGGAACCTTTTATGAAATGGGATCTAGATTTTTAAGGTCCAATTAAAGCATCATGTAGACTAATAAGAAACAAATACAATTTGGTAGCTAGACATTATGCAACCAAGTGGGTAAAGGCAAAGGCACTCAAAACCAATATTGCAATATTTATAGCTAGATTTCTGTATGAGTATATTATGACTAGATTTGGATGTCCATTGATCATAGTTACAAATCAAGGAGAACATTTCATCAATGACACGATAAAACATTTCACATAACAATTTTTGTTAAAGCATGTTAATTCTACTACATATTATCCACATGGGAATGGACAAGATGAGTCTACTAACAAAATTATAGGTAGACTATTGACCAAGCTGGTTAATGAAAAAATAACAGATTGGGATGAACATTTGTCTAAAGTTTTGTTTTCGTACATAACTACTTACAAGGTGGTAACATGTTATACACCCTACTAGTTAGTCTATGGTTTGCATCCTCTAATGTTAACAAAATAGGTGTTGTCGATTATTAGTGGGGACCACAAAGATGTAGAACTAATTAAAGTGCTAACAACTAAAATTACCAAACTAAAAAAGTTATAGGAGAATAGATTTGAAGTTCGGAACAATGTGGGAACCAACCAATGGAGCATATTTTTATGGAGTCAATAGAAAAATATTGAAAAGAAGTTCTAATTTGGAGATTATGTCTTATGGTTTTCCAAAAGAGAAAAAACACATATGGGCAAATTCAAGAAAAGACGGTTTGGTCCATTCAGGGTACAATATTGCTTACCCAATAATATTGTTTTTTTTTGTTTATGTTAACAATTTTGAACCAAACCCAATATTGGTCAATGTTAATAAGATGAAACCATAAACATATGTGGATCAAACATTGAAAGGGATTCAAAGTTCATAGGATCAAAAGTCTTTAAAATCCATAAAAATAAAGCACATGGAATAAACATCTAATGAAGATTTACAAGATAGAAAAGAAACAAAAACCATTGGGATTGATCAATCAATAGTTTCAGAAAAAAACCTAGTTAATATGATAAGCTAAGAGGTTATGAACAAATACTCAAACCGTGGTTATACAATTTCATAGTTACTGGATTATGGGCTAGACAAGTCATTGATGTCAAAACAAGATATTGCTGATTTGATGACTCAACATAGGCTAGAGGGAATATGTAGTGTAGATTATACTATGTCATCAAATTCATGAATGCCATTAGAATTACTTAGTGTCATGTCCACAAAATTCTTTGTTCATAAAATATTAATTATAGTCCATGTTGGTGTTAGTATGAATTTAACAAGGAGGCAACAAATGTTAAAAAATCTAAAAATACAAATCATTAAAACATTGGCCCTAAATCAAAAAGTGAGATGTCACTTCATGAAAAGAGGTGATAACGTTTCAAAAGGTGACAATCACCAGAGTGATTTTTTGTTTTCATTTTTTATAAACAAGTTTCAATTTTTTTTGTCTCTAGAATGAATGTTGAAAAAGGTTTTGTGGAGAAATTACAAAGAAAATATAGAAAAAAGTTGGATAAGTTGAAAGAGGAGTAAAAGAGATTGAAAGAGCAGTAAAAATTTGCAAACATTTTGCCTTTTCAATCTAGGTCTCCAAAAACAAGTCCGCCTTTTCCTTCTCTAGTTTATTTTTCTCCTTCTCATAAATTCTATCCAATATCCAAATTTGAGAAAGATTTTGAAGAAAAACGAGAAGGATTGTAAAGAAAGATTGAGGAGATATAGCTTTAGAAAGCCCAAAAAATAAACAGGTTCTAATGGACAAGTCAATCCCATTTCTATTTCAAATTCTAAGGAAGACCAACAAAAGGTCAATTTGCAACGATAGCAACGATTGCCATTACATCAAGAGGAGTAAACTTAGGAGTAGGTTCTAGAAAGAGTTCATATTCCTAATAAGAAGTGCACAAAGAGAACAAGTTGACAAGCAATGGCTGCCAATCTTGGCGGGAAGAAGGTGCATATTCATCAAGATGATGAGATTAAGTTATCTTTATTCCAATAGAGTAGAGTTACAATAGTAATCTAAAGAAGAAAAAAAATTTGGACAAACTCTGGAAAGGAAGAGAGAGCTTGGGCAAACAAAGTTGGATTAGTAGGTCTATTTGAGATTGAGTGGAAGACACCTTGCCACAACATTCGGGTTGAATTTCTAAACAATTGGAAGTTAGATCTTGAACATAACAAAATAAAGGTTATGTTGGGGGATGAATATAAAATAATAGATAAACATGTCTTGGCGTAAATTTTAAAAATCTACCATACAAAATAGACATAAGCAGACCATGCAAAAATGTCTAATGCCAAAGTAGCATTAGTAGAATGAACAGATAGAGTCCCTAACACTTGCAACACCAATGAAGGGTGAGTTGTAAAAAAGATTAGGTCATAGTGTGTTAATAGAATTGCTACCAATCTGCCAATTATTTATTAAAAGGATAAGGTGCAATATTTTAACAATAAATCTACTATGATGATCTCTAGATTAAATCATGGAAATTTTGTTAATTGGTCTACAATCATGTATTCTCAATTGGTCAAGGAATTGATTAGATGGGACAAGTGTTAAAAAAATATGATTGAGTGAACAGTCAAAAGAGAACCAAAAAAGGATGTATGCCATTCTGCTATAGTCTTAGAAGTTATGCTTCAAAAGTGGTTTCCATTAGAAGGAGTAGAATCACAAGAGAAGAAGAAATAGGTATATTAACTTCAGGAGGACAGAAGAAGAAGAGATAGTATGAGCGAGAGGTTTGTTAAGAACAATAGGCCTTTGAAACCTACACACATCTTTCCTAAAAAGGAAAAACAACCAGAGACTAGTACAACCAGAATAATAGTTTTGATGTCTTAGTTTGATGATGATGAGGAGAGAAAGACTTAGTAGAAGAGGCAAAAAAGACAATAAGATATTACAATGAAAGGCAATAGTGATCATCAATAAGCAATAGAATTGTTGAGGAAACAACAATAACACAATCAATAACAAAAGGAAAAATCCATATCTCCTAAATTTGATCCGAGATTACCCATTTCTCCCAAGTAGGAGCAGAGGTCAAATGGGCAAGAGCATTAAAGATGGCCCAAGGAGTCAAAGTCCCAACCTCAATAATTAGTAGATGAAAAAATGTAAGATTTCGACTAAGATCCACTAAAAGTATAATAATATGTTCCACCACCATAGAAGAATGAAGGTATGATGCCTTCAAAACCAAGTTTTGCAACAAACATGAATGTATTTGGAGAAGTTTGGATTACACACAGAAGTCTAGGTTCATCAAATACAAATTCCAAGGCTCAAACTCCTAGGTTTCATACACCAAGGTTTGCATAAGGGATGGAAGCAAAATTGGATGAGCACAAAAGAGCTGCTACTATGTTTCAACAAGCAATAGAATACAATGCATAGATGACAAATATTTTGCTAAGACTTTCTAATCTAGAAATCAATAACAAACATATTGTAGAGGAAATGGATAAATTTGTTCAAAATTTATAGGGGGCTTTGGAGAAGGAGCAAAAACTCAAAGCAAAGTTACAAGATAGGAACAATGAGAATAATCAAATATTGGCAAAACTCTAAGCAGCTAAACAGAAGATCAATAACATGGAGAAGCAAAGTAAGAATTTAGAGAACATTAAAATAGAAAGGGATTCTTTGCAGGCTACTTCAACGGAGATAAATGTTAATTATTGGGGTTTAAAAGCAGAGAAGGATACTTTGAGTATAAAACATAATAAACTTTAGAAAAACTACAAGAACATAGAGGAAATTATCTTGAAGCAACAAAAGGAGGTGGAGAAGTTCAGAGTGGATAATGCCAATGCATATCAAGTTAAGAAAGAGATACAAAAGCAAGCTAACTAGAGGCATGCATAGATGGACATAAATTTACAAAAGTAGATTGCCTTTAATGAAAAGTTAAACAAACTTCTAAAGGAAACTCAAAAGAAAAAATCCTTCAATTATGATATTATTTTTAGAGGAAAAATACTAAATTTAGGAAGCAGAATACTTTGCTTCAAATAAAGTTCAAAGCACTATTAATGGAGGAAAAAAATGCAAACTTATGGTGGGATGTAGTTCAGGACATTGTTCAAAAAAATATTTAAAAGTGTGCAAAAAATATCAAAGGAATGGAAGGCTATACAAATAAAAGATTTTTCAGATAGAGAAAGTTATGCCATTATTTGAATATGAGCCTTTAGTTTTGTCTTTAGAACCAGAGACTTCAAATGAGGGAGAAGATAAAGGGGATACAAATGGGGCAGGACCATAAGTACAAAAGTAGCAAAATAGCTAGGAGACCTCAGAGGAGGAAAGGATAGTCCTAAGAAGGAGGCTACTAAACAAATTCTAAAACAAGTACAATTTGTTTTGCATGATGTTAATTATCAAGAGTATGCATCTACAACCATAAAAATAAGGGAGTAGATACAACCTAGGGAATATATAATTCAGGAAAATTAACAATATAAGATTGAGCTTGTGTCAGAGTTGCAACAATGGGATTATATTCAGATTACAACAAATTTATATTTACAGTAGCAAGTGCGAATGACAATAAAGTTACAGTCATAAGAACAAATAGCAACTTATCGATAAAGAATTGTACAATTGCCAATAGAAGCATCAGAAGAGCAATAATAAACTTTGTATACAACAAAAAATTAGACAATGCTTTAATATTAAGTACAAATAAAACAAACTATAGAATAAAAGCAAATTACTATACAAATAAATCAAATTTTTGAATCACAAGATTAGAAATAACAAAACATTTAGCTTTTTAACACATTTTTTATCTAGAATTTTGAGATGTAATTCAAAGTATGAATGGGGTAACATTAAGGAATTAGTTACTTGAAGTAATTATTAGTTAGTATATATCTATTTACTTAGTTATTGTTTAAGGACTTACTAGCTAAATAACATAGTTTTTATCACCATTTGAATTTGAATAGAACATAGGAATGTTTTTTGTGGAGGATATATCTTGGAAGAAAAGGAATAGATGTAAACCCATTGTATCATTGTAAAACATGGAGCTTTAATGGAGTATGAGAGAAATATACTTTGATTTTTGGAAAAGCTTTATTTTTGTAGTCAAAGTTTGATGTTTTGGTGTTTCCATCATACTTTCATTACAAGATTTAAACTCTAAAACTAATTTTAAGTAAATCTAAATGAGCAAAGTTTGTTAGTATTAGTTTTATTACATTTCAATCTAGATTTTTTAACAAAATATAGGATTAGAGATTCTGTATTTACTACTTAGGTAAGGTGGAAGTTAAACAAATACATTTGTTACAAATTACTTCTAAGTACTTGTAGGTAGGTAGGTAATACTTTATAGGTTAGGTAAGTACTTATTACATAATTCATTAAGGTAGTTATAGGTAGGTGGTAAATTATAGGTTAAATAAATTTAGATTATAATGTGAGGCATTCTTGCACACCTTCAACATGAAGATATGCACTCACAAAACCCACTTGGAAGTGGAACTACTATGTAGTTGTAGTCTAACAAGTAAGGTGGTTCAATGTAGTGCAATGAAATTCACTAAGAATCTAATGTGTTGTGTCCATTTGGAAGATACAAAGACATTGTGGGAGAATCGTAACTCACCATGATGGAATGTGAAAAGGCATTATGTTGATGTTCATTCAATGTCACGTTGATGGTTGAACCCCTCTTATTCCATTCGTCATAACATCTACATATAACTTCTTAATCTAACATGCATTGGATTTTTGAAAAGTTAATCTAAAAGGAGTCATGTTGCAAAATCTTATAAGTTTTTATTTTTTTGATCAAAAGTTAAGCATTGGGACTAAAAATCACTTTGCTTAGATTGAGGGAAAAAAAATAGACAATTCAATCCCCTCTACTTCTGGCAAGTGTAGCTCCCTTACAACCAAATCGATGATGCTAAAATTTAAAGAGAACCTTTTACACCTCCTAAACAAGAATTGTTTTAAGTTTGACACAAATCCAACAGTGGATTTGGGAGGAACAACTATTTGAAATAAAACTCCAGAGGCTTGTCATGGAAATCCTTCCATGTTTAATTCTTGCACACATTTTTTTCATGAACAACACCTTTCCACACATAAGAACTAATCTTTTTTTTTCTTTTTTTTCACACACTCCTTTTCTTCCTTTTTCCTTTTCCCAACCCAAGAGACTTCCCTCTCCCTTGGTAAGCCTCCATGACCTTTCCTTGAGTTTATTCCCCTTGCCCAATGGAAGCCTCAAAATCCTCCCCTCCAATCAATGGCCTCCTCATCCTTCAAGAGCCAACGAAAATTGAGAATGATTTTCCCTCCAGTTGATTTTAGGATGAGAATTCTCGGGCCCAATGAGACACAAAAAAATATTCCATCCTCCAATCAAATAGGATGACAATCCTCATGACTAATGGGATTAGAGGACTCATCCTTTCCCTTATCTTGGATATCTTGATGAAGTTCTTGAGCTTGATCCTTATCCTTTCCGTTCATTGACCCTCACATCCTACTTCTTGATCCTAATTATTTCAAGTAACTAACTACTAGGACAATTTATCAGTAGTAACAAATAAACGTCCTTGAGTCCTTACTTGACTAAATCAATTCAATGGTTGAAGTAACATCCCCGCGTACCATTTACTCTTTTGATATCCCCTACTTTTTTTTTTTCTTCCATGCACTAATTAATTGTGTAATACACAATAAATTGGAATTAAAATTTGCATCACAAAAACCCCCACATAGTTCTAAATCCACCGTCGAAATTAGAGTTCGATGAATCCATTAGATCTAGGATGTTCGAGTTTTCATGAGGTTCCGCCGTCACTCCCACACCTTATGTCTACCCTAATTTATTAAATTAAAAAGCATTAACCCCTTCTGAACGCAAGTACCACATTGTTTTTGCTACCCTCTTAATTTTTATTGATGCAGGTGAGAATTTAGTCATGGCGGATGATGTCATTATGCCCTCGAATCCTTCAGTTCCACTAGTAGAAAAGGAAGAGCTTGAAGAAGCACCGTTTGACATGAATGTCTCTCAATAATCGCGCGAAGAAAAACTGTTCAAAAGAGTGGTGCGCACTCGAGTCGATCATTCGGCATAGGATCGTCGATTGTCTCCTAACCCGCATGCCTTAACAATCTATTTAGAATTTGTTCCTGCTCGTGGAGTCGCACCAGAAAGGTTTGAAGAGTGTCAATGTGAAAATGACGATGTTCGTCTTCATTATCGAACTTGGGTTCCCAGTGATGACCATTATCGTTGGCTGCGAGGCCCAATCAACCCCCTTTCCATGGAACATTGAGCCGAATACCTAGCTCGCACCATTCGTCACATTCTGGAGTTTTTACAATTATGATCTATCCCCTTAAAGTTGTTTACAAAGTTGTAATTCACCAAAGGTCACTCAGGTGGAAATGTTAATACTTAAGATTGATTTTGATTGTATTTAAAAGTCTGATAGAAGTGAAGACTAAATAAAGATGTATTAGGACTTCATCCTAAAAATCCTTCAAATACATCATTCGTGCCTAAAGATTATTCTATAGACTAACTTAATATTGTCATGGCGAAATGTTATTGTTAATTATGGGCTTGTATTCCCAATATATCAGTAAAATCCCATTTAATCCTACATGCCCTTTCACCTCTCTACAACATAGAAGTATAATGTACTTAAAAAGGTTAACTAGGTCCTAAAATTAACTAAGCCTTACATCAATTTAAATAAAAAAATCTTCTACGCTAAAATATCCAAAGGCTAATTCAATTCTTAATAATTATTACTTGGAGGTTTATCAGGATTCAAATCATTAACACTAAGGAAAACTATGAAACTAAAGCTTAACAATTTGTGGTATTATAATCCATGACTCACAATGAGTCTTGTGAATTTGTGTTTACTCGTGGCTCATTTGTACACCAAAGTGTTGTAACTACACATTAACCTTGTTGTTTAGTTTGTGTAAGTCTATGTGAATAAGTGAAGTGCTTATCAAGCTTCCTAGTCCCATCTCGGAACTCTAGCACGCCCCTTTACCCCCAAAGTGTTACGAGTCAAGGAGTGCGCCCTAATTCTTTTTCCTTTCACTATTTTCACTTTTGGACTCACAATTGAATCCATCAAGGAGCTTAGGGGTGCGTCAATGTAGGTATGTAAATCAAGTAAATATGATGTATGTTTTGAGTAAATAGAGTAGTGTCGCAACCCTAATTTTGGGTTTACGACCAAAGCAAGGGCAAAAAAGGAAGCCAAGAATCACACCATACTCCTCGGAGTGTAGGAAAGTGTAAGGGAATGAACCTTCACACTCCCAAGGAAACTTCCACTTTGGGAGTTTGGAATCCCGATGGACCCCTGAATCTTTAGAAAGCGATTGCAGAAGTCAAAACCCAATGGATTGAAGAGTTCTTTATACCATTGGAAATCTATTGAAAAATAGATGTCTAAAATGGACTCACATGACCCATTTGGAATCTGAAGCACAAGTTATGGCCAAAAGAAGGGTCGGGAGTCAAATTGGCAATTTGATTCCCGACCACTAAAAGTCAAGAATGGACCTGATTTTCTTACGTGCAGGTGGCGTGTGACCTACCATTGGAAAGCTCTCGATAAGGGCTACAACTTTGTTTTGGACCTCATCCCAATCGAAGGTCTACACACAAAGTTATGGGGCCCCAAAGTCACGGAAGCCCCAACTTTGGGAATTTCGAGACTCCCATTTGGGAGTCCTAGGACAAAATGCCATTTGGATGTGGGCTTCATGGAGAGGCACAAAATATAATATAAAGGGGAAGGTGGTGGCTTCCCCACAAGTCCAGGCCGTGATGAGTCTTGTGAGCCCGAGTTTGCCCGTGGTTCGTTTCCAACTATGCACTAACCACCTTATGTTTAGTTTTGTGTAGGTCTGTGTGAGTAGTTGATGCTTATCACTCTTCCTAGTCCCATCCCAGAGCTCCAACATGCCCCTCTACCCCCAAAGTGCTGCGAGCCAAGGAGCATGCCCTGACTCTTTGTTCTTCTGTTGTTTTTAATTTAGACTCACATTTGAGTCCATTAAGGAGCTTGGGAGTGTGTCATGTAGGGTCACTAAAAAACAAATTATCATTTGTAACCAGTTGTTTACGACTATAGTAGTTGCAAAAGACATATTATAGTTGCAAATGACTATCGTTTGCACCTATTATAATTACAAATGACAATTTAAATTATAAACGACTAGTTGAAAATGATAATTTTTTCTTATAGTGGATGAATGGGTAGGTATATTTGACTTATTTAAGTAGCCTAGAACTAGACCTTTAGGTAATTATGTACCTCGTTAAGCTTAGCTTGGCTACTTAGTAACTTGAATTAATAAGTTAGGTAATTGGTAAATACCTAAGTTTTTTTAATATATTGTAAATTAAGTTAGGTATGTAACCTATGCCTAATTAATAAGCTAGTAGGTTAGTTATAATAGGTTAATTAATTATGTATGTTAAGTATGTAAATAGCTTTGACTTAAGCCTACCTAACCAATGTCAAATTGGTATGTTCAATTTAATTAAGGCATGGTCATTTTGATTGCCTTTTTCTTTTATTTATCCCTTTTGACTAAATGACCAATTGACACCTAGTCAAAAGTAACACATGTATTTCATGCCCCAACCCACTAATCAAGATGGACATCACTTCTAATCAAAACAAACACTTTGGTCAAGTTGGACCTTCTAAAAGGTCATGATTTATAGTAGTGAGTGTAGTAGGAAAAAACATAGTTACTATGTTAAACTTCATGAAAGAAAGGTGATGAGGTATTAGCTAATAGGAAAACATGGATTAAATTTAAAAACCTATCTTCTTTGAAAAAAAATGAGGCGAACTTTCCTAAACTTTTTAGATGGGTGGTTCTTAGTGGTGCCACCCAAGGATGGGTTTGCTTTATTAAACCTTAAACAAGTTTGATAATCGTCCAACCTTTAATCATCTGCCACATCAATCCATGTTGCCTTATTAGGACAAAAGTAAAACACATAAAGAGTTGGTTGTGGTTCATTATATATAGACTCACCCATTTTCGTCTATGGGTAAATACAGTAAATAAATAGGTATATGTGGGTAGGTATGTAATAGGTTATTAAGGTGTGTAGGTAGGTAGGTAGGTTGGCTAATCGTTAAGGTATGTGTGTCGCAACCCTAGCCTTGGGCTCATGACCAAGGCAAGGGCTTACAAAGTTGCGGGCCAAGAGAAAAGCCTAGAGTCATGCCTCATGCTCCCGGGAGTGTAGGAAAGTGTGAGGGAATGAACCTTCACACTCCTAAAGGGAGCTCCCACGTTGGGAATTGGAGTCCCACTGGACTCCCAAATCTTTAGAGAGAAATTGCAAGGGTCAAATTTCAATGGATTGAGGAATTACTTATATCATTGAAAATCTCTTTGAACTTATATGTCTAAAATGGGCTTACATGACCCATTTGGACACTCTAAACACAAGTTATGGACAAAAGAAAAGTTGGGAGTCAAATTGGCAATTTGACTCTTGAACATTAAAAGTCAAGAATCACCCCGATTTCCTCCTGTGAATGTGGCATGTGACATACTATTGAAAAGCTCTTAACAAAGGCTACAACTTTGCTTAAAAGCTCATCTCAATCAGAGGTCTTCATGCAATGTTATCGACCCCCAAAGTTGTGGAAGCCTGAGTCGTGGGAATTTCAAGACTCCCACTTGGGAGTCCTAGGACAAAATGACATTTGGGTGCTAGTTTCATGGCCAAGCACAGAATATACTATAAGGGGGAAGGTGGTGGCTTCCCCCAAGTTCAAGTCGTGGTGAATCTTGTGAGTCCAAGTTTACACGTGGCTCGTCCTAGCACCAAAAATGCTCCAGTTATGCATTAACCAACTTGTTGTTTAGTTTTGTGCAAGTTCGTGTGAGTGACTGATTACTTGTCATTCTTCCTAGTCCCATTTTGGAGCTCCAACACGCCCCTTTACCCCAAAGTGTTGTGCTGCAAGCCAGGGAACATGCCCTAACTCCTTACTTTTCCATTATTTTCACTTTAGGCTCACATTTGAGTCTATCAAGGAGCTTGGGAACGCATCACATGGTGAAAACAACAAAAGGATAAGGAGTTGAACATGTTTCGTGGCTTGCAGCACTTTGGGGGTAAAAGGGCGTGCTGAAGCTCCAAGATGGGGACTAAGAAGAATGACAAGCAAGTTAATTACTCACATGGACCTACACAAACCAAACAACAAGTTGGTTAATGCATAGTTGGAGCACTTTTAGTGCACGGACTCACCACGGGCAAACACGGATTCACCACGGCCCACACTAGGGGGAAGCCACCACCTTTCCCCTTATAGTATTTTCTATGCTTGGCCATAGGGCCAACACCCAAATGTCATTTTGTATTGGGACTCCCAAGTTGGAGTCTCAAAATTCCCTAAATTGGGACTCCCATGACTTTGGAGGCCAATAACTTTGTGTGCAAACCTCTAATTGAGGTGAAATCTATAGCAAAGTTATAGCCCTTGTCAAGATCTTTCCAATGGTATGTGGCACGCCACTTGCATGCAAGGGAATCAAGGCAATTTCATGACTTTTAGTGGTTGGGAGTCAAATTGCTCTCAGAATCTAGATGTTTAAAATGGGTTCACATGACCCATTTGGGCACTTGAAAGATAAGTTATGGCCAAAAAACTCTTTAATTCAATGAGTTTTGAGTCTTGCAATTGCCCATTGAATATTTGGAAGTCCATCGAAACTCTAACTCCCAAAGTGGGAGCTTAATTGGGAGTGTGGGGGTTCATTCCCTCACATTTTCCTACACTCCCGGGAGCATGAAATGTGGCTTTCGGGCTTTGCTCTTGGCTTGCACCTTTGCAAGCCTTTGCCTTGGTCGTAAGCCCAAGGTTAGGGTTGTGACATTTATGGCTATTGTAATGGACTATTATTTTTCCAAATCCACCAAAAAGTTTGCCAATAGATCTTAAGTGGGTTTGAGCTCCTCTTTGACATCAACAACATCTTTGCATTACTCAAACCTTCATTGCCACAAACTTCTTTCAATACCATCATTCACAAACTTTCCAAATTGTTTTCAAAAAAATTGAACCTCTACATAACAAAAAGCCAAAGTGTGAATGTCAGACTAAATAAATATTTTCAAGCACAATTGCTTAAAACCCTATTTTTATTAAATTAATTCATTTATATGCAAATGTCCATTACAACTCCTTGACAGAGCACATGAATGTGTAGGAAAGCTTATGAAGACCAAAATAACAAACTTACACTAAAAATTTGATGTGATTAAAAAAGTTCATGAAAGGTGAACTAACCTTCACAATGTCATTGCCCATATAAAAAACTTCTATGATTATGGACTTGATCACAAAAAACAAGTTGCAAAGCTCTTGTTTCCTTTTGATAACGACCAACCTCATTTGCTCCACTAATTTTTTTCAAATTAGAGACATTTAACTTTTCTCAAATTATAATCCCCAAAGAAAAGTCAAACTCTTTCTTACAACTTTGAATCATTGTAGAAAGGTGTTCATTTCCCTTAGATAGGGTTTGCATGTCCAGTGGAAGTGTGAAGCTTTTAGAATTTTACAAATGAAGGAACGTGTGAAGCTGCTTCAAAACATCTTCTAAAAGAAATGTTAACACATCCTTCATCAACACATTTTCCATTAACGCATCTTTCATTACAAGGATCAGAGATCCACTTTGATTTTGGCAATCTTTAATGGATGTTTGCAAATGTAACAAAATTGATGATCTAGAAGCATAAGGGGGCAAGACCCCTTTGTTATCAATGCATCTCACCTAATCCTTGTTAATTTGTTTTGCAAATCTCGCCCAATTCATTTTGATATCTTTCCTTTCTACAACAATCCTTTTTGCAAAAGCTAAGCAAATTTTGAAGTTTGTTTAGCCTCTTTGATAAATAACATTGTTGAGTTCTTTGATTCTTGCTTCAATTTCTATAGGATCACCATCTACCTTCCACTTAAAACCATTGTGACCCCTTGCGAAAACCCCATAGTTTGACACATTCTACTTTTGTGGCACAAGCGTTAATACTAGATTTTTTTAGATCAAAGCCCATACCATAAAGCCCCAAGACGATCTTAAAATGTTCATAAGATAAAACATGGCTTGAATCATCTTTGCCAAGAACAATTTAGGCTCCATGGATTGAGGATTTTGGAATTTACAAGCTTTAGAATTCAAATGCTACAAATGAAATGACTAAGAAGATCAAATAGTTGCTGAAAGAATGCTTGCAATTTGAAAATGTGCTTGAAGACTAGATTCTTGGAAATCAGTTGCAGACAAGATATTGCAACACACTCAAAACCAAACAAAATTTAGATTTTGCATTTAAGAGCACACAAACTCAAAATAAATTACAAATAGTAGTTTGATATTGTGGGTGCAACTTTGGAGTTTACAAGGGAAGGTGAATGGATCTTTATCAATAATCACCTATTATGTCTTTCACATGACTAGTGACCATTAGTATACAAAGTCTTTGTTAACGAGTTTTTTTATTCCCATTATGGTTAGTCACTTTTGAATTCTCCAACAACATGTTCCTAAAACATCAACAGGTACATGTAAACAACTAATAAAACTTAAACTAACTATAATCCTAAACTAACATGTACACAAAAATCTCAAACCTTAAAGGAAATTAGTTGAAAGAATAAATGATTCATGTTCCATAAATAAATATTGAACACATAATGCATACTTTAACCTCATCTTCTTTACAACCCACCCTTCATTGGTGTTGTAAGTATCTAGGGCTCTATCAATTATGTTTGCTAATGTTATTCTAGCATCTGACATCTCTACTTGGTTTGCATGTCTTTCTATATGGAAATTTTTTAAAACCTTTGCCAACAAATGTTTATTTATAATTCTCTACTCTTGCCCAACATGACTTTGATTATGTTATGTTCAAAATTCAACTTCCAGTTGTTTAGAAATTCAACCAAAATGTTGTGACAGGGAGTCTTCCATTCAACCTCAAACAAACCTATTAATATAGCTTTGTTCGCCCATGTTTTTTTTCCTCTTTAAAGCTTGTCCAAAGCAAAAAAAAATTTAGATTACTATTATAAATGTGCTTTCTAGAAATAAAAAATACCTAACCTCATCATCCTAGTGAGTTTGTGCCTTCTTTTCACACAAATTTGTAACCATTGTTGGCCAATTTGTTCTTTTTGTGCGTTTCTTGTTGAGAGTGTGGATTTTCTCTACAATCTATTCATGGGTAGGCTCCTTTTGATGTAATGGTGTCTTTTTATCTTGTTGCAAATCATCTTTCTGCTTCTCTTCTTCAGAGTTATAAATGGAAATTGGGCCAACTTACTCACAAGGACCTGCCTTTTTTTTGGGCTTCCTAAAACTATATCTCCTCAAAGTTTCCTTGCAATCTCTCCCATTTTTTCTAATTGCTTCATAAGCTTTCTCAAACTTACATATTGAAGAAAATCTCTAAAAGGAAGAAGGAGAATAAATAAAAGAAGGAAATGGTGGACCTCTTTTTGGAGACCTAGATTACAAAAGCAAAATATTTGGAAAATTCTATTGTTCATTTTGTCTCATTTGCTTTTCTTCTTTTGAATTTTGTATTTTTCTTTACATTGTTGTTACAATTTTTCAACAAAACTTTCTTTTGCATTCATTTTGGAGACAAAAAATGATAGAAATTTGTTTGTAGAAAACAAAAATGAAGAGGTGTTTTGTTGTTTGCCACCTTCTGAAACACAATCATCTTGTTTCATGAAATGATGTTTCACTTTTCGCTTTATAGTTAGCATTTAATGATTTGTCCTTTTTTGGCTTTTTGACACCTATTGTCTCTTGTTCAAGTTCATACTAATAACAACATGGGCTATAATTAATGCATGTTGACTTAGGAACTATGTGGACATGGCACTAGGTTGTTTTGATGACAATTATAAATATGATGACCTAGTGTTGTCTACATTACAAACCCCTTCTGTCCTATGCCAAGTCATTAGATTGATAAAATTTTGTTTTGATGTGACAAACTTATTTGACCCATAATCCAATGATTATGAAATTGTGTAATCATGGTTTGTGAATATTTTCATAACCTACTAACTCATTAGATTTACTTAATTATCTTTTGATACTATCATCTGTTCAATCTTAATTAGATGCAAGAGGTTGAAAGAATGAATGAAACTAAAAAATAACTTGAATTGGTGTAAGCAATGTGAATTGTCATGGGTTTTGTTCTTAATGAGCACCTATTTCTTGGTGGTGAACAATTAATGTTCGGATTGGCACATACCTCTTGGTGGGTCTATGGGATTTAATTTAACATGCTATGGTTTAAATGTTACAGAGCTTGAATATATTTCATATTAAAAAAATATGAAATATGATTCTGAAGTGTGACTTGAACATTTAATTTATTGAATTATTTTGAAAAAAACCAACATAAATTGTTTCAACCTTGTTTCTTTTGTTTAATTTTTCGCAAAAATAATATTTGTTGCCAATGTTTTGAATAGATTTCATCCATTTTTCATCCATTAAAATCATTCGTCCATGGACGAATGGCATAATATTCCTTCACATCAACAAAGACTCTATCCTAGGTGTGAAAAATATTCTATTAAAATTATGTCGATATGGACAAAATATATTTTTTTTAATTCGGTCTTACTCATGATGCACTGATGCTCACTTGCTCATGCTCATGTTCATAGGCTTGTGGACTAGCATTCTTGAATAATTGGTTGGGTTTTCTAACACTTCCATGTGAAACAATGGAAAGGTTCATGCTACATGTGAGGCAATTTAACATTCCTTTATTATTTGTTTATTCTTTTTTACGATGCCGATATTTGATTTGTCTTTTTTTGAAAATGCTTGAAGAAGTTTAGCTTAAAAGAGCTTGTTGACATGCTAACTTGTAACCTGTTTGAAACAATCCATATTATTTGGCTACAACAATATGGGAAAAAGGGTGGATGACTTTTGACTATGATTTTTGATGATTATGTTTGTGCATTGAAACAAAGTGCATCGTACAATGTATACTTGAATGGTGGAAGATGCAAAAAGGGTCCTAACAAGGATGAATTACGATTGTGGTGAACAAGCCAAATTGGGGACCCATTGCAAATGGCCAACATCATTGCAAAATACACAAGTGGGTCCTCCTTCATCACTAAGACACCTCATTTGGAAGGTCAAAAGGTTTTTGGATCCATGAAACAAAAGGTTGACATAGCCATAGGGTTAGAAGGCAATTCACACAAGTATGATCATGTGATTTTTTTTTATTGAAAGTTAATGCAACGTCAAGTGGCTTTACTAGTTCAAACGTTAATGTTGGCAAGTCCAATATTGGGATTGTGAGGGATGAAACGTTTGTTTTGACCTTTCAAGGATTGAAGGTTCAAGAATGGTGTGTGAAGAATTGAGAGGTGCTCACCATCATCAAATACTCATTGTTTTGCAATTCAAAAAAAGTCAATGAAACATTGTGTCACCCAAATCATTGCTAGAAAAAATAGTTCATGACCTACCTAATCCATGTTATAATAGTTTTCGGTTTAAATAGAAAAGGTTTGCACCAAATCCATCATAAGTTTTGGTTTTGAGCAAATGATTTGATTCGTTGTGTTGAAGGAATTGGAAAGAAGTATTGTGTCAATACCACTTGTCTTGTCAACATGGCCAATGCAAGTAGGGACTGACTTGATTCAATTTGAGGTCACAACATTGGAGGAGGCATGATTTATTATATGTGAAATGTGCAAATGTGCTCTTCGAACCCTTTTTGTGACTGAAAATATAACACCTCCTAACCGACCTATAATTTAGACACTTGGCCAAAAACTCACAATAATAAGGTAATTTGGTTAGCAACAACACTCAAGCTTTCAACACAATTAACAAACAAGTGGGAGGCTAGATGAACTTTGGAGTTTGTTGTTTTGCCACCTACAAAAAAATTTACATTAGGGTATGACAATTTTACATCATGAATCCAATCCACCTCCTAGCACAAAACAATATGAAGTGACGATTGGAAATTTCCCTACTTGCACTTGTGTTAACTTCATATCAATGATGGGAAGTTCGTTGGGTGGTCATGGGAAGTAGGTGCATTGGGTGCATTGTAAAGACCTATATTTTCAACTTGCAAAATGTGACTTATTATGGTCAAACAAAAAATTTCATCCATTTCCTAACATGGAGTTGGAATGAAGTGCATCACCTAACGAGTTGTGCTAGGGTGATAGGTCGTGAATAATTGGGAATGTTGTTACAATAACGGGATTTTCACTAAATACATTTTGAAGCAATTAATAGATATGAAATGCAAGTTTTTTTGGTTTTTTTCAAAACGTAGAGAATAAATTTAGATTTGTTCTTATTTATGCAAATGGATAGCCCATTGGGCATTGGTTTTTTTTAGTGCAAATTATTGTAAATAATATTGAATGCTTTGATGTTTCATGTAGAAAAAAATGATCATGTTTATTTTTGTCATGTGTCCTACCTTTTGTGTCTTGTTAAACAATGTAAACGTGCATGTTTATAATTCGATCATAAAATATCACTTGAAAGTTTTAAATGTCCTTTCCAAATATAATTTTCTACATGACATATTTTATACATCCAATCCATAAACAAACTAATATTTTATTTAAAAATATTTAAAGAATGAAAAAGTTGTAGGTTTAGGGCTAAACATTTATAAAAAATAAATTCATCTTGATAGTTTTTTCAAAAAAAAATTTAATGACAAACCCTCCATTACTTTCATCCATGTCCACATGGCAAAATATTGTACCAAGCAAACTTATATTCGATCATATGTGACAGAATAATCCAAAAATATGTTGTCCACATCATCAAAATATTTTTTAAAAGATTCTTTCTTGTTCATCTACTCATGTTCACCCATTCATGTTCATGTTCACATGCTCATGAAATAGCGTTGTTGTTGTTTTCCATAGTTGTCAACATATGATTTTTATCTTCATCTTGATGTTCCATGTCTTCCATGTCCTCCATGTCATTTCTATCATCTCCATCTACCATCCTTGGATTTTTAACCTCTTCATTTGTTTGATTGCTTTTTCAACCACCCAAAAAAATCAACTCCTTTCAAGTTCCCAAATGTTATATTTGCTTCAATTTGTGAATCTTTTTGAAGCTCCAAAGCCCAATCCATGTCAAAGCCATCCAAGTTAACAATGCACATGTTGTGTAAACATATGCAAATCATGATCAAGTTTGGCATGTGGTGTAATGGAATGTTTTTTATTATTATAGTAGAATTCCAAATCTGTTTTTTAATATTTCAAAAGTTCTTTCCACTAACATCCTTGTATTAGGTTGTATAAAATTCCAATTTGTTTTGTATCTTAACAATCCATCTTTCTCACATTTGAAGGGAGAATAAAACCATGGCCGCGTTGGATAAACAACATTTTTTTATCAATTTACAAAATAAAAATTTGTCCTTCATCACAAACTTCCTACATCTTTTTTTGGAAAAAAACTCAATCATTGATATTTCCTATTCACCCATAATCATAATCCTAAAAACTACACATTTCATTTATAATTTCTTGAATCCATTTAGATTAAAACCCTATTTGACAATAATATGATTTTGGGTCTACCTTATGTGCAACAATTGGAATGTGATTGCCATCTATGACACTTAGAATGTATGGAATTCCATGTAGGCTATATCAAAACCAACAATGATTTTTTGATTTTGTGTTTAGTCAATTTAAGAATCACTAATGGTTTGATTTTGTGTTTAGTCAATTTAAGAATCACTAATGGTTTGATTTTGTGTTTAGTCAATTTAAGAATCACTAATGGTTTCAAATGCTTTTAAAATGTTGAACATAATTCTCTCACTATAATTGATCTTGTATTTTTTGAAATGCCATAGACCTATCCACATATTTGCAAATAATCTCCACTACTTAGTTGTGCAAGAGCTATTGCTATTTCAATTTCAACATGAATGTTTTTTCTTGTGTGTATTTTTTGCTCAGGACTTGGACTCACAACCTTAATCAATGAATGAAATGTGTTATAACTTAACCTTGTTCATTGTTGAAACATTTTTTCAGAAAAGCTCCCCAAAAGTTAATTCTTCACGTATCTCACCACCCTTTCATACCTTCACATGTTGTGAACTTTTGATGCCATGTCAACAAATTCCATGAAAAATAACATTGCACTCATCATACTCCAATGTTATTAAATAGTTATTTGTGGCAATACAACCACTTGTGCAATCACTTGATGCATGGCCATAATAAAAACAAGAGCCACCACTATTTCATGCCTATGCTCATCAATTGTGTGTAGTAATAATGAAAAATAAATTAAAAATCAAAGGTTAACCTAATCCTCTCACATGTCAATCACACATTTTTTATATTGGACTCTCAAATTGGACCCCACACCTTTAGACACACTCATTGTACATTAAAAAAAAGTGTTGTTTAAAATGTGAAGAAGGGTCCAATTCAAGGTTCAATTTGCTTCAAATTGGTCCCTAGGTTTTTGGTCCCTGGACCCTTATCTAAAGTGGCCCTTACTTGAGGCCCGGTGGGTATCCAGTAGCCAACTAGCACACGTCCTTACGCTTGCAATAAACCAGAACAAGCGTCTTTAGTATTCTCACCTTCTTCGTTCTCTTCTTCTTCTTGTCCTTCTTCACTATGTATCAACCTCAAGCATTTTGGAGCCTAGTTCGTAATCAACCAAAAACTAGTAGAAACCAACCCCAAATTTTCTAACTCCCAAATCGTTGCATCTCAGTCTGAGTGGTGAAACCACAAGCAACCAACTTGGTCTGTGGGGGTGCAAGTGGTTGTTTGCTGGGTTGTTTTGCTTTTATTGTTGGCTTGAAGTTGCAATTGATTATTGGTTAGGTTAAAAGAGCTTGCTCAAGTGGTTTGTTTGTTTGTTTGTTTTGTGTGTTTGTTTGGTTTGAAAAACTTTTGTAGTGAAGATGAAAACTTAGTTTTGGACAAGTTTTTAATTTTGTTTGTGAGTATTATTTTGAGTTTTTGGGAGCTTCTTGACATCTTTCCTTGGTACCTCTTCTCAGGGCTTTTTTTGCAATTGGTTGGGAGATATCAGCAGCAGAAGCAGGAGCAGAGTCTGGATTTGAGCAAATTGAAGAAGGCAAGTTTGTTTTCTTTATTTGGAAATTTCTTGGGTTTCTGAAGCTGAGACTTTTTAAATGGACACTATTAATCAAGAGTTTTTGGATTGTTGAATATGGTCAGATACATGGTGTGAATTTGTGTGCTTTCTTTATGGCTCTTTGGAAGTGAAGAGATACAGGAGTTTTCATCGCTATTTTGTATCATAGCTCAGGTTTTCATTGTGAAAGTGTTGCAAGAAGTTTTAGCAAGATAAGTAAACTTCTCGTGGATTTTTGGTCATTTAGGAACTGAAAGAAGCTTCAAAAGCCTTTCTCATTTATTGGTTGTCCTGGATTTTTACTTGTACATGATAACCTTGTGTTTTTCACAATGACTAACAGCGGGTAATCTGAGATGTGCTGTTGTTGCTGTTGTTGTAGGTCTTAGGGCTCAATTGTGGGTTCAAGTTGGGATTTAAAGTCTGAGTGGGGTGGTGGTGCATCAATGATCTGGGTCTTTTGGACCTTAGTTGTACTTCCAGTTGATCAAGACTGGTTTTGGGTCCAAGAGATTGAGATCTTATTGAGCTTTTGCAATTGTGTTTCTGGGTCATGGTGAGCAAAATTGACGGAGATGCAAACAAAATGTACACACCACAAAGAAGGGGACCACAGTCACTGCGGGCATTGGCCCGTGAGAAGGGGAAGGTGGTGACTTATCCTCCCCTGCCAACACAAGCAGAAGAAGATAAGGTGGAGCCTCCACCAATGACACCAGAGGAAGCCATCCATGCGAAGGCATTGGAAGTTATCAGTGGTGGTGGTGGGGAAGGCATGCCACCAGATGGTGATATTTCGAGGCATATCCAATTTGAAGGTTCATTGGATGTGCCCTCCCTGGAGCAAAAAGATTGGGCTGCATTGCAAGCTCGGATATCAGGTCTGGAATCTGAGGTAAGTGTGTTTAGTCTGTTCTTTGCTTTCAAAAAGTGTTAACTTGCTTCTATCTTCACAAATCACCACCTGGTAATTCCCATTGTTGAAAAGGCCATGTATTTGTGAGAAGAAGTATTATGAAGATCTAGGTCATGTGGAAATGGTGAGTCTTTTACTAATATGAGGCCCCCATGGTTTTTGGAGTGAGGTTTGCAGTTATATGACTACCAGTTCAACATGGGATTACTATTGCTCCAACGCAAGGATTGGGGGAAGCAGATGGATGAGCAGAAGTCTGCAGTCACCAAAGCACAAGATATGCTGCAGCAGGAGAAAGCTGCACACTCGCTTGAGCTTACAGAAGCTCAGAAACATGAGGAGGCAGCAAAGAGAGCCCTCAATACAGAACAACAGTGTGTGGCAGATGTAAGTGACTCTGTGACTTGGGCTTGTTCCAGCAAAATTTTATTTTTTAGTCCATTAATCCAGTGATGTAATTGCAAAGTTTTTTGCCTGCCCTGATGGGTTCCCTTGAAATGGACAAAGGACCTGTACTCATGCTTTGGTGTGTGTGTTGGGATCAGCTAGAGAAGGTTCTGAAGGAAATGCAGGCAGAGGGCTTTGAGGTGAAGGAGGCAGCAGATAGGCAGTTATCTCAGGCAAAGGAAATGTTGGCCAGTGTAGAGGAGAAATCAGCACAGGCAGACACTCAACTAGCCAAGGTTCAAGGAGAGCGCACCCAGACCAACCGTAAGCTAGCTGAGTCTCAGCTTCAGCTACGGGAGGTGGAAATGCGTGAAGATGCTCTCCGTCGTGAGCACCACAGGCTCATGTCTGAGTATGTTCATGGATGTGTCCTTCATGTTATTGATAACCCTCTATGCAATTGCTAAGAGGAGATCACACTATGAATTTTAAATCTGGGAGGTATAGCTGATGGTTTATGCACATGGGATGTCAGGATTGAAGCTCAGAAAGCACAGATGGTGCAAGAGGAGAGTACCCTGCGTGAGTGGGAAAGGGAGCTGATTGGAAAGCAGGAACAGCTGCATGAAGAGGAACAAAAGTTGAATGAGCGTGAGGAGCTCATTAATAACAGATTTGAAACACTGAAGCAATCTGAAAAGGGTCTGGAAGTGACATGTGCAATGCTGGAAAGAGATCAGGCAGTGCTGGAACAATCAGAAGCAGAACTCATTTCTCGGACTGTGGTTGTCACTGACAGAGAGGAGGTTCTCTTCTTAACCCCCTATTCCTTCTGGATTCCTATCGGTTCTCTTCAAGGTATTGGCATTTCACTTAATATTTTGCTGGGTTTTATCCTCAGGTGCTGAAGGAGAAGGATGTTGCCATCAAAATTCGAGAGCAAGAGTTATTGGTGGTTGAAGAGAGGTTGGCTGGGAGGCAGCGGGTACATATCCATCTCATCTGTCTTTTCATATTAGGAGGTTTTGATCTTGTTGTCCAATGCAGTGTAATGAACTTTTGACATCCAATTCAGGGACCTGACACTAAAATAGATTGGAACTTTTTGATTGGGACCCTTTTGACAGGTTTTTAACCAGCATGAAGAGCATGTTAAGGATACTGAGGCGTATGTGGCAAGAGAAAGAGAATGGCTGGATGCTTTTGATATGGGTGTGAAAATGCGGGAAGAAGCTGTAGCAGAGCACAAACAGGAGCTGGTATTGTGTCATAATGGCCCTCTACTTGACCTCCTCACATGTATATCCTTCGAATGTTTTGTTTCGAACTAGATAGATAGTACCCAATTCTCATATTCACTCGTTTCTTTTTTTGTGCTGCATAGGTTTTACTTCAGCAAGTCCTAGAATCTCAGACCCAGGAGGTTGATATGAAGAAAAGTGAGCTAGAACGAGCAACTTTGGAGCTTGAGAAGGTGCAAGAATTGCTCGCTTTCGAGAGAAAGGAGGTTGACAATGCAAAAGTGGCAACTGAAAAGCGAGAAGCTGACATATGTCAGCTGGAATCAGCAATCATAGACAAGGAACATGATTTGCAGGTTAAAGTTGTGGAGGTGGAGGAGAGGGAACTCTCACTAGATTTGAGGCTCCAGAAAGTGGAGAATCTGGAAAAGGCAGTGTGGGTTGAGGGGAACAAGTACAAGGCTGAACACCAAAAGATTGTGCCACTGAATGAGGAGATTAGCAGGGACAGGTCAGATTTGGAGATAGTCCAAAAGGAGCTCCACATTGAGAACCAACAGGTCAAAGCTGAGTATGAACATCTTAGGAAGGAAAAGGAACTGGACCGACAGCAGATTGAGGATGCATGGGCAAAGGTGCGAAAAGACTGGGAATTGGAGAAGGGAAAGATGGAGGAGGAGAGGAAAAAAGTTGAAGATGAGATTAGTGGGAAGTGGCAACAGCTTGAGCTGCACAAGGAGATGCTGCACAAGGAGTTCCAACAGAAGATTCGAGAATTGGAAAATGAGACTTCTGCTGAGAGGGAGAGGCTGAAAAAAGAAGTTTATCTGGAGAGAAGAAAGCTACAAGATGAAAATGAAGTTGATAGAGAAAAGGCAGTGCAAGAGAGGGACAAAGCCTGGATGGAAATTGCAGAAGAAAGACAGCAGATTGCCCAGCACCAGGAAGACTTGAAAGTACAGGAGTTGGAACAACAAGAGCTAGCCAATGTTCAGTTGCAGCTTAAGCAAGAACTTGATGAGATTCAGGCCCACAAGTGCTTTGTGGATGAGGAAGCAAAGGAGCTCCAGATGCAGAAGGAAAAGTTTGAGCAGGGGTGGGAATTACTTGATGAAATGAAGAAGACAGTCAAGAAGGATGCTGAGAAGTTTGGAGAGGAAAGCAAATGCAG
>Ga0116228_10000150_pt1 | contig 46391 bp, 38 predicted proteins | sample S1TSphfallax_2_FD_89694 | JGI IMG/M metagenome (GOLD analysis project Ga0116228, IMG submission 89694) | Host-associated microbial communities from peat moss isolated from Minnesota, USA - S1T2_Fc - Sphagnum fallax MG | ecosystem: Host-associated > Plants > Peat moss > Unclassified | place...
ATCGGCCGCGTGAACGTCCGTGTGGCACACGCCGCACGCCTCCGTCTTCACGAGGATCTCGCCGGCGCCGGGCGTGGGAATGGGAAGCTCTTTGAGCACCAGCGGTTTGCCGAACGCTTCGACGACCGCGGCTTGCATCGTACCGGCCATGAGTGACTCCTAATGATTGCGTGGTGAGCGGGTGAAGATGAGGGAACGGACGGTCAGGCGGCGGCAGCGCCGAGGCCCTTGACGGCCTCGATCATTTGGCCGAGCACCGCAGCGGCATCGCCGTAGACCATGAAGGTATCCGGTGCGTAGAAGAGACCGTTGACCACGCCGCTATAGCCTTTGCCCTGGCCGCGCTTGACGACGTAGGCCTTTTTCGCTTGATCGACGTTGAGGATCGGCATGCCGTAGATCGGCGACGTCTTGTCGGTGCGCGCTGCGGGATTCACCACGTCGTTCGCGCCGATCACGAGCGCGACGTCGGTCGTCGCGAACTGATCGTTGATGTCGGCCATCTGCACGATCATGTCGTAGGGAACGCCGGCCTCCGCGAGGAGCACGTCCATCTGGCCCGGCATGCGGCCGGCGACGGGATGGATCGCGAACTTGACGCTGACGCCCGCCGCGACGAGCAGCTTGACGAAGTCGTAGAGCTTCTGCTGCCCTTGCGAGACCGCGAGGCCGTAGCCCGGCACGATGATCACGCTCTTCGCGTACCGCATGTCGATCGCGGCGTCGCTCGCCTGAACGGGTTTTTCTTCACCGGTGATCGTGCTCGGCTTCTGCCCCTTCGCCGCGCCGAAATGTTTGAAGAGCACGTTGAACACACTGCGGTTCATCGCTCGAGCCATCAGCAGCGTGAGCAAGGAGCCCGCCGTACCGACGACCATCCCGGCGATCATCAGCGCCGGATTTTGCAGGACGTAGCCCTCGAGCCCGACGGCGATGCCGGTCGCCGCGTTGTAGATCGAGATGACGACGGGCATGTCGGCGCCGCCGATCGGCAGCGTCAGCATGATGCCGAAGACGATCGCGCAGAGGAAGAGCAGCGAAATGAGCACGGGGAGCGCCAGCAACGACGGTCCGCCGGCGACGGAAACGACGATAGCTGCGCCGATCGCGAACGCGACGGCAACGATCACGACGTTGAGCCACTGCTGACCGCGAAACTGCAACGGCGCGTTGAGGATGCCGTCGAGCTTCGCCCACGCGATCAGCGAGCCCGAGAGCGAGAGCGCGCCGATCACGGCGCCGAAGAGCGTCACGATGAGTTGGATCGTGCCGTTCGCACGACCGCCGAAGAGCTCGACCGCGGCGATCGCGGCCGCGGCACCGCCGCCCATGCCGTTGTAGATCGCGACCATCTGCGGCATCGCCGTCATCTTGACGGTCTTGCCGCTCCACCACGCGATCGATCCACCGACCGCCATCGCGACGATTGCGAGGCCGAGGTTCGTCCACAGATGCGGCTGCGCGGCCGGCTCGACGCGAACGCCGTAGAGAAATGCAGCGACGACCGCACCGAGCATGCCGATGCCGGCGACACGAATCCCGGACGCCGCGGTTGCCGGCGACGACATGCGCTTGAGGCCATACATCAGGAGCAGCGCGGCAACGAAGCCGGTGAGTGCGATGACCGCTTGTGAGATCGAGATCAACATGTCGAATCGCTACGCTTTCTTGGCATGGTGGATCGCACGCCGACGCTTGGCGTGATGCGCCGGCACCGGCGTGCTCGACGTGAACATCGCGAGCATCCGCACCGTCACCGCATAGCCGCCGGCAACGTTGCCGGCACCGAGCAACACCGCGACGAACCCGATCGATTGCTCGAGCACGCTCGTTGCGTTGAGGAGCACGAAGAGACCACCGACCACGACGATGCCGTGGACGAAGTTCGAACCCGACATCAGCGGCGTATGGAGAATCGCCGGCACGTTGCCGATGATCACCCAGCCGGCGAAGGCGGCGAGCATGAAGATGTAGGCACCGGCAAAGACGTTGACCGTCATCTGAGTATCCATGGTACGTGCGGAATCCGTTCAGGCCACGTTCGCGGCGGAGGGAGTGCTTTGATGATGGACGGCTTGGTCGTACATCGCACCGGCATGGGTGAGGACGGTCTTCGCAAGCACCTCATCGGTCCAATCGATCGTGATGATGTTGTTCTTCATGATGAGCGCGAGGAAGTTGTACTGATTGTTGGCGTAGAGCGTGCTCGCGTCGTTGCCGAGGAGCGAGGGCACGTTGAGCGGCGCGACGATCGTCACGTTGCCGATCTTCACCGTCTCACCAGGCACCGTGTCGGCGCAGTTCCCGCCGCCCTCGGCGGAGAGATCCACGATCACGGCACCGGCTCTCATCGCGGCCACCTGCGCCGTGCTGATCAGTTTGGGCGACGGCTTGCCGGGGATCGCGGCGGTCGTGATGATGAGGTCGGCGGCGGCGATGTGCTTGGTGAGCACGCCGTTCACGGTCGTCTGCTCCGCGGCGGTGAGCGCCCGTGCATAGCCGCCCTCACCGCGTGCATCGACGCCCGTATCGACGAACGTCGCGCCGAGCGAGCGGGCTTGTTCGGCCGTTGCCGGACGAACGTCGTAGCCCTCGACCGCCGCACCGAGACGATGCGCGGTTGCGACGGCCTCGAGCCCAGCGACGCCGAGGCCCATCACGAGCACCTTGGCGGGACCGAGCGTTCCACCCGCGGTGGTCATCTTCGGCAACACGCGGTTCATGTGCGTGGTGCCGAGCTGCACCGCGTAGTAGCCCGCGAGCGCGGACTGGCTCGAGAGTGCGTCCATCGCTTGGGCGCGCGAGATACGCGGAATGCGTTCCATCGCAAAGCACGTGATCTTGCGCCGTAACAACTCGTTGATGAGATGCTGCTGCTGTTCGGCGTAGACGAACGAGAGCAGGATCGCACCCTCGCGCATCTCGCCGATCACCTCGAGCGCCGGTGGCTGCACGCACAGCACCACGTCGGCAGCGCCGACGAGGGCCTTCCGATCCGCGATGAAAGCGACATCCGTGTACGCCGCATCGGGGATGTCGACCGCGTCGCCGGCCCCGGACTGCAGGTGCAGTTTCGCGCCGAGCTTGATGAGCTTCGGAGCAACCGCAGGCACGAGCGCGACGCGGCGCTCGTGCGACTGGGTCTCTTTGAGGACGGCGACGTTGACGAACATCAGGCGTGTTTCGGAACCGTGGCCGGCGCTTCGATCTTGCCGAAACGCACGAGCTTCTTGTTCACGAACTCCTGGATGCCCATGTCGCCGAGCTCACGACCGTAGCCGGAATACTTCACGCCGCCGAACGGCAGCTCCGCATCCGACCACGAGATGTTGTTGACGAACATCATGCCGGTCTCGACCTGGCTCGCGACGCGCTGACCGCGGGCCTCGTCCTTCGTCCAGACCGATCCGCCGAGCCCGAAGTCCGAATCACTCGCCAGCGCGATTGCCTCGGCTTCCGTTTGCACGCGGAAGAACAGTGCGACCGGTCCGAAGAACTCTTCGCGAAAGGCCGGGTTCGCCGGCGTGATGTCGGTGAGGATGCTCGGCTGCATGAACGAGCCGGAGCGATCGATACGCTTGCCGCCGAGTGCGAGCTTCGCACCGTGCGCGACGGCGGCATCGACTTGTTTGACGAGATCGACCAACGCGGATTCACTCGAGAGCGGACCGAGCGTCGTCTGCGCGTCCGCGGGATCGCCGGGCTTCAGCGCCGCGAGCGCCGTCTTGAACTTCGCGAGAAATTCGTCGGCGATCGATTCGGCGACGATGAAGCGCTTCGCCGCACAACACGTTTGGCCGGCGTTGTACATGCGTCCCCACACGGCCCACGGGATCGTGACGTCGAGATCCGCGTCGTCGAGCACGATGAACGCATCGCTGCCGCCGAGCTCCATCGAGGACGGTTTGCAGTTTGCCCCGGCGCGGGCTGCGATGCTCTTGCCCGCAGCGACGCTGCCGGTCAAGGCGACGCCCTTGATGCGCGGATCGTCGATGATCGTATCCGATTGCGAATGGCCGATCAGCAAATTGGTGTAGAGCCCGGGCGGGCCGCCGGCATCGATCCAGAGCTTCTCGAACGCAATGGCGCACTGCGGCACGATGCCGGCATGTTTCACCATGATGACGTTACCGGCCATCAAATGCGGCCCGGCGACGCGCGCTAGTTGATAGTACGGGAAGTTCCACGGCTCGACGCAGAAGATGATCCCGATCGGGCTGCTCTCCATGTGCGCGTGGCCGACCTTCGGATTCAGCTTCACGGGTGCGAGGAAGCGCTCTGCGTTTTTCGCGTAGTACGCGAGAATGTCGGCGCTGAAGTTGACCTCGTCGCGCGACTCACCGATGCGCTTGCCCATCTCGAGCGTGGCAAACTTCGCGAACGTGTCGAATTGCGCGTGCATGAGTTCTGCGGCCCGGTTGACGACGACCGCTCGCTCCGCATAGGTCTTGTGGCGCCACGTTTCGTAGCAGGCCTGGGCGGTTACGATCTTCGCTTCGAGTTGTTCGTCGGTCGTCGGCACGAACGTCTTGACGGTTGTGCCGTCGAACGGGTTGACGCTTTCGTATTCGTGAGTGATGTGGAGCGTCTGAGCGGCCATCTGCGACTTCTTTCGGCGATCCGCCGGATGGCGGAGGACATCACCCTAGTCGCATCGCGTACGGAGAGGTATCGTGCCTTGTGGGGATTGCGCAGCGCCGGGAACCTGGTACGTTCGTCGTGCGATCGCTGCGATCGTCGGGCACGGGCTCGCACCTGCTGACACAGGGAAAGGTCAACCGAGCAATGCTCGATACGAAGCACGAAACCGCGGCGACCACGATGACGACGGCTGCGGTGTTGCACGCACCCGGACGGATCGCGACGGACCGGCTCACGGTCGAACAGCGCGAACTTCCGCCGCTGCGCGCCGGCGACGTGTTGGTTGAGGTCCGCGCCTGTGGCGTTTGCCGAACCGATCTCAACATCGTCGAAGGTGATTTGGCACCGCACCATCCGACGATCGTGCCCGGCCATCAGATCGTCGGGATCGTCACCGCGGCCGGCCCCGGCGTGACGCTCGCGATCGGAACGCGCGTGGGCATATCGTGGCTCGGCGGCACCGACGGCACATGCCGCTTCTGTCGCGAAGAACGCGAGAATCTGTGCGATCATCCGGTGTATACCGGCTACGACGTCGACGGCGGCTACGCACACGCCGTCGTCGCTCGCGCTGATTTTGCGCACCCGCTGCGCGACGAGCTCGACGACCTTCACGCAGCACCGCTCTTGTGCGCGGGCATCATCGGATTTCGAGCGCTACGCGTCGCGGGCGTGCAGCACGGCGAACATGTCGGCCTCTACGGCTTCGGCTCGTCGGCGCATCTTGCGTTACCGATCCTCAAGAGCTGGGGATGTTCGGTCTCGGTCGTCACGCGCGGGGCGGATCATCGGGCGACCGCAGAGCAGCTCGGGGCCGACTGGGTGGGCAACGAGAGCGCGCGTCCGCCGCAGCCCCTCGATCGGGCGGTAACCTTCGCGCCCGTTGGCGCCGTCGTCGTCGCTGCCTTGGCAGCGCTCCGCAAGGGTGGCGTGGTGGCGATCAATGCGATTCACCTCGACGGCATCCCACGGTTCGATTACGATTCGCTTTTGTGGGGCGAACGTGAGATTCGCAGCGTGACCAACATGACGCGTGCCGATGCGCACGACTTCCTCGAGCTTGCCGCCGACCTGAAACTCACGCCCGCGGCGCAGTCATTTCCGCTCCAGCGAGTCAACGACGCGCTCAGAGCCGTCGATGGCGACACGATCGACGGATCCGCCGTGATCACGATGACCTGACCGAGGGCGACATGCGAAGAGCGTCGTCCACGTGTGCCGAGCGACCATGAGATTCTCGTTCGTCTCCATCACGCGGACGACAACGGCGGTTCCGTCGGCCGATACGATCGGTGCCCCCGCAGCGTTGCGCGCCGGATCGACATGCAGATCGAGGAATGCGAGGCCTGCGGCGATCTCCGAGCGCACGGGCGCGGCATTGGTGCCGATGCCGCCGGTGAATACGAGGGTATCGAGACCGCCGAGCACGGCGACCAATGCTCCGACGTGCTTTCGGGTGAGGTACACGAAGAGCTCGACGGCCTCGGCCGCGGCGGCGTCGGTCGCTCGCCGTTGCAACAAGAGTTGCATGTCGGCACTGATTCCCGACACGCCGAGCAGGCCGCTTCGTCGCGTCAGGACGTCCTCGAGCGCCTGCAACGTGTAGCCGCCCTCGCGCAAGAGATGGAGCGAGATCCCCGGATCGAGATCGCCCGGGCGCGTTCCCATCATCACGCCGCCGAGCGGACTGAACCCCATGGTCGTATCCAACGGTTGGCCATCCCGCATCGCGGCGAGGCTTGCGCCGTTGCCGAGATGTGCGACGATCATGCGACCGCGTGTTCCGGCATCGCCAAGTTGACGAACGATCGATTCGTACGAGAGCCCATGAAATCCGTATCGTCGGATCCCCGTCGCCCAGAGGTCGCGGGGCAGGGGCAGGCGTTGCGCGACCGTCGGCATGCGGCGATGGAACGCCGTGTCGAAGCAGACGGCTTGCGGCACGTCGGGCAGCGTTCGTTCGATCTCGCGGATGGCGGCCAGAGCGTTGGTGAGGTGGAGTGGATCGAACGGCACGAAGCCGGCCAAACTGGCGAGGAGTTCGGGTGTGACGCGGGCGGGCGCCTCATGGGTCGGGCCGCCATAGACGAGTCGGTGACCGATGGCATCGACGCTCACGTCGAGTTCGTTCAAGCTCGTCAGGAGCGCAGCGATCGCCGTTTGCTTCGCAAGTGATCGATACGTTACCGCGCGATCCGACGTTCGGTTGTCACGGATCCAGAGCGTCGCGTTTGCCGCGCCGAGCGCGTCGATTCCGCCGTCGAGCACGGACTGCTCCGCATCCCGATCGACGGCAAGGACGGCGAATTTCAGTGACGACGATCCGAGATCGATGCTCAGAATCGTTCGTCGTTCGGGAACGTCTACCACCGCCAGCCCCTCAGTCGTGCGTCGCTATCGGGAGTCTAGCATCCGGCTGCGACCGCCGACTACCGTGTATTTCACGATACCGGACGCGCTCGAAGCGTGCTCCTCTGCGAACGACGGGGTTTTCTTTTGCCCCCCGGAATGTGCTCTTGCGATGATGCCGAGCCGGGGCATGTTCTCTCGACGAACGTTAGCAGCGGTCGGTGTCATCATGCTCGTGTGCGCCTGCGGTGGCGGGGGCGGCGGCAGCCGGTCAGCCGCGGTACCGGCGGCGGTCGCGACGGGCAAGGCGGCGATCTCGTCGGTGAACATCAGCCTGACGATTCCCGCGCGCTCGACCCTCAGCCGCCGCCGCGCGACCTACATCTCCCCGAGCACGCAGTCGATGCAGTTCACGGCGTTGCCCGGCTCGATCGTCACCGATGTGAACCTCAATGCGAGCGTCTGCACGACCAGCGGCACGAGCGGGGACAAGTCGTGTACGTTCGCCGTGAGCGCGCCCGTGGGCAACGACACGTTCACCGTCGTCGCCTACGATCAGCCGTACACCGCCGGCATGTTGGGGAGCGGCGCGCACGCACTCTCGGGCGCGAGCTCGTTCGCCGTCACCGTGACCGAAGGCGCCGCGAACGTCAGCGTCCCGCTGATCACCGGCGGCGTCCCCGCGACCGTCGGACTTTCGCTCGGCGGCGGCGTGTCGTCGATCGCGTACACCGGTGCGACCTCGACCGCCCTCACCGTCACCGCCTACGACGCCGACGGCAACATCATCATCGCGCCGGGTGCCTTCTCCAATGCGAGCGGCACCGCGACTCCGCTCACGATCGACTCGGCAAACGGCGTGTCGGGCTTCGGCTACGCCGTCACGTCGGCCGCGACGGGAACCACCGGCGCCGCCGGCGCGACGATCGCGCTGAACGAACCCGACGACACGGTCGCGCTCGTCTACAACGGGACGTCGTACGTGCCGGCAACCGACACGCTCACGCTCCAGGGCGGGCTGACGAACCACACGGGCGGCGGGACGACGACGGCGTTCACATTCGGCTACCGCATCGCGGCCTCGGCGTTGCCGTTCGCACCGACGTTTCTCATGCCGATGAACGCGGCGGTGGCGACGGCGGTCGGTCACAAGGGGCTGCTCATCGCGGCCGGGCCGGACAAGGTCGGTTTCATCGGCGACACGACCTCGACGTGTACGATCGCGAGCATCGAGGGCGGAACCGTGACCGCGATGGGTGGCGCGACGCTCGACGAACCGGACACGCCGGTCGATACGCATTTCTACGTCACGCTGACCGACACCAATCTGCGCCTATCGAGCGAGTACACGATCGCCTCCGTTCTGGCGGGCGGTTCGTGCGTGCGGAACGGTTCGGGCGGCGGCATCGACGACGACACGCCGGGCGGCATCGCCGCTGCGGGCAACTTCGGGATCGACGTGACCACGTACGGCGGCGTCTCGCAAGTCGAAACCTATTCGCCGCTCCAGAATTTTTCTTCGATCTTCTCGACCGGCACGCAGCTGACGCTGTTCATCCCGCGCGCGCTTGCGGTGCTGCCGAGCGGCTCCAGTGGTGTCGTGGAATACGACGAGAAGAAAGTGCTCGTCGGCTACAACGGGTACGCGAGTGAGACCGGCAGCGAGGGCCTCGCCGGCATGACCGACGGCTACCCGGTCGGCGTGACCGTCGATGGCAGCGGCAACATCTACGCGAACGACACCACCTCGGCGACGTTCGGGTCGAACGGCGGCGTCGTCATGTTCTCATCGATCACGTCGGGCATCGTCGCGTCGGCCCAACTCAACTCCCCGATCGTGGCGGCCGGGCCGACCTACGAGGAGCAGAACATGACGGTCGGCGCGTACGGCGCGGGCTCCGCGCTCTACGTCGTCTGCGGCAACGGTATCGAGGTGTTCTCGCTGCCGATGAGCGGCACGCTCAATGCGCCGGTCGAGACGATCCCGATGCCGAGTCCGGCCACCGCCGTCTCGGTCGCGGGGAATCACGACGGCCGCGTCTGGGTGCTCCTCAGCGACGGCTCGATCGACGTCCTCCTGCCCCAGTAGGCGGCGCGATCCAGGCCGGGCGCCGCCCGTTTCCGAAACAAGGGCCCGTATCGGGTCGTACAAGGGGCGAACCGCGAAGGGAGTCGTTCCTATCATGTGGCTGACGCGCTTTTCCATTCAGCGTCCGATCATCGTGTCGATGGTGTTCATTGCGCTCGCCGCATATGGGCTCATGTCGTTCTTTCAGATCGGCCGCAGCCTCAATCCGAACGTCACCTTTCCGATCGTGGTCGTGAGCGCGAATTATCCCGGCGCGTCGCCGGCCGAGATGGAACGGCTGGTCATCAAGCCGATCGAAGACCAGATCGACGGCATCGACAACCTCGATGAGATGTCGGCGACCGCCGAAGAGGGCATCGCGTCGGTTATCGTTCAGTTCAAGATCGATACCAATTTGGACTACGCCGCGATCGACGTGCAGCGGCGCGTCGACACCGCGCGCGTGTACATGCCGACCGACCTCGATCCGCCGCTCGTCGACAAGAGCGCGGGCTCGCAGCAGGCGCCGATCCTCACGCTCGCGCTCAACTCGAGCACGCTCTCGGCGACCGGCCTCTCCGACCTCGTCTCGCAGCGCATTGTGCCCGACATCCGCCACATTCCGAACATCCAGAGCGTCGATGTCAGCGGCGACGTGAAGCGTGAGTTCCACGTCTTCCCCGATCCGTTGCGCCTGATGGGCACGTCGGCGACGCTGCCCGACATCTTCAACGCGATCAACCAGAACAACGCGAACGTGCCGGGTGGCCGCGTCAGTTCGTCGGTCGCGGAGACCGACGTCTCGATCCACTCCGACATCGTGAAGCCGAGCGACATGCTCGGCATTCCGCTGCCGATCCTCACCGCGTTCACCTCGACCGGCTCGCTCACCGCGCCGGCCAACGGGCTCAAGGTCGGCGACGTCGCGCTCACCGAGGACGGCCACGTCGAGCAGCGCATCATCTCGAAGTACAACGGCCGCCCGACGATGATCCTCAACGTGAACCGCGTGATCGGCACCGACGAGATCAATTCGACCAAGGTCGCGCGCGAGCAGATGAAGGCGATCGAAGCGCGCTATCCGGCGGTGCACTTCAACGAAGTGGCCGCCGCCGCGGACTACACGCAGAAGTCGCTCGACGGCGTGCTGCAGAGCCTGGTCGAAGGCATCATCCTCACCGCGATCGTGCTGATGCTCTTCCTGCACGCGTGGCGTAACGCGCTGGTCGTGATGATCGCGATCCCCTCGTCGCTGCTCTCGACGTTCATCGTGATGAAGCAGCTGCACTTCACGCTCGACGTCGTCTCGCTGATGGGGCTCTCGCTGATCATCGGTATCCTGGTCGACGACTCGATCGTGGTGCTCGAAAACATCACGCGCCATCGCGACATGGGCGAAGCGCCGGCCGACGCGGCGATCAGCGGCCGCAGCGAGATCGGCGGCGCGGCCGTGGCGATCACGCTCGTCGACGTCGTCGTGTTCCTCCCGATCGCGTTTCTCTCGGGCATCGTCGGCAAGTTCATGATCGAGTTCGGCGTGGTCGTCGTGGTCGCGACGCTCTTCTCGCTCTTCGTCTCGTTCACGCTCACGCCGATGCTGGCCGCGCGCTGGTCGGTCGTGAAACCGATCGTCGAGGCGCCGCGTTATCTCGCGTGGTTCCAGCACGGCTTCGAGCGACTGACCGCGTGGTATCGCGATCGCGCGCTGCCGTTTGCGCTCGCGCATCGCTGGCTCACGGTCGCGGTGTGCGTGCTCTTGCTGTTCAGCTCGTTCGCGCTCGTCGCGGCCGGCGCGGTGCAATCCGAATTCATCCCGAGCTCGAGCACCGGCTCGATCGACGGCACGCTCACGTATCATCCGGGCACGCCGATCGCCGTCACCACGGCCGGAATGGACCGGCTCGAAGCCGCCATCGCGAAGATTCCGTACGTGGAATCGGTCATCACGACCGTCGGCACGAAGCCGGCGGGCTTCGGCGAAACGACGGGCGGCTTCACCGGCAACCTCACGATCGAACTCGACAAGAGCCATCGCGCCGCGACCAACGACGTCGCGCGGCAGATCCGCACGCTCACCTCGCTCGTGCCGGGCGCGGTGTTGACCGTGGCGGCCGAAGGCGGCAGCGCCGGCGGCTCGGATCCGATCTACTACACGCTCTCCGGTCCCGAGGATCAGATCCAAGCCGGCGCCGACAAACTGGCCAACTTCATCAAGGCGATCCCGGGCACGGTCAACGTGCAGACGGGCGCCGAAGACGAGGCCAAGCGGCTGAACATCACGATCGATCGCGCCAAGTGCGCCGTGCTCGGCATCAGTCCGGGAACGGTCGCCACCGCGGCGCGCATCGCGATCGGCGGCGCCGTCGCGACGCGCGTGCGCACCGAGTCCGGACTCGTCGACGTGCGCGTGCAACTGCCGGGCCAGTGGCGCAACCACCTCGCCGACATCGAGAACATCAAGGTCCGCGCCAACGACGGCATCAGCCTCTACCGGCTCGCCGACGTCGCCACGTTCAGCTACGAGCTCGCCCCGACGAAGATCGAGCGGCGCGACAAGCAGCGCATCGTGCGCGTCACCGGCGGCTTCGATCCCGATGCGACGACCCTCGGCACCGTGACGGGGAAGATCGACGGCGCGCTCGCGCAGCCCGGCTTCTTGCCCAACGGCGTCGCGCTCAAAGCGTCGGGCGATTCGCAGTTCTTCGCCGAGACGATGAGCAGCATGGCGATCGCGATGCTCACGTCGTTCGCCCTCGTCTACGTGCTGATGGTGATGCTCTACAGCTCGTTCATCACGCCGTTCGTCATCATGTTCTCGGTGCCGCTCGCGCTCGTCGGCGCGCTCTACGGTCTCGCGATCACGCACCAGACCCTCAACCTGTTCTCGCTGATCGGGATCATCATGCTCTTCGGCCTGGTGGCGAAGAACGGCATCCTGCTCGTCGACTACGCGAATACGCAGCGCAAACACGGGCTGCGCGCGGTCGAGGCGATGCGCGTCGCGGCGGGCATTCGCTTGCGGCCGATCGTGATGACGACCGCGTCGATGGTGTTCGGCATGTTGCCGCTCGCTCTCGGACTGGCCGAAGGCGCGGAGTTCCGGCGATCGATGGGCACGGTGCTGATCGGCGGCCTGCTGAGCTCGCTGATCCTCACGCTCTTCCTCGTGCCGGTGATCTACAGCTGGGTGGCGGGCTTCATCGAACGGCGCGCCGACCGCAAGGCCGTTACGCTCGAACATCGCAATCCCGCGGCGCGCGTGCTGGCCGACGCGTGATCGGGCGCACGACTTCCGTCGTGTAGGATGTGTGCGGCCGGGTACGTTGCGGCCATGACATCATCACGATCATCCGCCGGGCGCGCGGCGGCGGCAGCCGTCGCCGTGTTCGCGCTCGGCGCCGCCGTCGCGTCGGCGCAAAGCGTCGGCGTCACGCTCAACGGCGCACCGGTTTCACTCAATCCCGCCCCGCAGGAACGCGCCGGACGCGTCTTCGTGCCGTTGCGCGGCGTGTTCGAACAGTTAGGCGCATCGGTCGTCTACGCGAACGGCACGATCAACGCGCAAGGCCACAACCACGCCGTCTCGCTGCACATCGGTTCCATGCAAGCGACGGTCGACGGTCAGTCCGAGACACTCGACGTCGCGCCGTTCATCATCGGTGCGAGCACCTACGTGCCGCTGCGATTCGTTTCGCAGGCGCTCGGCGCGACGGTGAACTACGACGCGGCGAATCGCATCGTCGCGCTCTCCGCCGGCGGACCGCCGCCGCCACCGCCGAACGACAACCCGCCGCCGCCGCAAGCGCCGCCGCAGCGCAGTCCGCTGACGTTGCGCGACGAGCATCCCGGACGCGACATGACGGTCGCGTCGCGCCGGCCGACGATCGACGCGCGCTTCGCGGGCGCGCCCGCCGATCCGAACAGCGTGCGCGTGTTCCTCGACGGTCTCAACGTCACCGACCAGGCGTCGCGGGCGCCGGACGGCATCGTGTTCACGCCGCCGTCGGATCTCGAGTCCGAGCGTCACGAGGTGCGCGTCGTCGGCCACGACGTGAACGGGTTGCCGTTCGAAGCGCGGTGGGCGTTCACGTCGGGGACGACGGAGTCGCGCAACACGATCTCCGACGTCCACCCCGACGACGGCGCAACGGTCGCCCCGCAGTTCGTCGTGCGCGGACGCACCGCGCCGAACGCGCGCGTCGTCGTGCAGGTCGGCACGGTCAGCGGACCGCCGCGTGCGGACCTGCTCGGTGCGATCTTCTCGGGCGGCGGTGACAACAGCACCGTCCGCAGCGAAGTGATCGCCGATCCGAACGGCGTGTTCTCCGCGCCGATCTCGATCGCGGCGCATCCGGGCCAACAACTCCGCCTGGTGGTGGACTCGACCGATCCGGGCAGCCAGGGCGCGGCGCCGCGCATCGTCCGCGCGCTGACCGTGCAGTAGCGACGATGATCGACTAGACGACGCGCTCGAGCCAGGTGATCGCGCGCGCGACGATCTCCGGCTGGCGCTCTTCCCAGAGCGCCATGCCGGTCGCTGCCGAGCCGTCGTAGGCGTGACATTCGGCCGGAACGTGGGCGCAGGCCGCAAATGCGATCGCGGCCGCGTTCCCGTTCGCGTCGCGGTCGGCGTACAGCAACGACGCGCCGCGCGGCGCGAACTCGCCCGGGCCGGCAAAGCGTCGCGCGCGCTCGTCGTTCGGACTCACGCCGACGACGCCCGCGGCGCCCCATTCGCGCGCCGAGGCCGCATAGGCGAGATCGGCGCCCAAACCGACGCCGACGATCGCACGCTTCCCCTCGTCGGCGCGGGTTTGGGACGTGAGAAACGCCAGCGCTGCCAGCACGTCGAGCGGCCAGCCGTCTTCGAGCGCGCCTTCGCGCGCCTCCGCGAGCAGGGCGCCGCGCCCCTCGTGCCTTACGGATTCGCCGTGGCCCCGCAGATCGAACGTCAGCACGCTCCAGCCGCGCGAGAGGAAGAATCCGACGTACGGCTCCCAGACGGCGCGATTCGCGCTGTGGTCGTGCAGCAGCACGAGGGAGACGGCTCCGGGCTCGCGCCCTTCCCAGTAGGAGCCGCGAATCTGCCAGCCGTCGTCCGTTCGGAACGTGACGGTGCGCATGCGCGAACTCGCCGAGGACGGAGCCGCCATGCGCCGCTCGCTACGGAGGCGGCCGGACGTTGTCCTCTCGTCTCGCGCTAGTCACCGGGGCGGCGTCGGGCCTGGCCGCCGGCGTGGCGCGAGCGCTCGCTCGCGACGGCTACCGCATCGCGTTCACCTACAAGCCCGGCGGCACGCCGCCGGATGAGACGGTGGCGGCGGTGCGCGAAGATGATCCCGATGTCCTGGCCGTGCCGAACGCACTCGAAGACGATGCCGCGGCGGTCCGTCTGGTCGACGACGTCGTCGCGCGGCGCGGCGCGATCGACGTCGCGGTGCACGCGGTCGGGCCGATCGTGGTGCGATCGTTCGCGCGTTCGAGCTGGGACGACTACCGCGCGATGATCGACGGCAACCTCGGCTCGGCGGTCGCGCTCGCCTTCGCGCTCTTGCCGTCGATGCGCGAGCGCAAGTTCGGACGTCTGGTGTTCTTCGGCATGAACGGTTCGCACACGACGCAGCCCGCGCGGCTGATGTCGATCTACGGTGCGGCCAAAGCGGGCGTCGTCACGTTCGCGCGCACGCTCGCGTTGGAAGAAGCGGCGAACGGCATCAGCGTGAACGTGATCGAGCCGGGCGACATCCGCGACAAGACGGCGACGCGCGCCGCCGCGGCGCTGCTGCCCGCCGAGAATCCGACCGGCCACGCCGGCTCGTGGGAAGACATCGCGGCCGCGGTGCGCTTCGCGGTGGGCGACGAGGCCGGCTTCTGCAACGGGATGGTTCTCGGGATCAACGGGGGCCTCGTTCAACCGCATGAGTAGCATCGCGCAGGCGGGCGTCGCGGTGCATTCGCGCACCTGGGACCGGCTCGGCATCATCGCTTGGTCGATCGTCGCGATCGTCACCGCGATGCGCGCGATCGCGGCGTGGAACGTTCCGCTGATCGGCGATGAGGGCTACTACTGGGAGTGGAGCCGCCACCTCGCGCTCGGCTACGGCGATCACCCGCCCGGCGTCGCCTACACGATCGCCGCCTTCAGCTGGCTCGGCCAGAATCCGTTCGCGGTGCGCGTCGGCTTCATCATCTGCGGCGTGATCGCGACGATCCTCGCGGCCAAGACCGCGTACCGGTTGAGTGGCGGCGATGCGCGCGCCGGCGCCGTCACGGCGCTCGCGATCACGCTGACGCCGCTGGCGTCGGTCGCGTTCGGTTCGGCATCGCCCGACGGCCCGTATCTCGCCGCCTGGGCGGCGACGCTCTATTGCGCGGTGCGCGCGTTTGCATCGGGCGAGCGGCGCGATTACGCCTGGCTCGGCGTCGCGATGGGCGCCGTGCTCCTCACGCGCGTGCTCGCGTTCGCGATCGTGTTCGGCATCGTCATGTTCGCGCTCGCGCCGAAGCGGCGTCACTACTGGCGCGACGGCTTGTGGATCTCGTGCGTGATCGCGTTCGTGCTGTGCATCCCGTTCCTCGTCTGGAACGCGACGCACGACTGGGCGACGTTCGCCTTTGCGCTCGTGAGCCGGCACGAACAGGAGTGGAAGTGGGATCGCCCGATCTCGCTGCACCTCGTCGAGGCGGCCGCGTATTCGCCGGGTCTGTGGATCGGCGCGCTGCTGAGCATCTTCTACGTGCGCAACGCGTTTTTGAATTGGACCGCGGTGCCGCTGATCGCCGGGCTCACGCTGCTCGCGGTGCACGAGCGCGTCGAGATCCACTGGATGTTCGGCGGCTACCTCTCGCTCTGCGTCGCGCTCGGCCTCGGCTACATCCGGCTCTCGGGCCGTGCGCGCGTCGTGTGGGCGAGCATCGCGACCGTGCCCGCGTGCATCATCTTTCCGACGATCTTCATCGCATCGGTATGGCCCGGCTTCGTCTACGAACAGTTTCTCCATACCGGCTCGACGCTGCGCAACGACGGCGCGTTCGAGATCTTCACGGTGCCCTCGCTCGCCGAAGACGTGCGCAACATGATGCAGGCCAACGATGCCGTCGTCGTCACCGACGGCTACGGCCTCTCGTCGACGCTCGATTTCTACGGCGGCGTGCCGCCGGTGGTGATCGGCTACAACGCGCAAGGCCAGGAGTCCAAGCGCTGGTACGACGCCGACATGCAGCCCAAGCGCATCCTCTTCGTCGACAAGGAAGCGCTCATGCCGCGGCCGGGCCATCCCCAAGATCATGGGCGGCCCGACTTCGTGCGCCAGCTCAACCTCGCGTGCACGCGCGTCGTGCCGGGGCCGACGCTCGGTTACGCGTTTCACGATTCGTCGGGCCACGTCGTGCCGGTGCGGCCGTACTTCACCACCTGGTGCGAAGGCCCGCGGCCGAACGCGCTGCACATCTTGCAGTGGGATCCGCGCTATTTCATGCCGCCCGCGCCGACGGGCTGACGTGCTCGACTACATCCCGCTGACGGCAGCGGCCGGCAAACGGCGCACGACGGCCGAGCTGCGCGGGCTCGCGGTCGAGCGGATGCGCAGCCTCGGCTACCCCTACGTGGGGAGCGAATTCACGCCGGCCGGTTCGTCGTGCCGGTTCGACGTGATCGGCCTGGGACGCTATACGCGCCAAGTGCGGATCTACGAGGTGAAGTCGTCGCGCGCGGATTGGCTCGCCGATGCAAAGTGGGAACGCTACTTGCCGTACTGCACGCACTTCGCGTTCGTCGCACCGGCCGGCGCGATCGCGCGTTGGGAGCTCGATCGCGACATCGGGCTGATCGAGTACGGCCATCCCGCCCTCGAGCGCATGTTGGCCAACCGTCGCTTCGGCTTCACGTTGCAGTCCGCCGATGCGTTGCGCTCGTCGCGCCCGTCGCGGCGCTTGCGCGAAGCGGTCGGCGACGAGGAATGGCTGGCGCTCGTCGAAAGCATCGCGTTTGCGCGCGTGGAACGTCACGTGCCGACTTTCGATTTCAACGACGGAGCGGGAATTTGAGCGAGCGTCTACCCTTTGCGTTGCCCGGTGCGCGGCCGCAGTACGGTCCGGACCGGGTGGTGCGGGTCGAGCACCTCGATCTGTGGCTCAAGCCGGTCTTCGCCACCAAGACGTTGCACGGCCGGGTGACGACGCACGTGCGCGCCATCGAAGACGGCGTGACGTCGCTGCACCTGGATGCGGTCGACCTGCAGATCGACCGCGTGCGCGATGCCGCCGGCGCGCCGCTGACGTTTCGCTCGACCGCGGTCGATCTCACCGTGAACCTCGGCGCGCCGCTGGCCGCGGGGGAACCGTTCGCGTTCACGGTCGAGTACCGCGCGATCGATCCGCGCCGCGGCTGCTACTTCATCGACGCGCCGCGTCAGGTGTGGACGCAGAGCCAAGATACCGATGCGCGCGCGTGGCTGCCGTGCTTCGATCATCCGGCCGAGAAGCAGAGCACGACGACGACGATCGTGGTCGAACCGGGCCTCTTCGCGCTCGGCAACGGCGCGCTCGTCTCGCGCGAGGCGAGCGCCGACGCGGAGACGTTCAACTACGCGCAGCGCGTGCCGCATGCGACCTATCTGCTGACGATGGTCGCCGGCGAGTTCGTCGAGACGGCGCAGCCGCATCCGCGCCTGCCGGTGTTCTACTACGTGGAGCCGGGCCGCGAAGCCGAGGGCGAACGGTCGTTCGGCAATACGCCCGCGATGATCGACGCGTTCGAAGCGACGATCGGCGTGCCGTACGCCTACGAACGCTACTCGCAGATCGCGGTCGCCGACTTCATCTTCGGCGGCATGGAGAACACCTCGGCGACGACGCAGACCGATCGCACGCTGCACGACGAACGCGCGCACCTCGATTTCTCGAGCGATCCGCTCGTCTCGCACGAGCTCGCGCACCAATGGTTCGGCGATCTCGTCACCTGCCGCGACTGGTCGCAGGCGTGGCTCAACGAAGGTTTCGCGACCTACTTCGAAGCGGTGTGGGCCGAAGCGGACCTCGGGTGGGATGAGTACCAGCAGACGATCTTCGAGATCGTGCGCTCGTATCTCGAAGAGGACGGCGATCGCTACCGGCGCCCGATCGTGTGCAACGTGTATCGCGACCCGATCGAGCTCTTCGACCGTCACCTCTACGAAAAGGGCGGCGCCGTACTGCACATGCTGCGGGGCGAACTCGGCTGGGAGCGCATGAAGCGCTCGTTGCGCACCTACGTGCGCGACAACGCGACGCGCAACGTCGAGACGATCGATCTGATCCGCGGCATCGAAGCGGCGACCGGGCGCAACATGCGCGGCTTCTTCGACCAGTGGATCGATCGGGGCGGCCATCCGGAACTCACGTTCCGCGCCGAGTGGCATGCCGACGAAGGCCGGCTCGCGATCGAGATCGAGCAGAAGCAGACGATCGACGCCGACCATCCGCCCTACGCGTTCGACATCGAGATCGGCGTGGTCGCCGAGGCGCCGGCGTCGATCGTGCGCGACTTCGGCGATCATCCGGTCGGCCACGAAACGCGCGTGCGCGTGCACGTGGAGCGCGCCTGCGAATCGTTCTCCATTCGTATGCCGGCGAAGCCCGGCCTGATCCGGATCGATCCGGGCGCCTACGTGCTGGCCGCCGTGACGCTCGCGTTCGACGTCGACGATCTGCGCGCGATCCTGAGCGCGGATCCCGCCCCGGTCGCGCGCATTCGCGCGGCAAAAGCGCTGGCGAAATCACCGGCGTCGGCGGCGCGGAACGCGCTCGCGCAGGCGCTCGGACGCGAGCCGTTCTGGGGCGTCGCCGCCGAGATCGCCGCGTTGCTCGGCGGTGCGCGCGCCGCCTACGCGCGCGACGCGCTGCTCGCGGCACGCGCGCACCCGCATCCGAAGGTGCGCCGTGCGATCGCAAGTGCGCTCGGCGCGTATCGCGACCCCGAGGTCGCAAGCGCCCTGATCGCGTTCGGCGACGACGCGTCGTACTTCGTCGTCGGAGCTGCCGCTGAAGCGCTCGGCAAGACGCGCGATCCCCGCGCCCTCGACCGGCTGACCGAACTCGCCTCGGTGCCGTCGTGGAACGAGACGATCGCGGCCGGCGCCGTGCGCGGGCTCGCCGCGCTCGCCGACGAACGCGCGCTCGCGCCGTTGCTCGTCGCCGTCGCCCCGGAGCGGCCCGAACCGTTGCGCCGCGCCGCGCTGCGCGCGCTCGCATCGCATGCGACCCTGATCGAGCCGGCGCGCACGCCCGCGGTCGACGCGATCGAACGCGCCTTCGACGACGCCTCCTACCTCGTGCGCGTGAGCGCCTACGCCGCGGCCGAGATCCTGCTCGACGCGCGGCTCTTGCCCGCACTCGACCGGTATTCCGCGAGCGAGATCGACGGGCGCCTGCGGCGCAGTGCCGCCGAGGCCGCGCTGCGCATCCGCGCGAGCGCCACGACGCCGCCCGAGGTCGCGCGCTTGCGCGAGGACATCGACCGGCTGCGCGACGAGGTCCATCGCTTGCGCGATCTGATCGAGGCACGAGCGAGCGCGTGACGTTGCGACGCCTGTTGCTGCTCGCGCTTCTCGCGGGTGCCGCCGGTTGTTCCAGCCACGCCGCGACCGCCCGCGCCTTCGCGCCGGCTGCCGCGCTCCCGCCGCCGCTGACGATGCGCGTCGTACATGCGAGCGGGCCCGGGTGGACCGACGATCAGGTGCGCCGCCTGCGCGCGCGGCTCCAGTCGACGCTCAACGCCTCGGCCCTCGCAACGAGCGGCATCGCGATCGTCGACGGCGACGGCCGTCCGCTGTTCACGCGCCTGGCGCGCACGCCGTTCGCACCCGCGTCGACGTTCAAGGTGCTCGTCGCGACGGCGGCGCTGCAGACGCTCGGGCCCGACTACCGCTTCGAGACGCGCTTCGAATCGGTCGACGATCCGCACGACGGCACGATCGACGGCGACGTGTACCTCGTCGGCGAGGGCGATCCGTCGCTCACCTCCGACGACCTGCGCGGCGGCGTTGCGTCGCTCGCGCGGGCCGGCGTCACGCGCATCACCGGCGGCATCGTCGGCGACGGTACCGCGTTCGGCAGCCGCGAGGTGAACCCGGCGTGGGATCCCGACGATCTGCAGTACGACTACGCGGCCGGCACGAGCGCGCTCACGATCGATGAGGGCACCGTCGAACTCCACGTCGTGCCGACCACGGTCGGCGCGCCGGCGCGCGTGATCGCGCGTCCGGCCGGCGCGGTCCGCATTCTCGGCGGCGTGATCACCGGCGAAGCGACGACGCTCTCGATCGATCGGGCGCCGGCGACGAACGACTTCACCTTCGACGGCGACATCGCGGCCGATGCGGAGCAGTCGTTCTATCGTCCGGTGATCGATCAGCCGCTCTACGTCGCGACCGTCGCGCGCGCGATGCTGCAGCAGCGCAACGTCACGGTCGAGGCGCCCGCGCGCACCGGCGTCGCGCCCCTCGGCGGCCACGTGCTGTGGGTCCATCGCTCCGCGCCGCTGCGCTCGTTGCTCGCGCACATGCTCTTCGTCTCCGACAACCACTACGCCGAAGAGCTGTTGCGCGCGGTCGGTGCCCACGACGGCGCGCTCGGCACCGAGCATACCGGCGCGAGCGTCGAGCGCGCGATCCTCCGGCGCTTCGGCGCACCCGCCGACGGACTGCACGTCGTCGACGGCAGCGGCCTCGCGCCGAGCGATCGCGTCGCGCCGCTCTCGATCGCCACGCTGCTCGCGCGTGAAGCGCTCGACCCGACGGGCTCGGTGCTCGTGCACGATCTGCCGCGCGTCGGCATCGAAGGCACGGTCCGGCATCGCGACGTGACGACCGCGCTCGGGCGTGCGCGCGCGAAGAGCGGCCACATCGAAGACGTGAACGCGCTCGTCGGTTACGTGCAGACCGAGCATCACGGCCGCGTCGCCTTCGCGATCATCGTCAACGACCAGCGCGCCGACGATGGTCCGGTCGACGACGGCATCGACGCAACGCTGGATACGCTTGCGTCGGAATAGCGGGGAGGCATAGGCCGGGTGGAAAACCCGGCAGCATGTATTCGCAGAATCCCGCGCGCGCCGACGAGTCGGCGGTCCGCTGATGGCCGAGCGCGTGCTGGTGATCGAAGACGATCCGGAGATCGCGTTCTTCGAGCGAACGATTCTCGAGCGCGCCGGCTACGAGGTCAAGGTGGCCACCACGGGCGCTGCGGGTCTGGAAGCGGAGCCGGGCTTTCACCCGGCCGTGATCCTGCTCGACGTCGAACTGCCCGACATCAGCGGCCTCGACGTCTGCACGTCGCTCGCCAACTCGAGCGATGCGTTCATCTTGATGGTCAGCGCGCACTCGACCGAGAACGACGTGCTCAAGGGCCTCGGCCTCGGGGCCGACGACTACGTGCGCAAACCGTTCTCCGGCAACGAGCTCGTCGCGCGCGTGCAGTCGTTCCTGCGCCGGCGCGAACGCTCGCGCCGGAGCGACGCCGACGGTCACTTACAAGTCGGCACCGCCGAGCTGATCCGCGACTTCCACACGCTCAACAACGCCGGCAAGACCGCGAGCCTCACCGCGCTCGAGTTTCGTTTGCTCTGGTACTTGGCGGAGAACACGGGCAAGCTGCTGACGCGCGCGCAGATTCTCGAGCGGGTCTGGAACGACGTCTCGGGTGTGCCGACGCGCGTGGTCGACGTGCACGTCGCCGCGTTGCGGAAGAAGCTCAACGAGGTCGACGCCGAGTTACAGATCTCGAGCGTACGCGGCATCGGATATCGTCTGGACGAACGGTGAGCCGCGCCGGAGCCGCTGAGCGCACCAAGCGGTAAGGTTCGGTAACGCGAGAATGGGTCGGCCGTGAACGCCTCCGTCCTTTTCGCATGCGCGCTCGTCGGTGCGTTGTCGGTACCTGCCGTTGCCGCCGCCCCGACCGTGTCCTATGCGCCGCCCGCCGGTTTGCTGCCGGCCGGGCACCTCCACGGATCCACCTACGATGCCGTGCTGCCCTCGGGGCGCTTCGTGACGCCGGCCGGGACGAGTGCCGTCACCGGGGTCGACGCACTCGGGCTCGCCCTTTCTCCCGACGGGCGATTCGCGATCGTCGGCAACGACGACAACGTGTCCGGCCAGGCGCTGAGCCCGATCGATCCCGGCGCGACGGGCGGTCCGACGCTGGCCGTGTTCGACACGGCCACGATGACGCCGGTCTTCCACCTGCGCGCCCCCGCCGGGCAAACGTTCCTCGGCGGGGTGGTCGCCGTGCGCGATCCGGCCGACCCCGTCCAGACGCTCGTGCTGGCGGCCGGCGGCGCGAGCGACGCGGTCTACGCGTTCGTCCTCGACGGCGACGGCCACCTCACGGCCGACGTGCGCGAGACGATCCACATCCCCGGCCCGGCCGATCCGTCGTTCGCCGACGACGGACGCAGCGGCCCGACCGCGCTCGCGATCGCCGCCGACGGCCGGCACGCCTACGTGGTCGATGCGGCGGGCGGGGCGGTCGCGACGATCGATCTGCTCACCCGGCGGGTCGTCGGCACGCCGCGGCCGGTCGGCTACTTCCCCGGCAGCGCCGCCGTCGCCGGGAACCGGCTACTCGTGAGCAACGAGGGGATGATGCGCTACGGCGTGGTCGCGCAGCGCACGGCGGCGCCGCCGTTCGGCACGCCGCCGCCGGCGCTCGCACGCGCCTCGTCGCTCTCGCTGATCGCCTTCATGCCCGGCGGCACGCTGACGCCGCCCGCGCCCGACACCGCCGGCCCCTCGAGCGTGCCGATGGACCCACCGGCCGACGGACTGCGCGTGGTCGGCGGAGCGCACCCGACGGCGATCGCCGTGACGCCCGACGCGCGTGAAGCGTTCGTGGCGATGACCAACGTCGATCGCATCGCGACCGTCGTGCTCGACGACACCCCGCACGTCGCGGGCGGCACCGAGCTGCGCCTCTTCGATCGCGGTCCCTACGGCACGCAGCCGTGCGCGCTCGCGCTCAGTCGCGACGGTTCGCGGCTCTACGTCGCGATGCGCGGGCTCAACGCGATCGCGGTGATCGACGCGCGCGATCCGCTGCGCCTGCACCGGCTCGGCCTCATTCCGACCGGTTGGGCGCCGAGCGCGATCGCGCTCTCGAGCGACGACCGCGAGCTCTTCGTCGCCAACCAGAAGGGCTTCGGTTCCGACGGCACCGCGGTGTGGTCGACGCTGCAGCGCATCGATCTCGCCGGCGTGAAGCTCGCCGAGTCGACCCGCGCGACGCTGAGCGCGACGCGCACCGTCGTCCTCGCGCGGGCGAAGTATCCGAAGGGCGTGCGCAACGTGGTGGTGATCGCGGTCGACCACCAAAGCTTCGACGGCGTCTTCGGCGACATCGGCAACGCGCTCGGCCGCGCCGATCTGCGCGCCGGGGCCGACGTGACGCCGAACCTGCACGCGCTCGCGCAGCGCTATGCGCTCGCGAACAACTTCTATGCCGACGCGAGCACCGCCGGACTCGGGAATCAGGTGCTCGTCAGCGGGATGACGACGGCGTTCGCCGACACGAAGGCGGGCGCGGATGACGACGTGTTCGGCGGTGCGGACGATCCGGAAGATGCGCCGCGCATCGGCTCGGTGTTCGAAGCGCTCGCGCGGCGCAACTTGAGCTACCGCGACTACGGCGGTCTGCTCGGCGTCGCCGGGTTCTCCGCGGGTGCGTACGCCTACGACGTGCCCGCGCCGGCGGCGCTCGCCGGCCACGTCGACCTCGACTATCCGGGTCCCGATCCGGCCGTCACCGACGCACGCCGCGCCGACGCGTTCGTGCGCGATTACGACGCGCTCGTCGCGAGCGACGCGACGCCGCGCTTCGCCTACGTATGGCTGCCCGGCACGCAGGCCGCGGACACCGATGCGGCGATCGGCGCGATGGTAGACCACCTCTCGCACCTGATCACGTGGCGCAACACCGTCGTCATCGTCGTCGCCGCCGACACGACCGGGGCGAGCGATCACGTCGATGCGTCGCGTTCGTTCGCGCTCGTGATCTCGCCGTACGCGAAAGCCCACTTCACCGGCGACCGGCACCTCTCGACGGCGAGCGTGCTCAAGACCGTCGACGGTATCCTCTGGCTGCCGCCGATCTCGCTCGGCGATCTGCTGGCCGGCGACATGAGCGATTTCTTCGGCCGGGTGCCCGACGCGCGTCCCTACGTCGCGGCGCCCGTCGCCGCGCAATGACGTGGCGGCGAAAGAGCGAACGCCGCAGGTCGTGATGACGAAATCGTACGAGGCCCCGTACGTCCGTTCCGATGCCGGCGCGCTCGTCGCGGCCATCGTCTGCGCGCCGTCGGCGGCGGTCGACCGGCTGCCGCCGCTCGCGAGCGAACCCTCTCCGATCGCCTCGCGCGCGCGCGAAGCGCACGGCATTCTCGTGCGCACGTTGCGCGACCGTGGCGTCGACGTCATCGAGCTGGATCCGGTCACCGAGAACGCCGCCGAATCGCTCGTGGCCGACGACGTGCTGATGCTGCCGCAGGGCGCGGTGATCGCGCGCCCGAGCGCGGTCGAGCGGCGCGTGAACGTGGCGACCGTCGAACGTGCGCTCGGCGCGCTCGGCATCCCGATCGTCGGCCGCATCGAAGCGCCGGGACTGCTCGATGCCACCGACGTCGTGCTGGCGGGCGATCGCGCGTTCGTGGGCGTGCCGCGTGTGGGGGCGGGCCTGCGCCCGCGCTCGAACGAGCTCGGCCGGCGACAACTCGCGGCGTTGCTCGATGCGGCGAAGATCCGCGTGATCGAACTCACGACGTCGCCGCAGGTCGCGCGCTTGCGCAACGCGTTCAATCTGGTCGCGAGCGACACGGCGATCGCGGCCGGCGGCTGGGTCGACCTCGTGCCGGTGACGGGCATGCAGATCGTCGACGTCGTGCTCGGCGAAGAGATGGCCGCGGACGTGCTCGCGTTCGGCGAGCGGCGCGCGGTCGTCAACCTGCGCTTCCGCGAGAGCATCAAGCTCTTGCGCGCGGCGAACGTGTCGGTCGAGGCGATCGACCTGTGGGAGTTCGGCAAGGCCGGGGTCGGGCCGGCGCAGCTGGTGCTGCCCATCAAACGCGGCTGACGATGCGGGTCGCCGTACTCTCCGATCTCCACGGCAATGCCGTGGCGCTCGACGCGTGCTTCGCCGACCTCGCCGCGGAGGGCGGCGCCGACCGGATCGTCGCCGCCGGCGACCTCTGCATGGACGGGCCGCGTCCGAAGGGCGTGCTGCGCCGGCTGCGCGAGGCCGGTGCGGCCGTGGTGCGCGGGAACACGGACCGCATGATCGCCGTGGAGGACGCGAACCACTACGGGCCCGAGGAGCGCGACGCGTTGCTCTGGCAGCGGGGAGCGCTCGGCCAGGAGCTGGTCGCCTGGCTCGGCGCGGCGCCGACCACGCTCGCGATCGGCGAGGGGCCCGACGGGCTCTTCATCTCGCACGCGACGCCGTCGCGCGACGACGAACACGTTTGGCCCGACGCGCCCGACGAGCAGCTCGAACGCATCAGCCGCGGCGTCGTGCAGAAGACGATGGCCTTCGGTCACCTGCACGTTCCCTACGTGCGTCAATGGCGCGAGCGCCTCTTCGTCAACGTGGCCTCCGCCGGGCTGCCGAAGGACGGCGACCCGCGCGCGCACTACGCGATCTTCACGCGGCAACTCGGCGGCTGGTCGGTGCGCTCGCGGCGGGTGGCGTTCGACGTCGACCGGGTGGAGAAACAGATCCGCACGAGCGGCATGCCGAACGCGAGCGAGCGAATCGCGGTGCTGCGGCGCCACCGTTACAAACAGCTCGGCGATCACACCGGATGATGCAAGCTTTGGAAATCGACCGGCTGGTGAAGCGCTACGGCGACGTTACCGCCGTCGACGGGATTTCGCTGTCCGTTCCCGAGGGTGAATTCTTCGGGCTGCTCGGGCCCAACGGCGCCGGCAAGACGACGACGATCAGCGCGATCGTGGGCTTGGCGAGCGTCACCTCGGGTGCGATCCGGCTGTTCGGTCACGACGTGCAGAGCGATTGGCGCGCGGCCCGCGCCTCGGTCGGCCTCGCGCCGCAGGAGTACAACTTCGACCGCTACATCAACATCCGCGACGTCCTGATCTTCCAGGCGGGCTACTACGGGCTCAAGGGCAAGGCCGTCGCGCAGCGCGCCGACGATCTGCTCGAGCGTTTTAACCTCACCTCGAAAGCGAAGCAGGTCTACACGCGGCTCTCGGGCGGCATGAAGCGCCGGCTCACGATCGCGCGGGCGCTGATGCACGAGCCGCGGCTGCTGATCCTCGACGAACCGACGGCCGGCGTCGACGTCGAGCTACGCCTCGAGCTGTGGGCGTTCTTGCGCGAACTCAATCGCGAGGGCATGACGATCATCCTGACCACGCACTATCTCGAAGAAGCCGAGGAGCTGTGCAGCCGCATCGGCATCATCGAGGCGGGGCGCATCGTGGCGCTCGAGACGACGAAGAAACTCGTCGGTGAGCGCTCGCTGCAAGACGTGTTCTTGGAACTGACGCGTCACTGATGGTGAACGTCGTCGGCTTCGAGACCCTCGTCAAACGCGAGATCGTGCGCACGTTCGCGATCATCAATCAGGTGATCTGGCCGCCCGTGATCCAGACGCTGCTCTACGTGTTCGTCTTCGGCCTCGCGCTCGGGAGCCGCATCCACAGCGTGCAGGGCGTCTCGTACGCCGAGTATCTGTTGCCGGGGTTGATCATGCTCCAGGTGATCGAGCAGACGTACGGCGAGGGCTCGAGCACGGTGTTCCAGGGCCGCTTCATGAACTCGATCCAAGAGATCCTGATCGCGCCGCTCTCGGCGGTCGAGATCGTGGCCGGCTACCTCGTGGCCGGCTTCGCGCGCGCGCTCTTCATCGCGCTGATCATCACGTTGCTCGGCATCGTCTTCGTCCACACGGCGCCCGTGAATTGGCTGCTGTATCTGCTCACGATCGCGATCGTCTCGGTGCTCTTCGCCGCGCTCGGCATCATCAGCGGGCTGCTCGCCGAGAAGTTCGATCACATCGCGGTCATGACGACGTTCTTCATCACGCCGCTGATCTTCGTCGGCGGCGTATTCACCTCGACGCAGTTCTTGCCGCCGATCGTGCAGCGGATCTCGTATTTCAACCCGATGTTCCACATGATCGGCGCGTTTCGCTATTCGTACACCGGCACCGGCGACGTGCCGCTCGGCGTTTCGCTCACGGTGATCACCGGCCTCGCGATCGTTGCGTTGCTCGTGGCGCTACGCATGGTCGCGGTCGGGTACAAATTGCGCAATTGAGGGCGCTGCGGGGTCTTACCGCTCCACGAGCGAGCTGAGGCGACGGGCGAGCAGCCGGTATGCCTCCGCTGCCCGCGATCCGGGCGCTGCACCCAGCGCCGTCGCCCCGCTCCACACCGCATCGTTGACGACGGCCTCACGCGGGATCGCCGCGCTGATCTTGAGCCCTTCGCGCCCGAGCGCGTCGCGCAAACGCGTAAGCGCCGCGGGATCGCTGCCGACCATCGTCGCGACGATGTGGACCTCGGCGTTTCCACCCATGCCGCGCAGGGCGGAAATCACCGCGACGACGTGGCGCTCGGCGTTCGGTTCCGGCACGATGTGGATGAGGAGGGCGTCGGCAACGGCGATCGCGGATCGGCTCAGGAGCGTTTGGAAGCCCGGTGAGGTATCGATGACGACCGATCGTCCCGCGCACAGTTGCCGCAAGCGAAACCCGACCAACTCCGCCCCGAGCGCATTCGCGGCGCCCGCCTCGGCATCCGTGATGTCCACCGACGCGGGGACGACGCCGAACTGCTCGACGGTGCGTCGTGTGGCCTCGTCGATGCCGTAGGAACCGAGCGCATCGCTCGGCTTGGCGCGGCCGGCGAGCAGCATCCCAAGGCGCGGTTCGGCCTCGATCTCGAAGCCCAGACGCAGCGTCGCATCGCCGTGCGGATCCAAGTCCCAGAGCAACACCGGCGGCGCTTTCGGATCCATCGCGATCGCTGCCGCGATCGCGAGCGCACTCGTGGTCTTCCCGACACCGCCTTTAGCGGAAGAGACCGCGATGATCGGCACGTTGACGTCCTCCCGCTTCCTTGCGATGCCCGGAGCGCCTCACTACGCGGATGATGCGCCGCCGACCTGTACCCGTACCATCGCGCCGGTCGCCGGTGGCGGCCATGCGCGGTACCGCACCCGATCTCGTGCCGCCCGACTAAATCTTCATCGACTTCGGCCGATAATTTTAGGAGAGCAAGCAAGTTCGAGACGTGCATTCGGCACGCAACGGCGCTCTGGGCAGGTTCGAATATGACTTCAAACCGCAGGCCGGCGATGACTCCAGTTGCGCTTCGTTCCGAGGCATTGTTCCTTTCGCCGTCGAGCGCTGATGGCCGATCTCGGTAGAGGCTCGGCCGACGAGCTCAGGCGGCGGCTGGCGGAGTTTCAAGAATCCGCTCGCGATAACGCGCGCGTCGAACTCGCGCGCACCGATGCGACCCTCGAGACGCGCCTCGCCGAGCGAACGATCGAGCGCGACGACGTCGCTCGAGACGAAGCGCTCACCCAGCTCACCCGGACCAATTTGGCCGAGGAGCTGCTCCATATCCAGGCGGCCGAACTCGAAGCTGCAAACGCCGAGCTCGAGAGTTTCAGCTATTCGGTATCGCATGATCTGCGCGCGCCCGTGCGCGCGATGCTCGGGTACACACGTGCGATCCAAGAAGACTACGCGGCGTTACTCGATGACGAGGGGCGCCGGCTCCTATCCGTCGTGCAGAGCGAAGCCTCGCGCATGGGCGCGTTGATCGACGATTTGCTCGCCTTCTCGAAGCTCGGTCGCCGGCCGATGAACAGCGCGACCGTGAACATGTTCGCCCTCGCGCAAGAGGAGGCGGCCGAGCAGGCGCGTGTGGCGAACCTGCCCGCATCGGTATTCGCCATCGCGGAGCTTCCGGACATCCTGGGCGATCACGGCTTGCTTCGTCAGGTATGGATCAACTTGCTCGCAAACGCCGTAAAGTACTCGAGCAAGAATGCGGATCCGCACATCGAGGTCTGGGCGGAGACCGAGGCGGAGAGCGTCGTGTTCCACGTGCGCGACAACGGAGTCGGATTCGATATGGCGTATGCCGGCAAGCTCTTCGGCGTCTTTCAGCGACTGCACCGCAGTAGCGAGTTTCCCGGCACCGGCGTCGGCCTCGCGATCGTCCAGCGCGTCGTTCGCCGCCATGGTGGTGAGGTCTGGGCCGATTCCAAACTCGGAGAGGGCGCGACGTTCTCGTTTCGCTTGCCACGGCTGGACGGTTGATGCGCGGCAGCTTCACGTTGGGAAGAGACGCATGAGCGACCTCAACACCATCGAGATTCTCCTCGTCGATGATAACGAGCACGATGCCGCAATGACCATCCGTGCCTTGAAGAAGAGCAACTTCCTCAATAAGCTGTATTGGGTCGAAGATGGCGTCGACGCCCTCGAGTTCATCCGCTGCACGGGGCGCTTCGAAACGCGAAGGCCGGCCAACCCCCTCAAACTCGTACTGCTCGATTTGAAAATGCCGCGTCTCGACGGTCTCGAGGTGTTGAGGTCCCTGAAGGCAGACCCCGCGACGCGCTCGATTCCGGTCGTGGTGATGACCTCGTCGAACGAAGAGTGCGACGTTGTCGACAGTTACAACCTCGGGGTGAACGGCTACGTGACCAAGCCGGTGGAGTTCACATCCTTCATGGAGCAGGTGTCTCACATCGGCGTGTTCTGGCTCAGCGAAAACCAGCGGCCGTCCGTATGAACGCGGATTCCTGCTCACCGGCACCGGCAACGGCCCCGGCTGCCGGGCAGTTGACGACCCGCTTGCTCATCATCGACGACAGCCCGTACGATGTGGAGCTCTCGCTGCGGACCCTGCGTCGATCCGGTGCCGCGATCGAGTGCGTCGTTGCCGGCGACGAGGCCGAGTTGCGCCGCGCTTTGGCGACGTTTGTTCCCGACGTGATCCTGTGCGACTTTTCGCTTCCGGGTCTGGATGGCTTGGGCGCGCAACGGATCGTGCGCGAGTTCCATACCGACACGCCGCTGATTTTCGTCTCGGGGACGATCAGCGAAGATCTTGCGGTCGCCGCGCTTCGCAGCGGCGCCGTCGATTACGTGCTGAAATCGAATCTCCAGCGGCTCCCGAGTGCGGTCCAACATGCGTTGACGGAAGCACGCGAGCGCACCCTGCTGCGCGAGTCGCTCGAGGATTCCGAAGAGCGCGCCCGCATGCACGCCGACCGGCTCGAAGCGCTGTGGAAGATCGTGAACGACCCGCAGCTGCGCGACAAGGACCTGTGGCTTGCGTTGCTCGCGCAAGCCGCGGCGAACATTTGGCCCGGCATCGTTTCGCGCGGAACGCTCTGGCGCATTCACGGCGACGTGATCGTGTTGGAAGCGGCCATCGAGGCGGAAAGCGCCCTTCTTCCCAGCTTGGACATCGTGGCCGGCCGTTCGATCCCGCTGGCGAATTCGATCTTCGAGCGCGTCATCGACAGTGGCGAGTCGACCCAGTCATGGGACGATTTTCAAGCGAGCCCGGATGCGAGCGTCTACGATCACGCGGAGAAGCTTCACGCGCTCGTCTTCACCCGGTTCACCGCGGGCGGAACGACCTGGATACTCTCGTTCGCGTCGGGCTGCGCCGCGACGCGTCCGCTCGGGCGGCAAGAGCACGCGTTCATCGAAGTGCTCGCCTCGTTCTTTGCCAACCACGTTCAACAACGTTGGCAGTACGATCGGATCGTGTATCAGCAATCCCACGACGTCCTGACGGGATTGCTGAACCGGTCGCAATTTCGCTCGCAGGCGCTCGAGGCGACGCGCAAGAGCGGCGCGTTCGCCGTCGCCCTCGTCGACATCAACGCCTTTCGCGAGATCAACGAATCCTACGGTCACATGATCGGCGATGCACTGCTGGTCGAAGTGGCCAGCGCATTGCAGAAATGTACGCGCGAAGGCGACGTGATCGGGCGCATCGGTGGCGACGTGTTTGCGATCTACCTTGCCGATCCGGAGTCCGATGGCGGCCTGAGCGAGAGATTGCACGCGATTGCCGACATCTTCAATTGGCCCTTCTCCACCGGCGACCGCGAAGGAAAAGAGTTCGTCTCGCGGAGCGCGAGCATCGGTGCCGCGATCGCCCCGGCGGATGGGCTGGACTTCGCCACGATCTTCTCGCATGCCGACGCCGCATTAGCCACGGCCAAGGAGCGCGGACACGGGTTGCTGGTGCTCTATACGCCGGGTATGGAGGGGGATGCGCTGCGCCGGGCCGAGCTGCGCAACGAGCTCGGGATCGCCATCGCCGAGAATCAGTTCATGTTCCATTACCAGCCGCACGTCGATCTCGTTACGGGCGAGGTGACGGGCTGCGAAGCCCTGATCCGTTGGAATCACCCGGTGCGCGGCCTCGTGATGCCCGGGCAGTTCATCCCCTTTGCCGAGCAGATCGGGTTCATTCAGCAGATCGATCTCTGGGTGATGCGAAATGCGTTCGAAGCGGCGCGGATCGTCGGCGCGACCCGGCCCGGCTTTCGCCTCTACTTCAACCTCTCCGGGCGCCAAGTCGGTGATGCCGGCATCGTGCGCGCCTTCATCGAAGCGGCGCGCAACGGCGTCGAACTCGCGCATATCGGCGTCGAAATCACCGAGACCGATGCGATGCGCAACGTCGCGGCGACGCGAGCGGTGTGCCGCGCGCTCCGGCGACTCAACGTGCGCATTGCCATCGATGATTTCGGGACGGGGTATTCGTCGCTCTCGTCGCTCAAAATGTTACCGGTCGACATCGTCAAGATCGATCGGAGCTTCGTCGCCGGTATTCAGAACGATCCGCATGACGGCGTCATCGCCGAGACGATCATCTCCATCGCGGATCGCTTCGGCTTCGAATCTCTCGGTGAGGGCGCGGAGGAACCCGAAGAGGTCGAGTGGTTGCGCAACCATGGGTGCCGGTATGTCCAAGGATATGCCATCGGGCGACCCCTGCCGCTCGACGCGTTCGCAACGTGGCTCGAGGCCTGGACGGCGGGCGAACGCCCGGCGAGTGCACGCGGGTTCCCCGCAACGAGCGGCGCGTCGGCGTCCTGACCGGTGATGGGTCAGGCCGTGGGAATCGTCCCGGCTTCGATCCCCGCGAGGAAGGCCGCGTAGTCGTCCTCGTTCTGGTCGGCGTAGGTTTCGGCGAATGTCTGGAGCGCGACGTCCATCGTGTCGTTGGTGCCGAGGTACCCCGCGATGGCGGCAGAATCGCCGGAGCGCGCGTGCGCCATCGCGAGCGCATAGGCACAGTAGCGGCCGTAGAGCGAGAGTTGCTCGACGTCCACGTGGTCGAGGTTCGCCGAGGCTTTCATGTCCTTGAACTGACGCACGTAGAAGTCGTGTTTGCCCGATGAACCCCAGCCGAGGAACGCATCGCTCGCGGTCTGCATCAGCCGTTGTCCGCGCACCACGCGCTCGCCGTGATTCTGGTAGGTGCTCGGTGGCAAGTAGGCTTCCAGCACCGACGGAACCGCCTCTTTGATCTGCAGCAAGAGCGGGTCATGGGCGTCGGCCGCATAGAGCACGATCGCGCAGCGCGTGCCGACGCTGCCGACGCCGACGACCTTGATCGCGTCGTCGACGAACGTATAGCGGTCGAAGAGGTGTTGCATCTCCTCGCTGAGGGTCGTGCGATACTCGTCCATGATGCGCGTGACGTCGAAGCCGCGTTGATCGGTCCGCTCGGAGTGAAAGAGCGCGGGCGGATCGTCGTTGAAACGCCGCGTCATGCCATCGCCGGTCGTGATCTTGTCGACCGCCTCGCGAATCGATTCGGTCGCGACCTGATCGGCGATCTTCGAGCGCGCGCGCCGCGCTTCGAACGTCTTCGCCTCGTCGAGGATCGCGGTCGCATCGAGACGCGCGTACCACACGTCGAGCGCCGGCAACGCGGCGAACTCGTTCATCCGTTCGCGGTACGCGCGTGCCGTCTCGAGCGTCGCCGCTTTGATCTGGCGCTTGCGCAAGTCGTTGGTTCGCCCGGCGATCGCGATGCTCGTCACGAGCCGTTTGAGGTCCCACTCCCACGGGCCGGGCAGCGTCTCGTCGAAATCGTTCACGTCGAAGAGCAGGTTCCGCTCGGGGCTCGCATAGCCGCCGAAGTTGAGGCAGTGCGCGTCGCCGCAGGCCTGCACGATCAGTCCGGTCACCGGCGTGCGCGCCAGGTCGGCCGCCATCACGACCGCGGCGCCGCGGAAAAACGTGAACGCCGAGTCGGCCATGCGTGCGTTGCGCAGCGGCACGAGGAAGTGCAGCCGGTTGCGCGCGACCTCGGTCAGCAGCGCGATCGGGTCGGCACGGCCGTCGAACGAGATCTCCGCATGGGCCGTGCGCCGGACCGTCGTGCGCAGCGCGCGCCCGTTCGCCGCACGCGCGGCCGCGTTCGGCGTCTCGATCGAGGCGCTGCTCACGCGTGCGTTTTGCCGGTGAGCCAGAGCGCTCCGGCGAGGAGCAAGATCCCCGCCGCCAGTTCGAGCAGCGCGAGCGGCGTCGTGTACGAGCCGTGCAGCGCGTACTCGAAATACTTGACGATCAGCACGAGAAAGATCACCTTCGCCAGACGATCCTTGAGATCGTCGATGCTGCGGATCAGCAAGATGCGTTGCGCGAGCTCGCTGTTTTCCACGACCTCGATCTTGCTGATGAACAACTCGTAGAGACCCATCGCGAAGATCAGCATGATCGTCGCGAAGAGGTAGCCGTCGATCACGCCGGCGATGCTGGCGACGAGGTCGACGTAGAGGGCGGAGTGATCCTCGGCCGTTCGGGCCGTATCGAAGAAGCCGATGACGTGGAGCGGCAGCCGGGCCGCCTGCACCGTCACGCCCACGTAGAGGATCACGGCGACGAAGACGCACGCGATGACCGCGATGAGCACGATGAAGCGGCTGTTCCAGAGCCCGCGTTCGAAGGACCGTTTGAACGTATCGATGCCGCCCTCGATCTTAGAGGAAGGGGTTGTGGATGCGCTCTTCGCCGATGGTCGACGGTGGTCCGTGCCCGGGGGCGATCACGGTCGCATCGTCGAGGGCGAAGAGCTTGAAGCGGACGCTCTCGATGATGTCGCGATAGGTGGCGGTCGGGCCCGTGATGCCGCCGACGCTGCCCGCGAAGAGCGTGTCGCCGGTGAAGAGCGTCGAGCGGAAGAGGAAGCACGAGCTGCCGTCGGTGTGACCGGGGGTGTGGATCATGCGGATCGAGGCGTGCTCGCCGAACGCGAGCTCGTCGCCGTCGACGATCGGGGTCGCGCGCGTCGCGAGGTGGCCGATCGCGTGCGCGTCCGAGCGGTGCATCACGATCTCGGCGTCCGGAAACGCACGCGCGATGTCGGCGGTCGCGTCGCAGTGGTCGGCGTGACGATGGGTGATCAGGATGTACCGGAGTGCGAACGGCCCGTCGGCGACCGCGTCGAGGATCGTCTGCGGCAGACCGGCCGGATCGATCAGCGCCGCCGTGCGGCCGTCGTCGAGGAAGAAGAGGTAGCCGTTCGAGGGGTGCGGGTCGTGCGGATGATGGCGCACGTCGGGCGGAAGCGCGACGTCGGGATGCCAGCCCTGCGCCGCGCGTTCGGCGAGCTTGCCGGGATCGAGGCCGAGCAAGAGGGCGAGCGCGCGCGCTTCGCCGTCGCTCGGCAATCCGTCGCCGCGAAACCAGCCCGCGACGGCGGCCGCCGCGATCCCGCTGCGGCAGGCCAGCGCTTCGGCGTCGAGCCCGTTGCCGCGCGCCGCCTTGCGAAGCACGTCGGAGAAATCGTCTTCGAGCATAGCGCTCTCTTGGCGCGGGAACCGGAGCATTCCGGTGCGGGTTGAAGGAGGCGACATGTCCGTTTCCCACAGCTCCGTCGCGATCATCGGCTCCGGCCCCGCCGGCTTGACCGCGGCGATTTACGCAGCCCGCGCCAACCTCGCACCCGTGCTCTTCGCCGGCTACGTCTACGGCGGGCAATTGATGCTCACCACCGAGGTCGAGAATTTCCCCGGCTTTCCCGAGGGCATCCAGGGGCCGGAGCTGATGGAACACTTTCGCGCCCAAGCGGAGCGCTTCGGCACGGCGATGCACTTCGTCGACGTGACGAAGGTCGATTTCACGCAACGGCCGTTCCGGCTCTGGACCGAGGACGACGAATTCACCGCCGATAGCGTGATCGTCGCGACCGGTGCGAGCGCGCGTTGGCTCAACATCCCCGGGGAGGCGCGGCTGCGCGGCCGCGGCGTCTCGACCTGCGCGACCTGCGACGGCGCGTTCTTTCGCGAGAAGCACATCGTCGTCGTGGGCGGCGGCGATTCGGCGATGGAGGAAGCGCTCTTCCTCACGCGCTTCGGCAAGCAGGTCACGCTGATCCACCGGCGCGACAGTTTTCGCGCGAGCAAGATCATGGTCGATCGCGTGCACGCGCACCCGACCATCCGCGTGATCTGGAATACCGAAGTGACCGAGGTCGTCGGCGAGGAGAACGCCGAGCGGCTCGGGTTACGCAACGTCGTCACGGGTGAGACGAGTTCGCTCGACGCCGACGCGCTGTTCATCGCGATCGGTCACGATCCGAACACGGCGCTCTTCCGCGGTCAGCTCGATCTCGATGCGTCCGGCTACATCGTCTCGGGCGACGGCGTCACGACGAACATCCCCGGCGTGTTCGTCGCCGGCGACGTGTTCGACATCCGCTACAAACAGGCGATCACCGCCGCCGGATCGGGCTGCAAAGCTGCCTTGGAAGTCGAGAAATATCTCGAGGCGACCGAAGCCGAACACGCGACCGCGCTCGCGTAATTGCGCCTCGCTCGTCGCATCGGGTTCGTCACCCTCGCGGTCGTCGGACCGCTCGTGCTGCTCGTCGCCGTCTACGTGATCTCCGTGGTGAACGGCGTCGCGACCGGCGTCGCGCGCAGCGCGGGTCGCGTTCCCGGGCTCGCCGTCCAGGGGCCGGTGTCGATCGTTCGCGACGACCGTGGCGTGCCGCACATCCGCGCGACGTCGCTGCACGATGCGTTCTTCGCGCAGGGCTATGCGACCGCGAGCGATCGGCTCTTCCAGATGGACCTCACCCGGCGCTTCATCGAAGGCCGGCTCGGCGAGATGATCGGCGGCCCCGGGCTTGCGTCCGATGAAACGGAGCGCGTCGTCGACGTCCGGAGCATCGTCGCCGACGAAGAGGCGCGGCTCACGCCGGTCGAGCGCGCGCTCCTCGACGCCTATGCCGACGGCGTGAATGCCGCGGCGACGCACGAACCGGCGCCGCCCGAATATCGCGCGCTCGGCACGTTCTTTCGCCCGTGGACCGCGCAGGATTCGCTCGCGGTCGGCTTCGCGACGGTCGAGGATCTGAGCGGCTCGTGGAACGCGGTGCTCATGGCCGACGCCGTTGCCGGCGCCGTCGGGCCCGGGGCGACGGCGGCGTGGTTTTCGCCGAGCGATCCGGCGTGGGACACGCCCACCGTGGGCGGACGGCCGGCGCCGATTCCACCGCTCCCTGCGCTCGCCGGCGTTCGCGTGCCGGGGGCCGTATCGTGGAACGGCGTCAACCGCTTCGATGGACTCGGGAGCAACGAATGGGTGAGCGGCGCGGCGCACGCGCGCGCGCATCGTGCGCTCCTCGCCAACGATCCGCACCTCGTTCGCGCCATCCCGGGCATCTGGCACGTGGTCGACATCGAGGCGCCCGGTTTCCACGTCGCCGGCGCGACGTTCGCCGGCGTGCCGGGCGTGATTCTCGGCCACAACGATGCGATCGCATGGGGTGCGACGAACGGCGAGGTGACGGGGCCGCGCGTCTTTCGCGAGACGTTCCTCAGCGAGGACGGCGCGACGTATCGCGCCGGCGCGGGCACGCTCGTCGGCGAGACGCGAACCGAGACGTTCGCCAACCGCATCGGCAACCCCGAACATCGCACCTACGTGCGTACGCGTCACGGCTTCGTGCTCGAGACGCACGGACTCGTGCGCAACGCCGTGCAGTGGGATCCCGACGTCGACCGGCGCTCGGCCGCGAGCACGTATTTCGCTCTCGACCGCGCGACCTCGATCGAGGACGCACTGCGCGCGCTCGCGGCGTATCCCGGTCCGACGCAGAACTTCGCGCTCGCGTCGGCCGACGGCCGCGCCGCGTACACGCTCGCCGGCCACATTCCGGTCAACGCAAACTGGGGGCTCGCCGCGTTCGACGGCGCGAGCACACCGCCGACGGCGCTGCGGTTCGTTCCGTTCGCGCAGTTGCCGCACGTCGCGCCCTCACGCGCGACGCTCGTCGTGAGCGCGAACGACCGGCCGTACCCCGCGGGTTATCCGTATCGTTTGAGCGACGCCTTTTCCGCGCCGTATCGCGCGGCCGAGATCGCGGCGCGGCTGCACGCGTTGCCGGCGCTCGACATCGACGCGTTCCGGGCGATCGAAGCCGATACGCGCTCGGTCGGCGATCGCGAACTCGCGCAGTTCGTCGTCGCGGCGCTCGCAAGCGCGAAGAGCGGCGACCCCGATCTGATCGCGGTCGAACGCGATCTGCGCGGGTTCGATGGCCGCTTCACGCCGGATTCCGTGGCGGCGACGCTGATCCAGCGCATTCGCTTCGCGGCGACGAGCGATCTCGTTCGCGCGCATCTTCCCGGCCCGGTGGCGGATGCGTACCTCGCCGAGGGACCGTCGTTCGTCACGCTGCTGCGCGCATTGCGCGAACGGCCGCGCGGCTGGTTTCCCAACGACGACCGCGACGCGTTTCTCGTTGCGGAAGTGCGGCGCGCCGTCGAGCTGTGGAACGGAATCGGTGCGCTCGCGCAGCCCTATGGCAGCGCGTATGCGGTGCAGGCGAAGCACCCGCTCTCCGCGTTCGGCTACCACGGGTGGGATGGGCCGGTCGTGCCGGGTCAGGGCGGCAGCTACGCGCCGGCGGTGCAGGGACTCGCGCTCGGGCAGAGCTTCCGCGCGGTGTGGGAGGCCGGCAACTGGGATGCCGGCGGCATCGACCTTCCCATCGGCGAGTCGGGCGAGCCCGGGTCGCCGCACTATCGCGATCTGGCGGCGCGGTACGCGGCGCACGATCTCACGCCGCTTCCCTATAGCGACGCCGCCGTCGCGCGCGCCGCGCGCGGAACGCTCGTGCTCGCACCGTAAACGAACGATGGCCAAACTCTATTTCCGCTACTCGGCGATGAACGCCGGTAAGTCGACCGCCCTGCTGCAGGTCGCGCACAACTATGAAGAGCTCGGCATGCACGTCGCACTCTTCACCTCGCATCTCGATCACCGCTACGGCGTCGGCAACATCACCTCGCGCCTCGGCGTGGGGCGCCCCGCCCAAACGTACGACGGCGAGACCGATTTCTATGCGCGATTGCAAACGCGGCGCGACGTGAACCTCGACGAACGTCAGGTGGTCGAACCGGGGATGCGCGAGTTCATGCTCGGTGCCGCACCCGAACTCGCCTGCGTGTTGATCGACGAGGCACAGTTTCTCTCACCCGATCAGGTGCGGCAGTTGCACCGCCTGGCGCACGTGATCGGCGTGCCGGTGATCTGCTACGGCATCCGCACCGACTTCCGCGGCGAGCCGTTTCCCGGCGCCATCTATCTCTTGGCATTGGCCGACGACGTCGAGGAGCTCAAGACGATCTGCGCGTGCGGGCGCAAGGCGACGATGAATCCGCGCGTCGACGACGCGGGGCAGCGCATCACCGAGGGCGAGCAGATCGCGATCGACGGTACGGTGCGCTACGTGCAAACCTGCGGGCGGTGTTTCTACCTGCCCTGACCGCGAATGTGCCTCTTCGTACGCTGTGTCCGACAGGGGACAAGCGTACGGATGACGGACACGTGCTCGTACCGTCGTGTGCGGCACGATTGCCGCTTTCGGGTGACGCACGTGTCGAAGAGCCTCGTCATTACGATTCGAATCCTCATCGCGCTGGCGTGCGTCGCCATCGTCGTGGTGTACGCGTGGCAGGTCTACGAAGGGTGGGCGGGCGCCGAGCGCGAGACGGAGCGCGAGGCGGCGAACCTCGCGGAATCGCTCGCGCAGCAGACGGGAAGTTCGTTCGAGACGACGGATGCGGTCTTGCAGCGCATGGAGTTCTGGGCGAAGGCGCGGGGCGTCGCGCCGGCTCACCGCCAGCTTTTGCGCGATCTGCTCACCGTGCGTACGCCCTCGATGGCGGAGATCGGCGAATTGGCCTTCGTCGACGCAGCGGGGCAACGGGTGGTACGCTCCGGACCCAGCGTTACGCCGCAGGTCGCCGCGAGCGAACGGCGCGCGTTCGCGTGGCACGCCACGCACCCGTCGCTCGAGCCGTTCGTCGGCGTGTCGGCGCCGGTCGACGGCCACGCCTCCGCGATGACGCTCTCGCGCCGCTTCAACGACGCCCGTGGCCGCTTTGGCGGGATCGTAATCGCCAGCATTCACGTTGCCTCCGTCGTACCGTGGTACGACACGGTCGACGTCGGTCACAACGGGCTCATCAGCCTCCTCCTCACCGACGGAACGATCGTCGTGCGCAAGCCCGCGGTCGCATCGGCGATCGGCGTCGAGCAGGCGGAGGACGAACTGCCCCGCGCGTTGCGGGCGAAGGGATCCGGAAGCGCCCGGTTGCGATCGACGATCGACGGCGAGGACCGCCTCGTCGCCTTTCGCCGCGTGGCGATGTTTCCGCTGATCGTGGTGGTCGGGTTCAGCGCGGCCGACACGTTTTCGCAGTGGCGCATCTACTGCATCCTCGGATTCATCGGTGTCTGCGGCATCATCGCGAGCATCGTGTTCGTGGCGGGCGGTCTGTTCGCCGAGGTGCGCCGCATCGGTCGCGCGCAAACGCGGCTCTCGCTCGAAGCGTCGACCGACGGTTTGACCGGACTGCACAACCGGCGCGAACTCGACGTGGCGATCGAGCGAGAGTGGGCCGCATCGCTCGCGAACGGTTCATCGCTTGCGTTGATGATGATCGACGTCGACCATTTCAAGGCGTATAACGATCGCTACGGTCATCAGCGTGGTGACGAAGCCTTGAAGCACATTGCGACCGTGCTTCGTCAGCAGTGCCGGCGTCCGCAGGATTTCGTTGCTCGCTACGGCGGTGAGGAATTCGTCGTCTTGCTCCCCGCCACGCCGATCGACGGTGCGAGCCTCATCGCGGAGAACGTGCGGCTCGCCGTCGCGAGCGCTCGCATACCGCACGAGGGAAGTCCGTACGGCGTGGTCACGGTCAGTGTCGGCGTCTGCGAAATCGCGCCCAGTGGCAGCAACGCGTCCGCCGATCTCGTCAGCAAGGCGGACGCGTTGCTCTATGACGCCAAACGGGCGGGGCGCAATCGCGTCGCCGTCTCGTGACGTCCGTGCGGCGTCTTACGCGCGAATCAGCACACGGTTTGCGATGAACGTGCCGTGGCTGTAGTAGCCGATCACGGCGACGCGTTCGTTGCGCATCGGGGTGGCGCCGGTGGGCAGGATCACGGTTCCGTCCTTGAGATCGATCAGCTGCACGTTGCCGTCGCGGCGAGCGACCTGCAAACGAAACGGCTCGAAGTTCGCGACGGTTCCGAGGATGACGTGGTGGCGGTCGAATTCATAGCGATCCCACCCGCGCTGCCATTCGGTGTAGGCGGGAACGTTGTGCGGCCCGACGATGATGACTTCGTCGGCGCGCGCCGGAGCGGCGGCGGCCATCGATCCGATGCCGACGGCGACGAGTAGCGCGAGAGCGGTGAAGCGGATGTTCATGTGTGCGGTCCCCTCGAATGCGTGGAAGATGCAGGTGCGCCGGTTGGCCGGCACGAGCATGGTACGAGACGCGAAGAAGCGAGCGTTGTGCCTCTCGCCGAATCTTCATCCGCGCCTCATCCCCCGTGAATGAGAGGATGACCCGGTCTACGAGATTGCTTGGCGCGACGACGCTACGATCGCGTAATCGATCGGCTTGAACGCGTAGTTGTTGGACATCTCGGCCGAGCATGCGGTGAGGCCCACGATGAGGTCGGTTTCGGCGCGCAGCTCGATGCGCTCGCCGGCGCGCGAACGCGGCGGCAGCACGCTGATGCCGCCGTCGGGAGCGATCGCGACGTTCATGAAGATGTTGAACGAAACGGGAATCGCGGCTTCGGCGATGCCGAACGCGCGCAGCGCGCCGGCCAGGTTCCCGAGGCAGCTCGGATGCGGTTCCTCGACGCCGTAGATGATCTCGAACGTCTGCTGACTGCACGGGGTCAGCAGAAAATCGTGGACGCCGACGTCGTCGCGCACGATGGTGAGCATGGGGCGGCTGCGATTCGAGTAGAGCACGTGTCCCGTGGTCAGGCGCACGGTCGACGCGTAGTCGATCGTGCGACCCGACGAGAGATATTCCGTGATGTCGTCGGCGCGGAACGCGACGAGGTCGGCGACTTGCTCGCCTTCGACGTCGACCACGACCAGCGTCTCGCCCGCCGGTAAACGAAATGCCCGGCCGGATTGCGGCGGAATGCGCTCGCGCTGCGCGAGTTCGGCGACCTGACGTTCCATGACGAGACGGGATACCCGATCGCTCGCTTTGCAAAACGCCGCATGTCACGCCCCGCGGTGGTGACATGGAAACGTCATCGTGCGGGTACGGCCGTGACGTCCTCCCCAGAAAGAAACGACATCTCGTGGCCGGTCCGGCAACCAATCTCGATTATCTTGAGTGCGCGTGGCTCGCGCCGTTCGACGGCGACGTCGCGAAGGCGAATTCTCAGTACTGCGCCTTTCACGACGGTGAACTCGTTCGCTTGCTGGAGACGGCCGAGCCCACGCCGTTCGCACGCGTTTCGCACGACGCGTTTCGCTCGTTCGTGCTCGACGAGCGCTACCCGTGTCTCGCCGCCCGCGCCGCGCTCCATCGCGGTACGTATCGCTTCGGCGCCTACGATCGTCTCGACGACGCCGACGTGACGACGGGGTTGATGCGCGATCTCTACGCGTTCGTCACCGAGCGGCGTGGTATCGGCGAGCGATACACCACCTTCGTCGCGACGTTTCGCGAGAGCGTCCCCGGCGGCGAACGCGGCTTCGAACGCGCGCTCTGGTCGCAACTGAGCCGGTTACATCGGCTGGACCGCACGTTTTCACCGTGGGATTCGAGCGTGAGCGCGAACCCGGCCGACCCCGATTTTTCGTTCAGCCTGGCCGGCAACGCGTTCTTCATCATCGGCTTGAATCCCGAGGCGACGCGCGACGCGCGGCGCTTCGCCTGGCCGACGCTCGTGTTCAACGCGCACGCGCAATTCGAGCAACTCAAAGACGACGGCCAATTCGCCGGCCTGCAATCACGCATCCGCGAGCGCGATCGCGCGCTCCAGGGCTCGATCAACGCGAACCTCGCGGATTTCGGTCACCACAGCGAGGCGCGCCAGTACGCCGGTCGTGCGGTCGAGCCCGATTGGCAGTGCCCGTTCCGCGCTACGTGACGATGTCGGTGAGTGCGGCGTCGATCTCGGGGAAGCGAAAGGCGTAGCCGGCGGCGAGCGTCGCTTCGGGGAGCACGCGTTGACCTTCGGTGACGACGTAGGCGCCCTCGCCGAAGACGAGCTTCAGCGCGAACTCCGGCGCCGGGAAGAGTGCCGGACGATGAACGGCGTGCGCCAGCGCCTGCGTGAACTCGCGATTCTTCACCGGGTTCGGCGCGGTCGCGTTCAGCACGCCCGTGTAGCCGTCGATCGCCAGCAGATAGATGCCGATCTGATCGGCGAGGTGGATCCACGAGTACCACTGCTCGCCGCTCGCGACGATGCCGCCGAGGCCGAAGCGGAAGAGCGGCAGCAGTTTCGCGAGCGCGCCGCCGGTGGTGCCGAGCACGATGCCGGTACGCACGATCGCGACGCGCATGCCGAGCGTGCCGGCGTGGTGCGCCTCGGCTTCCCATGCGGTGCACACGCGCGCCAAGAAGTCGTCGCCGGCGGCGCTCGCTTCGGTGAACGTCGCGGTGCGGCTCGTGCCGTAGTAGCCGACCGCCGACGCGCTGACGTACGCCTTGGGCATCGCGCCGGTGCCGGCGAGCGCGGCGAGAAAGGCCTTCGGCAAATCGACGCGCGTGCTCATGATCGCGCTCTTCTGCGCATCCGACCAGCGCTCGGCGACCGCCGCGCCGGCCAGGTTCACCACCACGTCGCTTCCGGCGGCCGTCGTCGCCGCCGCGCGCGGATCGCGCAGCGAGGCGATTCGCACCGTATCGCCGCGTCCGGTCAGTGCGGTGGCGAGCGCGCGCCCGATGAAACCGGAGCCGCCGAGAAGCGTGATGATCATCGCTTCGCTGACGCCGCCGCCGTGTGCCGGGTTCCGCTCACCGGGTGAGCAGGCTCGTGGCGCGGTCGATCGCGAGACGCGTGCGGGCGGTCGCGTCGTCGACGTCGTGCTGGTTGCCGCCGGCGAGCGCGCGCGCGATCTCGGGCAACGTCACGCTGCCGTATCCGTCGGCGCCGTAGACCGCGATGTCGAGCACGCGTGCCGCTTCGAGCGCACGATCGCTCGCGGCGGCGTTGGTCGCGGCGTTCGTGCCGGAGTCGAACCGGAGCGCGGCGGCTTGAAAGCGTCCGATCGAGACGCCGAGACCGTTCCGGTCGAGTTTCAACTTCGCGGCGTTGGCGCCGGCGGCCAGCACGCGGGCGGCCGAACGCATCATGGGCGCGTAGCCCGCGAAACGGTACGGCACGACGTCGGCGTCGGCGATCCGCATCGCCATGATGCCGTAGAGCTGCCCCGCGCTGCGGTGCAGCTCGAATCCCGGATCGGTGAGGGTGGTCGCGTAGGCGCTCGTGTCGTAGGCCGAGTCGTAGACGCCGAACGGTCCGCTGAACCCGGCGTTCGCGCTCGGGATCCCGATGCCGAAGAGCGGCGAGGGCGTGCGATCGTCGATGTCGCCGAGCACGCGCGGCGGCATCACGTTCGAGAAGCGGCCCCAGCGGTCGAAGAGCGAGCCGCCGGGTGCCTGCGGATCGTCGACCGCGCGCGATGCGTCGCCGACGACGTCGCTGATCGCGGCGACCGCGTTCGCGCCGAAGCGCGAGCCGATCACGGTCTGCTCCGCCGCGAGATACGCGACGCCGCCCAGCCGCAACTCGTCGCCGTGCAGCTTCACATAGGCGGTCGTACCGTAGGCACCGAGCTCTTCGCCGTCCCAGGCGCCGAGCACGATCGTGCGCTGCGGCCGCCAGCCCGTCTTCGCGATGTACCCGAAGCCGCGCGCGGCTTCGACCAGCGTCTCGACGCCCGAGGCGTTGTCGCCCGCGCCGAACACCCAGGCGTCGCGGTGCGCGCCGAGCACGACGTTCTCTTCGGGGTGCACGCCCGGCATGACCGCGATCGTGTTCCACATCGTCACGATCTTGCGCGTCAGTTTGACGCTGAGCCTGGCCGTCGCCGGACCGCGCGCGATCGGGTAGACGACCGCCATGCCGCCGCGCCAGGGCGCGGGCGCCGTCGGGCCGTGCAGCGCCTCGAGCAGCAGCAGCGCGTTGGCCGCCGAGACGGGCAGCACCGGGATCGTCACGCCCTCGCCGACGGTGCCGCGGCGCACGGCGGTGGCCGGACGGAAGGGCCCCGCCGGATACGCGGCGCCGCGGTCGGGTCCGTCCTCGGCCGGGTCGTCGTAGAACACGACGCCCGCGATGCCGCGCGCTTGCGCGCGACGCGCGGTCACGCCGCGGAACTCGCGGCCGATCCGGATGATCGCGATCGTGCCGCGGACGTCCACGCTGTGCGCGGCGAGCAGGGCGTAGTCGGCATCGGAGCCGTGCCCGGCGTAGACGAGCGGCGCGGTGACGTCGCCGTCGCCGCTCCCGGCGAGAAACGGCAGGCCGACGTTCGGATTCGCCGTGTCGGGATCGCCGTCGATGGGGGGTTCGCGCAGATCGAAGCGGACCGGCACCGGTGGCGTGGCCGTCACGGTCATCGGCAGCGGCACGGGCGTCGGCGCCGGGGATGCGGAGCCGCGTGGCGCCTTCGGTCGCAACGGCCGGAAGAGGCCGCCGAGCGCACTCGACACGCGGCTGCCGGGGTTGGGTGCACGTGCCGGCGTGCCGACCGGATAGAGCGTGAGGGCGACGGTCTTGACCTGGTCGACGCGAGCGGTGAACGTCTCGACCTTGGCCGCGAAACCGAACGACGTGAAGAGATCGCGCAGATAGTTCGCCGCCTGGTGGTCGGCCGGCGTTCCGGCCACGCGCGGCTGGCTCGCGAGCGCGGCACCCGTGTCCATCGCTCCGGAGGCGCTCGGGATGTCGAGGAATTGTGACTCTTCCGCCTTCTCGTGGTCGCTCGAGACGACCGTGAAGCCGTAGAGCGTTCCGTAGGGCGCCGACGCTCCGGCCAAGAGCAAAGCGAGGGCCGCACACAAAACCCGGAGCGCTCTCATATGCGCACGCCGTTGAACGGTCGGTCGCGTACTCCCTCGTTGAAAGGGGTGACCGTCCTCACCGCTCGCGCACGGTGGGCCGTTCCACAATACGGAGGTTACGAACGGAGTGAACGGATGAGCTTCAAAAAACGCCTGGCCAAGCTGTTGATCGATCCGTCGTTCCGGCACCCGGGTATCCTGCGCGCGGTGATCTCGCTCGACGATCATACCGGCATCGACCTGATGGCGTTCCTCAAACCGTTCAAGATGCTGCCGGCCTCGCGCGACCTCTTCGTCCGCTCGTTCGCCCACTTCATCACTGGCGAGGCGATCTCGCTGCGGGCCGTCACCGCGCTCCAGGCGATCGCTCCGGACATCAAGTCGCGGCAGTATCTCGCGGTCCAAGCCGGCGAGGAAGAGCGCCACCTCCACCACTTCAGCGACAAGCTCACGCAGTTCGGCATGATGCCCGACGACATCTCATCCAAGGTCGCGGCCAACTTCGGCAAGTTCGGCCTGCGCATCGACCGCGCGATTGCCGAGGGCGACTTCGTCGGCGGCATCATCGGCAACAACGTCGTCGTGGAAGGCATGGCGATCTTGATGATGACGATGGGCGGCACCGAGATGCGCGAGAACAGCGACGAGATCGCGAAGTTCATGGACTACGTGCTCGAAGACGAACGCCACCATCTGCGCTTCGGCGAACGCACCCTCAAGCGGCTGGCGGAAGAAGAGAAGATCGACATCCCGCGTGCCGAGCAGTTCATCACCGACATGTGGGAAACGGCGGCCCTCGCGGTCGACGAAATCCCCGACGTGCTCGACGCGCTCGACCTCAACGGCCCGATGCTCAAAGCCGCGATGCGCGAGTTCTACCGCGCGCGGCTACGACCGGCCGAACTCGACTACGTCCTCGCGTAAC
>Ga0116228_10000151_pt1 | contig 46246 bp, 40 predicted proteins | sample S1TSphfallax_2_FD_89694 | JGI IMG/M metagenome (GOLD analysis project Ga0116228, IMG submission 89694) | Host-associated microbial communities from peat moss isolated from Minnesota, USA - S1T2_Fc - Sphagnum fallax MG | ecosystem: Host-associated > Plants > Peat moss > Unclassified | place...
AACCCAACAAATTCCTGAATTCATTAGCGAAAATTATCGCATGTATTTCTTTGAGTAACTTTATCGTTGTGTTGTAAATAATCATGTAATCTAGCACAGCCTGTGGATAAAAGATTCTCTAGTTCAGCATCTGCGCGTTTGCGGAATACAATACCATTAGTACTACTAATAGCTAAAACAGTGTTTTTGACATTTTGATCATGATTAAAGCTAATACTAGTTAATTCATCTTTGTCACCTTTTAACGAGAGCAATAATCGCCCACTGGAACTCCATAAATCGATTTTATCTTGACTGCTTACAGCCAAAATTTTGCCATTAGGACTATAACTGACGCTGATAAGAGTACCGCCATTATCTGGTAAAGTGTCCTGTAAACTACCGTCTCGATGCCAAAGTTTCACTCTATCGTTACTCACTGAGGCAATTATTTGACCATTAGGCGACCATGTTACTCCAATAACTCGTTGCGTATGACCAACTAAGTTATACAAAAAATTGCCTTTCGCGTCCCAAATCTTGACTAATTTATCGTCACTAGCTGATGCTAGTAACTTACCGTCTGGACTAAAACTCACCCAATTTACTGCATTAGCATGTCCTGTAAGCGTTTTAATTAGCTTACCATCGCGATTCCATAATTTCACGGTTTTATCTTTACTTGCAGAAGCTAAAATTTTACCGTTAGGCGACCATGCAACAGCTAAAATTGTATCTGTATGACCGGGTAAAGTAGCAATTAATTTACCATCTGGATTCCACAACTTGATGGTTTTATCTCGACTACCTGAAGCAATTATGTGACCATCAGGCGACCATGCTACACCCCAAACTTCATCTTGATGTCCTTTGAATATTTTTACGAGACTGGCTCCATTCCATATTTTCACAGTGTTATCACGGTTAGCTGCTACTAATGAGCGATTGTCAGGGCTAAAGCTGATACTAGTTACCCAATCATTGTTACTTTTTTCGCTTTTACTGTTTTGCGATCGCACGTCATCCCACTGCCAAAATTTAATTAATTTATCCCGACTAGCAGAAGCTAAAATCCGACTATCAGGACTAAAAGCCAAGCTATTTACCCAATTTCCGTGTCCCTTGAGAGTTTCTTGGAGAGCGCCACTAGTACTCCACAGCCTAACTGTATTATCTGTACTAGCAGAAGCTAAAGTATTACCATCAGGACTGAAAGCTACACTAGTCACACTACCGTTATGTCCAGACAATGTACTCAGTAGATTACCTGCGCGATCCCAGATTTTAATTGTTTTATCTAAACTAGCAGAAGCGATTTTTGTCCCATCAGGATTCCAAGCTACGCTCTTAACCGCATCTTCATGACCTTGTAAAGTTTTTAGGAGCTTACCGTCTATACTCCACAGCTTAATCGTTTGATCAGCACTAGCGGAAGCGATCGCTTTTCCGTCACCAGACCAAGCAACATCCAAAACCGCATCTTGATGTCCAACCAAAGTCTTGAGTAACTTTCCCTGGCGACTCCACAGTTTGATCGTTTTGTCTGTACTAGCAGAAGCAATGAACTGACCATTGGGACTGAACCTCACACTATTCACAAAGGATGTGTGTCCAAATAAAGTCTTGAGTAATTTTCCTTGGCGACTCCACAGTTTGATCGTTTTATCCTGACTAGCAGAAACTATTACTTGACTATCGGGACTAAAACTGACGCAATTAACCACATCTTGATGTCCTGACAAAGTTTTGATTAAGCTACCATCAATCCGCCAAAGTTTGATCGTATTATCTGCGCTACCTGAAACAAGAATTGAGCGATCAGGACTAAATGCTATACTGTTTACTCCAGATAAGTGTCCTTCCAAACGATTTACTTCCTGAATACCATAAACAGCTTGATATAAACCAGTGAGTGTTTCCTCTCTAGCATCAGGACTGACAAAATAAGTACGCTTTAACTCATTTCCTGCTTTGAGACTTGCTTTGAGAGCGTCAATACCTTTTTCGGAAACAAACAGACTCGCACTAAGTAGATTTAGGGTTCTAATTTCACTATTTCTCACTCTGAATACTACAATAATTAAGCCCATTATGGCAAGGAAAAACAAAAGCAGCAGAATTTTCAGAGCATTATTCAACTTAGCTTCACTTAATCTTTGTTTTTCAAGACTTTGAGCAAGTTGGGCGGTTAATTCTTTCTCTTTTAATTCCGCTCGCAAATCTGCAATTTCTTCCTGGATAGATTTTTCCCGTTTGCGCAAGTCTATTAATTCCGCTATTGCATTCGGAACGAAATCAATACCAGATGTATAACTAGTATCAATGTTTTTTGTAGTTCGATGATTATTTTGGTTTAATTCACTACGCAGACGCTGAATTTCCTCTTGGCTATTTTTTTCTTTTTCCCGCAATTGATTTACTTGGATCTGTAAATTTATTGCCTGGGGTTGTAGATAACGAATGACATCCACTAAATAATCATGAATCAGTTGATAGCGTTCGGGAATATCAGGAAATATCACAACTAAACCAGATAGGACAAAAATATGTAGAACTAAATCTAATTTACTGCTATTTTCTAATTCTGCAAGTTCTTCTGCTAACTCCCCACGAGTTTTAAATGGTCGTGTACCATTCTCGTCAGTTAACAGATATAAAACGATGTGAGCAGCTCGCTCATTTTCTGGACCGCAGTCTTTAATTAATTCTTTAATATAACGCTCAATTAATTTATTGGGTCTATATGGTTCGTATTCAGCCAGGGTGGTAATGCGTTCATCTTGTAATTGTGCGCCGACCACTTGTAATTCAATAGGTCGAACTTCACCTAATTCTGCTGATAAATCTGCAACCAGAGCATCAATTAAATCTGACTCTAAATGTAGTTGCGATCGCTCAGTTAATTGATTAATAATGGCTTTGGCGTAATCTGGAGAAAAATTGTTTAATTGATAACGAATATTCTTATCTAGAATGTTATTATTGATGGCTTCTAAGGATAAAAATTGTTTAAATTCTAGCAATTCGTGCAAATAATCTTCCCGGAGAGATAAGATGATTTTAATAAAAGAAATATTTAAGCACCCACTTAGAAATCTATCAAATTCCTGCTTTTGCTTACGGTTTATTTCACCAAAGAAGAATTCTTCAAATTGGTCGAAAATTAAGATTGTAATCAGTCCATAATCGGCATTTTTTCGTAGTTGTTGCCAAATTCCCTCAATTGTGTTGGGTCTAACTGCGTCAGGAGTAATCTTGTGGTGATAGTGGACAGACATTGTATCTGTTAAAGATTTACCTAATTCCCTGCTCCAGTCTTTATATACTTGTAGGACAACGGGAACAGCAATTTGATCGCCAATTGCACGATTTTGTAAAGCCGGAACCAATCCAGCTGTGACAGTAGAACTCTTTCCCACTCCAGAAGAACCGTGAATTACGATCAATTTTTGGTCAGCTCGGCTAATTCTAGCAATTAGGTTATTTACATCGTGTTCTCTACCTGAAGCAGTAATTTCTAGAGCGACACTACTAGTTCCCGAAGCAGACATTAATGCTGGATTTGTGGCTTGTCTTTGAGGTTGTAAGCGTCCAGCACCAATAAAGGCGCGAAGTCCATATTGCTGTTCTACAGAACGGCGTTTTTGTCTAATATTATAGGCTTCGATGTAGCATCCTGCATCAAAATAGTGCGATCGCAAAGTTCGTAATAAACGAATATAGCGATAAGCATCATATTGATGTTGACTAGTTTCTAAAGCGAAAGGTAATTGTTTAGTCGCTTGTTGCAGATACTCTACTGCGATATTTGGCTTATCTAAATGTTGCTGTGCTTTGACCAGAATTAAATAGTTAACTTGTGTTAACAATAGAGGAAACAATGATTCATAGGATTCACCATGTTTTTGTGCTTCCTGCAATTTTAGTAAAGATGTATGAGCTAAATTACTAGCCTTTGTCCACCGAGATTGTTCTATTTCTACCTGCGCCAAATATCCATAATCGCAAGCTAATTGAATTTGATTACCGTAATTTTGATGTAATTCTAAGGAACGTTTTGCCACATTTTCCAGTTGTGACCAATCTTTTAAACAGCATAAAATATCTGCTAACTGTCCAATAAACTCAGAGACTAAATCTAGACGTTCAGCTATTTCAAAAGTCTGCAAAGATATCTGAATATAAGTTTTTGCATCTTGCCAATTACTTTCACTTTTAGTTTGGTTTTTCTCAGCCAAGCGACAGTAACATAATCCGATATAGAGTTGTAATACTCCCTGCTTTAGCAGGTTATATGAGCTAATAGATTTATACTTATTCAATAAAGATTGCTCTAATAATTCCGGGGTAATTCTGCTTTCTTGTTGTGGTTCTGCTTGATGTAGCGTCAACAGTAGGCTTTCATAAAAATGGGCAAAAGCTGAGTCAATATTGTCGTGAATATAATCGTCTATACCAAAGACAAAATGTAAACTTGCATTTAATTCTGCTGCTAATTCAATATTTTGATTTTCTAATTCCTGAATTGCATGATGGAACTCATAACTGCGTATCCAAATTTCCTGTACGCTAGAGTAATTTTCTGGGATTTGATTATTTTGGTGATCTTTACTAGATGTTTTATTAGATAGGATCTTGGCAAATAAAGTATCTGCTTCCTCCTGCAAAAACTCTAGTAATCCGCTAGAGGTCATTTCAAATCTAATTGGTGTCGCCGCCCAACTAGCAAAATCTGGAGCTAACCGCAACATCTTTTGTAAAATTTGGTCATTCACCCACAACACCATAGGGAACGCATGACTTTTGCGAAACTCGTCCCGTACTTGATTAATTGAACTTAATAGGTCATCAATGTTGTCTACTGTTTCTAAGCCAAAAACCATTAAGGCTGATGGTATATACTCCAATTCCTGTAAATTAACGGCTGTGTAAAGTGTAAGCGCATCCTTGGATAGATTGACAGTCAGAATTTTGTCATCCTCCCACCCCATTCTGCTCAGTTGTTCCAGAATTACTTGACGTAAATTGCCATAATTACAGCAAGCTAAAACTAATGAAAATTGCCCTTGGGAAAGAGCGATCGCCCTCTCTAAATTGCGCAAAGGGCGTTCATTCGCTACGATCAAGTCTGTTTCTGGTTGTTTTTCAGCCATGATTTAAATTCGTTTGTTTCAGCTAGTACTGGGTTGATATCAAACCAAACTCCCTCGTGATCGCGATATTCAAAAACAAACAAACTACGTAATAATGTATGGTATTCTATATCGCCTTTCACCCTTTGTTCTTGCATCACTTGCAAGATTAGCTCCCATTCTTTCGGGTCAATAGCGTTGGTGCGGTAATCTCGCTGTCGTTGAATCACAAGCTCTACACACTCTCGACTGAAAGGTGGGTCTTGTTCTCGCAAACAGTCAAATAGCAATCCCAATAAATCCCGTACATGACCACCACTAATTAAACATAAACGATCCAGAGTTTCTAAGTTATCAAATACCTCTGTCACTAATTTTAAGCGATCGCTGGGGGAAATTTCCGGAAGAGCCCTAGCTAAAATCATTTGTCGCATTAACTCTAGCCCTTCGCTGTAAATTTCTCCTGAACGCAACCGCAAGGGAATCATAGGTAGTACCTTCGGCGCAACACCACCACCAAGTCGCTGCTGTAGTTCCGCAGAATCATTAGAGAATATTAGCGCCATGGGAATAGTATAGACAATATGGCAATTAAGCTGTCTTAATTGTTCACCGCGTTCAATAAATAAGTATTCAGGGAGAGATCGACCAGAAGGTAAAGGACGAATAGCTACCCGATCTAAATTATCTACAATAACTACTAACCCTTTTTTACCCCTAGCTTTCAGTTCTGTATTGGCTTTACCTAACAGTTCTTGATTAATTGATTCCAGAATATTTTCTGTGCGTGGTTCTAAATAATCTCTTAAGCGCCGTCTGAGTTGGGGGCTTTCTTTAGTCTTAGCCGTGATTTTGGCAATTCCTACAGATAACTCAGCCTCTAGTCCTAAATTTATTGGTGTTTGGAGAAAATCTGTTACCTCATTGAATAACTTAGTAAAATAAGCCGGTTTAATACTCATTTTCATCGCTTCTAGATTTTCGCTCACCTGACCGGCGATCGCCAAGAGAATATCAGTTACATCAACATCCGCCATTTCGAGCATTCGAGTAGACTCGAAGTATACTACATAAAACTGTTCTGCTTCCAATTCTGCTTTTAACCGTAGCAACTCGGTTGACTTTCCACAACCGAGATGTCCTGTAAATAGCTGACAGGTGGGAGTATTAGGCGAGATTTTAGTAATAGTCCTTTGCAGAGCTTCGATAATTTTTCCTCCCCGCACCGAGGAAAAATCAATATAATACAGGCGATCGGACTCATTCTCAATTGCTAGTGGTCTACCTGGATTACTAGCCTGATAAAATTTCTCCAAATTTAGGGGCATAACTGACTGAATAGAACTGGTATATACTTTAATTAATACATAACAGCAAATAGCTAATTCGTAATTTTATTTACATTCTGTTCTACTCCCAACTCCCAACTCCCTCTAATTCTTACAATTACCCCGCCGGAGACATTCCTCTGTTTGGTCATCTCTAGCGAATGTAATCTGGTTCAAAGATTGTGAATGCGCCACTATTGTGGATAATCTGGATAAATTTGATATAAATAAGCTACTATCTATAATTTTAGATGTCGAATTATGTGGACATATAGGCAAAGCAATTAATCCAAGGCAAATGTACTTACCCATATAAACTCCTAAGTAATATCAACTGTTGTATTACTAAGAAACAAAAGCACTAAGCATTTTTCCGTAAATATCAGGAACAATTCCTCTATAACTCCAAATCTATTCAGAAATGTACGTTGGAGTTGCTCAGTTTGCCTAATTGTCAAAATATCTTCTAGCCAGAAACCATACGAGCTAGACACGAACTGGATAAAATAGTTGAAGGATGTTGCTGACCCTCGGCTAATTGATAAGGCTAATTTATGACGACTTCGCAAGACACTGATAATTTTAATTCTAGCAATTTTGAGCCAGTAATGTACGATCGCCTAGAAGTTGACCCAATGGATGAGCTACCTGACGACGTAGAAATGTCCATTTTCGATCACTTGGAAGAATTACGGCGTAGAATTTTCTACTCTTTAATAGTTTTAGCTGTATTTACCGTAGGTTGTTTTCTCGGTGTGAAGCAGATAGTGAGAATATTGGAAATTCCAGCAAAAGGAGTAAAATTTGTGCAAGTAGCTCCTGGAGAGTATTTTTTTCTGAGCTTCCGAGTAGCAATTTACAGTGGCTTGATCCTGGCTAGTCCTTTTATTCTGTATCAAGTCATGCAATTTGTCCTTCCCGGATTAACCAGACGGGAACGCCGATTATTAGCTCCGATAGTTTTTGGGTCGAGCTTGCTTTTTCTGGGTGGTCTCGCATTTGGTTATTTAGTTATAGTTCCCGCAGCTTTAGTATTTTTCATCAACTATGGTGCAGATGTAGTAGAACAACTATGGTCTTTAGAAAGATACTTTGACTTTGTATTAGGCGGCTTATTCGGGACTGGAATAGTATTTCAAATTCCTGTAATTCAATTATTACTTGGTCAATTAGGTATTGTTTCTAGCGCAAAAATGCTAGCTGGTTGGCGATATGTCATCTTAGGCGCATTAATTGCAGGTGCTATTATCACACCATCAACTGACCCCGTAACTCAGAGTCTTTTAGCTGGAGCTATTTTAGGGCTTTATTTTGGTGGGGTTGGTTTAGTCAAATTTATCGGAAAATAAATTCTGCTCCGTTAAAGCAATTTAAACTCTATTAATCTATAATATCGCTTTTATAGCATCCATTCAGTAGTGCGATCGCCCAGATCCAGGGGTATACTAACAGCTTTGCCTAATCGAGGACGCTCCTTTGTTTGCATAATAAAAGCCTCGACTTGAGTTGAGCTACCTAAAGCCCGAAGATAATTGGCAATATTATCAAGATGCTCTTGATATTCGGCTTCATTCAGCGGAAAAGAGGCTTGCTCAAGATATTTCCACATAATTTGCAGAAATATTTTTCCCTGCGCTCGGCGTAGCTGGACATCGTAAGAGTATCCCCACTTGTCAATGATCATTTGACGTAGCTCTTGTCCTGTCATACTCCAATAAAATATTCCAGATTATTCCACCTCAATGAGACTTTACATTTAGTTATGACTTAGGGGGAGCATAACTCCAGTATGATAAAGACATAAAGAAATGTAATGCTGACTCCACAAGATGCTATATATTTTGCCATAGATAAATATTGCATCGCTAGCAAAGTTAGCATTTCGATCTAGACAAGGGTTACTTCCAAAAAAGTATTCTCGTCCTTTGAAGCTGAACAAATCATACAAAGAGCGCTTAGAGTATGGCTCAATTTTCTGAATCGGTAGATGTACCCGATATGGGTCGTCGTCAATTTATGAACCTGTTGACTTTCGGTACTGTCACAGGAGTTGCTTTGGGTGTATTATATCCTTTTGTGAAATACTTCATCCCTACCAATAGTGGTGGCGCGGGTAGTGGCGCAACTGCTAAGGATGAATTGGGTAATGATGTAAGCGTTAGCACATTTTTGGCTAACCACAACCCAGGCGATCGCACCTTGGTACAAGGATTAAAGGGCGACCCTACCTATATTGTAGTGGAAAGCAAAGAAGCGATCGCTGATTATGGGATTAATGCTATTTGTACTCATTTAGGCTGCGTTGTTCCTTGGAATGTAGCAGAGAACAAATTTAAATGTCCTTGTCACGGTTCGCAATACGACGCAACTGGCAAAGTCATCCGGGGTCCAGCACCTAAATCTTTGGCTCTCGCCCATACCAAAGTAACTGACGACAGAATTGTCTTGACACGTTGGACAGAAACTGATTTCCGTACTGGTGAACCACCTTCTTGGTCTTAATCCTTGGGATTAAATACTGCCAATTTGTCCTCAAGTCTCAAGTTGCAGTCCAGAGCGAGCATAGACCTCAACTGACGACACTAATTTCCCGATGACTAACTCAATCATTGCCCTTATAGAGATGAGAAATGCCTGTAAATTTGCGAGGTTAACTCGCGTTGCCAAAGTAATTTTGAATACATTGATTTTGGCGATCGCTACCCTGACATTTTCGCTGGCTAGCGATTTTGCTTTCCCTCAAACCGCATCTGCTTATCCCTTTTGGGCTCAAGCCGCCTATCCAGAAACTCCCCGCGAGCCAACTGGACGGATTGTATGCGCTAATTGTCATTTAGCTGCTAAACCCACAGAAATAGAGGTTCCCCAATCAGTACTACCCGACACCGTATTTAAAGCCATAGTTAAAATTCCTTACGATATTAGCGCACAGCAAGTTGGCGCTGATGGCTCTAAAGTCGGATTAAATGTAGGCGCAGTATTGATGCTACCTGAAGGCTTTAAAATTGCACCGGAAGAACGCCTCTCTGAAGAGTTAAAAGCCGAAACTGCAGACCTTTCCTACCAAACCTACAGTGAAGACAAAGAGAATATTGTGATTGTTGGTCCATTACCAGGCGAACAATATCAAGAAATCGTCTTCCCAGTGCTTTCACCTAATCCGGCTACTGATAAAAATATTCACTTCGGTAAATATTCAGTTCACGTAGGTGGTAATCGAGGACGCGGACAAATATACCCCACAGGTGAAAAGAGCAATAATAACCTGTTTACCGCTTCTGCTACTGGTACAATTAGCAAAATTGCCCAAGAAGAAGATGAAGAGGGGAATGTTAAATACTTGATCAACATCACCACTTCAGATAATCAAGTTGTGACTGATAAAGTACCTAATGGTCCAGATTTAATCGTGGCTGAAGGACAAGCGGTTAAGACTGGAGACGCTCTGACCAATAATCCCAATGTTGGTGGTTTTGGTCAAAAAGATACAGAAATTGTCTTACAAGATAGTTCCAGAATTATCTGGTTAGTTGCTTTCATTGCACTTGTGATGTTAGCTCAAGTGATGCTGGTACTGAAGAAGAAGCAGGTGGAAAAAGTCCAAGCTGCTGAATTGAACTTCTAGAAAAAGCAGGGGAGCAGGTGTTCCCCTGCATTCTATATTTGACAAAAGTCCATCCGGGAAAATAGACCAAAACAACCCACCCATAAAACTAATCCTCCCCACTCACCTACACTTATTCCTCCTCTGGGTAGATGACCTTCTGGGGCAGAAAGATCAAAAATAATATTGTCATAATCTAACCATTTCCCGTTTTTGCACCAACCAAGGCGATCGCCAAAAGTTGTCCAAAGTTCTTCATCGTAAGCTTCACCACCACCCATATTTGCATAAATTCGGGATTGTACAGAAAAGCCAAAGCGACCATGACTATGATCTAGCCATAATTGGTTAATCATGCGCAAGTCATCGCAGGGAATTGACTCAATATGTTCCAAGCCAATCCAACCATCTTGTTCTCTATCAGTTACAACGCGGATTAGCCTGGCTGATTCTATATCAGCTTCCCTCCACTTGCGAGACACCAACAAGTCACGGAATTTTGTATAGCTGACCCCCTGCGGGGAAATGAGTTCTGTACTAGTTGACGAACTTAATCCTAATAATTGTCGAAACTCAGATATCGATTGCGGACGCAATTGCAAATCCATTTCCATTCCTTGGATAATTGCATGATTCAGGCGATCGCTAATCTGAGGATTCGTCTGCTGGGGTGGAAGTAAAGCAAACCCCTTTTTGCGATAATTAGCTGGAATAGGGACTTCGTTGGTTAACAAACAATAAAGAGTCGCAGCCAAAGCATAAACATCCGTGAAATGACCAAACTCTCCCCGACGCTCATACTGCTCAGGAGGCGCATAACCTTCAGTTTTTGCATTAGTCATACTACCAGTTTTTCCCGTAAATTCCCTGGCTAATCCAAAATCAATCAAAACCGCCGTTTTAGTACCTCGACGTAAAAGAATATTATTTGGTTTGACATCCCGATGTAAAAAACCCTGTTTATGGACATATTCCAGAGCTTGACCAATTTGATCGACATAACCTAGAGCTTCATTTTCTGATAAACAACCATTTTTCTCTACATAAAGACCCAAATCCTCACCATCAATATATTCCATCACCATTCCCCAGAGTCCATTTTCCTGGAAAACCTCATAGACGTTGACTACATGAGGATGACTACACCGGGCTAATCGCAGAGCTTCATTCAAAAACTTTTCCTGTCGTTCCTCAAAATCCTCTTGACTTTGTTGATATTGATTCAGAGTCTTGATCACCACCAACTTGTCCTTAGTGGTATCGAGCGCACTATAGGTCACACCAAAACCACCTCCACCCAAAACTTTTTGGATGAGGAATTTGCCATTTTTGAGTTCTTGATTAGGTGTCCAAAGTCTCATGGTCAATAGTTTAGGGGTAAAGGTGATGAATAAACTCCCAAATTTTCCACCAAATTAATTTAGTTCAACGAACTTCCTTGAGACTTTCCGTTTGTTTAGAAAATAATTCAGTGAACAAACTCATGACTGTGCGGTTTTCACGAACCTTGATATTAGCACTAATGGACATACCAGATTGCAAAGAAATTTCTCTACCTTGAATTGGGAGATATTGTTTATCTAGATGTACTTTAGCTGGAAACCGATAAAATTTGTGATTTTCATCTGGAGGTAGAGCATCCGAACCAATTTCTGTGATTTCTCCCTTGATATCTCCAAATTCACTGAAAGGGAATGAATCAATTCTTACATCCACCTTCATCCCTTTGCGGACAAAGCCAATATCTTTATTAGTAATGAAAACTTCTCCTACTAAGTTTTCTTTCGGTACGATATCCAGCAACTTCTGCGTAGTATTAGCGACATAACCAGGATTTTTAGCTTGCAAATCAAAAACTGTTCCTCCGACAGGAGCGCGAAGTTCCTCATATTTAAAATTAGTCTGAGCTTGAGAAATTTTGCTATTCACATCTGCCAATTTTTGTTCATTATCCACAATGATTTTCATGAATTGTGAATCAATTTCCGCAATCCGTTTTTTATTGTCAGCTATTTTTTCTAAAGTAGTTTTATCAGTATTGGCTACTGTATTAGTCAAGTTTTGTTCGCCTTTTTTTATATCAAATCTTAGCCGCTTCTCTTCCTCAATTAATTGATCAATTTCAGCTTGGAGATTTTCCACTTGCTGTAACTGATTTAGATATTGTAGTTTAGAAACGCCACCTTGTACAGCTAGAGAATGCAAACCACTTAAGACCTGTTTTTGAATCTGTAAACTATATTCAGTATCTCTACGTTTGACTTGAGTTTCAGCCAATTGTTTCTGAGATTCTTTCACAGTTAAATCAGCTGCGGCTGCGCGGGAATCTAATTCTTTCTTAGCAGATTCTAAACGTGTCTTTTCTTCAGCGTCAAATTCCACCCCTGTAGTTTGGTTCTTTAATTGAGCCCGGAGTAAATTATTCTCTTGTACTAATGCTGCTCTACTTTTTAAAAGAGAAATGTTTTCTGGTGGTAAGTTATTGGCGAACAAATCTAATCTAGAAGTCATTCCATAATTAGTATCTCCCAACAGACGGCGATAAGTATTATCTTCTTGCGTAATACTCAAGCGAATTTTATTTAAAGAGCTTAACTCAGCCAGTGTAGTAAATGAATCGAAAGTTAACAACAGATCACCTGGTTGTACTTTTTGTCCTTCTTTCACATAAATCGCTTTCACAACGCCATTAATTGGAGCCTGAATTTCTTTAACAGTTCCTTCTGGTTTAAATTGACCGATCGCGGGGATTACTTGCTCGATTTTGGCAAAATAAGCCCAGGTAATTCCAGCTATAGCTAATCCGATTAAGCTAATTAATATAGTCCGCGACCAAAAGGGAGATTGACGTAAGACTACAGCTTGTTCTAAATTATCTTCATTAAAATTTCTTAAGGGTTTTCTGGGAAGGTCTTGCGGAATATCTCTAGGATTAGTTAATATGCGTGTTCTTTCTGTTTGAGAGCCATTTTGACTATTCCCATTTTGATGGTTACCATTCAGTTGAGTCATAAAAGTTGCATCTTGGTAAGTTTGGTTAAGTTCCAGGATTGTAAGCTTGACTAAAAATTAATTATAAATTTACTTCTTGTTGTTGATAAAGGTAATAGTAATGACCTTTCGCTGCGATTAACTCAGCATGACTACCTTGTTCTACAACTCTACCGCCATCCATCACAATAATGCTATCTGCATGACTGACAGTATTCAGACGGTGTGTAATAAAGAAAACTGTAGTTCCTCTAAACACTTCAGCTAAATTAGTACAAATTTGACGCTCTGTAGGATAGTCTACAGCACTAGTAGCTTCATCTAAAACTAGTAATCTTGGTCTTTGTAAGACTGAACGGGCGATCGCAATTCTCTGTCTTTGTCCGCCAGAGAGAGACATTCCCCGTTCCCCCACCCTTGTATTATAACCATGAGGAAGATTCATAATAAACTCATGTGCTACAGCGATTCTGGCTGCGGCGATCACCTCTTCAGTTGTAGCATCTGGGTTAGTTAAAGCAATGTTCTCTTGTACCGTACCCTCAAACAAGAGTGTATCTTGCGGAACTATACCAATTTGTCGCCGCAGGGAATAGAGTTCTACTTTAGCAATATCATAACCATCAATCAAAATTCTCCCAGACTCATTATCATACAGTCTGAGCAACAATTTCATCATCGTACTCTTCCCAGAACCACTTTGTCCGACAATACCAATGAATTTACCCGCCGGAAAATCCAAGCTGACATTACTCAACTGAAGCGCACCACTACTAGCGAATCGGAAAGAAACATTCTCATATTTGACCGCGCCGACAATTTCTGGTAACTGGATATTATCTCGGTCGATTTCCGCTTCTTGGGGAGTATCAACAATATCACTTAATCTCTCTAAAGATAAGCCAGTTTCTTGGAAATTTTGCCAGATTTGCGCCAATCGCAACACAGGGCTGGTAACATAACTAGAAATAATCCGAAAAGCAATTAATTCTCCTAAACTCAATTCACCTTGCAAAACCAAATAAGAACCCACCCACAATACTAGTAGTCCGCTCAGTTTATTCAGGAAAGTACTAGCTGAATTTGCTAAAGTAGAAGTAATCACAGTTTTAAATCCAGCCGAAACGAACTTAGCATAACGCTCTTGCCAAGCATGGCGTGCTCGCAATTCAATATTTTGCGCTTTAACAGTTTGAATCCCCGTCATGACTTCTACTAAATAGGACTGAGTGGCTGAATTACGTTCCGCTTTGGTACGTAGTTGTCTACTCACGGTGGGCGCAGCAATTAATGTCAATCCGATAAATAAGGGAATAGTTCCTATAGCGACTAGAGTTAATAGCCAGCTATAAAACAACATCACAACTATATAAACAACTGAAAATATCGCATCCAAGCAAACTGTTAAAGCTGTACCTGTGAGAAACTGGCGGATATTTTCTAACTCATTTACCCTAGTGGACAGTTCACCCACTGGACGACGCTCAAAATAACGCAGTGGTAGCCGGAGTAAGTGGTCAATAATTTGCGACCCCAAACCCATATCAATTCTATTCGTAGTATCCACAAACAGATAAGTTCTTAATGTGGTTAATAGTGCTTCAAAGATACCAACCCCTAAAAGCAATACCCCTAAAATGTTTAGGGTACTAATACTATTCTGAACAATGACTTTATCGATAATCAACTGAATCACTAGGGGATTAGCTAACGCAGCTAGTTGCACAAAAAAGGAAGCAATGAAAACTTCGATCAATACCCGACGATAACGCGACACATAAGGTAAGAACCATCTAATACCAAACCGTTCTTGTGGCGTTTCCTTCGTAGTAGCGATGAGTAAGACTCTAATTTGTGGTGGTAGACTTGTTTGATCAATATCTAGTTGAGCCAGTAGTTGAGCAGGTCGAATCTGGATAATACCTTGGGATGGAACGCCTAAAACTACTGTATTTGCATCTATTTCATAGATCACAGCATAGCTATGATTATATTTAATTAATGCTGGTGTAGGAATGCGGGCGATCGCAGCTTCTGGAATATCAACCAATTGAGACTTGAATCCAATCAACTCTCCCACATAAGCACAAGCTGGAAAAGATATATTATTTTGACGTTTGATTTGTTCGTTCAGTACGCGACGCACCACTTCTTTTCTCAAAGGAACTTCCAAATACTTTGCTAGCATTTGGAAACACGCAAGAGTCGAGAATAATTCTCCCTGACCGCGGAAAGCGGGATACTGGCGACGCGGCTTTCCTTTACTTGGTATTTCTGGTTCTAATTGGAGAAAGGTTTCCTCTGTTGCGTAGGGAATATCCACATCTGTGGTAGTTTCTCCAGTTATATTCCCTGGTTGTGCTATCCCTATTTGTGCATAATGGCTTTCTCTCAGCAATAGTAAGTCTGTCGGATTTATCCCTAGTAATCGGGCTGGGGTATCTCCTTTCACCTCAATCATCCCACCAGCTAAATTGTTGGATTGTATGCAATAGCTAGGGGGAAAATTCGCCACTGTTCCACCACCACTGACAAACCAAGTCAAGTCGCTACCTAATTGTTGATAAGGAGTTTTTCCGGGTGGAAGGTAAATAATTTCCGCTCTGGACAAAGCTTGTTGACTGATTTCTTTGAGGTTTATACTAGCTAGTGCTTGTTTGGCTACTTGGGCGCTCAGTATATCAAATACTTCAATTAATTCGCTCTGACCTTGGTGCATTCGAGCGAATTCTTGATTGATGGATAACAGACGCAAATATTCTGCTCTCGTCAGGGTTAAGCAGATCACTTCTGTCGAGGCGATCGCTGTCTCGCAAGCAACTTGACGCAGAATACTAATCCCGCCAATGATTTCTCCTGGCTTTAATAACTTTAAAGTCACCGGTAGCTGAGTTTGTGGGTCATATCCCAACAACCTGACTTGTCCTTCATAAATAACCGATATCTGTTCTGGTAATCTATCTTTACTAATAATTTTTTGACCTAGCCTATAGCGCCAAGCCTGCATTCTTTCCGTTGCTAATGGCTGAATTTCTTCCATTGGTAGCGCAGCAAAACCAGGAAGCCGAGAGAGAAATTCGGAAAAATCACTTTTAATATAAGTCATAATTTATTCCTATTTAAACCCTAATTGCTGTTTGAGCTTTTTAAAATTAGCTGGAAATCGCAGCATATTGCCCAAAAAAGGCCTGACGATCAGAGATTTTTAGCCTCTAACCCTACTATAACTAGCTGTTTCACCAAGACTTAGCACTTCCTCTGTTTGGATCTGCCAATCTTGTGAGTTTATCTGTGATTGTAGCCATTCATTAAAACGTTCTTCCAGTAATCTCTGTCGTGTCTGAGCATCTAATTGAGCCGGTAAAAGTTTCTCTAATCGCACAATGACAATCCAGTTTCCTATTTGAGTAGGAGGTAAAAGTTGATGAGGTTGACTCAGAGATAACATCCTAGTTAAAGCAGGATGTAGCGATTGTAGTTCTACTGGTCCAATCAAACCATCTGTTTGTGCTTCCGGTCCTTGAGCGTATTCACGCGCTAGTTGTGCAAAAGATTGCTCTCCCTCTTGAATCCGAAAGTAGATTTCTTGAGAGATTCCTAGATCGGAATGGCTAATTAACGAATATACAACACGGTCTAGCTGAGACTTCCGTTGAAAAAAGTAAGAGTCTAAATCTCCACCCCAGTTAGCGATTTTGAACTTCTCCACTTTTAACTGGCGTATCGCTAAGGATTTAAGCCGTAAAGCATCTACTCCCTTTTCCTCTGATCCTTTGTATTTTTGCGATAGCTGTTCTAAAGCAAATTTTTCTTCTTCTGGTGTACATTCAATGGACAAAATTGCTGTATCTATGATCATCTCTTTAGCCAAAGATGGCAGAATCTGATATTCTGCTAATAAAGGTAAGATTTGTTCAGCATCTAGTTTATGTAGGCGTTCAACGGCTAGTCGCCCTATATCGCCCAATTGCAGCACTGGATTCATATGACCTGTGTTCAAAATAGTCAGATTTAACCGATTTATACAAGATATTCTAATTTGGACTAAGTTATTCAGTCGCAAATAGATTATAGGTAGTACACGCTAGGAACAAAATATCATAGATTAGTCGTTTTGCAAAAGTTCATCATATGTGGAGAGTTCAAATAATTTCTTCAATAAGAGTATAATTTATGACAGATGCAGTTCTGCTATATCGCCCTCACCCCCTATTAGGGGGTGAGGGCTGCACGTTAGTCGAAGTATATATAGTAATTTATTCAAGCTAACGGAACTGTTGAGGGTTTAAATGTAAACCTCCTCTCTGACTAGATTGATGATGAATAGCTACTCCATCACTTAGACGCGTGCCGTTTCCTCCATCACGTTTGTCAAGGAACGGTTGCAAATTAATTCCACTGCTAGTAGATGAGCTAATCTGATTGGTCTTTCCTTTGATTATCGAGTGACCTAATTTGTATAGATCGTTCAATTCCCCTTGACCATTACTAGCAAAAGTATCAACTGCTGTAGTTGACTGTCCTTTATCCGCAGTAGTCAAGTTTTGAAAAACTCGGTTGCGCACATCAATTGGATCTTTTGTCCGAGGTACTGTCAGCACAATTCTACAAGACTTGTCAGATTGGGTTGTAACGCAGATAATATTTTCGTTATTTTCTCTCCCCGTTTGTAGTAATTCCAGACCATTTGGGCGATAGGATTCTAACCGACTAGCGATCGCCGTACAACGTTTTTGAGCATCCCAACCACCACCCATAGCAGATGGTGTCGCCCAAGTAAAATATTTATCTGGCTGACTTTGCGGCTGATACATAACAGTATATACGCCATTATATAGTTGACAACTAAATCGAGTCTTAGTGTCGCTAGTTGATGTATTAGGACTTGATGTATTGGGACTTGATGAACCTGATGTTGTGGGAATTACAACACCATTAGTTTCCGCCATAGCTAGACAATTTCCCAAACAAAAGGATAAACCTAAAGTACTCAAACAAATTAATCTTAACGCCCTTAAGTGCATATATTATCCTTCCCAGTGGGTATGTACAAAAGTGATAGTTTAAGTGACGACGATTCTAGAGTTTTGATTCTATCAACAACATTCGCGCCTCAATCGCTTCCCAAGTTGAGGGTGATATCCGCACAGATGCTTGTTTACATTTTATAAGCAGATTGTTAACGTAGAGATAATTTCCCAGTGCTTTCTTCTCTTGATCCGATAAATTGACCACATCTAGGCTAAGATTGAAAGCATTGAGTAAAGCTTGTTGGAGATGCTGAAAAAATTCCTGGTACACAGCCAGTGTTTGTTTTTCGTCAGGAATTTTATTTTTCAGTAGATTGAGTTCGTCAATCAGGACACTAAAATTAACTTTATTGAAGATTTTGGATTCTTCAAGTGCATGAGAGGAATTAATAGCCATGTCAATAAAATTGACGATGATGTTGAATTTGGACTTGATTTTGTCCATCCTTAAAAGTGTGGTGAGAAGTTTGGTGGTGATAGATTTATCGTTGATGTCTTTTTTAATGTCGATTATGATCTTAGCCATAGAGATGATTATAGCGTAAGCTTCCACATTAGCAATAGCTTTCACGTTAGAGATATTTATGATAGCTTTCACGTTAGCGTTATCGCTGGAGACGTATGAACCGCTAATGGTGCGGGCGAATGTGTAGACAATAGAGATCGCCACTGCACGTTTAACCAGGGGTTTTAAATCCCCGGCAGATCCAGTTGTTATTTGTTCTGCCCAGTTTAATACAGCTTGTAGCTTTGGTGTCTTGATATACTTTTGTGCTTCCTTTTCCATTAAATCTAATAGATTATCTGCACCAACCTTCATTAGACCAAATACTAATAAAAATACTTCTTTCCAACGTTCATCCGTGAGATATTTACTAACTAATTCCTCAGTTTGGTGATGGTCATTAATGTATTGTGCTGTTAAATATTCTTGTAGTGTTAAATGAGAGAAAGAAAAGATGTTTTCTGCTCGTTCTACCAAAATCCCTTGTTGAATAGTAATTGCATTCAAAACTGCTTTACCATCTAAATGCTGAGGTGCATTCAAATTATTTGCTAAAAATGTTTTGATTTGCTCAACAATCTCATCCCCAGAAAAGAACAGCCTATCAGACTTAAAGCCTGTGTAAGCAATCTCAGATAGTAACATTTCTTCTAAGTCTGTATTGAAACCTTGATAAATTTCATTTTGAAGGATTCGCTTTTCTGATGCCCATTCTTCTAACAATATTCGCAGTGCTTTGCCGTAAAGAAGACTACGATTATTGGGAAAATTCTGGGAACGGTCATATACTAAACAGAGAAATGTCAGCAATAAAGGTGTATGGGCTAACTCTTTAGCAGCGGAGTTTTCTTGCTTTTGTAGTAACTCCCAACATTTCTCACCTGTCTGAGCTTGTTGATCTGCTGCTGACTGAAACCAATTATCAATAAATTTCCGAATTTGCGTATCATCAAAATCTGCCATCACTACTACATTGCTAAAGCCTTGGAAGTTACTGCGATAGGCTGCAGTACGACATGATGCAATAAAGCGATTTTTATCGTATTTATTAACAAAATCTTGAATGTGCTTAATTATATTATCTAAGTTTTCTGTAGGAACTTCATCCAGTCCATCAAACAAAATTAGTAGCTTACCTTGCTCTAAAGCTTTAGTCAGAAATTTTTCTGGTTCGGGAACTTCACAACTCCTAAATTTTTCTGCAATAAAATTTTCTATATTTATCTCGCCGGATGTAATAATTTTTAACTCTATGAATATAGGTATACAGGTGTGTTTAAACCCTCCTCTTTGACCTTTGAGTGCGTCTAGTCCCATCTTTCGCAGAAATGTAGACTTACCAGTACCAGGTTCACCAAGCACCATTAGATATTGTTCCTCATTAGCAACTTCAATTCCTTCTTGTTTTCTTTTATGTTGAGATTGAAATCTGAGGCTCTTAGCTTGGCGATATAATTTTTCTAAATTTTCGATAGAGTCAAAACTACGGATAGCTTCATCATCTAAAAATTTAACTCCTGTATAGACCGAGTCCAGGTTTATAGGTTCTCTCATTCCCAGTACTTGCACGAGACAGTAGCGAGTTTTGTAATTTTCTATATATGCCTCAAAAGACTGGTAAATTAACTTTTGGGAAGGGACTTTATCTAGACTATCCTTAAAACTCTCGAAAATAGTCAGCGCAATTTCAGTTAAGTATTTAGCTGCTTCTAGGTCTTCCTCACTAAGTGGTGGAGGGATAATCTTAATCTCCCGATCCAAACTAGCATGGTAAACTTCTGGCAATTCCAAGGAATTGAGAATCTGTTGAGCCGTACCCTCTGCGATAATAACCCGACTTGTCATACCACCATTGATATTCAATGAAAGCTTCCGCAACTCCTGAATAATATTAGCTAGATTTGCCTCTAAGTAAATTTGTTGCTGCTCAATCAAGGCTTTCCTGTAGTCGGTACGCGAAGGAAATTGAGATGGATCTAAGTGAGGTAGGTTTAAATTTTTCTCGAATCTTGGGTCAGGTACTAGGATTATAGCCACCCGCAACACTTCATCACCCCTGGACTGGCGCAATCTATCCTGGAGCTGCTTGTCGATTTTAGTAATATCGGTTTTACTGAGATCCATGCAGTTAGCATTTATAGCTGACAAGTTTTAACGCTTACGAAACTCAATAAATGTGTCTACGATCTTCCAATCATAGTTATCTAGAAACTCATGACCTAGTAGACCAATACTAGCTTTAGGAGCAATTGTCACCTTTGGTGAATTCATTTTCAGACTACCAACAGCAATAGAATCGATAGTACCTGTATTAAATTCTACTATACTACCATCTGCGAGGCTACCTTTCGCTTTTCCTGGAAAATTGATCTTTATATTATCCGCTGTTGTCTGGGTAATCAAAATCCCACTCGCACCAGTATCCACAACCATTTCAGTAGTGTAATTACCGTTAAATTTCACATCTATGATAGGAGTTTTAGCCTGATAACGCTTGATTGGTATCCTAACCGATGATGATGATTCTGTAACTGAACCTGAACACAGCCCTCCTAAGTTAATCTTCTTACCAGATGATGTTGTCATGAAGCAAAGGTCTGCATCTTGGGCTTTTGCTACAGATGATGCTGTTGATAGAAGTATCCCAATCAACACAATAATCCACTTAGTATAAATAATCCTCATTGGCCGATCATCTTCCTAATTATGTATTAAGATTGTATCAATATATATCAGAGTATATCAAACAAGCTCAAAATTGCCAGCTTAGTTATCGATAAATAATTTTCGCCAAAAAACTTGTCAAATGTAAAAGTCTCTGTTATGATTAGATGTATTGTTTAAATGCAACCGCTTATTAGTTGGCGACTTGCGTTATTCATTATGCGGGCGTAGTTTAGTGGTAAAACTATAGCCTTCCAAGCTATTAATGCGGGTTCGATTCCCGCCGCCCGCTTGAGGAAAATGTAGAATATCCAGTTTGAGCAATTTCTTTCATTGTACACACTTAGCCTAAATTGGCTAAGTGTGTTTTGGTTGAATTAACCAAATCTACCGCTAATGTAAGCCTTTGTGTCCTCTTGTTTGGGATCGCTGAAGATAATCTCTGTAGCATCGAACTCCACTAAAAATCCACTGCGTTCTCCCTTTTCGCCAGTCTTGACATTGAAAAACGCCGTCTTATCTGATACCCGCGATGCTTGCTGCATATTATGGGTAACAATCACAATGGTGTAATGCTCTTTCAATTCGTGAATTAGTTCTTCTACTCGTAAAGTAGAAATCGGGTCGAGAGCAGAACAAGGTTCGTCCATGAGAATTACTTCTGGTTGCACAGCGATCGCTCTAGCAATACACAAGCGTTGTTGTTGTCCCCCGGACAAAGATAAACCACTTTGATGCAATTTATCTTTCACCTCATCCCACAGAGCAGCTTGTTGGAGACTCCTTTGAACTAATTCCGCCATATCACCCTTGTAACCATTAATTTTAGCACCAAAAGCAATATTTTCAAAAATTGACTTGGGAAATGGATTAGGTCTTTGAAATACCATCCCTATCCGACGACGCACTTCTACTGGATCGATATCAGGCGCGTACAAATTTTTATCGTAAAAATAAACCTTACCTTCTGCACGAAAAGACTCAATTAAATCATTCAGACGATTATAACAACGCAGTAATGTACTTTTTCCACAACCAGAAGGTCCAATGAAAGCAGTTACCTGGTTTTTGGGAATATCCAGCCAAATATTTTGTACAGCTAAAAAATTGCCGTAATAAATATTTAATCCTTCAGTACGTAAAACCGGTTCAGTTCTGTTATCTGTTGCGCTATTATATGTAATCATATGCTAATTTTCAGTTAAATTTTCCCAAAACTAACCTTTACCCAAAAACCTGAAAAGAATAATTTTCTACTAATTTTCTACTAATTTTCTAAATTTTTTGTCGAGTTACCCAACGAGATATAATGCTTGCAATTAGAACCATGATTACTAAAATCAGGGATGCTGCCCAAGCTAAGGATTGCCAATTCGGATAGGGAGAAATAGCAAAGTTGTAAACCAAGACTGCTAGAGAAGCTGTAGGCTTAAGTAAGCTATCCCAACCAGGCCAGAAAGAGGAGAATAACGCAGTGAACAAAAGTGGTGCTGTTTCTCCAGATGCTCTAGCTATAGCTAGTGTAGAACCTGTAACAATCGCGGGCATGGCTGCTGGTAAAACCACTTGGGTTACTGTTTGAAAGCGGGTTGCTCCCAATCCTACAGAAGCCTGTCTTAAATCTTGCGATACTAGCTGTAAAGCCTCATCTGTTGTCCGCACAATAATCGGTAACATCAAGATAGCGAGTGCGAATCCACCACCAATAGCTGAGTAGGAACCCAATTTCAATTTTGTCAATGTCAAGACAATAATACTATAAGAAAATACACCAGCAATAATCGAAGGGACACCGCTTAATACATTGGTAGCAAAACGTATCCATCTGGCGATCAGTTTGGAGCTAAATTCTGTTAAATAAATTGCTGCTAATACGCCGAAAGGTATACTAATAGCTGTGCCAATACCTACCATCAGTATTGTCCCTAAGATCGCATTACCAAAACCACCAGAACCACCTACTGTGTTACCAGCTAAGGGCGGTAATTCAAAAAGCACACTAGGTTTCAGGCTGCTAAAACCTTTCAACAACACGTATGATAGGACAGCCAACAGAGGTAATATTGCTAATGCTCCACAGACAAAGCCTAGGAAAGTCATCACTGTATTAAACAGAGTCCGCTTTGATAGGGCGGAGCGAGTTAAAGTCCGTTCGGGAAAATAATCAGTCATAATTCCATTTTGCATAACTACAGTCGTTTGACTCGGAGAACGATGTATTCTGCTAGTATGTTGACTGCTAATGTCAATAAAAACAAAACTAAGGCAGCATACATTAAAGCTGATACTTGCAGGTCACTAGCCTCTGAAAATTGACTAGCTAGTAGAGATGAAATTGTGTTGGATGGAGCTAAGAGGGAAATACTAATATCGTTGGAATTACCAATCAACATAGTTACCGCCATTGTTTCTCCCATAGCCCGACCTAGAGCTAACATGACTGCGCTGACAATCCCAGAAAAAGCAGCAGGAACAAGCACCTGTAAAATTGTTTCCCAACGAGTTGCTCCTAATCCTATGGATGCTTGACGTAAGCTAGGAGGTAGAGAAATCAACGCATCACGAGATATGGCTGTGATGATTGGTAAAGTCATGATGGCTAAGATTACTCCAGCAGGTAACATCCCTGGACCCGTGGGTGGAGAACTGAATATTGGTATCCAACCAAAGGAAGTATTTAGCCAATTACCCAAGTTGTTTAAAATCGGTACTAAAACGAAAATCCCCCATATACCGTAAACCACACTAGGGATAGCTGCTAGTAGCTCTACTAAAAATACTAAAATTGTCCGCAGTTTGATTGGGAGAAAATTTTCACTTAATAGAATGGCAGTACCTACACCAATTGGTACTGCTATCAACAGGCCAATCATCGAACTGACGATTGTTCCATAGATTTGGGGTAGCACACCATATTGATTTTCTACAGGATTCCAAGTTGTAGTAATGATAAAATTGAGTCCAAATTTAAATATGGCATCTTTAGCACCAATACTTACTTGTAAAGCAATCCATAGGAGAATACCAGCGATCGCCAGAGCAAAAACTTTTGTCAGGAGGATAAATCCCCGATCAAGAGATCTATCTATGTCTGAGCGTTGTTTAACTACTGAGGAGATAATCTGAGAATTTGTACTCATGAATATCCAATATAAAAAGGTCAGCCGAAAAGATGTGGGAGAGAATCAGAATCACCATAGGATGAGCATATAATCATATCTACATGTCTAGTAATGACAAGAGATAACCTATGCTCATAGAATTAATCGAGATAATATCGCTATTTGCTAGGGCTTGGTTCTGTGCTAGCGCCACCACTGACGTTAATTTTGTATTCAGGGTAGATTTGATTAGCAGCTTTTGCTACTTTCTCAACTACATTGGATGGTAAAGGGATATAGCCTAAGTCACTAGATGTCTTTTGACCTTCAGTTAAAGCGTATTCGATTGTTTGCTCAATAGCTTTAGCTTTAGCAGCATCAGGGTACTTCTTATAAGCTAGCAACCAAGTGTAGGTAACAATGGGATAGGAATCTGCTCCTTCTGGATCAGGAATAAAAGCTCGGAGATTTTCTGGTAAGGCGATCGCTGATAAGGTTTTAGATGCTGATTCTAGGGTAGCTGGGATAATTTTGCCACTCTTGTTTTCTAAAGCAGCAAACTTCAGACCAGTATTCTTAGCATAGCTATACTCTAGATAGCCAATGGAACCTGCAATTTGTTTAATTTGGGCAGCAACACCTTCATTACCCTTGGCTCCCACACCTACAGGCCATTGTACGCTCTTATTTTCACCAACTTTAGTTTTCCATTCTGGATTAATAGCGCTGAGGTGTTTTGTAAACACAGCAGTTGTACCACTACCATCAGAACGGTGTACAACGGTAATTGGTTGTTTGGGTAGAGTGACTCCCGGATTGGTTTTGGCGATCGCCTGGTCATCCCAAGATTTAATTTTACCTAGGAAAATATCAACATAGGCAGCCCGCGACAGTTTGAGTTCAGGAACATTGGGTAGATTGTAAGATAGGACGATGCTACCAGCAGTTAAAGGGAGTAACAATACTCCCTTGTCAGCTGGTACCTTCTTAATTTCTTCGTCTTTCATTGCTACATCGCTAGCACCAAAGTCTACAGTACCCTTAATAAATTGTTCAACTCCTGCGCCACTACCTACTGACTGATAGTTAACTTGTAAGTTGGGATACTTTTTATTCAAATCAGTAAACCAATTTGAATACAATGGAGCGGGAAAAGAAGCGCCAGCGCCAGTGAGAGTGACAGTCGAGCCTGTGCTTGTACTGTTATTTGCTGTAGAACCAGTTGTGGGACTATTAGTTTCTGTGGAAGAAGGAGTATTATTTGCTCCACCACAAGCTGATAAACCAACTGCCAAAGATAGAACTGAGACTGTAGCCACCAAAGGACGATGCAAATTTAATAACATAATTGTCTAAAAGTGGTTGAGCTTTTCATGCAGAGCGATTCTAAGATACCGTTATAATCATTGGTCTAAGGTAAACATAAGGTTAATATAAGGTAAACATAAGGTTAATAAATCAAAAATACTTTTCTGATTCTTGTAAAACTTTGTTATACCATCTGCTTGAAACGCATAAATATCCCCCATAGTCAATAGGCACAGTAAATGAATGTTCGCTGCTTCCAATCAATTGTTATGGTCCATGATTGGCTTACTCCTGACAATAGGTGGCACTTTCCTAGAAGCTTATAGCACTACCTTACCTTGGAATTGGAGTCAGCATGGCATAAAAACTTTTTCTCTAGGTGTCAGTTATCAAATTGGCGCAGTGCTATTAGTAGGTTGTTTAGGAGGAAAGAATGCTGGAGTACTTTCCCAAATTGCTTATTTAGTCATGGGGCTAACCTTATTACCTGTCTTTGCAGAGGGAGGAGGTATTGGTTATGTTAAATTATCTCAATTTGGTTATCTGCTAGGTTTTATCCCTGGAGCTTGGATTTGTGGCTATTTTGCCTTTAAAATCAGACCTCGATTAGAAAGTTTAGCTTTCAGTTGCTTATGTGGCTTGTTAACCGTTCACATCTGCGGTGTTACTTATTTGATATTCAGCTACATTATTACTGGAAAAGGTATAGAGGACTTGTCTTTACCCCAAGCAATTTTCCGATACTCCTGGTCTGTATTGCCAGGACAGTTATCGATTATCTGCGCCGTAACCTTAGTAGCATATATACTTCGACAAATAATGTTTTATTAGTTAATTTGTCAATCAAGTGATCGATCTAGCGAATTAATCATGCTTGTTCGCTAAACAAAAACTAATGACTAACAACTAATAATTGATACTCAATACTCATAAGTTACCATGCGTTTCAAAAACCGCTTTTTCTGGATTGCTGCAGTACTTGCTTTTTCTCTTGACCGACTCACAAAATACTGGATAGTCAAATCTTTGACTTTGGGACAAACTTTACCACTTCTACCAGGAATATTTCATCTAACTTACGTGACTAATACAGGTGCAGCGTTTAGTTTGTTCAGCGGAAAAGTAGAATGGTTACGCTGGCTGTCTTTGGGAGTAAGTCTGAGTCTGATAGCCATAGCATCCTTTGGTCCATTACTCAACTTTTGGGATCAAATAGGCTATGGATTAATTTTAGGTGGAGCTGTGGGAAATGGTATTGATCGATTTGTTTTAGGTTATGTTATGGATTTCTTAGATTTCCGCTGGATTAATTTTGCCATTTTTAATGTAGCGGATTCATTTATTACTATTGGTATTGCCTGTTTACTGATTGGTACTTTAAAAGCAGGACCGGGCGGTAATCGTAGGTTGGGTTGAGCAACAGCGAAACCCAACATGATCAATATCAAGGATTTTGTTGGGTTTCGTACCTCAACCCAACCTACTTTTAGGGCTTAGTGTTTGTCGGTGAACCTGTACTTGATGGTGAAGGTACGGTGATTTTAGTATGGGGAGGAAGAGTCAATTCTGCTAATCGATTAATTTCATCTTTGTATTTGCTAGGTGCTAAAGCCAAAGCATTTTGAAACAGAGGTTTTGCTTGCTCATTGTGTCCCTGTTCCTTGATTAGCATGGCCTTTGCTAAAACAGGGCGGAAATCCTGAGCATTTTCCTTAATGGCTTGATCGTAGACAGAAGCAGCTTGGGAGTAATTCTTTTGAAAAGTATATACGCTTCCCAGGAGTACTTTCACGGCTATGACATCGATTGTTCCAGGTTGAATTGAGTTGGCTGTCGCAGCTTTAGATAAAGTATCTTGCAGCAATCCAATAGCAGCTTGGGGTCTCTGTTGATCGATTTGTAACTTGACCATCCCCTGTAAAGCTTTCAAGTCTCCTGGTTTTGTGCTTAAGATGGAATTATATGCTTGGGCTGCACCTTCTTTATCTCCGATTTGCTCTTTTGCTTGCGCCAGCAACACAGCATAATTAGATTGTTGTGGGTTCAGTTTTGTCAGCTTTTCCAAAGGTTCGATCGCACCTTGGATATCAGATGGTTTAATTTCGCCTCTTTGCTTATGACTGAGTAGTCTTAATCTAGCTTCCAACAATCCTTTTAGGGCTGTTTGATTATCTGGTTCTTTTTGTAAAACTAATTCGTAACCTCGTACTTGGTCTTCTAAATTTGATGTTGGTTCTGATGTAGACAAAGCACTACTACTTGTGCCAGTAGCGCTGCTGGACAAGGATGTTGGGTGATTGAATGCGGAAAATACAGGAATAAAGGCAACGCCAGCAAAAGCCACAGCAGCCAAAACTAACACAATTTGAAATATCCGACGATTCAGCGGTTGAGACACAATTATTCTCCTGCTCTTAAAATATTAATTAACTTGGTTCTGGCATAAAATCCTCAAAGAGAGGCAGGAGGCAGCTATGTAGGAGGAAAGAGGTTATTTGGTGCTGATTTAAAATTTAAAGTCTTTGATTCACCTCCTGCCTCCTGCCTTCGTCCTCCTGCCTTCTCACTCCGACAACCGCCAAAATTTCTGAAACTTTGCGGACTACGGTTATTTAACTGTGAATTTTATAACAAATAACTATCTACACTGCTAAAGTAAGTGATGACTTTAGGAGGAGCCCTTAAAATTATAGCTATGCTATGCTGCCAAAACTAGTATCGAGACGCTAAATCACACATTTAGATGCTAAATGATCAGTTTTTCGTCTCTATTTTTGTCCAGAGTAATTATTGCCTGGTTCAATTGAAAGAAAATATACTTTCATTAGCCGCATAAACGCTCTTTCCAGTTGCCTTAATTAAATCCCACAATGGGATATGTCTGATGCCGCAAGGAGTTTTTATGAATTCCGACCTGATGCCTTCTCCTGAATCATTTAATCCCTCTATCTCTGATCGACCAGCAACCGATGCAGTCAACAACGCAGTGACTAATACAGAACCAGTACAGACTATAGCTGCTGATTCTCCTACATTAGAAAGCTCTGCTAAGTTAGAAACTGCTGCTGCTGATACTTCTCAACCTGAATCAAATGGCAATTTAGCCAATAGACAGCAACCAATTCCACCTCCCAGTGAGCCCATGCAATATAGGGCTATTGGTTTAGTCCGAGGTCGCTACATTCCTAGCAGCGAACAGCTGACTCAAGGAGTTCTGATGACTACAGACAATGTGGAACTCAATGCTGTTCTGCTGGGACGGATCATGAGTTTAGTTAAGAATCATTTGGATTTAACTAAAGAACACTTATGGGTCGTTTATCCCCGTACTAGACAAGAGACTGATGCTTTACACCTGCAAATAGTAGGAGTTTGGGAGCCAGAAAATTTAGCTAAACAGGCTCACCAAAATGATGTTTCCGATTCTATCTCGCCAGATTTAGATGTAGATGATAGTCTAGCTCAAACGCCTACTCTGACTCAGGTAGTATCTCCTGCATCAGAAATACCAGCACCGATAAAACCTTCAACTGAAGTTCCCGATGGCGGATTTTCTGTCCGGGGTGAGGTGGTGTATCAGTCTTTTGATGCTAAGAATTTGGTTGTCAAAATTAAGCAAGCTCCTAGAAAACCAACTGATAAGCCGAAATATTTTAAGTTAAAGCTACAAGGAGTTTTAACTACTAAAGCTGTAGGCAAATTTTGGGATTTCAATGTCCGGCGAGCAGCTGATATTCTGTTCATAGAAAATGCTGAGGCGATCGCCGATTTACCCAAAAAACGCAAACCAACATTCAAAGGAGCCCCCCGTGGTGGCAAAAAATCATTTCCTCCCAGACGCGCTGGGGAAGCAGCACCACGTCCGATGAAAAAATCAGGTGGCGAAACTTCCTCCATATCTAAACCTTTACCAAAAATATCTTCTGCTCCCAAGCCAGTTAAACGGCCAAAGCCCGTGCAGGAGTAAGAATAAGCAGGGGGCAAGCCCCCTGCCCCTTGGCTGTTTAAAATTCATAATTCATTCCAGCGATCCTGTGGTAAAAATGAGCGTTCCATCGGGATGGGAGCGACTGGTTCTGTCAGAGTAAATGTACCTGCTGTAATCCACTGTTTTAACTCAAGGGCGACTTGCTGCGATAAAAATAGACTGGCTAACGGCGCAACACGGACTGTTTTTCCTTCTATGGTGATCCGCCCAGATTTTAGTTGGGCATAACTCACCAAACCAAATGTAGGGCGCACACGCCGCGGAATGGAAAAGTCTACTATAGGAGCTACTAAGTCTCGATCTTGAATGGCGCAGTGTTCAACTACTGTTTCATTTAACACGGGGAATGGAATCCCTACTCCCAACATCAGCGAGCTACCATAATTTTTAAAGTAACAACCTCTTACCCAACGAGGATTCATTTGTTTCCCATCCCCAATTAAAGCTAAAGTAGCAGCAGGACCAATCGGTGTACGATTAGCTAACCGTTTTTGTAGAGGAAAATGTTGTGTACCTTCCCAAGCTACATAGCCCACTCCACCACCTAAAAAAATTCTCGTACCAATACCAATCAGTTGCATATCGGGATCGTTTAATAGAGGTGAAATGGCTCCAGGGTTAGAGTAGGTTGCATTACCTAAATGTGGTTGTAGAGGACCAAGGTAAGTAAATAGCGGGCGATCGCCCCCATTCACCCCAACAATAAAGTTTTGGTAAAGATTGCGCGGATTAAATAAATAAAATTGATTGATCGTATCACGGGTAATAGTAGTTTCAAAATTTGCCCGTGGGTAGCAATCTGTAACTTGACCGACAGCCCGTAATTGTACAGATTTACCAGCAATTAAATCCTCAATTACATGACCTCCTCCACGTTCGCGAATTTCTTCCCCATCCATTGCATCCGCAGAACAACTAGCGCCTAAATATAAATCGACTGCGCCAAAACCGGAATATGCTTGTACACCATCTAGCCAACAGCGACGCATTTTAATTGGTGGATCAGTATGTCCAAGGTTAATAATTGCACCACTAGACTCCATAGGCTCGAAAGTACCAGTAGTAATTACATCAACTTCCTTAGCAGTTTGAGTAACGCCAACTTCTACTACTCGTGCCTTTAATTCTGTAACCGTCAACACGACTGCGCGTTGACGGCTGATTTTCTGATTAATTTCGGCGATTGTGCGCATTATCGGGAACAGGGGAGCAGGGGAGCTTTCTTAGCAAGACGTTTTGGGTGACTTTACTGCTAGGCTTGACTAGTAGTAGTTTGTGAGGTTACTGCTACTGGTGAAGGGGTAACTGGGAAATGCACAACATGTATCGAACAAGGTGCATGGTGTAAAACATAGTTACTCACACTACCAAGGAAGAACTCGGTTAATCCAGAATATCCACGTCGTCCCATAATTATGAGATCAGCTTGCCAAGCTTTGGCTATTTCGCAAATAACACGACCAGGACTACCAGAATTTTGGGTAAACTCCGCATCTACCCCTTGCGTCTTGGCTTGAGCATGAAAAACTTTTAACATTTTGAAGCCTTCATTTTTAAATGCGTCCCATCTTTCTTGATATAACTTAAAGTCTCTTTCTCCCCAACCGGAATAGTAATCGATATTAGGGAAAACTAACGCATCAGGACTATTGACATCATCTGATGATAAAACATGTAATAGCATCAATTTAGCTGAGGCTAACTTTGCTAATCTTAGTCCTTGCTGAAATATCTCCTGGCTCATTTCGTCGCGGTCTAAGGCAATGAGTATTTTATTAAACATAGAAATCCCTCATCTTATATGATTTAGCATTTGTCTAGATGATCTATAGGGCAATCTCTGCTCTATATTTTACATTTATATTTACATATATAATCTATAAGTTTGTAGAATTTGTACCGGAAATTAACAATTCGATTGATATATGAGAATTTATACCGATGAGAGTTGCACTCAAGCAGATCAAGGAAAAGTTATGTTAATTGGAGGAGTTATCTGCGACGGAGAAACTGCTAAGGAAGTACGTCAGGCTATTCAATCCCTCAAGGATAGTTTAGGGTTAAAACGTGACTTTGAGTTCCACTTTACCAAAATGAAACCATCACAAGTCGAAATTTATCAAAAGTTTTGTGATCTATTCTGTGAATTTTATGCGCAAAAATGCGATTATAAGCGTGGTACTAAAGACTTGAGAATCTATAGACGTATATGTTTTGAGGCAATACTCATCTCCCATGCTAAGATTAATCATTTACAATTTAGTGCTGGAGATGCTGAATTAGGATTTTTCCGGTTTTACTATACTTTATTGGCTCATGTCCTGAAAAAGCACTATTCTGCGGAACGTCCATTTCATATAGTTATTGATGCTATTAGTACTAAAAACAAACAAGCGATACCTAATTTACACCAAAGGCTGAATAATTCGGCTATACTCGATATTGTCGAACCTGTGAAAATTCTACATCGTCAAGATTCCCAAGCAGAATTTCTCTTACAGATGTCGGATGTAATTCTTGGCTGTGTGAGTTTTGCTTGGAATAAGCTACCGACTCAAAGTAGTAAGATTATTGATGCGAAGCGAGAAGTGGTATACCATTTAGAGAATAATTTGGGGAAAACTTTATCGGAACCATCTTACTCAGGTAACAGCTTCAATATTTGGGAGTTACAAATGCAATAAACGAGAGCCTATGGGAAAAAGAGGAGCCAATCTCTAAGTGCGATCGCTACGCCCGCCCCCTTGGGGCATCGCTACGAGTGATGTCAATTATTTGTGCTAAAATACCTAGAATAGATTCTAAATTACCAATAAAGTGTTCTTTAGCTTCAATAAAAACCGTGTCTCCCTCCAATTTAAGAAACTTCCATAAGCTACCTGTGGTTACAACACCGTAAATACAGGATATATCATTGTTTCTTTGAGTATTAAAAATTTTCGCTGCTACCATTTCTGCTAAACATTGAGGAATACCTGATTTGATATTGTCGTTTTTGGCTTCAACTAAAACTGCGACTGGAGCAGCGATCGCTAATTGGTAAGGAGAAAGGCTGATAATAAAATCACATCTACCATTGAGTCCCTTAGCCGCATCGACATTGAAATCTATACCGGAAAATAGGCTAATTTGTCGATGAAAATACTTTCGCATTTCAATCAATACAGGGACTATAATCATTTCCGAGCGGGCTTTCTCCGTGTCAATTTCCAGAGCCAAAGGTATATTTTCTTCTAAAGTTTCTTTTAAAAGAATACTAGGAGAAATAGGTTCAATTGAGGAAAATAGCTCAATCCTCTCAATAATTTCCAGTTGAAATTGATTTTTTATGTCGTCAAATGTAAACTCACTGTAAGACATAATCTGGGAGTTACAAATGTAACAGATTAGATTTGGAACACATTGGACCTAGACTAATCAGCCGTAGCATCCCAAGAGGACGTTGTTCGGAACTCCAATATGCTCCAATCTAATTATAGCTTTTTCTGGTTTCGCTGGAATAACTTTATTCCATTTGATGTACCTGAGATAGCCAGCCTTGGAGTTTCTCTCCTTCAATCACTTCTGTTTCTATCAATTGAGAGGCGATCGCTTCCAACAAGTCACGATTCTGGGTGAGAATTTGCAGAGCTTGTGTATGAGCCGTTTCAATAATTTCTTTCACTTCATAGTCAATTGCTTTCGTTGTTTCCTCACTCAGCATCCGTCGAGGGTTAGGAGCGCTATTTCCTAAAAACATAGATTGTTGTCCCTGTTGATAAGCCAGAGGACCCAAAACCTTACTCATTCCATAGGTAGTCACCATCCGCTCTGCTAAGTCAGTCGCACGTTGTAAATCATTCGCAGCACCAGTTGTAATACTACCAAAAACAATTTCCTCCGCCGAACGTCCTCCCAAAAGAGTAGCAATTTGTCCTCGTAATTCAGCTTCATTCATCAGGAACCGGTCTTCAGTAGGTAATTGTAGCGTATAACCTAAAGCCGCCATACCACGGGGGACAATAGAGATTTTTTCTACACTTCCACTCCCTGGCATAATTGCTCCTATCATAGCGTGACCGACTTCATGATAAGCAACGATCTTTTTCTCTGTCTCATTGAGTACTCTGGTCTTCTTTTCCAGCCCAGCCACTACCCGTTCAATAGCTTCGGAGAAATCCGCTTGAGCAACTTTTTCTCTTTGATTACGCGCAGCTAATAAAGCAGCCTCATTGACTAAATTCGCTAAGTCAGCACCAGCAAAACCAGGGGTACGAGTGGCAATTTGTTTGATGTTTACATCTTCTCCTAACTTGACTTTTTGCGCATGAATCTTGAGAATTGCTTCACGACCAGATAAATCCGGTCTATCTACAAGCACTTGGCGATCGAAACGTCCCGGACGTAGCAAAGCCGGGTCAAGAGTTTCTGGGCGGTTGGTTGCTGCTAGGACAATCACCGTTGCTGCTCCCGCTGCAAATCCATCCATTTCTGTCAGTAGCTGATTGAGAGTTTGCTCCCGCTCATCATTACTACCATAAAACCCAGGACTACTGCGAGATTTACCAATAGCATCCAGTTCATCAATAAAGATAATACAAGGAGCTTGCTTTTTGGCTTGCTCAAATAAATCCCTGACTCTGGAAGAACCCACACCAACAAACAACTCAATAAACTCTGAGCCAGAAATACTAAAAAAGGGAACTCCTGCTTCTCCCGCTACAGCCTTAGCCAAAAGGGTTTTTCCTGTACCGGGAGGACCGACCAATAAAACACCTTTGGGAATCCGCGCTCCAATTGCAGTAAAGCGTGCAGGAGTTTTGAGGAAATCTACAATTTCCACTAATTCTGCTTTGGCTTCTTCTACTCCAGCCACATCTGCAAAAGTGATCTTAGCTGAATCACCTTTTACATAAACTTTAGCTCTACTTTTGCCAATAGAAAGTACACCTTGTGGTCCATCACCACTGCGTGAGATAAATAATTGCCAGATAGCAATAAAAATTAGTGGCGGAAGCACCCAACTAATCAGGGTGTTAAACCAAGTATTTTGGGGTGGAGGTATCGCAGCAAATCCTACTCCTTTTTGTTCTAGGATTTCTGGTAGCAGTAAGTCTAAAACTGGCGTGGTCGCATATGTCTCTCCTGACTTTAGTTTGTAGCGGATCTCGTTTGGTCCAACAGAAACCTCGCTAACTTTGCCAGCTTTTACGTCATGAATAAATGCGCCATAAGGCATACTAGATACCTTATTGCTAAATATACTTGGTAAAAATAGGTCTGCAAGTAAGAACAATCCTGATACCGCTAGCACTACGCTAGCAATAATACGAGAACGTGGTTGCTTAGGTTGCTCCTTAATGGCCATGATAGTTACCAATTCTTGAAAGTAATCACATTCACATGCTAAGGCTTAAATTAGCTTTATGGACTCACTTATAGCTAAAATTTAGCAAAAGTAAGTAATTAGAGTGTAAGTTTATGCTTTATCCATCCAATCAAAAATTTGAGATAGCTGGTCTAAGCTAACCAATCCATATTGCCAAAGAATCATGGGTAAGAAGTTGGGGGTTTGCTCACAACGTTTCAAAGCTAGGGAAATGGCTTCTACTGGAATGGCTAACTCTTCAGCTAAAAAACGGACTAGTTGTATTGTTGGTTTCATAAAGGTTTGATGAAAAAATGTAACAAAAGTTAAAGTGGATTCTAATTTATTTCTGTGAGCCGGATTTCAGCGGAAAAAAGCAAATAAGGATCAATATATTATCATTTCGCCCCCAAATGAAAACTATATTTACAGGTTCTGAGCAGCTAAATTTAATTTATGCAATCAAACTTAACAATTAAAGTAATTTTCGTGTGTTATCTCTCAGATACGGATTACCGACCTTGATGCTGGTGGAGCTAATACGGTTCGGATAACCTAAAAAAGCCAAATTCTCTCCCCCCAGAGCCGCACGGCCCCGATAGTGAAGCGTTAGCGAGGAACGAGCGTCAGGGAGACAATATACATCCTAACACCCTAGCCTCTCAGTGATATACCAATCTGAGCGGCATAAGATGATGGAAGATAGTTCTAATAGTAATTGCAGCCTTGACTACTTTTCCTCCTTCTGGAGATAGAGATTATGGCGAGGAAATTTGCCCAATTTGCATATTTTCATTTCCTCCCCTGCTCCCCTGCTCCCCTACTCCCCTTGGGAGTTGATAAAAAATTGCTAGGTAAAGTGGGTAAAGGCTCTGCTGGAGTATTTTGATTAAATTGCTTCCATTCTGATAAGTTCCGATTGACAGCGTTGAGAAAATCCTTAGATACAATCAAAACACTAATATTGCCTTTTTGAGGAAAATGCGGGTCAGCCTCAGCATAAGCAAAATTACCTGTAAAATCAGGCTGACCTAAGAGCAATTGATGATTTTGCTGATTTTTGAGTTGAATATCAATAGTTGCTTGGGGTCGATCTAATCCGTATTCTGACAGTTGATTAGCCGGAATAGATAAAATGCGCTCAATAGAACTTTTAACAAGTAAATCCATTAAGTAGGAAACGATCGCATCATTAGCCAAATCCGATACAGGCGATTGGATCGACCATTCAGGTCTTTCACCAGATTTTCTCCGTACCAGAGTTACGGTCAAGTTCTTAGTCGAAATATTTAAGGACTTTACATCATCAGCGGTAAATGAGAAGACTTGTATTTTCTGCTTTTGGCTTAATTCTCGTTGAGATGCACCCCGAATCTCATAAAAATAAACAAAACTACCTAAGCCTATCAATATTAGTAACAGAATTAAAGTACTTTTCGGTAATTTCATTTTTCCTAGAAGATGTCAAAACTAAGTTTACTAAATTTGCTGAATATGTCCATATAAAACTACTAGACTTTCCGCTAATTGGTTCAGACGCGTTTCTAGATATTGTTTTCGCCCCAAGAGTTGACGCAGCCTTTGGTAACGAGCGATCGCCATGCTGACACTAGGAACTTGGTCTGGTGGACAGGGACGGGACCAAGTTTTTCCCCCAGCATCCACACCACAAAGCCGATAACCACTACGAGGAGAGGGATCAACAGCTTTATCACCTTGTCCGCAAATTTCTTCTACATAATCCATCAGTTGGTCAACCTCTCCATGGCGGAGAGTCGCTGTACTAGCTGGCTCCGTCGATTGTGTTGATTGGGAGTTTGATTCTAACCAGCCATTGATGATCGGTCCTTCTAAATAAATATTTTGGATTTGATGCAATATTTCTTGTAGTTCCATTTGCCAACCAGCTACAACTTCCTGAATATCTTGCAAAATATTCATGGCGAATGCTGGATTAGTCCCATGACGGTGGTTGCTGAAGTTGGGAGTTTTGAATTTGGGTAAGATGGGGACTTTATCACCATTTTGGTGAGCGGGGAATGTTTGTACGGAATTGTGTTGGGGGAATAAAATATGTTCTGAACCAAATTCACTTTCCGTATCTTTACCGGAACTTTTACCAGTAATATTTGCTTGAGAAGTAGTTTCTTCAGTAACTGTAGATTCTTTAGATTTAATGCTAATCCTAAAGGAAAAGGGGCGTTTTTTTACATCACTAGATTCTGTAGCCAAGCTACTGTTGCGAGTCCCTAAATCATGTAAAGTAGCCTCAATACGTTTCAAGCCTGCTTTCATAAAGTGTCCTGAATAAAATATCAGCAAGTTTTTGCTTTGCGGGGATTCGTTCCGCTAACAAAACCTCAAAAAATTATCTTGATCGTTTAACAGCAATAATACCTTAATTAATGATGGATTGGGTAGATGAAGGGCTGATTATGAGTAGCACAATTTTGGTGACAGGACCAGCTAGTTCAGGTAAAAGCGCATGGGCGGAAACTTTGGCGCAGCGATCAAGAAAAGCAGTTGTGTATATCGCCACGGCTAGGGAAAATCCTGATGACGAAGAATGGCAAAAACGCATTCAAAAGCATCAAAAGCGCCGTCCTCTAGAGTGGACAACTCTGTTGGTACAGATTGAGTTGACCGATGTTCTGAAAAATGCTCCTCCAGAAAGTTGTCTGTTGATTGATTCTTTGGGAACTTGGGTGGCTAATTTGCTCACGCAGGACGAGAGTAGTTGGGAATTGATTTTAGCAGATTTGCTCGCAACTGTGGAGTCAGTTGCAGTAGATCTAGTGTTTGTCGCTGAAGAAACTGGTTGGGGTGTTGTCCCAGCCTATCCTTTGGGCAGGAGTTTTCGCGATCGCCTAGGTTCTCTAGTACGTCATTTAGGTGGGATTTGCGATCCTGTTTACCTCGTTACTGGCGGTCATGTCCTGAATCTGAGCGTATTAGGACAGCCACTATCACAGCTATGTGAATTTTGATCTGCTTTTAGAGTCTGTGGGAAAACTTTAGTTCTCGCCCAAAGTCCCTCTAGAGGGACTTTGATTTTTTTCAGCCATGCTGACAAAAGTATTTTTCAGCAATTGTTTTTTATATATTTAGGTGGAGGACTAGCGAAATTTGGTAATTAAGTTGGCAAAAATTGATCATGAATAACTAATTACTTCTAGATATCGTTCTAATCAAGGGAATGATTGATCAAGCAGTAAATAATTATCAACAAATTGTCATGTGTATTTTTCAGAAGTTCTACTGACAACTTAATGAACAATGGCTGAATAAATTAGGTAATAAAGTTGGCAAGAAATGGAAGTGACTTAACTGTTTAATTCCAGATATTGTATGAACCAAGCAGGGAGTGGTGACACCAAAAAAGTACCAGCTTCCGGCTCTCAATACAAAATTATGGAGTGTTTACCATGTCTGAATTACTTTTTACCGAAGTTTCCGCCGATCAACAAGAACTAGTTACTGGTGGAGTAAGAGGATTCGCAAGCACTGGTCGTTCAGGAGACAAAAATTCTAATTTCCAGAACTACTCTGTCAATCAAAAGAATAAAAATGGTAATAATACCAGTACAATCAATAGTGAAACACTCATATACTCCTATCAGTTCGATATCGCACTACTATTCTAGCTCTGAATTTCTTGAGCCACAAGTTATATAGCATTCTTTCTTCCACTTCGGAAGATAAGAGATAGGAGGAGAAGAGGCAGGGGGGAAGAAAAGTAGGAAAAATACTTGATAGGAGTATGTGGTTCAGAGATTAGTAACTTAATTACAATATTAACCGCTCAAGTATCAATTTATTCTCCCCTGCATTCCTACCTCTTCCCCCCCTAATCCTGACTGCCCCCCTGAGAGCGGAGCAATTCAGCGATCGCTCCAAATACACCCGTCACAGATATGAGGACGACACTAAGAGCATTAATATCAGGTTTTACCCCAGTTCTAATCCGGCTAAAGATTTCCATAGGTAGTGTATTGTAGCCGCTACCAGCCGTGAAACTCGCAATTAGAAAATCATCTAAACTGAGAACAAAAGCTAATAAGCACCCAGAGACAATCCCAGGCATAAGTTGAGGTAATAAAACCTGGATAAATGCTTGATCTGGTGTCGCACCTAAGTCTAAAGCAGCTTCTTCTAAATGGGGATTTAAGTTATTCATCCGAGCAGAAACTACTAGTGCAATGTAAGATATACAAAAGACTACATGTGCTGCAATTACTGTAAATATACTCAGAGGAATGGCGAAAGCAGCCAAACAGACAAGCGTAGAAACAGCGATCGCGATATCAGGAACTAAAAGAGGTAGATAAGATATCCCGACATATAGTTGTTTACCGGGGAATTCATAACGTGTCATACCTACAGCCATGAGAGTTCCCAGAACTGCGGAAATCCCCACTGCTAAAAAACCGACCACCAAGCTGTTGTTCAATGCGGACAAAATCCGTTCATCATGAAATAACTTCTCAAACCAATTGAGGGTGAAACCTTTCCAACTTGCACTGTAGGGGGAATCATTGAAACTATAGAAGGTGAGAACCAAGATCGGCAAGTACATGAAGATAAATATGAGCAACGAGAAAGCCGCTTGCCATAAGACAAGCGGCTTTTGGGGAAGTTTAAAGTTAATCATAAATATATTTTCTCTACCGTTGTTATTCTAAATGTAGTTAATTTAACTCATTTTCCCAAAAAAGTCAATTTATTCACGTCTGTGGTATCTGACATCGCTTAATTTAGCTATTAGGGGATTTAATTGACTAATTTACGTCTGAAGTAGAAGATGATTTCCCTACTAGGATAGACAAAACATAGGGGTTAACACCCTATCATCTGGATTGGGAACAATCAATTATTGAGTGTTAGTTGCAATTGAAGCAGAGCATAAATTGCTAAAAAATAACATGTAGTTGCAAAAACACCAATAATTCCCAGCCAATTTTATAGGAGTTTCATAATGAGAATTGCTCAGATTGCTCCACTTTGGGAGAGAGTACCACCTGCAACATATGGAGGTATAGAATTAGTAGTCGGATTGCTAACTGATGAGTTAGTCAGGCGGGGACATAAAGTAACGTTATTTGCGACTGGAGATTCTGAAAGTTTAGCAGATTTAGTCTCAGTCCATACTTGTGCATTAAGACTCGACCCGACTGTTAAAGACCCTAGCTCTTACGAACTATTACAAATAGGCATGGTTTATGAGCGAGCAGCAGATTTTGATATTATCCACTCCCATATGGGACATAGCTCATTAACCTATGCAAGTTTAGTCAAAACCCCAACAGTCCATACTTTACACGGAATTTTCACCTCAGATAATCAGAAAATCTATAAACATGCTAGAAAGCTTCCCTATGTCAGCATATCTAACGCTCAAAGAAACGAAGATTTAGGGTTAAATTATGTAGCTACAGTCTATAATGGGATTGATGTTAACGCTTATGAGTTTTATCCTCAGCCAGCAGACCCACCTTATTTAGCATTCTTAGGTAGAATGTCTCCAGAGAAAGGTGTACATTTAGCCATTGAAATTGCGCAAAAATCTGGTTGGCGCTTGAAATTGGCAGGTAAGGTGGATGCGGTAGATAAGGAATATTTTGCACGGGAGGTGAAACCGCATATAGACGGTAAGCAAATTGAGTTTTTAGGTGAAGCCGACCATAAGTTAAAAAATACTCTTTTAGGAGGTGCGATCGCCACTCTGTTTCCGACTAACTGGTTAGAACCATTTGGTTTAGTTATGGTAGAGTCAATGGCTGCGGGTACACCAGTAATTGCTATACGACTGGGTTCTACACCAGAAGTGATTGCTGATGAGGAAACGGGGTTTCTTTGCAATTGTGTAGAAGCTTGCGTTGATGCAATTAGTCAGATAGAAAAGATAGACCGTTACACTTGTAGGAAATATGTAGAAAGTCGATTTGATATTCAACACATGACAGACGGTTACGAAGCAGTTTATCAAAAAGTTCTGGGACAGCGATTTAGTGATAACGGACATTTTTGCTCTCGTAAAGCTGAATTAAGCAGTAGTAAGCAAGATAAACAAGATAAATATGTAACTGCGACCTCTACTTACAAATCGACGGGGATCAAGGAAAAGCCGTAGAAAAGTATTTCACCAAATTGTGTCTAAATAGCTTACAGCCCTCACTCCCTATTCCCTCTCCGTTGGCTCTTGAGATGGATTGAGGGTGAGGTTTTCTAGCAACTTATGTGTACACAGTAAGCTTTCAGGGGGTTTCCGACTTTAATTCATAATTTAGTAACCAAACAAACTGGCTACGAATAAGGGAAATGACACGAGTAGGGATAGAATTAAAACTAGGGTAGCTGGATCAATTTTGATCAAATTTTTGTGTTGATCTTGCATTTGGTTTGTTCCCAAAAAGTTTTATTTAAGCTCAGTCCTTTGAACTTTGGTCTGTCTGTTCAGAGTTTTGTTCACTTAGCTTATTTAACTCCTTGTTAATTGTCAATATCTTAGTAAATTGCTGTAAATAAAATTTCAACGCTAACTCAGCACACTCGTCAAAAGTAATATCAGTGCCAGGATTTACACCACATATATCAGGTGTCTCAAGTTCAGTCGTATCCTTGAATGTATAAGTTAAAGTCATAAGTGCTAAATAATTTTTGCTGTAGACTAAACTACCTGAGGTCGCTCCCCATATTCGGAGTCTTATTTCATATTCTCACTAATCGCATAAAAAGTAAATATTCTTAAATAAATTTTAACCAAAAACCAAACAGTTGACGATCTCAGCTTACAGCCGCTTCTAACAACTGTATTACTCCAGTATCCGCATCTATCTCCACGTTCAAACCGACTGGAAGTGTGAATTTATCCTGAATATGACCGATCGCAGCACCATACCAAGATGGAATTTTTAAAGGTTGAATATGGGATTGTAAAACTTCCATTAAAGTGAAAGCTGGTTGATCCCCGATTTGACAATTAGTACATTGACCAAAAATAAAACCGGAAATTTGGTGAAGAATACCAGCATTTTTTAACTGTGTCAACATGCGATCTATACGATAAACGTCTTCACCGGTATCTTCCACAAAAAGAATAGACTTTTGCCAAGGAGGTAGATAAATAGAACCTAACATTGATGTTAAAACAGAAAGATTTCCTCCTATAAGCTTACCCGTAGCTTTTCCTGAGGTAATTATTTGTTTTTTTTCCTCACCATTGATGTTATTTTGCATTTTTAGTAATTCGCCATTAAACAAAATGCGTTGAAAGTAATCAGTTGTAAATTGATCCCAGCTATATATAGCAACTGGTCCATGAAATGTAATTAATTGACTGCGAGCATTAATTGCTAACAACAGGGAAGTCACATCACTGTAACCCATAATTATTTTGGGATGTGTACGAATTAGGGAATAATTCAGGAATGGTAAAATCCGATTACATCCCCAACCACCCCGCGTCGCAATAATCGCTTTTACAGATTTGTCTGCAAACATAGTGTTAATATCTTGGGCGCGATCTAGATCTTTACCAGCTAAATAACCATATCTATCTAAGATATGCGCGGCAATTTTAATTTTTAAACCCAAATTCCCTAAAGTTTGTTTTGCGTCATCGATATCTTTGGGATCAATAATCCCTGCTGGAGAAATTAACCCTACTGTATCTCCTATCTTGAGACGTGATGGTTTTAGGCTTTTATTAAGATAAATTCGTTTTTGCGATATCTGGGCAGGAATTTGGACTGCTAAAGCAGCCAATGTAGAATTATGCAAAAATCGGCGGCGATTGATGGTCATTGTCAATATTATTCAGGATAGATCTAATCATGGCGTGCTAATTGTTACTAATTTACCACCTTTAATTAATTTCAGGTATTGACCTCGCCATTCAATGGTGTTACCGACAAAACCTAAACACCAAATCATAAAGTAGATGAGATCCCGGAAAGGAATTATCCAGAAAAACTTTCGAGTCACTGGGTCATTGAGAATTTTTACCCCAACTAGCCAACCCATAATTAATCGCATTAACCAAGTAATTGCTAAAACCGTCCAGCCGAAAACTGTACCACCTGTATTTAACAGCAACAACAGACTGGAAACTGTACCAAAAGTAAACACGAGTCCTAAATAACCCCAAGGACGGGAGACGCGAATACAACGAGTCCAACGGAGTTGACGATTGAAAGAATCTTTTATGGTACTGCGTGCTAAAATATGATCGACCACATAATCAGATAATACTACTTTGTATCCTGCTTGGGCTGGTAAGTAACCGAGCTGAAAATCATCCGCTAAATAATCGGCTATGGTGGGAAAGCCACCAATCTGGTCGAGGATTGTTTTGCGGATGACGATTGTAGAACCAAAAGCAAATTTTATCCCTTCTAATTGCTGGCTGACTAAAACTCCGGGATGAAAATCTGTGGCTGTACCAATAGCTTCCAAGCAAGCAGCTATTCCCCTCGCAGAGGAACGATATAAGCAGGTAACTACACCAACTTTTTTATCCTGTAAAGGCTGAATAATTCGTTGTAAATAATCTGTACCTACACGAATATCACTATCAGCTAAAATGAAAATGTCATGTTTAGCAGCGTTAACTATATTGGCTAAATTACTAACCTTTAAGTTAGTTCCGATAATGCGATCGCTCACGATTAAACTCATATCCACTTGCGGGAATTGTTGGATAAGTTTTTGCACTACTGGTATACAAGGGTCGCTTTGATCGCGCACACCGAAAATAATCTGATATTCTGGATAATCCTGCTGGCAAAATGCTGCTAAGTTAGCATAAGTCTGGTCATCTGCACCACACAACGGCTTAAGTACACTCACAGGTGGATGAAAATGGGGATTCTGGGGATGAGGAGAACGCGCAAAAGTAATCGCAGCGTAAACCGCATAGCAGTAGAATAAAACGGCTGACAAACAAAGTATCCACATAATCCAAAAACATCATCTAAAAACATCATCTAAAAACACACTGACCTAAAACTCATCACTAATGACCGACGAGACAAACCGATAATTGCAACATGAACTTAATTTACTTTCTCCTCCGTTCTTCTTGGTTAATGGTAGCGATCGCTATTTTCACCGGATTTTTGAGTGGTGGTAGCAGCGCTGGATTAATTGCTCTCATTAGCCAAGGGGCAACTTTGAGCCATACATCATCGTCCATGATGCATATAGCCTGTTATTTTGTGGGCTTAGTCATTATCGCCTTAATCACAGGCGTAATTTCTCAAGTCATGTTAATTCGCCTATCACAAAGTGCTATATTACAACTTAGGATGCATTTAAGCCAACAAGTATTGGCTTCTGAATTAAGCCATTTAGAGCAACTGGGAAATTCTCGGATACTGGCGACTTTAACAGAAGATGTCCAAGCTGTAGCCAACGCTGTGTATGTTATACCATTCCTGTGTATCGATTTGGCAATTGTATTAGGCTGTCTACTATACATTACTTGGCTATCCTGGTTAGTCTTTTTGCTGGTTTGTATTTTAATGTTTGTAGCAGTTGGTAGTAGTAAATGGCTGCTAGATCGAGGCGATAAGTTATTAGCTTTAGCGCGAGAGGATCAAGATGTATTATTCCAAAATTTTGGTACTATCACGTCAGGAATAAAAGAACTCAAGCTAAATTATCAACGTCGCCAAATCTTTTTAAAGCAACGTCTAGAAACAACAGCTAAATTGTTTCGTCGCCATAATGTTGCAGGGTTAACTCTATTTGCTACAACTACAATTTGGGGTAAATTGGTTTTCTTTTTTGCTATGGGTTTTCTGCTTTTCGTCTTACCTCATTTACTCACGATCAATGCCCAAACCCTCTCAGGCTATATACTGACTTTCACTTATTTAATGCTCCCCATGGATAATCTGGTGAATAACCTACCGCTGATCAGTAAAGCCAATGTCGCCTTACAAAAAATCGAATCCTTGGGTTTATCATTAGGCGATCGCGCAGAATTGACCACTACATTACCAAATTTGTCCCTTAGCTGGGAAAATTTAGAAATTCTGAACGTGACAAATACTTACCAGACAAACCAAGAAGATCTTAACTTCATCCTCGGACCTATCAGCCTAAAACTATATCCGCAAGAAATAGTATTTATCATCGGTGGGAATGGTAGTGGTAAATCATCTCTCGCTAAGTTAATTACTGGACTCTATATACCAGACAGTGGAGAAATTTACTTAGATGGCAAATTAATCACTGAAAAAAACCGTGAATGGTATCGTCAACACTTCTCGGTCATATTTTCCGACTTCTACCTATTTGAAGAACTTTTGGGTTTAGAGGATAAAAATTTAGATCTTCGTGCAAAAGAATATTTACATCAACTAAAACTAGACCATAAAGTAACAATTAAAAATGGTCAATTTTCTACCACAGCCCTATCTCAAGGACAACGTAAGCGGTTAGCACTACTCACAGCATATTTAGAAAATCGTCCAATTTATCTATTTGATGAATGGGCTGCCGATCAAGATCCATTTTTTAAAGATATATTTTATAATGAGATCTTACCAGAACTCAGAAAGCAAGGTAAAACTGTATTAGTAATTAGCCATGATGACCGATATTTCCATCTAGCAGATCGCACGATCAAGCTGGATTATGGGAAAATAGAATATGACCAAGTTCTTGACAGATCTAAATAAAGTATGAGCTAAAAATATGACAACAGAAGCTACGAATGTCCTAGGTACACCCTTGCAAGTTTGCTGTACCGCTCCCATGACTGGATTCTACCGTGACGGCTTCTGCAATACAGGTGGACAGGATTTTGGGATGCATATTGTCTGTGCTCAAGTTACAGCAGAGTTTTTAGAGTTCAGCAAATCGCGGGGAAATGATTTGAGTACACCCCTTCCAGAGTACGGTTTCCCTGGATTAAAACCAGGAGATTGCTGGTGTCTATGTGCATCCCGTTGGCAAGAAGCCTTCGATGCTGGTGTTGCACCTCCTGTAGTTCTAGAAGCCTGTCACATGAGATCAGTAGAAGTTTGTAATTTAGCAGACCTACAGAAGCACGCTGTCAAATCACTTTAATTTTGTTACCGATCAGTTGCTCAACCCAACCTGATCAATGATTTTGTTGGGTTGAGGAACGAAACCCAACCTCAGCAATTCCAAATTCAAAAATCTAGGAGGAATTAGTGGGAGAGAGGGGGACTGAATCCGAAAGCAGAAAGTCAATCAAATGCTGCCAACTGTCAAACAAGATATACTTAGTGAGGCTAAG
>Ga0116228_10000152_pt1 | contig 46210 bp, 43 predicted proteins | sample S1TSphfallax_2_FD_89694 | JGI IMG/M metagenome (GOLD analysis project Ga0116228, IMG submission 89694) | Host-associated microbial communities from peat moss isolated from Minnesota, USA - S1T2_Fc - Sphagnum fallax MG | ecosystem: Host-associated > Plants > Peat moss > Unclassified | place...
AGATCGGGGAGGGCGGCGAGCGAGGGGATTGTCCAAGTCGGCGCTGGCCCGTACGTCTCCGCCGGATTGGCGAGGCGATTGCACCAGGCGACGCGATAGCCGAACACCATGCCGCCGGTCGCGTCCCAGCCGTTGCTCGTGACGAAGACGACGTCGGCCGGCTCGATGCCGTAGTGGTCGGTCACGAGCGCGTAGACGCGGGCGTTCGGCTTGTACACGCCCGCGTCGCCGACGTAGAACGTCCGCTCGATCAGCGACGAGATGCCGGCGTGTTCCATCGCCGCGACCGACGTCGGCGGCGTGCCGTTGGTGAGTACGGCGCAGCGTGTGCCGTTCGCATGCAATGTCTCGAGCGTGGCGACCACGTCGGGGTAGGGCTGCACGCGCTCCCACGCGGTGACGAGCGCGTGATGCTGCGCGTCGTCGAGCGTCACGCCGTGCTTTGCGGCGGCGAAGCGCAGCCCGTGCGACGTCATCGCGTCGAAGTCTTCGTAGCGGTCCATGATCGCGCTTGCGAACGCGTACGCGATTTGCTTCTCCCGCCAGGTCGCGACGAACGCTGCCGCGTCGTCGCAGACGGCGGCGGCAGCACTTCGGAGCGATGCGATGTCGAGCAGCGTTCCGAACAGGTCGAAGACGACGACCACTTAGGCTTTGGGCAAGAACGACGTATTGAAAAACGTGTCGTAGTTGGGGAGTGACGAGATCTCTTTGAGGTTGATCATCTGCTGGCCGTAGTACTTCGCCTTCTTGATGTAATCGGCGTCGATGTTCCAGTCGAGATTGATGTTCTTCATGGCGAGGTCGAGCACGTTTTTCGGCGGTCCGAGCACTTTGGTCGTCATCGCTTCGAACTCGGTGAGGCTCGAGGGCTTCATGCTCCAATCGCACGCCTGACAATGCGTCTTGACGACGGCGCGCACGTAGTCCGGGTCCTTCGCGATCACGTCGGGACGCGTCGCGTAGACGACGTTGATGGCGCCGACCGGCGTGATGTAGGGATCGAGCAGAATGCGTCCCTTGCCGCTCAGCACGCTGATCGAGGGGCCGGGCTCCGAGCCCATGTACGCGTCGACGTCGCCACGCGCGAGCGCGTTCGCCATGTCGGCAAAGCCCAGGCGGACGAGTTGCACGTCGGTCGGGGCGAGGTTGTTCATCTTCATGAGTTCGCGCAGCACGACTTCTTGCGTCGAACCCGGCTGGTAGGCGATCTTCTTGCCGCGCATGTCGGCGAACGTCTTGGCCGGGCTATCGGCGGCGACGACGAAGCCCATCGCCTTCTGTCCGGCCGAGGCCACCACCGTGATCGGCTGGCCGGCCGTGGCGCCGAGCGTCGCGGCGGCGAGACCGAAGATGCCGAAGTCGACGGCGCCGCTCACGAGCGCGTCCTTGCCGTCGGGCGGCGTGTCGAAGATGATCACGTCGTACGTCATGCCCGGCGCCGCGAATTTCTGATAGAACTGCATGACGATCGTGTTGACCGTCTTGAGCATGCCGACTTTGACGGTCCGCGGCGCCGGCGCGGCGGCGCGAGCGAACGGCGGAACGGCGGCCGCGGCGGCGGCCGCGCCGGCAGCGGTGAGGAATGAGCGACGCGTTGCATCCATAGCGCTCATAGTGTCGTGACCTGCCCAACCGTCCGTTCGCCTTCTGCACCACCGATCGGTCCCGCCGTTAGCCGGTTGGACAGGTCGCCACATCTCCGCCGTGCGAACCGCGAACCTGATGGAAGACGATCGAACGAGCGCCTACGTGGATGCCGTCGCGGCGCTGTTGTCGATGCCGCTGGAAGGCGTCGATCGCGCCGTGGTGCTCGGCGTGACCGAGCGGCTCGCGACGTTCGCCGCCGACGTGGCCGCGTTCGAACTCGGGATCGACGTCGAGATCGCGGGTCGCTTCGAACCGTGACCGCCGCCGAGATCGCGAACGCCGTGCGCACCTCGGCGACGACCGCGCGCGCGCAGGTCGACGACGCTCTCGCACGCATCGACGCGCACGACGGGCGCCTCAACGCGTTCACCGCCGTGTTCGCCGAGCGCGCGCGTGCGACCGCGGCGCGCGTCGATGCGACGATTGCGGCCGGCGGCGATCCCGGGCCACTGGCCGGCGTTCCGTTCGCCGCGAAGAATCTCTTCGACGTGTCGGGCGTCGTGACGCGGGCGGGTGCGAAGAGCACCGACGGCGATCCGCCCGCCGCGCGCGATGCCGATCTCGTCGCGTCGCTCGAAGCGGCCGGCGCGGTGCTCGTCGGCGTGACCAACATGGACGAGTTCGCCTATGGCTTCGTCACCGAGAACGCGCACGACGGCCCGACCCACAATCCGCACGACACGACGCGCATCGCGGGCGGGTCGTCGGGCGGCTCGGCCGCGGCCGTCGCGGGCGGCATCGTTCCGCTCGCGATCGGCTCCGACACCAACGGCTCGATTCGCGTGCCATCGGCGCTGTGCGGCATCTTCGGCATTCGACCCACGCTCGGCACGCTCTCGCTGCGCGGATCCTACCCGTTCGTGCACAGCTTCGACACGGTCGGCCCCTTCGCGCGAACGGCTGCCGATCTCGCGCTCGCCTACGCGGTGCTCGCGGGCGCGAAGGGACGCCCGTTCGACGGGATCGCCGGACTGCGCGTCGCGCGGCTCGACGGGTACTTCGCAGCGGGCTTGCTCGACGAGGCGCGCGCGGGCGTCGAGCACGTGTGCGCGGCGATGGACGTCGGCGCCGTGCGCACCTTGCCGAATGCCCAGCGGGCGCGCGAGGCCTCGTTCGTGATCACGGCGGCGGAAGCGGGCGAACTGCACGCCGATCGGCTGCGCACGCGCGCCGATGAATACGATTTCGCAACCCGCGATCGGCTCATGGCCGGCGCGCTGATGCCGGCGAACTGGTACATCCGCGCGCAGCGATTCCGCACGGCGTTCGCGGCCGAGCTGCGCGCCGTGTTCGCCGACGTCGACGTGCTCGTGGCGCCCGCGACCCCGTACGTCGCACCGCGCATCGGACAGAAGACGATCGTGATCGACGGCGTGGAGAGCGACGTGCGTTCCAACGTCGGCGTCTTCACGCAGCCGATCAACCTCGCGGGCGTACCGGTCGTCACGGTGCCCGTGATCGCGCCGGGCGCCTTGCCCGTCGGCGTGCAACTGATCGGCGCGCCGCACAGCGAACCGCTGTTGCTCGCGCTCGCGGCCGAACTCGAACGGCGCGGCGCGGTCGGCGCGGGCGCGCTGCCGTTGTCCGCGTGAGGGGAATCCCCGCCTATGCCCGCGTGTACGCGAGCGGGGCGTCGGTACGCGAGGTGCTCGGCGCGGCGCACGCCGCGCTCGCGGCCGACGATCCGGTGTGGATCACGCGCGCGTCGGCCGAGCGCGTTGCGGAACGCGCGAGCGCGCTCGATGCGTGTACGCCGGCCGAGCGCGCCGCGATGCCGCTCTTCGGCGTGCCGTTCGGCGTGAAGGACAACATCGACGTCGCGGGATTGCCGACGACGGCGGCGTGTCCCGCGTTCGCGCACGTTCCCGATCGCTCCGCCACCGTCGTCGAGCGCCTCGAAGCGGCCGGGGCGGTCGTGTTCGGCAAGACGAACCTCGATCAATTCGCGACCGGGCTCGTCGGCGTGCGTTCGCCCTACGGCGTGCCGCGCAATCCGTTCGACGCGCGCTACATTCCCGGCGGCTCGAGCTCGGGTTCGGCGGTGGCGGTCGCGCGCGATCTCGTCGCGTTCGCGCTCGGCACCGACACCGCGGGATCGGGCCGCGTGCCCGCCGGCTTCACCGGCACCGTCGGACTCAAGCCGACCTTCGGCACGATCAGCGCCGCCGGCGTCGTTCCGGCGTGCCGGTCGCTGGACTGCGTGTCGATCTTCGCGTCGGGCGTCGACGACGCGCAGACCGTTCTCGCGGTCGCCGCCGCGCCCGACGAGGGCGACGCGTATTCGCGCGCCGTACCGGCTCCGTCGTCGCCGGTGCCCGCGGCGTTTCGCTTCGCGGTCCCGGATTCGCTCACGTTCGCCGGCGATGCGCAAGCGGAAGCCGCGTTCGCGCGCGCCATCGCGCGCATCGAAGCGGCGGGCGGAACGCGCGTCGGCATCGATGCGAGCGCGTGCTACGAGGCCGCGCAGATGCTCTACAGCGACGCGTTCGTCGCGGAACGCACCGCCGCGGTCGGCGACTTCATGGACGCGCATCCCGGTGCGCTGCTCGACGTGACGCGTACGATCGTCGAGGGCGGGCGCCGCTACACGGCCGTCGACGCGTTCCGCGCGACGTATCGCATGCGCGCCTTGCGCCGCACCGCTGAGGCGATCTTCACCGCCGCGCCGGTATTGGTCGTTCCGACCTCGCCGACCATCTACACGCTCGACGAGATCGCCGCCGAGCCGTTCGCGCTCAACGCGCTGCTCGGCACCTACACGAACTTCGTGAACTTCTTCGACTGGTGCGCGCTCGCGATTCCGAGCGAACGCTATGCGAACGGCGTGCCGATCGGCATCACGCTGATCGCCCCGGCGTTCCACGAAGCGACGCTGGCCGATCTCGCGCGGCGTATCTCAGCTCGCGGGTAGACGCTCGAGGAGCGTCGCCTCGATGCCGGCGTCGCGCAAGGCAACGAGCCAGAGCCGCAGGCGAAGATAGAACGCTGGGCGGTCCGCCGATCCGAGCGTGACCGCATCGCGGAACTCCGCGTTGCGCACGCTCTGCTCGATGAAGACGTCGCGTATCGTCGTCGCGTTCGTGCGGACGAGTTCGCTCGAGAGGTCGGCGAGGCTCAACATCTGGAGGTCGAATACCGCGCGATTGAGGCTGCCTTCCCAGCGCGGTGGCCGTCCCGGCGCTTGGCCGACCCGGCGGAAGCAATCGCTTCCGAATACGGCGACGCAGTTGGTCAGCGCGCGCTCGAACGCGGCGGCGAGCGCGAGCACGCCCATCGAATCCGGGTTACGATGCACGCGCATGTACTCGTTGAGGATGTGCTTGACGGGCGGACGATAGTCGTTCGTCACCGCGCGCAGTGCGAAGAAGCGCAGGGCGAGTTCCTCGTGCTTCATGCGCAGATCGGCATCCGGTTTACCGACCGCGGCGAGCCATGGTTCGGTGCGGACGAGATCGTGCAACAGGTCGTTGAGCGCGCCGCGGAAGACGCAATTCCGCAATTCCTGATCGTTGATCGGCATGCCGCCGGTGCTCAGGCGCTCGAACATTTCGAAGCGCAGTTCCGACGGGGACGTCGCGGAGATCACGACGCAGCGCAGCGTGCGACCGAGGATGGTACGCGACTGCGTGGGCGAGAGATCGCGCCAGCGCTTGCCGTTCAATTCCGGCAAGATCTCCAATCGTTTGAGCGCGTACTCGCCCGCGTGGTAGTCCTCGATCGCGCGCAGGCGCTGCTGGCCGTCGACGACGACCTTCGTGCCGTCATCGTCTTCAGCGAAGAAGAGCGCCGGTATCGGCATGTTGAGGAGAAGCGATTCTACGAGTTTGGATTGCCGGTCGCGGCCCCACACGTACTTTCGTTGAAACGCCGGGTTGAGCGTGAGCTCGTGGCTCTTGATCTCCTCGAGCAACGTGCGAATCGGCATATCGAACGGCGTGCTCATCACCCCGCGATCGAGTCCGACATCGTCGGATTCGATCGGTCCGCGTTCGTCCGCGCCCAGAGCCCGCTCGGAGTCGCCCATGACGTTGCGAAGCATTGCGCGCGTGGAGCCGACCCACCCGTTCGCAGCGCGTCGGCCGTTCCGTCGAAGCGTCCGTCGCGTCGGTTGACCACTTGTCCAATGACGCCCCGGGTGATGCGCGGATAGACTTCGACTCAGCACGGATCCGGTTTAAGGATTTGGCCGAAATCGCAACCGTTTGGTTCGCAATCGCCGGCCATACATTGTTCGCTTGAGAGTCGCGTACCATCGCGGTGCCGGCTCTGGGTGACGCTCCGAGCGTGAATGGCGCCGCCCTTCGGGTGGCGTCTCCGCTGTTGCGCTCCACACGACACAAGGAACAATGCCATGAACGATATCGATGGTTTTCTTTCGCTCGTCGGCGACGTGCCGGCCATTACCGATCAGGTGACGGTGCGCAAGCGCAGCCGCGACCTCTCCACGATGTTCAGTCCGCTCATGCGGCGCGATGCGGCCGAGAAATTCGCCGATCTGATCGTGAAACCGCGCGACAAAGCCGACGTGCTCCGGATCGCGCGGGCGGCGGCGCGCTCGCGCATGCCGCTGATGATGCGCGGCGCGGGCACGTGCAATTTCGGTCAAGGCGTGCCGCTCAAGGGCGGCGCGATCGTCGACATGACCGCGCTCTCGGAGGTGCTCTGGGCGCGCGACGGCCGGGTGCGCGCACAAGCCGGCGCGCGGCTCATCGCGATCGACGAGTTCACGCGGCCGAGCGGCTGGGAGCTGCGCATCCATCCCTCGACGCGCAAGGTGTCGACCATCGGCGGGTTCGTCGGCGGCGGCCACGCGGGCATGGGCAGCGTCACCTACGGCATCATGCGCGATCGCGGCAACATCGTCGCGCTCGAGGTCGTGTCGGTGGAAGAAGAACCGCAGATCGTCGAGATTCGCGGCGACGACGTCAACCTCGTGCACCATGCATACGGCACCAACGGCATCATCACCGAGGTCGAGTTGCCGCTGGCCTTCGCGTGGCCGTGGATGGAAGTCGTGAGCAACTTCCCCGACTTCATGGCGGCGGCGCGGTTCGCGTACGAGCTGGCCGGCGGCGACGGCATCCTCAAGAAGGTCATCACGGTCGACGCTCCACCGAACTGGGAGTACATGGCGGCGATGAAGCCGTACGGCCGCGCGGGCTGGAGTCAGGTGCGCTGCATGGTCGCCGATCAGTCGCTCGAAGCGTATCGCGCGCTCGTCGCGCAGTACGGCGGCGAGACGACGATCGAAGTGCCCGAAGGCGAGGGCCCCTACCACGCACCGATCTGGGAGTTCGCGTGGGGCCATTCGTTGCTGCAGATCAACAAAGAGAAGCCGAATCTGATCGGTCACACCGGGCTCTACGCCGATCCGGGCGCACTCGTCGCGGTGGAACGCAGCCTGCATCGCTTCCGCGATCTCGGTGGCCTGCACTTCGAACTCAAGCGCTTCAACGGTCAGATCGCCTTCCAGGGATCGCCGCTCTACGAGTTCGAGAGCGAAGAGCAGATGGCGGCCGTGATGCGCGGCATGAGCGACGACGGCGCGATGGTGGCGAACAACCACACGTTCCTCGGACGGCGCAACGGCGTGATCGCCGCGCCCGACGGCGACGCGGCGTTCAAGCGGCGCATGGATCCGTTCGGCGTGATGAATCCCGGCAAATCAGCGTCGGACGCGGTGCCGGAAGAGCTCGCGACGAGCGCCGGCGCCACGCTGCCGACGACGGGTTGGACGTACGAGGCGGCGCGCAATGCCTCATGACAACGACGTCGCCGGATTCCTCGCGCTCATCGGCGACGTTCCGGCGATCACCGACACCTCGATCGTACACCGGCGCAGCCGCGACATGTCGTCGTCGACGAGCCCGATCATGCGCCGCGAGATCGCGAACAAGTTCGCCGATCTGATCGTGACGCCGCGCGACAAGGCCGACGTGCTGACGATCGCGCGTGCGGCGGCACGCTCGCGCATGCCGCTCATGATGCGCGGCGCGGGGACGTGCAACTTCGGCCAGGGCGTACCGCTCAAGGGCGGCGCGATCGTCGACATGACGAATCTCTCCGCCGTGCTGTGGTCGCGCGACCGGTGCGTGCGTGCGCAAGCCGGCGCGAGAATGGCGGCAATCGACGACTTCACGCGGCCGAGCGGCTGGGAACTCCGCATCCATCCCTCGACGCGGCGCGTGTCGACGATCGCCGGCTTCATCGCAGGCGGACACGCCGGCATGGGCAGCCCGACCTACGGCATCTTGCGCGATCGCGGCAACATCGTCGCGCTCGAGGTCGTGTCGGTCGAAGACGAGCCGCACGTCGTCGAACTCCGAGGCGACGACGTCAACCTCGTACACCACGCCTACGGAACGAACGGCATCATCACCGAAGTCGAGATGCCGCTTGCGTACGCGTGGCCGTGGATGGAAGTCGTGACCAACTTCCCCGACGTCATGGCCGCGGCGCGTTTCGCGTACGAGTTGGCGAGCGCCGACGGTATGCTCAAGAAAGTGATCACGATCGACGCGTGGCCGAACTGGAGCTACATGGCGGCGATGAAGCCGTTCGGTCGCGAGGGCTGGAGTCAGGTTCGCAGCATGGTCGCCGAGCAATCGCTCGAGGCGTACCGGTCGCTCGTCGCGAGCTACGGCGGCGAGACGTCGGTCGAAGCGCGCGAGGGCCAAGGGCCCTACCGCGCGCCGATCTGGGAATTCGCGTGGGGTCACTCGATGCTCCAGATCAACAAGACGCAGCCGGATATGGTGGGCAACAGCGGTCTCTACGTCGACCCGCACGCGCTCGCCGCGGTCGAACGCAGCGTGCACCGCTTCGCGCCGCTCGGCATGCACTTCGAGATCAAACGCTTCAACGGCCAGATCTCGTTTCAAGGCTGCCCGCTCTACAACTACGAGAGCGAAGAGCAGATCGCCGACGTCATTCGCGGCATGACCGAAGACGGAGCGATGGTGGCCAACGATCACACGTTCCTCGGCCGCCGTAACGGGATGATCGAAGCGCTCGCGGGCGATGCGGCGTTCAAGCGCCGCATGGATCCGTTCGGCGTGATGAATCCGGGCAAGTCCGCGACCGACGAACTCGCGGCCGACGACCGCGAAAGCGCCGGCGCCGCGTTGCCGACGACGGGCTGGGACTACGAATCGCGCCGAGCCCCGGCGGCTGCGGGGCCGGCATGAACCTCTCGCGTCGCCACTGGCTCGGTGGACTCGGCGCGGCATCGCTCGCCGCGCCCTACGTCGTGCGGAACGCGGCGGCGGCCGGCGCGACGAAGCTCGTCTATCAAACGGCCTGGACGCCGGAACCCGATGAGGCCGGCGTGTATCAGGCGGTGGCAACCGGCCTCTACCGGTCGGTCGGCCTCGACGTCGAGGTGCGCGCCGGCGGCCCCGATCTCAACACGATGCAGATGTTTCTCGTGGGTCAAGCCGACTTCGTGACGACCGACGCGTATCGCGTGGCGGCGATCGTGCGCCAGGGTCTTCCCGGCGTCGCCATCGCCGCGTTCTATCAGCGGCCGCCCCACGCGATCCTCTCGCACCCGCACGTCGGCAACGACACGCTCGCCGATCTCAAGGGCAAACCGATCCTGATCGCCTTGAGCGATCGCGAGTCGTTTTGGATCTGGCTCAAGGCGAAGTACGGCTACACCGACGATCAAGCGCGCCCGTACACGTTCGACATGGCACCGTTCCTCGTCGACACGACGCTCAGCATGCAGGGCTACATCACGAGCGAGCCCTATCAAGCGCGGCGCGCCGGTGTCGATCCGGTCGTCAACCTCTTGGCCGACAACGGCTTCATGGATTACTACAACGTGATCCTCGCGTCGCCGCGGATGGTCGCGCACCAGCCCGATGTGATCGCGCGCTTCTTGGCGGCAACGCGGAAGGGCTGGCAGAGTTACCTCTACGGTGATCCGGCGCCGGCCGACGACGCGATCAAGGCGGGGAATCCCCACATGAGCGACGACCTGATCGCCTATGCTCGCGGCGCGATGAAGCGGCACGGGCTCTTCGACTCGGCCGATGTCACCAAGCACGGCCTCGGGGCGATGAGCGACGCGGGCTGGCAGAGCGTCTATCGCAGTATGGTCGCGGTCGGTGCGTTGCCCGCGGGTCTCGATTTGCGCAAGGGCTACACGCTCGCGTTCGTCACCGGGCACGGCGCCGCAGCATGAGCGGCGCGATGCGGAGTCTAATCTTCACCACGGACCTCGCTCTGCGACGACGCCGGTACGAACGTGCCGTGCGCCGGGAAAGCTGAATGCCGACTCCTTTTTTTGCGTTTCCCGGCGGTGCGCGCTACGCGCTGCGCAACCTCACGGCTCCCTCCGCGCTGCTTCCGCACCGTGATGCCGACGCGCCCGAGGTGCAACGGATCGACCTGTTGATCGAAGACGGCCGGATCGCCGGCGTCGAACGGCACGGCGCGGTGCCGGCGGAACTCGGTCCCGATCTCGACGGTTCGATGGTCTTGCCGGGACTGCTCGACGTGCACACGCACCTCGACAAGGGGCACATCTGGCCGCGCAGTCCCAATCCCAACGGAACGGTCGATGGTGCGGCGATGGCGACGACGCAGGACCGCACCGCGCGTTGGGTCGCCGACGACGTGCGCGCGCGCATGGAGTTCGCCCTGGCGACGGCCTATGCGCACGGCGTCGTGGCGATTCGCTCGCACCTCGACTCGCTCGCACCGCAAGCCGCCATCTCGTTCGGCGTGTTGGCCGAGGTGCGCGACCGGTGGGCGGGGCGCATCGAACTGCAGGCCTCCTCGATCGGTCCGCTCGACATCTTCTTGACCGACGAGGGCCGCGAACTCGCCGACATCGTCGCGCTCACCGGCGGTAACCTCGGCATCGCGACGACGTTCCGCAGCCTCTCGAACGTTCCGCTGGCGCCCGAATTCGATCAGGCCATGACCACCCTGTTCGCGCTGGCGCGCGAGCGCGGGCTGAACGTCGATCTCCACGTCGACGAAACGGGCGATGCGAACGTGCAGACGCTGATTCGCCTGGCACGGATCGCCGCGCGCGAGAAGTTCCCCAACAAGATCCTCTGCGGGCACTGCTGTTCGCTCGCGCTGCAAACGGACGAGCGCATCGCGGAGACGCTCGATGCGTGCTACGACGCCGGCATCGCCATCGTGAGCCTGCCGACGGTCAACATGTTCTTGCAGAGCCGCAAGCCCGGGATCACGCCGCGTTGGCGCGGGGTCGCGCCGGTACACGAGATGCGCGCGCGCGGCTTGCAAGTCGCCTTCGGCGGCGACAACTGCCGCGATCCGTTCTACGCCTACGGTGACCACGACATGCTCGACACCTTCACCCAGGCGGTGAAGATCGCGCACCTCGACTACCCGCTCGGCGACTGGATCCGCGCGGTGACCGAGACGCCGGCGGCGATCATGGGCTTGCGCGATCGCGGCACCTTGCGCCCCGGCGTGGCGGCCGACCTCATCGTCGTGCGCGCGCGGTCGTACTCCGAGTTGCTCTCGCGTCAGCAATGGGATCGCGTCGTCGTGCGCAACGGTCGCGCGATCGACACCACGTTGCCCGACTATCGCCAACTCGACGCGTTGGTCGCCCAGGAATCATTTGCTGCTCGCGCCTGAACGCGCGTGAACCGCCGGTTCTACGCCTATCTGACCGCCTCGGCACTCGCGGATTCGGGCTTTTGGGTCGCCACCGTCGCGCAGGGCTGGCTCGTGGTGAAGTTGACGAACTCACCGCTGTGGCTCGGCCTCGTGTCGGCGGCGACGCAGATGCCGTTTCTGCTGTTCTCGCTCGCGGGTGGCGACTTGGCCGACCGCTTCGAGCGCTGGCGGATCGTCGCGGTGAACAACGCCGTCACCGCCGTGATCGCGTGTCTCACCGCGGTGCTCGTGGCGACCGGCACGATTTCGGTCGGGCTCTTGGCCGGGCTCGGCTTTCTGCTCGGCTCGTGTAACGCGATCGAACACCCCGTCGATCGCGCCTGGGTGTACGATCTCGTCGGGCGCGAGTCGATCGGCCGCGCGATCGCGCTCTCGGCGCTCGAATGGGCGAGCGCGCGAACGATCGGGCCGGCGATCGGCGGCGTCGCCATCGCGACGATCGGCCTTGCCGCGGGCTATGGCGCGTATGCGCTCTGCGTGCTGCCGCTCGGCGCGCTCGCGCTGATCGTTCGTACGCGCAACGCCAGCGTTGCCGACGACGCGCGCACCGACGGTGAGCGCGCGAACGGTCTCCGGTCGATCGTCGCGGTGTCGGCGTTCATCGGCGTGTTCACGCTCGGCGTGACGCCGTACATCGCGCTCCTGCCGGAGATCGCGAAGAACACGTTCGGTCAAGATGCGGCGGGCTACGGCGGCATGGCCGCGGCCGGCGGCCTCGGTGCGATCGTCGCGGCGACGTTGCTCTCGTGGCGCGGTACCATCGCGCACAAAGGCCGGATCGTGATCGTGTGCGCGTTGACGGGTGCGCTCTTGCTGGTCGTGTTCACGCGCGTCCACGGTCTCGTGCCGGCGATCGTGCTGCTCGCGGCGATGGGCGGCGTCGACACGGTGCTCTACGCGTTGACCAACACCTACGTGCAACAGATCGCGGGTGACGCCGAACGCGGCCGCGCGAACGCGATCTTCTCGCTTGCGTTTCTCGGCGGCACGCCGCTCGGCAACGCGCTGCTGGGCATCCTCGCCGGGCGCTTCGGCAGCCTTCCCGTGCTCGGCTGGTCGGCCACGATCGTTGCGGCGTTCGCCGCCGTCTTCTGGTTCGCGGCACCGCGCACGCGCGACGCCGCGTAGAAGCGTCCCCTAGCCGCCTTCGGCCGCTTCGGCGGCGATGTCGGGCGCGATCGCGTCGAGCATGATCCGCTTGTAGTGGTTGAACTCGACCGAGGCGATGTCGCGCGGGCGCGGCAACGCGATCGGCAATTCGAGCTTCAGCCGGCCCGGATGCGGGCTCAAGACGATCACGCGATCGGAGAGATACACCGCCTCATCGACGCTGTGCGTGATGAACAAGATCGTCTTCTTCGCGGCTTGCCAGATCTCGAGCAGATTCTCTTGCAGGCCGTTGCGCGTGAACGCGTCGAGCGCGCCGAACGGCTCGTCCATCAAGATCACGGCCGGATCGTTGGCGAGCACGCGCGCGATCGCGACGCGTTGCTTCATGCCGCCCGAGAGTTCGTGCGGATAACGGTTGCGAAACTTCTGCAGGCCGACGATGTCGAGATAGCGCTCCGTGACGGCGTGGATCTCGTCTTTCGAACGCCCCGCTTGGCGCGGACCGTAGGCGATGTTCTGCGCGACGCTCAGCCACGGGAAGAGCGCGTAATCCTGGAACACCATGCCGCGATCGGGACCGGGTCCGGCGACGGGTTTGCCCATCACGAGCAACTCGCCCGACGAAACCGTCTCGAAGCCGGCGACGATGCGCAACAGCGTGCTCTTCCCGCAGCCGCTCGCGCCGATGATGCAGATGAACTCGCCCTGAGCGATCTGCAGGTTGATGTCGCTGAGCGCGTGGGTCTCCGTCACCGACCCGTTGCGGTTGGCGGAGACGTACGTCTTCTCGAGGTGGCGCGCGGTGATCGCGGCGACGCCGAGCGCCGCCGCCGGCTCAGCCGCGAGCACTGGGATTCCACCACAGCGCGCGCCGGCCGATCAGCATCACGACCCGGTCGCTGAGGAAGCCCAAGATGCCGATGTAGATCATCCCCGAGATCACGAGATCGGTGCGGCTGAGCTGGCGCGCGTCCATGATGTTGGCGCCGAGTCCGGTCGGAACGCCCGTCATCTCGCCGACGACGAGCAACACCCATGCAAGGCCGAGGCCGATGCGAATGCCGGTGAAGATGCCGGGTGACGCGGCGGGCAGGATGATGCGCGTGAAGATTGCCGCTTTGGGCGTGCCGAGCATCTCGGCCGCTTCGATCAAGCGCGGCTCGACCAGCCGCACGCCGTCGATCGTGTTCAGCAGCATCGGGAAGAACGTACCGAGTGCGATCAGGGCGATCGTCGCGGGCGGCCCGAGGCCGAAGAGAATCATCGTGAGCGGCAGCCACGCCGTCACGGGGATCGGCCGGAGGAACTGCAGCGTCGGATCGATCAGTCCGCGCGCCATCTTGCTGCGCCCGAGGATCAGGCCGAGCGGCAGCGCGATCACCATCGCCACGAAGAAGCCGCCGTACACGCGTGCGATGCTCGCGATCGCGTTGGCGAGCAGCGTGCCGCTGTACGAGTCGTTCCGGATGCCGCCGAAGGCGTAGTCCCACGCCGTCATCGCGACGGTCGTCGGCGGGGGGATCAGCGAAAAGGCTTTTCCCGCGGTCGAGAGCTGCCAGGCCACGAGGCAGACGACGGGCAGCGGAAGCGCGAGCAGCCACATCGGGATGGAGCCGCGGACCCGCGCTGGAGCGGGTGCGATCGCCGTGACGACGCCGGGGCTGGATATCGTTTCCACGCTTGCTGTGGTTGGCGGAGCTGATGCCCGTCCGCGCCTGCCAAACCGGACACGTCGGGCCGCCGCCGTTGGACAAAGAGTATGCCGAAATCGTCGTTGACAAGCGTGAATCGGAGGGATACGCTCGGGGATGATGTCGAGCGAACCGATGAGCGGACGGGCGACGCTGCGCGACGGCGCGGAACTCGCCTATACGCTCTCCCGATCCGGCCGGTCCGATGCTCCGCGACTGGTCCTCATCCATACGTTGGCGCTGGACCGCACGATCTGGGCACCGCTGCTCGCGCAGCTCCCCGACGTGGACGTGCTGACGTACGATGTGCGCGGGCACGGCGAGTCCGCGAAGACGCCCGGTCCCTACCGGTGCGAAGCGTTCGCCGAGGATCTCGCCGACCTGCTCGATGCCGTCGGCTGGTCCGATGCGATCGTGCTCGGCGCGTCGATGGGCGGCAGCATCGCGATCCAGTTCGCCGCCGCGCATGCCGACCGCGTCACCGCCCTTGGTCTCGTCGACACGACCGCGTGGTACGGTGCCGACGCGCCGGCTGTGTGGGCCGAGCGCGGGAAGAAGGCCCAAACCGACGGCTTCGGCGCGATGATCGGCTTCCAGGTCACCCGCTGGTTCAGCGACGCGTTTCGCGAGGCGAACCCCGGCGTCGTGCAGCAGACCTCCGACATCTTCGCGCGCAGCGACGTGCCCGCATACGTCGCGCTCTGCGACATGCTCGGCGCGTTCGACGCGCGTGCCGCTCTCGCCGGATTTCGTATGCCGGTCGAAGTGCTCGTGGGTGAAGAAGACTACGCCACGCCGCTTGCGATGTCCGAGGAACTCGAGCGCTCGATCCCGGGCGCGCATCTGAGCGTCATACCGAAGGTTCGCCACTTGACGATCATCGAGATTCCCGAGCGCATCGCGGAGCTCGTCCGCACGCTGATCGCTCGCGCCCCGGGAGCAGCGGTTGCAAACGAGCGGTGAGTTCACGGTCGCGGTCGATCGCGATCGCGCCTTCGCCTTCATCGGCGATCCGTTTCGCATCGCGAACTGCATCCCGGGCTGCGAGAACCTGCGCGAAACCGAACCCGGCACATACGCCGCCACGCTCAGCAACAAGGTCGGGCCGATCTCGGTGAAGTTCGACGTCGCCGTGGAGTTGACGAAGGTCGAACCGCCCGAAGCGATCGACGCGACGGTGAGCGGCAACGCGCCCGGCCTCGGCGGCCGGCTCACGGCCACGGCGCAGTTGCGGCTCGAAGCGATCGATGCGGCGAGCACGCGCGTGACGTACGCGGTCGACATGGGCCTCAGCGGCCGGCTCGGCGGCATCGGCCAGCCGGTGTTCCGCGCGAAGAGCGACGAGTTGAGCAAGAAATTCGGCGCCAACGTGCGCGCGGCGATCGAAGCCGACGCCACGACCGCACCGGGCGCGACGCTTTGAGCTGGGAACTGCGTGAACCGGCGACCCTCGACGATGCGTTGGCGCTGCTCGACCCCGACGATTCCGGCGTGCGCCCGATCGCGGGTGGCACGGCGCTCTCGCTGCTTCTGCAGTCGCGCATCTTCCGGCCGTCGCGCTTGGTGAGCCTGCGCAAGCTCGACGGTGATCTGCGCGGCGTGCACGTCGAAGCCGACGGGAGCTTGCGCATCGGTGCGATGACGACGTTGACCGAACTCGAACGCTCGCCCGTGCTCGCGGTCTCGGAGCCCGTGCTGGCGCGCGCGCTGCACTCGCTCTCCAACGTGCGCGTGCGCAACATGGCGACGATCGGCGGTCATCTCGCGCACGGCGATCCGCACATGGACCTGCCCCCGATCCTCGTGACGCTCGGCGCGCGCGTGCGCGTGCGCTCGCCGCGCGGCGAACGTTGGATCGAGATGGCCGATCTGATCACCGGCTACTACGAGACCTCGCTCGCGGGCGACGAACTGATCGCCGAACTCCACGTGCCGGTGCAGCCGGCCGGCGCGCGCGCGGCGTACGCGAAGTTCACCGCGCTTTCGGCCGATGATTGGCCGGCCGTCGGCGTCGCCGCGTGGCTGCGCCGCGACGGCGACACGATCACCGAAGCGCGCGTCGTCGTCGGCGGCGCGACCGTTCGACCCACGCGCATGGCGAACGCCGAAGCGGCGCTGACCGGCACGCGTGACGCCGCCGGTTTCGCCGATGCCGCCGCCGCCGCTGCGGCCGACGTCGATCCGATCGCCGACGTGCGCGGCTCGCGCTCGTACAAGCGCGAGATGGTGCGCGTGCACGTCGAGCGCGCCTTGCAACGCGCCAGCACCGCGGAGGACCGCTGATGCAGATCACCCGTCCCGATCTGCGCGAAGTCTCGCGCTCGGTGCCGCGTCTCGAAGGCGTGCAGAAGGTCACCGGCACGATCGAGTACATCCATCACCTGCGCTTGCCGGGCATGCTCTACGGCAAGATCGTGCGCAGCACCGTGCCGCACGCGCGCATCGTTTCGATCGACGCCGGCGAAGCGCGCGCGCTGCCGGGCGTACACGCCGTGATCACGGGCGACGACGTGCTCAAACTCGTCCCCAATCCGTACTATGGTCCGGCGTTCCACGATCAGCCCGTGTTGGCGATCGGCAAGGTGCATCACGTCGGTGAACCCGTCGCCGTCGTGCTCGCGAGCGATCCGCACGTCGCCGAAGAGGGCGCCGACCTCGTGTACGTGGAGTACGACGAACTCGAGCCCGTGTTCGACGAGGTGCGCGCCGCGCAACCCGATTCGCCGATCGTGCACGAGACGCTCCAGCCGGCCGGTACGTTCGCCGATCTCAAGCACCTCAAGGGCAAACGCGACACCAACATCGCGCTCGACGCGCAGGTGCGTCACGGCGACATCGATGCCGGGTTCGCCCAAGCCGACCGGATTTTCGAGGACACGTTCACCTCGGGTCAGGTGATGCACACGCCGCTCGAGCCGATGGTGACGGTCGCCGAGACCCGCACCGGCCACGAACTGACGATCCATACCGCCTCGCAGAGCCCGTCGTTCGTGCGCATGGAAATCGCGCGCTTGCTGGGCTGGCCCGAGAACAAGGTGCGCGTGCGCGCGGCGTTTCTCGGCGGCGGCTTCGGCGCGAAGCTCTACATCAAGCTCGAGGCGCTCGTCGCGGTGTGCTCGCTATTGGTGCGCAAGCCGGTGCGCATCGGGCTCACGATGGACGAGCAGTTCTACACGATCACCAAACACGGCACGACGGTGCGCATGAAGACGGGCGTGAAGAACGACGGCACGATCGTCGCGCGCGAGGTCGAGACGTACTGGAACGGCGGCGCGTTCGCCGACATCGGCCCGCGCGTCACGCAGAAATCGGGCTTCACCGCCGCGGGCCCCTACGACATCGAGAACGTAGCGCTCGACTCGTTCGCGGTGTACACGAACCTGCCGCCGGCGGGTGCGTTCCGCGGCTTCGGCATCCCGCAGCTCGTGTGGGCGTACGAGAGCCAGGCCGACATCATCGCGCGCGCGCTCGGCATCGATCCGGTGGAATTCCGGCTGAAGAACGTGCTGCGCGAAGGCCGGCCGCACGCGACCGGCACCGTGATGCGCAACGCCAAGATCGCCGAGTGCGTGGAGAACGTCGCGAAACAACTCGGCTGGGGTGAGCCGTTCGATCGCGGAAGCGGCTCGATCAAGCGCGGCCGCGGCGTTGCGGTCGGGATCAAGGCGTCGATCTCGCCGACGACGTCGGTCGCGATGGTCACCGTCGCCGCCGACGGCAGCGCGACGCTCGCGACCGCGACCGTCGACATGGGCCAGGGCTCCGACACCGCGATGGCGCAGGTGGCCGCCGAAGTGCTCGGCATCCCGACCGAATCGATTCGCGTGGTGCATTCCGATACCGACGTCACCCCCTACGACATGGCGACGCTCGGGTCGCGCTCGACCTACCACATGGGCCACGCCGTGCGGCTTGCCGCCGACGACGCGCGCAACCAGCTGCTCGCGCTCGCCGCGACCTATCTCAACGCGCCGGTGGAGACGCTGACGTGTGACGACGGCCGCGTGATCGACACCAGCGGCAACGCGATGACGTTCAAGGAACTCTTCGTCGCGCGCTTCGGCATGCAGGCCGGCACGATCATCGGCAGCGGCTCGTTCGAGCCGCCGTTCATCAAAGCCGACAAGAACGGTCAGTCGGCCAACATCACGCCGTTCTGGATGATCGGCGCGGCGGGCGTCGAGATCTCGGTCGATATGGAGACCGGTCGCATCACCTGCGATCGGCTCTTCACCGCCGGCGACGTGGGCCGCGCGATCAATCCGAAGATCGTGGAGCGGCAGCTCAACGGCGCGGCGATCATGGCACTGGGCTCGTCGATCTCCGAGGTGATGATCTTCGAGAACGGTCAGCTCGTGAACGCGAGCCTCGCCGACTACAAGATCCCGAGCTTCCTCGACATTCCGCCCGAGCTCAACGCGGTGCTGATCGAGGATCCGCATCCGAACGCACCGTTCGGAGCGAAGGGCGTCGGCGAATCGGGGTCGTTCGGCGTGACGCCGGCGATCGCCAACGCGCTCGAGGATGCCACGGGCGTGCGCGTGCGCGCGATGCCCCTCTTGCCGGAACGCGTGTTGCGCGCGCTGCGCGAAGCCGCCGGCACGCCGCTCGAGAACGAGGACTGATGGCCGAGCGCACACGTATTCATTTCACGCTCAACGGCGAAGCCGTCGAAGCGTACGCGGCGACGAACGAAAACGCGATCGAACTGTTGCAGCGCGACTTCGCGCTGAACGGCGCGCGCGTGAGTTGCGCGCAGGGTCTGTGTGGATGCTGCACGATCGAACTCGACGGCGTGGCCGCGTCGGGCTGCCTGCTGCTCGCGCCGTTGCTCGACGGCTGCGACGTCAAGACGGTCGAGAGCCTCGCCGACGGGGATGCGCTCGACCCGATCCAGCAGGCGTTTCTCGATGAGGCCGGCTTCCAGTGCGGCTTCTGCACGCCCGGCTTCATCATGATGACGCGCGAGTTGCTCGCGCGCATCCCCGATCCGAGCGACGACGAGATCAAGCACTATCTCTCGGGCAACCTGTGCCGCTGCGCGGCGTATCCCGAGATCGTGCGCGCGGTGCGCGCCGCAGCCGCGGAGCGCGCGACGGTGCCCGGCCGATAGCGGTTCGATCCGGGTTGCCGGAGTAGGAGTTTCATGACGGTCTCAGCCCGCGCCGCATTTCTGCGGCATATCGCGCTCGCCGGTGCGGCCGCCGCGACGGCGACGCTCGCACCGCGCGCCGGACGCGCACAGGCGCTCACCCCCATCACGATCGCGGCGATCCCGAGCGACATCTCGGGCGAAGCGTATTACGCGCAAGACAGGGGGTTCTTCAAGCGCAATGGGTTGACGTCGACGGTCGTGCAACTCGCGAACGGCGGCGCGATTTCGGCCGCCGTGCTCTCGGGTGCCGCCGACATCGGCTACTCGAACGTGATCTCGCTCTCGCTTGCGCACGCGCGCGGCTTGCCGGTGACGATCATCGCACCGGCCAACCTGCACTTGCACGACGCGCCGACGGCCGGCATCATGGTGGTGAAGAAGAGCTCGCCGATACAAAACGCGCGCGACCTCAACGACAAGGTCGTCGCGGTGATCGGCATCAGCAACATCGCCGACATCGCGGTGCGCAACTGGATCGATCAGAACGGCGGCGATCAGAAGACGGTGAAGTTCGTCGAGCTCCCGTTCAGCGAAATGAAGCCCGCGCTCGAGGCGGGCCGCATCGACGCCGCGTCGCTCGATCAAACCGGCGATCCGCTGCTCGGCAAACCGGGCGATACGCTACGCGTGATCGGCAATGCGTTCGATTCGCTCGCGCACCGGTTCGTGCCGTCGGTGTGGTTCACCACCAGCGATTGGGTGGCGAAGCATCCGCTCGCCGCGCGCGCCTTCGTCACCGCAATGCGCGAGACGGCGCAGTGGGCGAACACGCACCATCGCGAATCGGCCGCGATCCTCGCGACGTACACGCACGACACGCCCGAGCAGATCCAGAGCGTCACCCGCGTGACCTACGGCGATCGCGTGACGCCCGACCTGATCCAGCCCGACATCGACGCCGCGGTGCGCTACGGCGTGCTCAAGACGCCGTTCCCCGCAAGCGAGTTGATCGCGGTTTTGGATTGACGCCGCGGTCGCGCCTTCGACCGCGATCTTCTGGCGCTGAGGATGGCGTGCGCACCATCGGCGCGTATTGCCGCGGCACGTGATCGATCGCCGCGCGTTGCGCGCGCACGCGATCGCCCATTCGCTCGTCGCGCCGACGACGCTGGCCGCGGCGATCGACCGGCTCGGCTTCGTGCAAGCCGATCCGATTCGCGCACCGGCACGCGCACAGGATCTGATCTTGCGTCAACGCGTCATCGGCTACCGCGCCGGTGATCTCGAACGGCGCTATCCGGAGCTTGGTCTCGACGAAGAGTATCTCTATGCCTACGGCTTCGTGCCGCCGCGCACCGCGGCACTGCTGCATCCGCGGCGTCCGGCGCGCATGTCGGCGCTCGAGAAGCGCATCCTCGCGCTCTTGGAAACGGAGGGCGCGATGCACCCGCGCGACCTCGACGCGCACTTCGGCCGGGCGCGCGTGGTGAACGGCTGGGGCGGCTACTCCACCGCGACCAAAGCGGCGCTCGAGAACCTGCATCGCAGCGGACGCACGCGCGTCGTGCGCCGCGAGCGCGGAATCCGCGTCTACGCGGCCGTCACGCAGCGCGCGCCGGAACGGCCGCCGCTCGAACGGTTCGTCGCGCTCACCTCGCTGCTGGTCGACATCCACGAGCCCGTCTCGGAGCGGTTGCTCTTCGCCTTGACCGCGCCCTTCCGGCGCTGGCGCGGCGTCGATCACCGTGCCGTCGTCGCGGAGCTCATCGCGAGCGGCCGGCTCGCACGATCCGCCGTCGACGGTATCGCCTACCTGCACGCGCCGGGCGCGCTCGCGCCCGACGATGGCTCGCGCACGGTGCGATTGCTCGCGCCGTTCGACCCGGTCGTGTGGGATCGCGCGCGCTTCGAGCACTTTTGGGGTTGGCCGTATCGCTTCGAGGCCTACGTGCCGCCCGCAAAGCGCGTGCGCGGCTACTACGCGTTGCCGCTGTTGTGGGGTCAGACGATGGTGGGCTGGGCGAACGCGCGTGTGGAGGCGAGGGTGCTCGAGGTCGACGTCGGCTTCGTCACCACGCGTCCGCGCGAGCGCGCCTTTGCGCGCGAACTCGATGCCGAGATCGCTCGTCTCGACGCGTTCCTCGCGCCGTTACCGGAGATGCTCGAGGGCCCACTCGCGGAGGAAGTCGGGTAGTTCCGGCACGGCCAGCGCGCTCGGAATCGCTGCGTGATCGAAGAGAAAGATGTTCGCCATGCCCGCGACCGTCAGGCCGTGATCGGGCCGCGAGAGCACCTCGGCGCGATCACCCGCCGCGATGCTGCCCTCCTCGATGACGCGCAGGTAGGCACCGGGGCGCAGTGCTTTCCCGAAGGTCTTCACGAAGCGCGGATCGTCCATCACGTAGGCGAGCTTCGAGCACGGCGTGCGCGGCGCGGTGACTTGCACGACGGCCGAACCGATGCGCCAGCGTTCGCCGATCCGCGCGCCGTTGACGTCGAGGCCGCGCGTGGTGAGGTTCTCACCGAAGAGGCCCGGCGCGAGCGGCCGGCCCACACGTTCGCTCCACCAGTCGTAGTCTTCGCAGGCGTAGGCGTAGATCGCGCGCTCGGGGCCGCCGTGGTAGCGATGATCGGCCTGTTCGTCGCCCGCGATGCTCAAGGCGTGGACGCCGAGACTGCCGGTAACGGGCCGCTTCCCGATCGCCGTGCGCAGCGGTTTGCCGCCGTTGTCGACCGTGCGCACGCGCGCGACGTTGACGGAGAGAACGCTGGCCTCCATGGCGGGTGGTTTCGTTCGCGTGCGAACCGAATCCCACGACCCATGCGTGATGACGACTATCTGCGCAATCGCGCCGCGTGGGATGCGTCGAGCGACGACTACCAAGCCGAGCACTACGCGCAGCTCGCGGCGCAGCCGGAGGCGTGGGGCATCTGGTCGTTGCCCGAGCGGGAGTTGCAGTTGATCGGTGACGTTGCCGGGCGCGACGTGCTCGAATTCGGTTGCGGCGGTGCGCTCTGGTCGATCGCGCTCGCGCGGCGCGGCGCGCGTTGCACGGGGCTCGACAATTCCGCCCGTCAACTCGCGCACGCGCGCGAGGCGGTCGCGACGAGCGGCGTCGACGTCACGCTGGTCCACGGGAAGGGCGAGCGAACGCCGTTTGCCGACGCGAGCTTCGACGTCGTGTTCTGCGATCACGGCGCGATGTCGTTCGCCGATCCGCACGTTACGATTCCCGAGGTCGCGCGCGTGCTGCGGCCGGGCGGCGTGCTCGCGTTTTCGGTGGCGCATCCGCTGCACGCCGCCACCTGGGACGACGCGGCCGATGTGCCCTCGCGCACGCTGCACCACTCGTACTTCACCCTCGGCCGGCTCGAAGATCCCGCCGACCGCGGCGTCAACTACTACGCGCCGGTGTCGACGTACGTGACGCTCTTGCTGGCGCACGGCTTCACGATCGAGAAGCTGCTCGAACCGCAGCCCGCCGCCGGCGCGAGCACGACCTACGGACTCTTCGCCCCGCTGGAGTGGGCGCGCGACGTGCCGGCCGAGTTGATGATCCGCGCGCGCCGGGCGGCGTAGGGCGCGTCGTCAGCCGTCGAAATCGTCGACCGTGATCAGCTTACCGCCGTGGACGGCGTAGCGCACCGTGTGGTGTCCGGAGGGACGCGCCTGCGGATCGTGCGGCCCGTACGTCGGGGTCACCGCATCGATCACGCCTTGGCTCAGGTGCACGTCGAGATGCCCGTTCGAATCGATCTTGCCGATGTAGACCGGCCGGCGGCCGACGGTCGAGAAGATCAGCGTCGTGAAGACGCCGCCCGAGCCGCCGGAGACCAGCGGCACGATCAGCACGTCGGTCTTGTCGACTTGGTAGCCGTAATCGAGCGCGGCGGCGTCGAGGTAGCCGAGCGCGTCGCCGTCGCCCTTCACCGACACGTAGGGCCGGCCGCCGATGGGCTTGATCGAGAGCAGCGATGACGACTTCACCAGCGCTTCGAGGCGCGCTTGGGTGAGGATGTCGGCGCTCGCCGGCAACGCGGTGGCGAGCACGAGCGCGGCGCTGGTCAGCAGCTTACGCACCCGACCACCGCGCGAAGAGTTCGTGCGGGATGTCGAATTGATCGAGCACTTTGCCGACGGTGTGGTCGACGACGTCTTCGATCGTCTTCGGGCGCGCGTACGTGCCGGGAACGGGCGGCAAGATCACCGCGCCCGCTTCGGCGGCGCGCACGAGATTGCGCAGGTGGTTCACGTGCAGCGGCGTCTCGCGCACGACCATCACCAGCGTGCGACGCTCCTTGAGGCACACGTCGGCGGCGCGCGCGAGCAGGTTGTCGTTGAGCGAGTAGGCGATCGCCGACACCGAGCGCATCGAGCACGGGACGACGATCATGCCGTCGGTCTTGAACGAGCCCGAGGAGATCGACGCGGCGAGGTTGCCCGAGTCGTGCACGACGTCGGCGAGCGCGTCGAGTTCCGCCCGCGGAACGTCGGTCTCGAGTTCGACCGTCTGGTACGCCTGTTCGGAGGCCACGAGATGCACCTCGAATTCGCCGATGGCCCGGAGTGCTTTGAGGGTTCGCAGGGCGTAGATACTTCCGCTTGCGCCGGAGACCCCGACGATCAGACGTCGCATGCCGGGCCCTTCCCGCTACGGTAAAGAAACGCCCGTTCGGACGGCGCGCCAAGGACATCGGCAAGGCAAGGGATGAAGCCAAGCGCGGAATGTCGACTCGCGTTGCGGTTCTTGGTTTGGGGGAAGCGGGCTCGCTCTTGGCGCGCGATCTGGTGCACGGCGGCGCCGACGTGCGCGGATGGGATCCCCATCTGCACGGCGATCTGCACGACATCCCGATCGCGGAGAGCTTCGCCGGCGCGGTCCGCGGCGCGGACGTCGTCATCTCCGTCAACTGGGCGACCGTTGCGGTGGAGGTCGCGCGCGAGGCGTGCGCGCTGATCGGCCCGGCGACGATCTACGCCGATCACAACACGGCGGGGCCGGCCCTCAAGGAGGCGGTCGGCGACGCGCTCGCACCGAGCCGCGCGCGCTACGTGGACGTCGCGATGATGGCGCCGGTGCCGCCGCTCGGCATGCGCGTCGGCATGTTCATGGCCGGCAGCGGAACCGACGAACTCGCGGCATTCTATCGCACCTTCGGCACGCCGGTCACGATCGTCGGCACGAAGCCGGGAGACGCGAACGCGCGCAAGCTCTGTCGCTCGGTGTTCTTCAAGGGCATGTCGTCGGCGGTGTGGGAAGCGCTCGAGGCGGCTCGCGCGGTCGGCGTCGAGGACTGGCTGCGCGCCGACATCAGCGCCACGTTCGTCAACGCGGGCGAACCGTTCATCGACCGGCTCGTCGACGGCACCGCCAAACACGCGGTGCGGCGCGCGCACGAGATGCGCGATGCGGAGGCGATGTTGCGCGAGCTCGGGACGCCCACGACGATGGCGACGGCGACCGCCGAATCGCTCGAACGCATCGCGAGCGATGCACGGGTGACCCTCGCATGATCGCGCTGCACGACGTGGGGAAGGTGTTCGTGCGCGACGACGGCGCCGCCGTTCCCGTGCTCGAGCACGTGTCGCTCGACATCGCGGCCGGGAGCTTCGTCTGCCTCGTCGGCCGCAGCGGCAGTGGGAAGTCGACGATCCTCAACATGATCGCCGGACTGATCGAGCCGTCGAGCGGAACGATCGCGTTCGCCGACGGCGCGACGAAGAAACCGCGCCTCGACGTCGGGTACATGACGCAGAAAGAAACCTTGCTCCCCTGGCGCGACGTGTTGCGCAACGTCGCGATGCCGCTCGAAGTCCGCGGCGTCGATACGCCGACGCGTGAGGCGCGGGCCCGCGAACTGATCCGCGTCGTCGGCCTCGGCGGCGCGGAGAAGCGCTATCCGCGCGAACTCTCGGGCGGCATGGCGCGGCGCGCGTCGCTCGCGCGCATGCTCGCGTCCGATCCCGCGTTGCTCTTGCTCGACGAGCCGTTCGGCGCGCTCGATGCGCAGCTGCGCGCCGATCTCCAACGCGAGCTCTTGCGCCTGTGGCACGGGAGCGGGAAAACGATCGTCTTCGTCACGCACGACATCGACGAGGCGCTGATCCTCGCCGACCGCATCGTCGTGCTGCAGTCGGGCGGCCGGATCGCGGTGGACACGGCGGTGACGTTCGAGCGCCCGCGCGACGGTCGCGACGTGCGGCTCGCCCCGGCGTTCATCGCGTTGCACGACGAACTGCTCGACGCACTCGGCGGCGACCCGAACGCCGCGCGCGAGCCGGCGGCCGCCGGATGAGCGCCACCGCCGCCGCCGTGCTCTCGCGGCAGGGCCGCCGCGCGCGCCATCGCCGGAACGTCACGCTCGCGCGCGTCGTGCTGTTCGTCGCGTTCGTCGCCGTCTGGCAACTCGGGGCGAAGCTGCACTGGTTCGATCCCGGCGTGCTTTCGAGCCCGGTCGCGATCTGGGACCACCTCGTGAAGTGGACGCTCGACGGCACGCTCGGCTTTCACGCCTGGATCACGATCCAGGAGACGATCGCGGGATTTCTCATCGGGTCGATCGGCGGTATCGTGCTCGGCTTCGCGATCGGCCGCTATCCCGCCGCCGCCGAGGTGCTCGACCCGTTCATCCTCGCCATCTACAGCGTGCCGAAGGTCGCGCTCGCGCCGCTCTTCCTCGTGTGGTTCGGCATCGGACTCTGGATGAAGATCATTCTCGCCGCCGTCACCGTGGTGTTCATCGTCTTTTTCAACACGCTGGCCGGCGTGCGCAACGTCGATCGCGATCTGGCCGACGCGGTGTGGCTGATGGGCGCGAAGCCGCGCGACGTGCTGCTGAAGGTCGTCGTTCCCTCGGCGATGGGGTGGGCGCTCACCGGCGTGCGCATCGCGATTCCGTATGCGTTGATCGGCGCGATCATCGGCGAGCTGATCGCATCGAACCGCGGTATCGGATACTTGATCTCGTCCGCCGCATCGGCCTACGATACGGCGGGTGTGTTCGCCGCGCTGATCGTGCTCACGGTTCTCGCCATCGTGCTCAACGCGGTCGTCGACGTGATCGATCGTCGCCTCTCGGCTTGGAAGGTCGACACCTCCGTCTCCATACGAGGAACCTAATCGCATGCTCTCACGCCGTCATGCCCTCAGCGCCGTCGCCGGGGGCATCGCCGCGACCGCGCTGCCATCGCTCGTGCGCGCCGCGGCGCCGCAAGCGGTCTCGGTCGGTCAGATCGGCACGTCCGTCGCCTTCTTTCCGCTCTACGTGGCCGACAAGCTCGGCTATTTCAAGGCGGCGAATCTCGACGTGACGATCACGCCGTTCCAGTCCGGAACGCTCGTCGGAACGGCGGTGACGTCGAACAGTGTCGACATCGGTGCGTCGGTCATCACCGACGTCTTCGCGCTGCTCAAGGCGAATCGGCCGGTGAAGCTCGTCGGTTCGCTCGTGAACGGCTACTACGTCGACATCATCGTCTCCAATCAATTTCTCGCCGCAACGAAGACCTCGCGCGCGACGAAGCTCGCCGACAAGGTCGCGGCGCTCAAGGGCAAGCGGATCGGCATCACGGGGCCGGGCTCGGGTACGCAGGCGCTCGTCGATTACCTCTTCACGACCAATGGGCTCGACACGACGCGCGACGCGGAGCTGGTCAACGTCGGTGCGAGCCAAGCCTCGATCATCCAATTGCTCAAAGACGGCCGCATCGACGCCGTCTCGTTCGCGTGGCCGCTCTCGATGATCGCCGATGCGGCGGGCGTCGGGAAGGCCTACATCATGCCCGCGCTCGGCGACGTCCCGTCGATGCGCGAGCAGATCCAGAGCGTGATCTACGCCAAGCCCGACGTCATCGCGAAACGCAACGACATGGTGGTCGCGTTCGTCCACGCGGTCGGCCGGGCCGAAGCGTATCTGCATCGCAACGTCGGTGCGGCGCGCACGATGCTCAAAGCCTACGATCCCGAACTCAACGACGCCGCCGTGACGGCGCTGCTCGCGGCGTATCTTCCGGTCTTGCCCCAGCAACCGCAGATCGCGTCGAACAACTACGAGAAGGCGCTCGATTTCCACCGCATCACCGGGTTTGCCGCCGCGAGCGGCAACGCGTACGCCGACGTGGTCGACGCATCGACCATCATCAAAGCACTGCACCAGTAGTGCCGCACGAATGATCGCCGCCACGTCGGCGCTCGACGCGACGGCACTCGCCGAACTCGTCGCGCGCCGTGAGGTCTCGCCCGAAGAGTTGGTCGCGAGCGTGATCGAGCGCATCGCGGCGCTCGATCCGAGCCTCAACTTCATGGCGCAGACGTTCTACGACCGCGCGCGGGCGCAGATCGCCGCGGGGCTGCCCGCCGGACCGTTCGCGGGCGTGCCGTTCCTGGTCAAGGACAGCGCGATCGAACTCGCGGGTGCCCCGGTTTCGGGCGTCCATCACTGGCTCGGCGGTGCCGTTTCGCCCACGTCGAGCACGCTCGCGCAGCGTCACGCGGCAGCCGGCCTGATCACGCTGGGCACGACGACGATCCCCGAGTTGATGATGAGTTTCACGAGCGAGCCCGAGGTGCACGGCGCGGCGCGCAATCCGTGGGACCGGTCGCGCAGCCCCGGCGGCTCCTCCGGCGGATCGGCTGCGGCCGTTGCGGCCGGCATCGTGCCGATGGCGCATGCGAGCGACGGCGCGGGGTCGATTCGCGTGCCGGCCGCGCACTGCGGTCTGGTGGGCTTCAAGCCGAGCCGCATGCGCACGCCGTTCGGGCCGGCGATCGCCGAGGCGTTGGCCGGCATGGCGTACGCCCATGCGGTCACCCGCAGCGTGCGCGACAGCGCAGCGTTGCTCGACGCGACCGCCGGGCCCGAGCCGGGTGATCCGTATGCCGTGCTGCCGCCGCAACGCCCGTTTGCCGACGAGGTGCGCGCCGATCCCGCTCCGCTGCGCATCGCGGTAACGACCGCCTCGCCGCTCGGCGGCACGGTCGATCCGGAGATCGTCGCGGCGGTCGAATCGACGGCGGCGTTGTGTGCCGCGCTCGGGCATCGCGTCGGCTACGCCGCGCCCGACTACGACATCGGCGCGCTGATCGCGGCGTGGCGATTGATCGCCGGCGTCGGCGTGTTCGGCGTCGTGACACACGCGAGCGAGTCGACCGGCCGGGACGTGCGCGCGCAACTGGAAGCAGTGAACGCCGCGTGGTTCGACGAGGGCGCCGCGACGAGCGCGAGCGCCTACGCGGACGCGGTCGTGACCGTGCATCGGATCGGCCGGCAGATGGCCGCGTTCTTCGCCGATTGGGACGTGCTGCTCAGTCCCGTCACCAGCGACGTTGCGCCGCCGCTCGGAACGTTGGCCGGCGCCGGCCGCGATCTCGATGCGTTCAACGAGACGTTCTGGAATCACGGACCGTTCACGTGCGCGTTCAATGCGTCCGGCGGTCCCGCGATGAGCCTGCCCCTCGCACGCACGGCCGCCGGGTTGCCGATCGGTCTGCACTTCGGCGCCGACACCGGCCGCGACGGCATGCTCTTCGCGCTCGCGGGTCAGCTCGAACGCGCGCGCCCCTGGCCGCTCACCGCACCGCAATGAGGGCCGAGGACGTGCATTCTCGCGCGTGCAACGGTCGCTCATGAAACTGTGCCGCTTCGGTGAGCAACGCTATGGCGTCGTGCGCGATGCCTTCGTCTACGACGTGACCTCCATCGTCGAGAGCGCCGTCGCGAGCGGCACCCGCCCCGTCCGCGGCGATGCCGTGTACGCGAATTTCGCCGCCGTTCGCGCGGCCGTCGAGGCGGCGACGCCCGGCGCGCCGGCGTGCAGCGTCGCCGAGGCCCGCTTTCTCGCGCCGGTCGCCGCGCCGACGAAGCTCGTGGCCGCGCCGGTGAACTATCAGAAGCACATCGACGAGTCGGTCGCGGATCCGGGCATCACGTTCAATCACGCGGTCGCGCGCATCGACGAGGCGGGCCTCTTCCTCAAGGCGGCGAGTTCGCTCGTCGGCGCGGGCGAAGGCGTTGCGGTGCGCTTTCCCGATCGCCGCACCGACCACGAGATCGAGCTCGCGCTCGTCATCGGCGCAGAGTGCAGCAATATCACGGAGGAGCGGGCGCTCGACGTCGTCGCCGGCTATGCGATCGGCCTCGACATGACCGTGCGCGGCAAGGAAGATCGCAGCTTCCGCAAATCGATCGACACCTACTCGGTGCTCGGTCCGTGGCTCGTCACGGCGGATGAGATCCCCGATCCGAACGCGCTCGATTTCCATCTCGAGGTGAACGGCGAACCGCGCCAGGCGTCCAACACCGTGATGTTGATCTTCAACGTGCACAAGTTGGTCGCGTGGGCCTCGCGCTGGTACACGCTCTATCCGGGCGACGTGCTCTACACCGGAACCCCCGAGGGCGTGGCGCCGGTCGCCGACGGCGACGTGATGACGTGTTCGTTCGAGCGCATCGGCGACATGCGCGTGAACGTGCGCGCGGCGGCGCCGATGTCGTGGAGCAGCCACCCCGAAACGGTGGGCGCATCGTGAAGGTCGCCGGGCGCCGCGTCATCGTCGCGGGTGCCGGTCCGGTCGGTCTGTTGACCGCGCTCGGCCTCGCGCGCGAGGGCGTGCCCGTGCTCCTCATCGAGCAAGAACCGGCGCTCACGATCGATCTGCGCGCCGGCTCGTACCATCCGCCCACGCTCGAAGCGATGGCGCCGTACGGCATCACGGATCGCATGCACGAGCGCGGCATCCCGGTGCGGCATTGGTCGATCCGCGACCGCCACAATCCCGAGTGGGTCGCGCTCTGGGATCTCGGCTTGATCGCCGACCTCACGCCGTATCCGTATCGGCTGCATCTCGAGCAACATCAGCTCACGCCGATCATCCTCGACATCCTCGAGCGCGAACCGCTGGCCGAGGTGCAGTTCGGCGCGCGGTTCGTCGGCGTCGCGCAGGACGGCGACGGCGTGCGCGTCACCTACGAGCGCAACGGTGAGACGACGGTCGTCGACGGCGCGTATCTGGTCGGCGCCGACGGCGGCCGCAGTTCGGTGCGCAAGGCGATCGACATGCCCTTCGAGGGCTACACGTGGCCCGAGCGCTTCTTCGTGATGAGTACCGACTTCGATTACGAGACGCGCGGCTACACGAAGAACGCCTACATCGCCGATCCCGACGAATGGGTGACGCTCTTCAAGATGCCGGGCGACGGCGTGCACCCGTACTGGCGGCTCGTGATCCCGACCGACAACGAGACGCCGGAAGAGGTGCTTGCCGCGCCCGACCGGGTGCAGGCCTGGCTGCAGGCGTTCGAACCGCGCGACGTGCCGTACGACATTCTCTACAGCAGTTTCTATCGCGTGCACCAGCGCGTCGCGCAATCGTTCCGCCGCGGCCGCGTGGTGCTCGCGGGCGACGCGTCGCATTTGAACAACCCGCTCGGGGCCTTCGGTTTGAACAGCGGCATCCAAGATGCTGCGAACCTGATTCCGAAACTCGCCGCGGTGTGGCGCGGTGCGGATGAGAGCGTGCTCGACCTCTACGATCGTCAGCGCCGCACGGCGACGATCGAGTTCGTGCAGGCGAACTCGATCCGCAACAAGCGTACGCTCGAAGAGCGCGATCCTGCCGTGCGCAAGGAGCGCTTCGAGGAACTCGTGCGCACCGCGAACACGCCCGAACTCGCGCGCGCGTACTTGATCAACTCGTCGATGATCGCCGCCGCGCGCCGCGCAGCCGAAGTCGCCTAAACTCCATTCGGCCGGATGCCGGAGCGTCGTCGTTCCGGCCGCGGAGGCCGGGCGCGACGTTCCCGTCCTGCTCATGTATCCGAGCGATGCCGCGGAGAAGCCCGCGCACGTCGGGCCGTACGCGCAGCGTCTCGCGTTGTTCGGACAGATCGCGCCCGGCGCGTTTCCGCTCGTCGTGCTCTCGCACGGCACCGGCGGTTCGCCGCTGGTGTATCGAACGCTCGCCGCGCACCTCGCGCGCCACGGCTACGTCGTTGCGCTCCCCGAACACCCCGGCAACCACCGCAACGACAACCGGCTCGCGGATACGGTCGAAAATCTCGAGCGGCGGCCGCGCGACGTGCGGGGTGTGATCGCTTGGGCCTTCGCGTCGAGTCCGTTCGCGTCGTACCTCGTGCCCGACCGGGTCGCGGTGATCGGGCACTCGCTCGGCGGGTACACCGCACTTGCGGTCGCGGGCGGCGCGCCGACGTCGTTCGCGCACGAATCCGACGCTGGTCCGCAACGCATCGCGGTCACACCCGACGATCGCGTGAAAGCGCTGGTGCTGCTCGCTCCGGCGACGCCGTGGTTCATGCACGCGGGCGCGCTCGCGGAGGTGCGCGCGCCGATCCTGATGATGATCGGCGACCGCGACGAACACGCGCCCGGCTGGCACGGCGAGATCGTGTTGCGCGGCGTGCCCGATCCGAGCGTGGTCGACTATCGGCCGGTGCCGAACGCCGGCCACTTCGCCTTCCTCACCCCGTTCCCGCCGGCGATGTGCGATGCGGCGTTCGCGCCGTCCCAAGATCCGCCCGGCTTCGATCGCGCGCGCTTCCACGGCATGCTCAACGCGACGGTTCGGAGCTTTCTCGACCGCGTGCTCTGAGGCGGATCATCCGGCGAGGGGCAAACAAATCTCCGGTGGAAGCGGCGAATCATGGCAACTTCCGTCACGACCAATCCGTTCCGTGCCGACCACGTCGGCAGCTTTCTGCGACCGCCTGAATTGCTCGCGGCTCGCGCCGCCGGCGCGCCGAACCTGCGCGAGCTCGAAGATCGTGAGATCCTGCGCGTGCTCGAGAAACAGCGCGAGCTCGGTTTCGAGATCTTCACCGACGGCGAATTCCGTCGCGCGGGCTTCATGTCGGATCTGGTCGAGGCCGTCGACGGCTTTTTCACCGGCGAGGCCGACGGGCGTGAGTGGAAGAGCGTGCAAGGCGAAAAGAATACGGTCATCCGCGACGTCGTCGTGTCGAAGATCGTGCAGAAGAAGCGCGTGACCGGCGTCGAGACGGCGTTTCTGCTCGAGCACGCGCCGGGCGCGATCAAGCAGACCTTGCCGAGCGCGAACCAATTCCCCGCGATCGCGTGGCGCAAGGGTCATAGCGAGAAGGCCTACCCGCACTACTCGGAATTCCTCGCCGACGTCGGCGAGGTCATCGCCGGCGAAACGGCCGCGCTTTCGCGCGAAGGCGTCGCCTACATCCAGATCGATGCGCCGCGCTACAGCTACTATCTCGATGAGAAGTGGCGCGAATTCTTGCGCGCGGAATACAACAGCGACCTCGATGCGATGCTCGACGAAGCGATCGCGATCGACAATCTCGCCTTCACGCGCGCCAAGGCGCCGGGCGTGACGCTCGCGATCCACCTCTGCCGCGGCAACAACCGCAGCAACTGGTACGCGTCGGGCGGCTACGACGCGATCGCCGAGAAGCTGTTCACGCAGCTCGACGTCGACCGCTTTCTGCTCGAGTACGACGACGAGCGCTCGGGCACGTTCGAGCCGCTGCGTTTCGTGCCGAAGGGCAAGACGGTCGTACTCGGCCTCGTCAGCACGAAAGTCGGCACGATCGAGTCACCCGACACGCTCAAGCGGCTGATCGATCAGGCGACGAAGTACGTGCCGCTCGAGAACCTCGCCCTCAGCCCGCAGTGCGGCTTCGCATCGATGGCCGAGGGCAACGTGATCTCCGAGGATGAGCAGTGGAAGAAAATGCGCCTCGTCCACGATGTCGCCCACGACGTCTGGGGCTAAGCCATGAGCACCTACGATCGGCCGGTCGAAATCGGAACGGGAATCGATATCGGCGCCCGCAGTTATCTCGAGCGCGTCGGGCGCGCGATGCCCCTCCCGGATCGCTCCGAGGCGATGCGCACGTTGAACTTCTTCGGTGCGCTCGACAACTTCACGGCGATGTTCGACATCCGTCGCGACGACACGGTCGTCATGCTCCTCGATCGGCTGATCGACCCGCGCGTGGTCAGTGCGATCGACGGATTCTCACGCGCGCGGGGACCGAAGCCGACCGCGATCGTCTATCCGTCGACGCGGCAGACCGAGATTCCCGACGACGTCAAACCCGTGCTGGAGAAGGCCACGTTCGTCGTCTCGACGTGGTTCTGTTCGGTGCTCGATCCGTTCGCGGTGAAATTACGGCGCGAGCACGGCCAACGTTGGGTGAAGCTCACCTATTTCCGCGATCTCGATCTGCTCGACACCCCGCAGGCCCGTTTCCCGATTGCGGTGATCTCCGAGATCATCCGCGCAACGGCAGCGCGCTATCTGCGCGGTGCGGCGGCCGGACCGCTGACGATCACCGATCGCCGCGGATCCGACTTCCGGTACGATGTGACGCCGGAGTGGGCGGACCAGCTGATGAGCACCAACCGCTGGAAGGGCGAACTCGTCGCCAGTACTCCCGGCGCCTACGTCCACTATCTCTCGACGCACGGGCCGAACATCTACGAACGCGGGCCGCTCAAGATCGATCACGAGAAGGCCGTCATGCCGATCAACGGCACCGTCTACCCGCAGTGGGCCGTCGGGTTTCCGCGTCCGTTCGCCGAGCGCATCGGTGTGCGTTGGCAGGACGACGTGGTCGTCGAGGTGACCGGAGAATCGAGCGATGCGGCCGATCTGCGCGAGATGCTCGTCGGCGGCCGGTTGATCGAACTCGGCTGCGGCTTCAATCCGAAGGCGCCGCGCCACACGCTCTATCCCGCCGGATCCAATTCGCCCGGCGTGTTGCATTTCGGGATCGATCTCGCCGAGCCGAGCCGCTACATTCGGCGCATGCTCCCCGATTGGGAGGAACCGCCGATCCACATGGACCTCGTGACGTTCGATAGCACGGTAACGATTGGCGATGTCCCGCTCGTCACCGACGGGTTCCTCGAAGCGTTACGGGATCCGGCGGTCGTGGCGCTCGCGGCGGCCTACGGCGATCCGCTCGACCTGCTCGAAGCGTGGCCCGAGTAGCGGCCGTGCGCATCTCAGCTTTGCGTTGCGCCGCCATCGTCGTCGCCATCGCGGCGCTCATCGCACCGGCGGCCTCGACGGCGGCGGTCTCCGGCCCGCTCGACATTCCGGTCGTCCTCTCACTCACCGGCGGCGCCGCGTTTCTCGGCAAGTCCGAGAACGATGCCTTGACCGTGGTCGAGCGCGTCGTCAACGCACACGGCGGCGTCAGCGGCCATCCGATTCATTTCGCCGTCGCCGACGATCAATCGAATCCGCAGGTCGCGCTGCAACTCGCGAACGCGGCGCTCGCAACGCATCCGCCCGTCCTGCTGGGCAGCACGCTGGTTTCGACGTGCAACGTCATCGCCGCAATCGTGAAGCCGGATGGGCCGCTGCAGTATTGCTTCTCGCCCGGCATCCATCCGCCGGCGGGCAGCTTCACGTTTTCGTCGGGCACCGACAGCAAAGACAACGCGACGGCGGTGTTGCGGTATCTCCACGGCAAGGGTTGGAATCGCGTCGCGTTCATCACGTCGACCGACGCCACCGGTCAGGAGGCCGAACGGACCTTCGTCGAGGCATCGCACCGCGCGGAGAACGCGGGGCTCACGCTCATCACGCGCGAGCATTTCAACCCGACCGACGTGACCGTGAGCGCGCAAATCGCGCGGATCGCGGCGATGAATCCCGATGCCGTCATCGCGTGGGCGACGGGCACGTCGTTCGGCACGCTGCTCCACGGGATCAACGACGCGGGGATCGACGTCCCGGTCGTGGGCGGCAATGGCAACCTCACCTATCCCCAACTCATCGCGTACAAGAGCTTCATGCCGAAGCGGATGTTGTTTCCGGGCCCGCGGTTCTTTGCCCACGAGCAGGTACGCCCGGGCCCGATCCACGACGCGCAAACGCTGTTCTTCCGTTCGTTTGCCGCGGTCGGCATCAACCCCGACGTGGCGCACTCGTTCGCGTGGGATCCGGCACTGATCGTCGTCGACGCATTGCGCCACACCGGTCCCACGGCATCACCCGATGCGGTGCGCGCGTACGTGGAAGCCCTCCACGGCTTCGCGGGGATCAACGGTCTCTATGACTTCCGCGATGGCAGCCAGCGCGGACTTGCGGAGAATACGGCAATCGTCGTTCGTTGGGACGCCGCAACGGCCACGATGTCCGGCGAGAGCAAGCCCGGTGGAGCGCCGCTGCCGTAACGGTTACGACCGGGCCGCTTCGCGCGCGGCGCGGTAGAGATCGAGGCGGGAGTAGACGCCGAACGGCGAGCCGTCGTCGAGGAATCCGCCGCCGGGGCCCTCGGTCATCGTGAGGATGTGGTCGGCTCGTGCGAGCGAGAGCTTCGGGAACGCCGCGGTCAGCAGATAGCCGGCCTCCGGCGCGAGCGTCGCGACGTCTTCGGTGACGCCGGCCGTCGCCGGATGGACGACCGGCAAGCCGTAGGTCTGCGTCGTCTCGTAGAACGCGGCGTTGACCGCGTCGTCGCGAAAGCGGCTGTGGTCTTCGCGCGCGCACGCGGCGACCGTGCCGCCGCAGCGCGTGGCGAGTTCGCGGCGCAGATCGCTCGTCGCGGCTGCCACCGCGTCCCGGTAGTGCACGATCGGTGACGCATCACGGATCGACTGCCCGAGGTAGGCGGGGTCGCTCGCGAGCAGGTGCGCGACGTCATATTCCGCCAGGGTCCGTCCGCCGAGCACATCCATCGCGTAGTGCGCACCCACGATGATACGGCCGTTGCCGTATTCGGCGGCGCGCACGATCATCTGCGCGTAGCGCTCGGGCACCATCAGCGCGAGCAGCAGCGATTCCGTATAGCCGTAGGTCGTGTGGCCGCTCGGATACGACGGGCTCGCGCGCAGATCTTGGATCGGGCCGCAGAGGTACTCGCTGTTCGACTTGAGCTTCCCGAAATAGTCGACGGCCGAGAACGTGAGCAGCTGCGGTTCGGTCTGGAACGGGCGCGAATCGCCGTACGGATCGACCGAGGTGCGGCACGTGGTGTGGAGATAGGCTTTGCCCATCACGTCGGTCGTGCCGTTCACGGCCGCGAGTGCGGCCTTGGCATCGGCCGAGCGCGGCGGCGTCCCCGTGCTCGCGTTCGCGAAGGCATATTTGCCCGCGTTCGAGTCGCGCTCCGTGATCCCGGCGGTGTACGCGATCACCGTCCCGAGCGAGGCGAGGCTCGTCGTGCAGACCGGATAGGCCGGGCCGTCATCGGTGCTCGTGCACGATCCGAGCGGCGCATACGCGCTGCCGAGCGCGGTGCCCAAGCCGTCGGCGAGTTCGAGTGCGTTCGCGTCGGTGATCGTGGCGTCGTCGAGCGCCTGGATCTGTTGCTGCGGGAAGGGCTGCAAGGCGGCTTGTCCGCTCGTTCCTTGCTGGATCGCACCGGTGACGGCAAGATTGGCGGTCAGCGCGGCGCGACCGGCATCGGTGTTCAGCAGCGCGGCGAACGGCGCGAGTCCGGCCAGTGCGCGCTGCACGGTCGTCGTCGTGACCGCGGTCTGCGCGTGGACGCCGAACGGCAACAGGCCCGCCGCAACGACGACGAGCGTGGCAACGAACGAACGGCGAGCGCGCACGAAACGGGATCCCTTCTCGAATGAGCAGCGGCGGGTTCGAGCGCTTTGACCGCCGTGGCCGGATTCCCGTTTGCGTTACCGAGTATGTGCAGCCGCCGTGGAGCGGGAACCGCACAGCTTGTTCGAACGAATCGGCATGACCGCCGCGCAACGTCTCGACCAAGCGAAACACGATCTCATGGCTGCCAATCGCATTCTCGCCCGCGAAGGCGTCGTCGACGGCTACGGCCACGTCAGCATGCGCCATCCCGACAATCCGGAGCACTTCGTGCTCTCGCGTTCGCGCAGCCCCGAACTCGTCACCGTCGACGATCTCATGACGTTCACGCTCGACGGCACGCCGGTCGGCGGCGACACGCGTCCCGGCTATCTCGAGCGCTTCATCCACGGTTCGATCTACGCCGCGCGCCCCGACATCAACGCGGTCGTACATTCGCACGCGGAAGACGTGGTGCCGTACTCGATCAGCGACGTGCCGTTGCAGCCGGTGTTCCATCAATCGGCGAGTATGGGCGTGCACATCCCGGTGTGGGAGATCAGCGAGAAGTTCGGCGATACGAACCTGCTCGTGACGTGCGTGGAGCACGGCGCCGATCTCGCCGAACGGCTCGGTGACAACACCGTCGTGCTGATGCGCGGCCACGGCTTCGCCGCCGTCGCGACGTCGCTCTATGAGGTCGTGAGCATCGCGGTGTACCTTCCCAAGAACGCACGCATGCTGACCAGCGCGAAGTTGCTCGGCGGCTCGGTGCGCACGATCACGCAGGGCGAGGTCGATGCGGTCGGCCCGGCCCAGGTCGACTCGCCGGCGTTCATGCGCGGCTGGGAGTACTGGTGCAAGCGCGCGGGCATCGCCTAGCGCGCGCGAACACGGCAGGCGAGCGTTCCGCGCGGCGTGAACATCCGCAGTCCCACGAGTGAAAACAAAGTTTAGCCTGTAAAACAGCGAGGTTGCGATGCGCGATCCGTTCCGTCAAACGGCCCCCGAACCGCCCTACTCCGCCGCCGCCACGAAGCTCGGCGACGACTTGGAAGCCGTCATGGCCGACGGCACGCACGATCTGCCGGGCATCGTGGCCGCGCTCAACGCGCGCGCCGGCGGCGACGTGTGGACGCCGGAGCGGCTGACCGCCGAACTCGCGACATTGGCCGGAGCGTGAGCGCGATGCGTACGATTTTCGACATCGCCGCGGGCACGCCGATGGCCGAGCTGATGGGGCGTGAGTCGTCGCGCGCCGCGCTGGAAGAACGGATCGCGAACGAGGGTTTCCGCGGCCGCTGGTATCCGCTCACGGGTTCGGCAAACGTCGGCGTCGCGCCGCTCGCGATCGAGCGCTTCGGCGAACGGATCGTGCTCTGGCGCGAGCCCGACGGCACGGTCCACGCGCAAGAAGATCGCTGTCCGCATCGCGGCGCGCGCCTCTCGCAGGGCCGCGTGGTCGCTCGTACGATCGCCTGTCCGTATCACGGCATCCAGATCGACGGCGAGGGGCGCATCGTCTCGGTGCCGGCGTTGCCGGGTTGCCCGATCGAAGGCCGCCTGGCCGTGCGCACGTACGCCGTGCACGAGATCGCCGGTGCGATCTTCGCCTATTTCCCCACGCCCGCCGGTGAGGCGCCGATCCCGTTCGTGCCGCCGCCGGAGTTCCTCGATCCCGCGTGGTCGCACTTTCTGTGCGAGACGACGTGGCAGACGAACTACCGGTACGCGGTCGAGAACGTGATCGATCCGATGCACGGCCCCTATCTGCACGGCGACTCGCACACGATGCAGTACGGCGTGAAAGACGACGTCATGGAGATCACCGACACGCCCGACGGCTTTCGCATCTCGCGCAAACTGCAGAAGGACGTCGCCTTCGACTGGACCGAGTTCGGCGAGGGCGGCGCGTTCTGGATGCGTCTCGACATCCCGTACCCGCCGAAGGACGGACCCGGCGGTCCGTTTCGCGTGATCGGTTTCGTCACGCCGATCGGTCCGCGTCTCTCGCAGATCTTCTTCTGGCGCTTGCGCAAGGTCGAGGGCTGGCAGCGCGATCTGTGGCGCTTCCTCTATCGCGACCGGCTCGAAGCGCGGCACTACGCGGTGCTCGAACAGGATCGCGTCGCGCTCGAGGGCATGGCCGACGACGCGCGCGACCACGAGATCCTCTACCAGCACGACATCGGGATCACGCGCTTGCGCCGCCGCTTCCGCGCGATCGCGCGCGAGCAGATCGAAGCCGCAACGGCGCAGGCCGAAGCATCGCGCGCACGGCGCGCGTGAGCGAAGCGGCCGACGGGGTGGATGCGCGCTACGGCGTGCATTCGCTCGAATTGGGATTGCGCGTGCTCGAGAGCTTCGATCGCAACGCCGTCGATGCGATGAGCTTGAGCGAGATCGCGCGCCGCATCGGGGTCTCGCGCTCGTCGGCATTTCGCCTGGTGCACACGCTCGAGCGCCTCGGCTACCTCGCGCGCGAAGACGAGACGAAGAGCTACCGGCTCGGCGCGCGCGTGATGTCGCTCGGCTACGCGTTCCTCTCATCCAAGGACATCGCCGAACTCGCGCGCCCCGAATTGCGGCGCTTGCGCGCGGCGACGCGCTGCTCGACGCACCTCGGCATCCTCGACGGCAGCGACGTGCTCTACATCGCGCGCTATGCGGCGCACGAGCCGGTCGGCTCGATGATCGCGGTCGGCGCGCGGCTGCCGGCGCACGCGACGACGATGGGCCGCATCCTGCTCGCGTACAAGCCGGCGGCCTACCTCGACGAATACGTCACCGGACCGCTCGCGCGCTTCACCGAACGCACGCCGGCGACGCGCGCGGAACTCGACGCGTTGCTCGACGCCGATCGCGCGCGCGGCTACGCGATCAGCCACTCCAATTTCGAGTCGGGGATCGCGAGCATCGCCGCGCCGGTGTTCGATGCCAGCGGCGAAGTCGCCGCGGCGATCAACGTCTCGATTCCCGAGGCGTCGATCGACGAGCGCTTCGATACGAGCGTTCGCGACGCGGTGTGCGAGGTCGCGCGCACGATCTCCCAGCTCGCGGGCTATCGCGAGCGGGTCACCGCCTAGTGGATCTGCTGCTCGGCGGCCGCGTCGTCGCCGTCACCGGCGGCACGTCGGGCATCGGTCGCGCCGCAGTGGAACGGTTCCTCGCCGAGGGCGCGTCGGTCGCGTTCTGCGCGCGCGATGCGGCGCGCGTCGACGCCGTGACGGCGCAGCTCGCGCAGACGTATGGCGATCGCGTCGCGGGCGTCGCCGGCGACGTGCTCGACGATGCGGCGATGCGCGCGTTCGCCACGATGGCGGCCGACCGCTTCGGCGGCGTCGACGCGGTCGTGCACAACGCGGGCAAGTCGCGCATGGCGGGGCTCGAGGCGCTCGCGGACACCGACTGGACCGAGGAACTGGAGCTCAAGTTTTTCGGCTTGCTGCGGCCGACGCGCGCGTTTCTGCCGTGGTTGCGCGCCTCGAACGCGGCCAGCATGGTGTACGTGTCCTCGCTGCTCGCGAAACAGCCCGAGACGCGGCTCGTCGCGACGAGCGCCGCGCGTGCGGGCGCGCTCAACCTCGCGAAGTCGATGTCGCAAGAATACGCGCCGCACGTTCGCGTCAATACGATCCTGCTCGGCGTGATCGACACCGGCCAGTGGGAACGCCGCTATCAGGAGCGTCTCGCCGCATCGGGTGCGATTCCGCGGGAGGCGTATCTGGTCGAACTCGCGCGCGAGCGCGCGATCCCGCTCGAACGCATTGGCCGGGCCGACGAAGTCGCGGCCGCGATCGCCTTTCTCGCTTCGCCGCTCAGTGGCTTCACCAGCGGCGCCGTGCTCGAAATCTCCGGAGGGTACAGCCGCTATGTCTGATCGCATCACGGGCGGCGACGTCGTCGCCGCCGTGCTCGAGGCTGCGGGCGTGCGCGCGGCGTTCGGCGTCATCAGCATCCACAACATGCCGATCCTCGACGCGCTGATGCGCCGCGGTGTCGTGCGTTGCGTCGCCGCGCGCGGCGAAGCCGGTGCGACCAACATGGCCGATGCCTACGCGCGCGCGAGCGGCGGACTCGGCGTGTCGGTCACGAGCACCGGCACCGCCGCGGGCAATGCCTGCGGCGCGATGGTGGAAGCGCAGACCGCGGGTACGCCGCTGCTGCACATCACGGGCCAGATCGAGGTGCCGTATCTCGATCGCGAACGCAGCTACATCCACGAGGCGCGCGATCAGTTCACGATGCTGCGCGCCGTCTCGAAGAAGGCGTACCGCGTGTGGTCGCCCGAGACGTTGCTCGGCACGCTGCGCGACGCGATCGCGACCGCGCTCGCCGCACCGGCCGGCCCGGTGAGCATCGAGATTCCGATCGACGTGCAGAGCGCCGAGATGGCGATGCCGCCGCTCGAGGAACTGCTGCCGCTGCCCACGGCCGCTACCCCGCTCGACGTCGCCTCGCTCGACGCGCTCGCGCGCGAGCTGCAAGGCGCGCGCCGCCCGCTGCTGTGGCTCGGCGGCGGTGCGAAACACGCGGTCGCCGAGGTGCGCGCGCTGGTCGATCGCGGCTTCGGCGTCGTCTCGAGCGCGAACGGCCGCGGCATCTTGCCCGAGAACGATCCGATGTCGCTCGGCTCGTTCACCACGGCGCCGGCGGTCGAGGAACTCTTCGCGACCTGCGACGCGCTGGTGGTCGTCGGCTCGCGCTTGCGCGGCAACGAGACGTTGCAGTGGAAGCTGCGCCTGCCCGCGCGGATCTATCAGATCGACGTCGATGCCGCGGCGCGCGATCGCTCCTATCCGACGGTGCGTTTCGTCGCCGGTGACGCGAGCGACGCGCTCGGCTATCTGGCCGATGCGCTCGCACCGCTCGCGCTCGATCCGTCGTTTCGCGCCGACGTGCGGTCGGCGCGCGAACGTGCCGACGACGCGTTGCGACGCACGCTCGGACCCTATGAAGACGTCGTGCACGCGCTCCGCGCGTGGATGCCGCGCGACGCGCGTTGGGTGCGCGACGTGACCGTCTCGAACAGCACGTGGGGTAATCGCTACGTGCCCCTCTCCTCGCCGCGCTCCGGCGTGCACGCGCTCGGCGGCGGTATCGGGCAGGGTGTGCCGATGGCGATCGGCGCCGCGCTCGCGGGTGAGGAGAAGACCGTCGCGCTGACCGGCGACGGCGGCTTGCAGTTGTGCATCGGCGAACTCGCAACGCTCGTGCAAGAAGACGCCGACGTGTTGCTCATCGTGATGAACGATCGCGGCTACGGCGTGATCCGCAACATCCAGGATCACAGGTTCGGCGGGCGTCATTATCTCGCGAACATCCTCACGCCCGATCTGCAGGGGATCGCGGCGGCGATCGGCCTCCCGGCGACCAAGGTCGGCGACGCGGCATCGTTCGAGGCGGCGCTACGTGCGTTCGGCGAACGCCGCGGGCCGGCCATGCTCGAGGTCGACATGATCGCGTTCGGCCCCTATGCCGCGGCCTTCGCGGGGCCGCCCGTTCGCGCCGCCGCGCCGGCATAGCAGCCGACCGCGGGCGTTCGCACGGCTGGGGGAGAGTTCTACCGGTAACGACCGATGCGCCCGGCAGCAAGGACCGTCACCGACGCGATGAAAGTATCTTCGTCATGGCTCGCATCGTCGGCGCGTTCGGCGTCTCCCATGGTCCCCTGCTCACCACCCCGCCGGACCAATGGCACCAGCGGGCGGCGGTCGACAAGCGGAACCCGCGCCACGCCTATCGCGGCGCGTATTACGACTATCCCGCGCTGCTCGCGGCGCGGAACGGCGGCTTTGGCGACAAGCTTGGCATCGAGACGAAGACCGAGCGCTACAACCGCTGCCAGGCCGCGGTCGCTGAGGTCGCGCGCCGCTACGCCGCGTGCGGAGCGAACGCGGCGATCATCCTCGGCAACGATCAGCGCGAGATCTTCAAAGACGACTTCACGCCGGCGTTCCTCGTCTACGGCGGCGCGGAGATCCCCAACGTCTATCCCGACGAGGACGAGATCGAGCGGCTCGACACGCAGGGGCTGAAGATCTCGCTGCACGGGCACAGCACGCCCGGCGGCGCGATCTATCCGGGCGCGCCCGACATCGCGAACGCGCTGGTCGACTCGCTGATCGATCGCGAGTTCGACGTCGCGGTGTCGTATCAGATGCCCAAGCCCAACGGTCGCGATTTCGGCATCCCGCACGCGTACGGGTTCATCTTCCGGCGCATCATGAACGACGCGCCGCCGCCGACGGTGCCGATCTTCGCCAACGTCGGCGAAACGCGCAATCAACCGCGCTTGCAGCGCATGATCAAGTTCGGCCACGCGCTCAAGGCGTCGATCGACGCGCTTCCCGGCGACCTCAACGTCGCGGTGTTCTCTTCGGGCGGATTCTCGCACTTCACGATCGACGAAGAGTTCGATCGCGACGTGATGGCGGCGATGCAGAGTGGCGATGAAGCCAAGCTCGCGTCGTTTCCCGAGTCGTGGTTCTGGGGCAACACGTGCGAGACGAAGAGCTGGTATCCGTTGGTCGCCGCGATGAACGACGCCGGCCGGCGCATGGACGTGATCGACTACGTGCCCTGTTATCGCTCCGAGGCCGGCACCGGCCAAGCGATGATCTTCGCGTCGTGGAACTGATGCAATGCTGAGCGACGAGCGCAACGCGTTCTTCGCGCGCGTCGGGGCGGGCACGCCGATGGGCGCGTACTTGCGCCGCTACTGGATGCCGATCGCCGGCGAGAGCGAGCTCGACGCAAACCCGATCAAAGCGGTGCGGCTCTTCGGCGAAGACCTCGTGCTCTATCGCGATCTGAGCGGGACGTATGGGCTCGTCGATCGGCACTGTCCGCATCGTCGCGCCGACCTGTCGTACGGCTTCGTGGAAGAAACGGGTCTGCGCTGCAATTATCACGGCTGGTGCTTCGATGAAGCGGGCCGCTGCGTCGAGCAGCCGTTCGAAGACGTCGCGTCCCTCGACGCCGCTCGGGACGCCACGCCGGCGCGCTTTCGCGACAAAGTCCGCATGACGGCCTATCCGGTCGAGGTGAAGCGCGGTCTCATCTGGGCCTACCTGGGTCCGCTGCCCGCGCCGCTGCTGCCGAATTACGAGCCGTTCCTGTGGGAGAACGGGTTCGTGCAGATCGTGATCTCGGAGATCCCCTGTAACTGGTTCCAGTGTCAGGAGAACTCGATCGATCCGGTCCACTTCGAGTGGATGCATCGAAACTGGTCGGTGCGATTGCGCGGCGAGACGGGCCCGTACGCGCCGCGCCATCTGAAGCTGGCCTTCGATGAGTTCGAATGGGGGCACGTGTACCGGCGCGTCACCGAAGATGCGGGCGAGGAGAACGAACTCTGGACGGTCGGCCGCGTGTGCCTTTGGCCGAACGCGCTCTTCACCGGCAGTCACTTCGAATGGCGCGTGCCGATCGACGATACGAACACGTTGAGCGTCACCTGGCACTTCAGCCGCGTGCCGAACGAACGCGAGCCCTACGTGCAAGGCCGCATTCCGACCTGGCACGGACCGATTCGCGATCCGCTCACCGGCAAGTGGATCACCACACACGTGATGAATCAAGACTTCGTCGCGTGGCTCGGTCAGGGCGCGATCGCCGACCGGACGAAAGAACATCTCGGCACGAGCGACCGCGGCGTGATCATGGTGCGCAAGCGGTTCGTCGACGACATCGAGGCCGTGGCCGGCGGAGCCGAACCGAAAGCGATCATCCGCGATCCGGCGCGCAACGCACGGATCGACCTGCCGATCGTCGGGAAGCGCGTCTTCATCGAGGGCGAGCCGGGCGAGCAGGTCGTCGACGGCGGCACGCGGCGTGGCGTCCGCACCTACGTCTTCCAGTCGGGGCAACCCGAGGCCGTCCGGCGGGCGTGGGAAGACGCGATGGGTTTCGAGCGCGTCGAGCCGCCCGGCGGGGTGCTGGAAATCCTCGCCCCCTGAGCCGACCGTGTGGCCCTGCGATCGGTGAATAGGCCCCGCTCCTTCGTACCTTCGCACCAACCTTTTTTTCCTCGCAGAGGAAAACTAATTTTCTAAGTCGCACGGTGCCGAACGCGACATGCCCTCGTAACCGTCCGGTTACGGTGGAAGCGCTGCCCCGGCCAACGGTCGGGGCTACGAACGCATCGCACATGACCTTCGTGAAGGGTGTGCGGCGCGGTCACCACCCTTTCACATTTGGAGAAACCTCTTGTCGAGATTCATTCGAACGATCTCGCAATCGGTAGGCTTGCTGGCCGTCTTCAGTCTGATGTGCTCGAGCATCGCCGTCGCCAACCCGACGGCCACCGTTCCCACTGCTGATTCGACGACCGTTTCCACCGCCGCCGTTGCACCCGCAACCTCGACCAGCTCCGCGTCCGCCAACGCCACCACGACCTCGGGCGCGCCCGATGACGCCCTCGCACAGGGCGGCCCGCTCTCCGACGTGCCGCAAGGCCACTGGGCCTACGACGCGGTCAGCCAGCTCGTCAAAGACGGGCTGATCGTCGGCTACCCCGATGGCCTCTTCAAAGGCAACCGCCCGATGACGCGTTACGAAGCCGCCGTGCTCACGTATCGTGCTGTCGATCAGATCGAAGCGCAGATCACCGCCGGCAAAGCGGTCGATCAAGCCGATCTCGACGCCGTCAAGAAGTTGATGGCCGAGTTCGCCAAGGAGCTCAAAGACGTCGAAGCGCACGTCGCCGCCCTGCAAAAGACGGTCGACACGCACTCGAAGCAGCTCTCGGACCTCAAGGCCGAAGCCGACGCTACGCAATTGCGCGTCAACCAGGGCAAACTCGGCATCAACATCATGGCTCGTCCGGGCACCGACTCCTACACGCTCAACGGCGTGACGGCGGCGGGCAAGCCGATCGCGCAGGGAACGACCCTCTCGTTCGGCACCGGCGCAAGCAACTCGGCCAAGACCGGTTCGCTCAACAGCGGTGTCAACTACGATCTGTTCCGCGTCTACATGGGCGGCCAGCTCGATCCGCGTTGGTCATGGGGCGCGCGTATCTCGGACGCGATCAAGTACACGCCGTTCGACGCGACCTCGGTGAGCCCGGCGTATTGCACGGGCGCGTCAGCCTACACGGTCGCCGCGAACTGCGCGTACACGTTGCTGAACTTCGGCACCACGCCGCCGCAGAACACGCTGCCGATCAACCTCGACTATGCCTACGTGGGCTATAGCACCCCCGGCGGCATCACCTCACAGATCGGCCGCTATTCGGTCGGTTCGTATGGGAAGTTCGGCGCCTCGCCGACCGGCAGCATGCTCTTCGGCGGCAGCGCGATCACCGGCGCCAACCTCGGCTTCAACGATCCCAGCGGCCACTTCTACGCGGCCTTCTACTTCGGTCAGCAATCGGTCAACCAGGCCTCGCTGCTGGCCAACGGCGTCAACACGAACGCCGGTGCGGGCAACCTCACCTGCACCCAGGGCATCGTCGG
>Ga0116228_10000153_pt1 | contig 46173 bp, 43 predicted proteins | sample S1TSphfallax_2_FD_89694 | JGI IMG/M metagenome (GOLD analysis project Ga0116228, IMG submission 89694) | Host-associated microbial communities from peat moss isolated from Minnesota, USA - S1T2_Fc - Sphagnum fallax MG | ecosystem: Host-associated > Plants > Peat moss > Unclassified | place...
CAAAGAACCACCCAACACTGGTCAAAACCTCAATGTACTATCTCAACAGAAGGATGTGATGGGCTTTCTTTTAAATCCAGAAACTGGAATTAGTACAAAAAACCTCAATGAAAGGAGGTGATGGATTTTGAAAATCTTTCCTCGATGATAACTACATGGCATCATTGCCAGTCTCATGGGATTCACTATGATTAGTGGATTACTTTACAATGAGAAACTGAGTTTCCAGTTGTTGAAGTGTATTCAAATGCAAATCAAACACATTTGAAGGTAATGGAGGGCACACCGGTCATTGATGATCCTTCTCTTGTGGATCCAAATTGATTTAGATATGTCCTCATCAGCTGTTGAAAAAGAGGAGATCCAGAACACATGCATTAGTGACAGTGATCAATCATTTGCCAAGGATGAAAAGATGATGAACAACTGGCATCTTCAGTCGTTGCCAAGAAGGATGGAATTTTAGTTTCTATCTTGGTCCTCTTTCTTGATTTGAGGATTGTGATCACTTGTACATGCCAGATCAACTCACTAGTTGAGGTCTTGAGAACACCAGAACAGAGGATACATTACCCAAGGCAGAAGCAGCAGATTCAACGTGCTGCAATAAATAATCGTACATCTTCTTCTTTAATCTGGCTTTGGTGTCCACTAATTTGGTATTGAGCACTGCATTCTCCACCACACTCAACTGATCTAGCCAGTCATTGACTCTTTTCAGTTGCGATAATATGCCTGCAACATGACAGTTTTCTTGTTGACTAATAACTTTATCTGCCCTCTCCTCATAGCCTTTAGTTACAACCTGGAAGCCATTATCAAGAGCCCCCTCCATAAATTCAAGAAACCAACATTGTGCTTCAGCCTCAAGTTGCTTTGCAAGCTCTGCTGTCTCAGTCATACCCTTTCCCTTAACCCAGGGGTAGCTAAGAGGTGCTTTTATGTCCTTTGCCTGCATTTCAGGTGTGATCTTACTTGTAGCTTTTGCACTCATCTTCACAAGGCCCACTCTGCTACCACTGCGCTGGGTCTGCACCAGTACCTTTAATGGAGATTGTGGTCTCAACTCTGCAGTATCTTGCCTCCTCTCATTTCCAATTTGTGTCACAGACAACAAGGCTGCCCTGGTTGCAGTTGAAAATGGGGTTGCTGATGAACTTCTTGTAGATAATGATGGTGACACACTACAGAGCCTTGGTGCCAAGCATGGTGCCCCATCCATGGGAATCATGAGTTGCTGGTTGCTGGACTTCTTCACAAAATTGTGAGCTCCACCTTCCTTACTCTGTAGTGAGAAGGAAGCCAAGTCTGATAGCAAGGCTGCATGTACCCATCCAGCTGCACAGTGAGCCTTGTCTGTAACATCTTGGACCTTTCCAGTGGAGTTCTCTTTTGGAACTTCTGCTGCAGTATCCAGGTTATGCCTTACACTGGCCAGTGCCTCAGCCACTGCTCTAGCATATTTGAGAGACTGGTGAAGGCTTAGAAACTGTTCTACAGATTGCTGAGGAGACTCTGTCTTTGCACATGAGCACAGCTCTGCAAACATACTGTTGACAAACAATTACAGCTATTAATCAGGGATAATGCAAGAAGCTGGCCAGCTTGCAGGTCCTTTCTTCAAAAGAGTGCATCAAATGCAACAATTAGCTCCTACCCCTTGTCTTATGAAATTCAATAAATACTAAACTTGATCTCACGTCAATGTCATTAGAAGCTAATTATTTGAGCTTGTGTTGTGATAGGATAGTTGGGCAGATTGAGCTGCAGAATATTGAAAAAAAACCTAAGTCCTGTTTCTTGCCTGAGGCTTCGAAGTACACTCTCAGCTGCTGAAGCCTCTTGTAGAGCCTCAGCAGCAGCGACTGAAGCTGCATCTCTTGTTTGTAAAGCTTTCTGCAAAATTGCACAAAAAATGCCAATCCATTACATGGGAGTAACTGCAGCAAAGTTGAAAAGACCCCACTAAACAAGATCACTGTAGAAACATTAATTCACAGACTAACAATAGAGAATTCAGTCATGGAACAGAGTAAGAACAAATAAACAATACTAAGACTATTGCTATGATGAGGAAAGCAGATCCTTATTATACATACAGGTGAGAGCAGTTGTGGAGAATCATGTGCAGACTAATGCATTAGCAACACTATGACATTGTGACATGCATAATCATTTCCATGCTCCATGCATGTTCATTGTCTTCAACCAAAGACTCACTGAACCTTCTCTAACTAGCAAGCCACTAGGCATGTAAATTGAAGCTTTTTGCAGTGCTATTACCTTGCCCAATGATGCAAGTATTCCTGGAAGTGCACCCCAGGGGACACCAATATCTGTCAATTTTGAGAACAAACACATCTCCTTGTTCCCAGTATGAGCTGGACTAGAATCTGGAGGTGTCACAAGTCCCTTTTGAGTGGCACCATTATTAGCTTTGCTACTAAGTTTTCTGGGATCTGTTTTTGGTAATGAAGGCCCCCTCTTCCAATGATTCTCTTGAGCTGAAGTCATATAATCTCCTTGAACAAGAAACCTAAACAAGGCAGACAATAGTGGTGAGGAAGCCTATCAAATACACCACCAAGCAAAGTACAACTGAAATCTTTCAAAAATTATCAAGGAGATGTCATAACCTGAAAAGAAACTGCAAGCGCACATACAAATAGTGTCTCAGGTTTCAGACCAAATGACAAAGAGACCATGCCATGAAACTGCAGGAGAAGAGAAGGGAGAAACACCAAACACGTGGAAACCAAGCACTGCAGTTTCTTGCTTGTTGAGTTGCTGTTAACACCATATAGAGCATTGACTATCACAACATTACCACCGACTTCCTAAGGTACTGGCAGTGACCATGTGCCAATTTCATAAATCACCCAACATACCAAATTTCTTTTGGAACACATAAGTAATGGGAAGACTGAGCTGTGATAATGGCTAGCTCATAAACATAGAAAGGAAATGAGAACTCAAAGAAAACCAAGCAGAGAAGGAGCATAAAGAAGGGGAGGGGAGAAATGCAAGAGTATGAAAGAAAGGACAAGAAGGAGAACATGATCTACCCTAATTTGACATCCCAAAGGATGAAAATTTCATACCCATTCATCCAAACGAACTTAGGATCACAGTTATGGTTACACAAACTCTTACAACCATCCTTGCGACTGAGTACAACAAGGGATAAGAAATTGAAGAGTGTGCTTTGCCATATCCTGCCCATTGAAGGAGGCTGAATGGCAAAACATACAAACTGAGAACTGTTGTAGCTGTGATTCAAATGATTTGCACCTTGTGGAGACATAAAGGAGTGTGAGGGAGAAGACAGAGAGTAAAGTGCTTACAGTGGACCAAACACAAGCCTTCACTTGTTCTTTCGCTTGCTTTGGAGTGGTGCGATCTTTGCTGTCATTAGCACCATTACCTCCCTCCCAGCTTTTCCTTAAACATTTCGTCGTGCCAGTGATGATCTCTCCTGATCGGCATCCACCACCACCTATGGACCTTCTTTTGCTTGAATCTACCTCTTTTCCTGCACTGACAGATCTTTTTGAAGTTGGAAGGACTTCCAAAACCCTAGGAGAAGCTGCTTCTTTGTAGAGCGGCTTTTTATCTTCAGGGCATGCTGCTACCACATTCCCTGATAATAATACTCTGTCTCCGGGAAGCGTCCTCTTGCCTGGAAATAATGAACTGGCAGGAGATTGCAACTTGTGTGGTGGAGTGGAGACTTTAGAGATACTGCTCTTAGGGGAGGAGCAAACTGGAAAAACCTTGGACTTCACTGGTCTTGACCTTGGTCGAGAGTTCGATCTCTCTTCGTCATTTTTCTTCTCCTCAACAGTGGAATTGGAACTTCGAGACAGCCTTCCTGTAAGCTGCTGCACTCCGAAGGCGTCTGACAATTTTTTGAGAGTGTTCTCTGTTGGTAGGTCATACATCTTATCGTTCTTCATCTTCTGATTGACATGCGCAGGCAAAGTAGTACTAGCGTTGCCTGGTGGCGCGTTTGAGAGCTTTAATCGAGTAGCTCCTGACTCTCCGGACCTGACTACAGCATTTTCTGTAGAGGATTGGTTCAACCTGCCCGACAAGCTCCGAGAAAAACCTTCAAGGTCAGCTCTGGTTATGGTGTGGGAGTTGCAGAGATCCGGGTGAATCAGATCCGGATGGATTGCTGCCGCGGAGTCGTCTCTATAGTTCTTAGCGGTAACGACGGTTGCAATGAGATCTTCAGGAGTTCCAACGCATTGATGTCTACCTGCAAGCAGCCTGACACCTCTGAGGAGAGGAACCGGGGAGGCGGCTTCAAGCCTATCAACATGGATAAACTGCCCGAGCTGCAACTTGTCGCTGAATATGAGATCGTCGTGTTCCTCCGCCAGTGATACATACGTGGCGTGAGAAGAGTCCGAGACTTTGAGGTAGAAACCCTGGTTCGGCCACAGCTCACTTCCCGCAAGGGCAGGCACAATACTGATCACCTGCAACAGTGCAGACCGATGCTCTCCCGTGACCTTCACATCCGAGTTCATGTGCTGGAGAAGCTTCAAGAGAACACCAGGAGTTAAGGTCGCCATTAGGCCTTCTCCGACAAAGTACAAAACTCTTCTTCTCCGGAGTGAGTGCTTGGAAGACAAGGTGCCTAACAAACAATCCACCAATGTAGCTTTGGCCTAAAAATTTGACAAGCCTCTGGTTTGGTCCTCGTTCTCACGGAGCCACAAGCTGCACCGTCCACAGCGTTCACTTCCTCTGCCTCCCAAAGCCACAAGATCTCTACCTAGAAAACGGTGCACATTTGAACGACATTTAGCACAAAACTTCTGGAGCAAGAAATCCGCAACAAAAGACGCTAGACCGAGTTGCATTATATCGTCTGAATGAGATAAAAAGCAGGAATTACTCTCGTGCACAGTGAGCATTCAAAGAAAGATCGACCCCTACCGAGCGTCCAGCTCTATTGCCGATCTCGTAAAAAAAACCAGAAAAACAAACAAACATTCAAACGCCATTTTCCTTACAAACCAAACAAGATGATAGAAGAAGCATTCCTACAAATCGGAGAAAGAAATGGCCCGAGAGTAGCAGCAACAGCAGCAACAACAACAACAACAACAACAACGAGACTTCCATGGCGTCTGCCCTTCATCAAGCACCTTGAAACACGCGCAGAAACCGCTACAGAGCTCCAAACTTGGAAATTTTTGGCTCAAACAAAACCTACTTTTTGCCACATCCGCCCTGCACCAACCACCGATCATCGTCATCGCAAAAACCGCAAGGATTTACTAGCAAATCTGAGACAACAGATTCACGACGCCGAGAGGAAGAAAGACGACCTTCCCCCCCGCGCGCTTCTTCGAACTCTACTCGTAAGCATCCTACACGTGTCCATTCTAGGACCTACGAATAGGTAGTCTATATCGAGGCACCTATATATATTATAGACCTATTGAATTTATTCAAACTGAAAAAAACCAAAAACGGACCGTTGGGGAATTTTAATCTCCAGGTTTTCACCGTCTCGGGTAAAACTAACAAGCGGGGATGTTATTTTAGAAGGGTAAAAAGAGCATATCTCCACCCCAAAACTGTAAACAACTCCTTTATTACCAGCACCCACCAGTGCAGCATCAAGGATGGATGATATGTGATCAGAAAACAGTTTTCTGTTGGGTTCCAGTTCCCTAGCTAACCATGGTGGTTAGCTCAGTTGTTTTATTTACTACCCACCAACTAGGTAGGTAGTAAAAATAGCCCCTACCTACTATGTATAAACTATCTACTTACTTACTTAGTAGTCCCCCCCCCCCTTTTAATTTTTTTACCTACCTGTCTTTATGTTAGACCTACTTGGTTACCAAGATGAAACCAGGTAGTAACTCAGTTGAGAATCATCCACAACTGAGTCATAACCGGGCATCCAGTGGATGGTGCACTGGTCGGTGCTGGTTCACTGTGGTTCCTAAGCTAGACCAGTTCTCGTCCCCCCGTCACTTGGGTTACACAGGGTTTAGGGTTTCAGAAGTTCAATGTGCTCTTGCCGAGGGTTTTGCATCGATTGCCGAGGGAGAGAAAAGAGAAAGCGAAACGCCCAACGTATACGGAGGAAGAACGGAGGATTATCTGGTCGCTACTTCACCTGGTGGAGTTGAAGGAAGCAGGATGAATACCTCTTCTACACTCTGTTGTGCTACTTTGAGATGAGGAGTTGGTGTTTGTAGTTTTTTTTTTTTTTTTTGGGGGTGGGGGGGGGGGGTTGGGGGGGAGATTTGAATTGTAAGATGTTAAGTTGTCAATGGAACGTTGCGGGAATTGGCGTTCAAGTGAGAGGGTGTAAAGAAGTCGGGCGGCTTTTGTGCTGTAATCTGTTAAAGAAGATCAGGGTCTAAAGATTTAGGGTTTGAAGACTTTGGTTTTGATGAATGGGGAGTATTGTGAACCACGTGATGAGGAATTAGGGTTTTTAGGAATCAGTGTTTTGAGGAGTAAGTGGTACAAGAAATGACGTCTGAAGGACTTCTCGTGTTACTGGCAACTGCAGTAGCTAGTAGCAGAGTTGAGCTCGCTGATGTCACATCATCTCTTCGGAAGATCTGAAGCTGTAGAAGTCTATGTCGTAGGAAACAGAGTTCGGATGCGATTGCCTGACCTATGAGGAAAGAAGGAAGCTCTTGAGATTGATACGCCTCTGCTCTCCTGCACGCAACACCATGCCTGCCAAGGACCGAGTTTCGTATTTTTACGATGGTCAGTGCTGTACTTAACTGTGATTCTAATTTCAAGTGCTTTGTAGCTGCTAGAACTCTTCCAGTGAAAAATGTCTTTGAAAGCTTGCAAATTTTCATTCCAAATTGGTTCAAGGAAACATTTGACAGTGCAGGTGATGTTGGGAATGTTTATTATGGGCCCAATCATCCAATGAAGCCCCACCGGCTTTGCATGACACACAGCCTTGTGCTTGCTTATGGCCTCCATGAGAAGATGGAGATTTATGTAAGCCTACTTTTGCATTTATCATTCTTTTTTGCTCCCCATCTCGTCTGATACTACACATCCAATAAGCTTATGATATTTTCAGCAGAAAAAACACACTTTAATGAGTAACATCATTGAGATTATCTCCATTTTCCTCCTCTTTAGCATTGAACTGACAGCCTCTGTCACCATGTGTCAAGAGATTAGTTGTCTGAATGAAGCTCTCTGCTAATGAGTTATGGTTGGGAGCAGAGACCGCACAAGGCTTATCCTGTGGAGTTAGCACAGTTCCATTCATCAGACTATGTAGAGTTTCTTCACAGGATAACTCCTGACTTGCAAGAAAAGTATGCAACAGAACTACTGAGATGTGCGTTTCTTCTGCCTTTACCACTTATATTTTTCCCTTTACATAGGGCTCCAAGTTTGGTTGTGGATTTGGTTGATGCCCTTAGAATGTTGTGGATGTGGTTGTCATTTAGTTTACTGTAACTGTTTTCTGACAAAAGGATTATTCAGTGTATGGGATTCTCTGTTTTGAGCCTGAATTGTGGTCATGCAGATAATATGGGAGAGGACTGCCCTGTTTTTGACAACCTGTTTGAGTTCTGTCAAATTTATGCTGGTGGCACAATTGGTCAGTCAAAATGGCTCTTCCCATTAGCTCGTATGTTGTGAAAAATGTTCTTTTCATTATATGAGAGCTGTCTCTGAAGGATTTCACATTTTTGGAGGAATGATTTGACTAAAGGTCATCATAGAAGGTGCACCATTATGTACTTACATTGGACAGTGGTATTGCAGATGCTGCACATCGCTTAAATCACAGGATGTGTGATATTGCCATCAACTGGGCCGGGGGGTTGCATCATGCCAAGAAGTGTGAAGCCTCAGGGTTTTGCTATGTGAATGACTTGGTTCTGGGGATTCTGGAGCTGCTTAAGTACCATGCACGGGTTCTGTACATAGATATTGATATTCACCATGGAGATGGTGTGGAGGAAGCATTTTACTTCACAGACAGGTATCTGTTTTCTATGCGCTCACAACCATAAGTCTACTGTTGAAGATTTGACACATATGGTAAATAAACATTGAGCAAACCTCTGCATTGCTGATTTTCTTTCTTGTCTCTTGCTGATATGCTAAGTGTGGGTAAAAGAGGGAAAATCTTAGATGTTTCGGTCATACAGATCAGCTATATGCTTTCCAGCTCACAGATTCTGGTGTTGTTGTGAGGTGCAGAGTCATGACAGTTAGTTTTCACAAGTTTGGTGATTACTTCTTCCCAGGGACAGGGGATGTCAAGGTGCGGTGTCTGACCTGGGGTTCTTAACCTCAGCAAGACTGTGGAAGTGATTTACTACTCATTCTTGACTTATTGTTTGTTGTTAGCTTGATGACAACTGTGACAGACTGGCTTGTGTATGAAGTCTTGGAAAGCAAGACATTAACTTATTTGACTGTACTTAGTTGCACTTTGCTTTATAAGGCCTCTGTACTTGGTTTTAGCTGAGTTCTGCAGGAACTGGAGCCAAACTTTTGTGAATTGCTGATTTGCAGGATGTAGGTGAAAGAGAAGGGAAATTTTATGCTATAAATGTTCCACTCAAGGATGGCATTGATGATGCAAGCTTCACACGCATGTTCCGTGTTGTGAGTGAACTAGCATATTTGAACCCCCAGCATGAGTTCAGGTTGTCAAAGAGTGTGGATACATTTGAATTTCTGGCCAACAGCTAGTTTAGAAGTTTCTTCTAGCCAAAATAGTTTGTCAATGTATCTGGCACGTTTGTGGATAATCTTGATTTCTTGTTTTCTCGGTCACAACTGATGCACCTGCATTTTCATCATTGGTGACAGATAATACAGAAAGTGGTGGAGCTTTATCAACCTGGTGCCATTGTGTTGCAATGTGGAGCAGATTCACTTGCAGGAGATCGTCTTGGCTGCTTCAATCTATCTGTTGATGGTACTGCCTTTTAACTCAATGCTAGAAGTCTCAGAGGGCTTGTAGTTATTACTCACCAATTTGAGAGATGAGGATGTTGGAAATTCTTGTAGTGTGTGTGAAGTGGGGCAAATTTTTCAGCATGGGAGGAAGTCATCCCCAGAAACAAATCTTGTTGAGCTTGCTGTGCTCTTTTTGTGAGATCTAACTATTCTGACATTTTGTTTTTGGTCACTGTCACTTTCACAGGACATGCAGATTGTGTCAAGTTTGTGAAGAAATTGAATATCCCATTGCTGGTAAATCTCTTCCCCATTAGCACATAAAATAACCAGGTTCCTTGCTTGTCCTTCTGACATTTATTCCTGCCATTAGGCATCCTTTGTTTCCTTCTTTTTCTCACAACCAAGTTCAATGTAGAAGCCAGTTGTTCCACCCTTCCTGATTGGTTTCATTTATTTCAAAGATTATAGCATGGTGATATATCATGTGTCAGATATTGAGTTCAGTTAAGCCAATTCCTCAAACGTTATAAGATTTTAAATATATTTAAATTGTGGATCTTAGGTTCTTTCTGAGATGGTGTAGTATAGGCATTCTTTGTGCTATTATGTGTCTATTTTTGTTCTTGCCTGTGAACATAGAGAGATGCACCTTGCTATCAGGTAACAGGGGGAGGAGGATATACAAAGGAGAATGTGGCACGTTGTTGGACAGTTGAGACAGGAGTGCTTGTTGACACTGAGCTACCTAATGGTACATACAATTATTGCTTTTTTGTTTTGTTTCTGCCAACTATTTAGTCAGCAAGGATCCTGCATGTCTGTGGTTTCCTAAGCACAATAAATGTCAAACTGTGCAAGGGTTGCAGATGTTTGCACTTTTGTCAGAAATTATACCTTTTTTGTTCTCCACCTTGTGCCACGGCTGAGTTTTGGAGAGACCTTGGCTACCTGCAAAAGGAGAGGACTTTTCTTGGAAGTTCTTGTTGCTATCACTAATAGGCTGAACATTTTTTGAGTGACAATGTGTTTCTTGTGATCCCTGCAGAGATTCCTGACAATGATTACCTCAAATATTTCAAGCCTGACTGTACTTTGAAGATTAATACAGGGAACCACATGGTAAGGCCCCCCCAGGTGTCTTGTCTTCTATGCAACCTGAAGAGAAGACTGTGCATTCTTTGTTATTTTAACCATGAACTTATCAGTGATTACTCTCTTACAAGGATTGTGCCTTGTCATTTCTGGGTAATTTGGGGTACAGGAAAACCTGAATGGGAAAACATATTTAAGTACGATCAAAATGCAGGTCATGGAAAATTTGAGAAGAATTGCACACTCTCCAAGTGTCCAAATGCATGAGGTGTGTCTTATAGCTTAGATGTGACTCTCTTATTAGATAACTTTTCTTGGTTCCAGAGGGTACACCAGAACTTGACTTGCTTTCATAATATTGTGCAAGTCAGCAGCCATTGATATTACTAGAGAAATGCTTTAGTAGCATCCACAGAACTGTTAAGAAGTTGCTGAACTGTTGTGCAGGTGCCTCCAGACACTTATTTTCCAGAATTTGATGAAGATGAGACCAACCCAGATGAGCGAATGGACCGTAAGTTCCCTCCATGGAACTCTGCTTTTATGATTTTGCAGTCTTGAAAGTGTCAATTATGCAGCCTTTCTCCTGCAAATGGGCAATTTATTGACCTGTGGAAATTTTGGTTGCAGAACATACCCAAGACAAGCATGTTCAAAGGGATGATGAATTCTATGATGGAGATAATGATAATGATCATGACATGGAAGATGCTTCTTGAATCCCTATTCCATGACTTCCAGAGCCTCTTGTTACATATTAGGGAACTGATGTTTTATATAAGCTTTGAATTTGTGCAGACAGGGAATTAGTTCAGATTTCATTCCATATAATTCTCTAACTGATTATTTAGGTGCTACTGGTTCTGGTAGCTGCAATTTTTTCTTTTTCTTGCTAAGAGGTTAAACTAGGGTTTGGGATTTTGGGATTTTGAATCTTCATTAGATGACTCATTATGGCTGGGTTGAACAACCCTGTTGGCAGCCAGGTCAGAGATTTATGCAGTTTGAATGAGGACAATACTGAGTGGTGAACATCGTGACTGAGTCCTTCCTGTTCCATCTGGAAATGTAACAGAAGCTGAGGATGCAGATGTTTGTATACTGGTTTGCCTGCAATTTTGGGCAGATTATGATATGCTGTCTACACCCACCATCAGGTGCTGATGAAGTCACTGGATAGTCATGCCTGCTCATCACTGCTATTTATGATGGAGGTGATGGTCTTGACACTTGGTAACACTTCTTACAACCTCACTCATTGTCATGTTGTCTATGAAGTGTTCTTGTTGAGTTTTCTCTGCAGTCTCGCAGATATTGGAAAGATGTGTTATTTGAAAATCTGGAAAGTACAGTCCACTAAATGATTTCTAGATAATCATATGTGACAAACATTTCCTTCTCATCATTTGCTGAGTTTACATTCCATCAGATCTAGGAATATTTTTACCAACTTGTTGCTAAATGTACTTTTAGTTGTTTCAATGTATCAAATGTTTTGTGATCAAAATGTTGTATGGATCTACTAACATTCAAATTTAAGGATCTACAAAGAGTTATTGCCATGTGTCACATGCATTTGTATATCCCATGCAGATTTCATATCACTCATAATTACAAACATAGTTGCATTCATTAGATAGTTAAGCTTTAGTTGCTTGCAACAACTTTTATGCAATTTACATATAAAGTCAAACAACATTGACTATAACCCTTTTAAATATTTTTCAAACCATCACAAAAAAAGTAACCTTTTTGAATCTGTCACAAGAAAGGTCATAAAAGTGATATAAACACATGAGCTATTAGTTTCAACTAGGAGCAACTTTAAAGGTCATGTGGAAACAACCATCACATTGGAATAACTCATCCAAAATTTAGCATTAATTATTTCCCATGCCCATCCATAAACCTAAATATTGAGATAATATAGCTTCAAAGACTATTTAAAATCATCACTTGGAGTAGTCATTATGGTTGGCTGACCATGAACAACCGTTTCACTTTCCATACACACTATTATGAAAAGGGATTTATTCATGTAAACCTAACATTCAATGGTTGTAACTTACTTGGTAGGAATCCATCCCATAGATTGAGACCATTGTAAAGCATACAACACCAGAGATGAGAGATATAAAATATTTGATGCATTATAAAACTTTTTTGATGCTTTCAATAATTTGGTTGAAGAACTATCTTCATTTTGAAATGAGAGTGTTTTAACCTAATGAGGTCACAATTAGGAATCATGAAAATTGTTGTAGTTATGTTGTATAGGGTTTACTAATGGGTTTAACTTTAAACATATGTCAAATAAGTTTGATGTTGGTGCATCTGTTATTCAAAAAAAATGTGAATATATTTTGTGATGTTCTTTGTGACAAAGATAAGCTTTTTGGCAAGTACATAAGCACACTTTTTGGAAAGTGAATACTAAGGATCATTCATCAATTTCAAAAATTCACATGTTTGCCAAACATATGTGGTGCCATTGATGGTACTTACATACCATTAATTGAAATGTCAAATAAAAAATGCTCTTGCAGTGTTACATTATTATAACAATAAAAAAATTAATAACATTGTTATACAAGTTGTATGTGATGTGAAGAAATTTTTTTTAAATGTTTGTGCTGAACAACTTGGAGGAATTCGTGATGTTGGTTAATTCAAAAGTTCCATATTATACAAGGAGTTAAAGATTTAACAAAAAATTTCAAAACCTAAAGCAATTGTTCAAGGCATGAAGATGATTCCTTACCTCATTGGTGATTTTTGCTTATATAATAGATATTTATTTACAAAAGAATAGAAACTCTTATAATCCATATGATGTAAATAAGAAAACATATGATAATAGAATGAATTTTGGGAAGGTGAAAAATGAAAATGCTTTTGGGTCTTTGAAGAATTGGTGGAAATTTTTGAAAATTTTCAATTCAAGTGTTAATAGGGCTTTTGTAATTGTTATATTTTGATGTGTATACATAACTGTTGTGAGATGTAAAAAAATTCAAAATTGGGACATGTGAATGATGCAACAAGGAAAGATAACCTAAGTAGACTTAGAGATGATAGTTTGCCAACTTTGAGAAATGGAAAATAAGCAAACCAAGAAGCAAAATTGATGAGGCCAAAACTATTTGAACAATAGTTATTAGACCACCCAAGTGTTTGATCATCCACATTATATTTTCATAATTTTTTTTCATTTCAAAAATATTATTTCAATTTTGTTGCACACAATCATGACAATATTGTGATCAAATGATGCTACTATCACATGTTATTGCTACTAAAAAAGCTAGGCCCATAATGGTTTCTAGGCTTTAAGTACTTTAACGAAATGACCATTTACAATGGTCCTTCCAAAGGCATTCTTTTATCTACTTGCTAATTCTATAATATTTGTTTTGTAATGTTTCGTGTCATTTTCATTTTTAACATCTCCATTTCCTTTGTAGTTTGTGTATATTCTTTAATGGCTCTTGCAATGGATGAAAGCCTTTTAGATAGATGAGGCCTTTTATTTGTAGTTTTCTTGTTTTGGTTTGCCTTAGTAATAAGCAATTACAAGCGTTTGTCCTAGGTGACACTACATCAAATGTCTATTTTAAGGTTTGGTCAGGTGTTACATGTTCATTCATGTCATCAAAAATTGGAGTTCGACATTTAAGACTTTGATGATGTGGTTTTAGAATAGTTTGAGAAAGATCATCTAGGTTTACCACTTGAGATTGAAGCTATTGACCACCCTAATCAATGTTTACAACTAGACCATTCATTTTTGCTATGCCATTTAAATGTTATGAAAATGTCGATACCATTACCATGAAGGAGGAACACTTGTGAGATTACATGCTTCATGTTCTTCATGATATTTTATTCACATTTTGATGATACTGTCTCAACATTGCTCCAAGTCCACAACACCTCACTCAGAAATGCTCCATTGATTTTGTCTACAAGCTCTTTCCAATTCTTTGCAACCATGAGTTGCCTACAATACTCCTAATCTTTATCCTCCTATAAGTTGATCATTGTCTCCAATATGGCATGTGTCCATAGCCTCCTATCAACTCATGTTTGGCATGTGTCCATAGGTCTTTCAAGAAGTTGAAATACCCTTAACCCCACATTGACACAAACCATAAACCTTTGGAAAAAGGAGAACTTGATCTCCCCAAAAGATATCCCATTAATGAACTTGGCAACCTCTCATCCCTTTCAACATCCAAATAAATTCAAAATTATAAACACAACAACAAAGACAAGGAAAACAAATTCTGTCTTCTAGACTCTCTGGTGTGCTTTGTTGCTCTCTGGAGTCTCTGCTCTCTGTGATTGTGGCAGCGGCTTTTTGTTTAGTGGCAACTTTTTAGTTTTTTACAAGGTTACTTGCAAATGCTATTTTTTACAAAGTTACTTTCACTGTGTATGCTGGCGGTGCAGGGCGTTTGCTTCCAGACGCTGTGCTGCCAGCAGAAGAGAGCACATATGTCTCTTCCCAGGGCATATACACCCTGCATTTGCTGCATGTGCCTGAGGCAATTATTACTGCACCTTGGTAATGTGCAGCTTTGTGGGATCACCCCAAACTACATGTTCACAAAATAAACCCTCACCTCGTTGTTGCTGAGAAATTCGCAAACCCAGAATCTTGAGCCCAATAAAGCCTTCCTTGTGGATCCATTTCTGGAAATCCTGGCAGATTACTCTTTCCTTCTTATTGCAGAATCAGGTTCATTTCCTTCACATGGAACACAAAGGCAGCACTACACAGGCAAAGCCACAACATAAGTTCTTCTACAAGCTTAAGTTTTACAACTTGTGAGCCCAATTTGTTAAACAAACAAGGAACAGACAGCACCAAAGGAATCTGTTCAGTTCAGGGTACCATATAAGACTGTACTTCTGAAACAATGTTACCTATACCCTGTGAGTTCTAACCTATTCAATCCCCTTCCCTCTGTCTTTCTAATTTGTGCTTAAGCCATATTGTCTGTTCAGCAGGGTACAGCCAAAAGAAGACCATTTTCAAACTACGCACTTCTTGGAGCTGCTACTTAGGTTCTTCAAGTTTGCAGCTTGTAGTTGAGGGCCAGATTCACCAGGTAGATCAATTCATCATGGGGCAGCAGAAATTCAGGAATGGTCCATGTAAGCTCTCCAGATAGAAGTTGAGTGTTAATTGCTTGTATCTGGAGTGGTTATCTGTGCTGCACTTTGCACCTCCCATACTTCATCAGCTTCCTTCTCCCAGAATCCTGTCTTTTGACACTACTTTTTGTGCGAGTATGTGTTCATTTCCTCCTCAGTAGAAACAAGTGCAAATTCATAGTGGACAACACTTGCTGGTATGTGATAAAACTCCTGCCCACTGATGCCTAACCTAATTAATGTACAACACACAACTGTGGGCTTACTGGGGGCTTACATCAGTGTATGCTTGCTCTTCCTCAACATTCATGGTCTGGATGCTGCTGTCCTCCTTGTTTTGTTACTGCGAGCTTATACAGCTGTGGTACTAACTTTCCTGTTGGTTTTAGTTCACTCATTCTTAGCCAACTACTTCACTTCCTGCACCCACCTGTCATTGAGCCACCCTCATTATAGTGGTGTCTTTCATAACCTAGATCAGCTAAGCTAGAGCTAGGTTTCATGCTTTGAATGTTTTAACTTGAATTCTTTGCTATTGGACCTCTACACATATTGCACTGAGGAAGTTTTTGATCAGTTTGCTGCAAGCAAAGCAGAGTGTTAACATACAAGATCTGTTGCATATCAGTAAAAGAGGCAATGGTGGTAGCAGCAGCATGCAAATCCCCCAGCTCACTCACTTCCGGTCCCTTGGGTTGCATCTTCATCATTCTGGTGGCTTCCTATGTCTTCAAGCTGCTAGTCAGGGGTAATGCTTCTTGCATTCCATGTGCAATGTCTTCACAACCTTCTGCCTCAACTTTATGCCAGATTCTTCACCTGCCACAGCTAGTGTGCAGTGTGTGGCAGTTCTGCTCTATATCACCTTGGAACATTTTTCATTCAATCTTCATAGTACATCTTGATGCTTACCATGGTTTAGCTGACACTGCGGTGTGGAAATGATAAACCCTTCCAAAACTCTACCCGGACTTCAGAAATAATTTTAGAATCTGCACGTTCAATCGCATGGAGATCCAGGGAAAACTAACATCCAAGACCACAATCCTTGGGTGGGTCGAGAAGAGTACCTGGATAAGGGGTTCTTCTCTGGAGGAGAGCAATTTCTTGCTTCAAGCCGGATGTCTGCTGATCCTTGGATTTGCCAATTCGTTCAGTGAAATTAGTTCCTCTAGAACAGCATTCTGAAGCCACTACCTTGTGCATTGTTGGAATTCTCCTTCTTTTTCCGTAGTCTTTGGGTATTTCTCAAAGCTGAAGTGCAGAGCCTTTTGTTCGCACTTAAAGCCTGCCCCCGCTTTTCTACGACAGCAACCAGAAAGCTTTCCTCTTTTCTACACCAACAAACAAACAGTAGTGCTACGAGTTGAGCTGAGTTGAAGCCATCAAGAGGACTGCCTCTTATGAGTCCTACAAGCATACCAACTGCAAAGCTCACAAGTACAAAGTTTGGAAAACGCCCCAACGAGAGAGAGAGAGAGAGAGAGAGAGAGAGAGAGAGAGAGCCGGAACGCATGTATCGAAGACATATTATCATCGTGGCAAAACAATACGCCCGGCAGCTCAAACCAGCCAGTGCTCAGACCCTAAGCCAGGATATAGAGAAGATTTAGAAGATTCGCGTGCAAAAGCTCCTATAAATCTTGCCTATATCCTGGTACAGAGTTCGCACTAAGATATATGAAGGAGGAGCTACTCTCAGTGCCATATCTCCAAGTCCCTGAATCTCCAAGTCACACACATATAGTTCTTGGGATGGATTAGAGCTCCAATTATTGCAAAGAGGTGACAGATGCTCTGCTATGAGATTAGGACCCACAACAGGCTACTTGCTCCAGTGAAGAAGGTCAAAAGCTTACCTTGAGAAAGATCCATCTACGAGGTGCAGGCAGCAGCACTTGTTGGCAAGGGATGGTGGGTCTACTACGTAGATAGATAAAAAGGGATTCTCACAGAGTTTCCATTCGGATATGGTCCTTAGTGGTAATCTTCTAGCATCAAACTCTGGGCATTTAAGTATAGATTAGGGTTGAAGATTATACCTACCCATGAAGATTTTTGCAAGTATCGTTGTAAACGATTACCATATAGGCTAAGGTTTGCGGGAAAATTCCGGATTGCAGAAAGGACGAGGAGGACGAGGAGGAGATGCTCGAATGTTTTGCAGTAGTAGTAGTAGTGAAGTATATAGGCCGCTGCTGATGAGGTAAGGAATTTTGTTGGCAGCATGAAGCATATCGTTATGGTGGGTTCGATGCTAGCAGATGGTTTGGGTCCTCCTCCCTCTGCATTGCCCGGCTGGTTTCAAGTTCTTCCTCCGATTCCATGTACTTGCTGCTACTTTCCTCGCAGTTCAAGAAATCTGAAAAGCCCGGCTCCATTCATTAGCATTGGTAGATGCCCTCTGAAGCAACCTGGTATCAATTCGACTCCTAGAAACAATACCCATTCGATCACTTGTCTCTTGTTGACCTGTAAGACTACACCAATTCTGTTGTATCCTCTGTTTCCCGTGAGGAGGAGGAGGATCTCTGGAGGCAATGCCAAACAGATTAGGTCTATTCCCGTGCTCGATCGAAATTTGGTTTTGAATCCAGTTCTCTCCTCCTCCTCCTCCTCCTCCCCCTCCTGCTCATCATCATCAGCATCATCTGTTGTAGCCAATTTATTGAACCCCCAATCCAGTGCAGCAGTTTCAGGCCGCGAGGGGCGACCTTCGCACAAACCGCGCGGAACAGATCCAGTGTTGGTGCAATTTAAGGCGTTGCAACTTACGGGGGTCAAGGAGTCACTGCAATCAAAGAGGAAGAGGAGGCTCAAGTACTTCACTCGATTGGCAGGGCAGCTTGCCAGTGAGGGCAAGTTACTGGAGTTCGTTGAATTCCTCCAGGTTCGTCGTGTGGCTTCTTTCCGAATCCTCATACCGGTTGTTGTTTGTTTTTGATGTTCAGAATCATCAAGCCAGAGGTCTGATGGTTTGCTATGGTTGTGCTTTGCAAGCACTGAAATTGGATATCGAATGCCTTATTTCAGATGCTAGCAAAGGCGGGCATTGATACGACAATCTTCACACAGGCAGTGGATTTGGACCAAGTGGATGCAGGGCTCAGCTTGATCCTGGTGGATGGCCAGCTTGATCTCTTTGTGACATTGATGCAGAAGCTCCATGATGTGGGGTTTGCTCCATGGAGATTTGTGGGGGAGGGTGCACGAGCTCTGTTGTCAGCCGAGTTGAGGAAGTGTCTGGCAAACTCAAAGGCACAGCGCTGCGTCCAAATCATTCAAAAGCTCACAGGTGTTGCTTTCAATTATTTGTAAATAGTCTCAGGGTTCTTGACTGACTGTGACTGAAGATATAGAGCATGGTGATGCCAAACATTCAATCATACTGATGAGTGGAGAATTTATTTACATCCCCTCAGAATTGATCTTATTTTCATGAAATTCAGGTTGTGGATTTCTTGCCAAGAAATTGGTGGAGCCCAGCAGGGTGATTGTGGCATGTGTTCGAACACGGAGTGTTGAACTCTCCTACAGGTATGAAATTATGATATTCTTCCAGTCGTCCACTCAAAGTGGTGGTCTTTCATTTATAGAGTATGCCATGCCACCATCACTTCTCACCAAAATGTGTCATATGACCTGTTTAAGGAGAAGGAAGAAGAAGAGGGACAGTAAAGCTGAGTAGATTGTGTGTGAGATTTGCAGCTATGTTCAACTTCTCTCTCGGAACGCTTGGCACTACAATGCAATGATACGGGAATTTGGCTATCATTGTGAACTGGGGTCTGCATTTACAGTCTTTGATCTCATGAAAAAAGAAGGAGTTTCACCAGACCTCCACACCTATCGAGCTCTAATTGATGCCTGTGGACGAAGTGGAGAGCCATCAAAAGCAGCAGTTGTATTTGAGGTCTGACACTCTCCTGTGTGAAACAATGGTACTGCTGACTGATGAGTTTTGCAGTGTTTGTATGTGCATTGATGACTGCCTGCAGTTAATTTGGTGATGGTTGGTCTTTTGGACAGGGAATGATCAAGGATGGAATCATACCAAATGTGTTTGTGTACAACAGCTTGATGAATGTCAATGTTGGTGACATGGATGAGGTCCAACGGCTCTATGATCACATGGTGGTAATCACTTGCACTTCATGTTCTCAGACAGCTTTTGGCAGCAAGTGTGACAATGTACCAGCTTGAAAGGATTTCAGGATGCTCATCTTACAAGTATTTTTGTGATTTGCATCTCACCAAGCTGCATCAAGCATTTTGATGGAGAGACAGGTAATCTAACAGGTGGAACAGGGTGCAGGGGTGGCAGCTGACTTGACCACATTCAATATTCTGCTTAAAGCTTGTGGTGCCAGTGGCCGTGCTGAGCTGGCAACCACCTATTACCAGCAAATCAAACAAAGAGGGGATGTGACAATGGATGTTGTGACGTACAGCACACTCATAAATGTAAAGTCTCTTAAAACAACATAACTCTCACTAAGCCTGTTTTAATTAGGTTTGAGGTAACTATTGTGCTCCAGTATAATTTTTGGGGTTTTTTGGCACTGGATCTTTTACTTCTGAAACATTTAGTGTGCTCAGGAAATATAGGACTTTTGATGCACCCTCATCAAAACAAGCTTGAAGCTCAGTTCTTCTTTCTCATGCTGGCACCATTTCCTGCTCCCTCCTATGTAAGGAAAAGTGTTAAAATGTTTTCTGACCTAACCCTTATCTAAACAGGTGTTCAGAGGTGCCAAGATGTGGGAAGAAGCTTTGAAGGTGAAAGCAGACATGCTACTTGCAGGAGTGACACCCAATGTGTTTACTTGGACGTCAATAATTGGAGCATGTGCTGAAGTGGGCTTAGTTGAGCAGTCATTTCAGGAATTTGGTGAAATGTTGGATGCAGGCTGCAACCCCAATGGGAACTGTTACAATATGCTTATTCATGCATGTGTCATAGCTGGCCAGCATGAGCGGGCATTTCAACTCTTTCACAAGTGGAAACAAACTGGAAGAATTCGACTTGGAAGAAATTCTGAGCAGCTGGCTTGGCTTTCTCCAAATGAATCCAATGAACCAATGGATGTAGGGTCTGATCTAGCAGACCAAAGTAGACAGGAATCTTCATGGGGTTCCAAAAATGGCCTAAGAAGAAGGTTTCAGGGTAAACCTGAAGGTTTCTGGTGTAAGCCAAATTTGGTGAGTTACAATATTCTTATGAAGGCTTGTGGGTCAGACCCGAAGAGAACTCAAGCTCTCATGGTGGAGATGGAGTCTCTTGGTTTTGTACCTGATGTGAAGAGTTGGTCTATTCTTATGGATGCATATGGCAGCAGTGGTGACATATCAGGCTGCCTGATGACTCTCAGTAGAATGAAGGAGTCAGGGCTGACACCAGATGTTGTAACTTACACTACTCTCATGAAGGCATGTGTGCACGTAGGTGACACTGACAAGGCATTCAGCTTCTTTGAGCAAATGAAGGCAGAAGGTGTTCGGCCAAATGTGGTGACTTACAATACCTTATTACGAGCACAGCGTGGTGGACAGTTTCGTGAAGTGCAACGTGGATTAGCTCTGTACGAGGAGATGCGTGAGGCAGGTTATGTCCCCAATGATTTTCTCCTCCAGGGACTACTCAAAGAATGGGCTGAAGGTGGGCTTGACAAACTGAATCGTATCAGATGGAGTTCAGGACATGATATTACTGAACCTGAAAATAGTAAGGACAATGACTCTGAGAGAGGAATTTCTGAATTCACAGAGGCATTGCTGCAGAAAGTGGCAGTACATGCACGAGGAGACAATACACAGGATCTGATAATAGATTTACATGGGCTGTCTAAGGCAGAGGCTCGGACTGCAGTGCTGGCTGTTCTACGAATAATTAAAGAGCGCCATAGCCTTGAAGACCCAATCAAAGATGACCTTGTGATAATAACTGGGGTGGGCCGACGGAGTGACATTCCAGGTTCTCCAGTCATTCGAGACGTTGTTCTTCAAGTTCTCGAAACTGAGCTTGGTCTCCCAGTGACATCCACCCCTTTAGATGGACATAATCTGGTGTCAACTGCTGTGTCAAGTGGGGTTAGGCCCGAGATGCAGGATGAGTCAGTAGGTTCTACACGTAGCAATAAGGTAGCAGAACTCATTATGCCTCGCAAACCATTGAATTCAGGGAGGTTGAAAGTTGCCAAGGAAGCACTCAATGCTTGGGTGCAGAGACGGGGCCAGAAACAGTGACTGCTAAATTCAAGGTAGGAGCTGACCTTCTTCATTTGTGCAATTATATTTTCACATTGCCTCCCCCTCATACAGGAAGGACTCATCCTTCAATCCTGAAATATTCAGCACTGTTTCTGACTTGCTGCTTGACTTTTTCAAGGGCCAATCTTCACAGGCTATGGTGATGTGCTTGCACTTCTCTCTGTTGAAACACTAGCAATGGATTGAGTGAGAACAGGGAGTGATTCTTGCCTCTAACTCTGACTCCAGATACCAATTCTCAACTTAAGTCACTTTTGGGTCCTTTCCAAACCTGTCACTGGAAACTAGATTCAATCAATACCTGATCTAGGTACAAGGTGAGCTCGTTCTCTCTGTCCTTCTGGCCTCTCATGAACTCATTGAAAGTGTTGTAGCGAGAAGGAGTGAATGATCTCTCCATGTTTCTCAAGAGACCTTTGTTGTCATCAATGGAGTGAAAAGCTTATGGTATGTCCAAATTGAGCTCATCTGTTAAAAGGATACATGACCTTGATGATTTTTTTAGAGTCAGAATTTTGGGATGGGTATCACAAAAATTCATTGAGTTCACCTTTAGAAAAAAAGAGAGAAAAATGGCGAACTTATAATATAGGGAAAAGACTTGTTATCACATATGTTCTACCTTCAAGGAAAGTTTCTTTGCCATGGGTAATTTTGAACATACCAGAATTGAAATGACTCTAAATTGATTGTGAATTTAACCAAAGCATGAAATGCCATGCGTATAATGTAACCTGTACATGACATGAATTATTTGTTTTCAATCCTTTTTGTTGTTCCTAATCAATGACATAGAAATGTTATTAAAGTTTGGATTGACTCTAACCCAAAATATATCATGCTTGAATTTGGTCTGTCTGAATGATTAGTTACCCAAAAATATTGATATTACAGTTCCAAGTTAGATCAAGAATACACTAATATCAAGTTGTACCATAAATACAGTTCTTGGAATAAAGCTAAGTACTTAAGTTTATTTTTCTCATGGGTACAAAACAGTTTGCATCACCTTGTTCATCATCTTTTAAGCCCCGTACTTCACATTGTCCATTTGCTCACATGCACATAGTTATACAACCCTCTTCCCCCCCTCTCCTAATGCAAACCTCTCTACCTAAAATCACTATACTTCTTGCAAACCACGGATTAGCCATTATCCCCCCCCCTTGCCCTCTATGCAAACATAGTCTCCCAACCTAATAACTTTTTAATCCCTGTTCAAGGTGTTCAAACTTTGTCAACACCCTCTGACCCTGTCCCAATTGTCCCATGGCAAATACATTCCATAAAAGAATTTGAACAAGTTTATTGTTGAGGTTGTTGTGTTCTCTAGTCCTTCTATGTCAACTAGGTTCTGAACAAAGGACAATATTGTTGGAATTGAGTGCTTGTGTGATGACAACCACTGGCCCTGATCTTTTTCACAGAAAAGAAATCCAGTAACACAATGTATAGCATTCATGAACAAGATAATACTGCATCTGCTTTTGCTCAGCTGGCCAAGCAAATGAACCCCAGTTATGAGACCTTTGTAGAAGCCACTGGCTTTAAGAATGTCCATGAGGTTTTAAGTTCAACAGAACCCAATTGAGCAAAGAAAAGAAAACTCTTTGCAATCAGCAACACGTACACCTAGGATAACAATCACAACTCACAAGCTTTTTCTTTCCAGGTTCATGCTAGTGTGAAACAATGCTGGCCATTTTTGACTGTGGCTTAGATTTGCCCACTTGAATTTTGTGCTCTGGCAAGAAGTGTTCTGCTTCCAATGCCACCATGCAACCTATATAATCACTGTGTATTGTTCAATTCATCTGGACTTCATACCTTCTGCATATGTGTCTAAATATATACCACCCTCCAGCACAGTCAATCCAGTGCATGGATCTAAGAAACAACACTACAAAGAAACCTCCAACTCAACCTGGGAGGGCAATCTAGGACTGAATATACATATCCTCAAAAGATGAGGGCAGGAGGGAACACCATAACATCAGGATCCCAAAATTTCAGAATTCATAGAGCAATTGTGCAAAACTCTGCACAGATCCATTTCTGATTTCAAGAACTAGAACTAGTATAATCCACAAATATATATGATCATAAAATGTGAACAAACTCTTGAAATTGTAGTTAGTCTTGAGGACATATGTATAAAAAGTTCAACTGCAATTTGGATGTTGAACAATCATATTAGGTGTTATTCACAAATTCAAATTGCTGGAAGAAATAATCCCCCTGAAAGAAGAGGAAATTGCTTAGGATGTGCATGAAAGCCAAGAATTTTTCCACCAAAAGTTACCTTATCAAAGGACCTGGGATGTTTTGATTCCAATCTAGAGTTGGAACTTGTCTGTCTTGACAAAAACACCATCACCAGCAAGCTCTACAAGAACTTATGGTTGGCACCTCTAGGTCACCAATTCAATGAATGCGTTGGCGTCTGGATAGATAGGCGGTAGTGATAATTGGCAACAAACAGTCCATCACAAGACATCTGCAGGTGACCAGCAGATCTTGTGACCTTGATCTAGGCTTGTCAACAAGGCCATGTCATTCTCAGACAAATTGAAGCTGTAAACATTTGCATTTTCTGCAATATATGCTGCATGTACAGACTTGGGAAGAACCACTGCAATCACAAAAACAACCATTGCCCACTCCAACTAAGAAACTACAAACAAATCATCATCTCTCCTGACCAACTTCTAGTTATGAAATACATGCAACTTGTCAAAATGGGTAGTGTTCTCACCCATGTTATTTTGAATGCCCCATCGAAGTAGGAGTTGGGCTGGGGAACACTCATACTTGCAAGCCATCTGACGCACCAACTCATCCTTGAGCAGCTGAATGTTACATAGCCATACCAGACCACACTTCTTAAAACCAAGAGTTGATATGCTTTTTGAAAACAAGTGTTAGAGTTTCTGTAGTATAGAAGTGGCTGTTCACCCAAAATGCTTTCAGGTATCCCAAATATGTAACCAACCAAGTAGACTTATTAAAGAAACTTGACCCTAATTCAAACATAAGCTCTTTAGTGCTCTTTTCGTAGTTTTAGGCATGTGTAACATACAGCACCACAACCAAGTGGGGAATAAGCTTGAATCACAATATCATGCAAGGCACACATATGGCGAAGATTCACTTGTGCAAACCATGGATGCACTTCCACCTGTTCCACTCCCATGACCCATTCATAATAGGCCTGATTAGTCAACCGTATATCATCCAACTAGTGGACTATAAGGTCATTGAATGTAAACTGATAGCAAGATTACATGTAGTGTTACTTGGTGTGAGATAATGAGTTGGACTCATCTCATTGGCCATACGATAAATCAAGCAGAGCAACAATATCCTTGGAGACATGTTGTACCTGGTTAACCATGGGTTTAATCTCACAAGATGACAAAAGCTCAGTCAAATGCTGTTCGTTGTAGTTGCTGACTCCAATGGCTCGACACTTACCTACATTCAACATTGATAACCATGACTATATTTTGATACAGATATATGTGCAAACAATAGGAGAGTTGCATATGAATTACAACTGTTTGGATAAAAACAACTATACTTGCAAAATGGCCATTATGGAGGATATCTTCAGGACACACCTTGCTTGTATAGTTGCTCCAATGCATGCCAGGTTTCACCCCTTAGCTTAGAATTTTGCCTTGACTTTCTGCATTTGGATAAAACATAGTGAGGTTCTCACTGTTGCTAGATCCAACTTAAAACTAAATAAGACTTGAGAGTTTTTCCTTACCACCATTCATTTGGACCAACTAGGACTTTAAGAATACGGAGAGATAAGACTGGACTTTGATGACCTTCTCTGGCATTGCTTGGCATTTTAGTTAAATATTATGTAGCCAAATACTGCAGGCTAAAGCTTTGATGAACAGTGCACTCAATAAACCTGACACAACCAGATTTTGTCTTGATTCAGCTCATATGGTGGAAATGAACAAACTTACACATCCACTTTGGCAGCTCCTGGCCTGTCTTGTGAACATCCACACCCCAGCCAGTTCACTTTAGTCACCTAAATAATCATAAAACAATCTGTATGATGGATGCAAATGTATTGATTCTCAATCCATATCACAAAGAAAGTTTGGCTTTGACTAGCTCTGCAATATGGCCATGTGTTAGAAAAATTAAATGAAATGGAGATTGAAACTTGGACACACCATCCTTGGACATGGTGAAATGGTCAATACCAATGAATGAGACAGAGATCCTGATGATGGAACCACCATTGAAATGCCAAGGCGAATTGGGATGGAAAGTAATCAAGTCACGACACAAAACATAATTTTAGTATGATATGAGAGCACCAAATGATGTTCAAATATAAATCATGCACTGCTTTTGCAAGCAACTCTATTGTTGAAATGGAAAGAAAAACACATGAGAGTTATGGGTAACTTACCAAGTAGGTAAACCCAAGACGATCTAATATCTTGTTCACTGCCTGTGTCGCCTCCTCAAACCTACATCCATTGACTTTCACACTGAGTGGGAGCTATTATTGGATTGTAGAAAATTTAGAAATCATGCCTTGCTTACAAGTTGAACTTTGGCCTCCCATATTACAGACCAAATTCTCACATTTGCATATGCTAGAGTTCACCCTCATATCAAACATAACCAAAAATTACCCATGTTCAAATGGGGAGACTTTGCTGCAAATGAACAATTCATCACGTTTAATGTTTGCATCCCGCACTGCCTCCCCAATCTCCACTTCATTCTTGTAGATGGATGCTGTATCTATCAATCCAATGCCCAACACAAAAATCATCAGGTTTGGCCAAAAAGCCCACCAATCCACACCATCAAATTTTAGAATGTGTGAACAAAACCAATTGTCTCTTTCAATCCTCCCTCCCAATTCCCTTTCCATGATTGTCCACAAGAACAAGTTCCACCCCACATTATTGACTATTTGTTTCATCTGTAAAGAATTGGTAGAATTTCTAGTGAATCTGGAGGATAGCTTACTCTTAGTGAAATTTCTGGCTGAATGGAGGATGCCACCTTACATGGGAGGTTCCTCCATTTTGAGAACCTTATATGTAAGGTGCCTCCTCTCCTCTCAAATGAATCACAGCTGTTCGTTTATAAAACAAAAGTTCTACTGGTTCTTTATGCCACCAGGTAAGGACCTTGAACAGGGCTGTTCTGAGAATTTGGGTGCCACACTTGGCTCCTGCCTTGCTGTTGGGTCCCTAATTCCCAGAACACCTCCACTCTGGGTCTTTAGCCTACACATTATTATGAGCAAAAATTGTCTGAAACAAAAATGGGAATCAACAGACAAAATGAGAACCCAGAAAACCCTAAAAGAAGGAACAAGAGAGAGAGAGAGACACACACACACACACACCAATGAGTCGGTAGCCACATTGCAGTGCCCATTGTACAGCTTTCTTCACCTCATTTCCTTTGGCTTTGAATGTTCCCACTGCATTGCAAGCATACAAAGGGCAAGAGCATCAATAAAGTTACCAAAGTGTCTGATCTACCGAAAGTGTGCACAATCGAGTATCCTTCCTCCACAAACCAACAAACACTATTACTACCATATTCTGCTATCAGAAGAAATGCATGAAAGCAAGCAAGGTGTGTGGATTATCATTGCAAAGTACAACAAATAGTAGTGCCCCCCATTGCTCTTCTCAAATTCTAGACTCTTGAAGGAGGAGACCGAAGCATCCATCCGTGCTTGTGAAATCCATTACCCCCTTAAAAGTAAACAGAAAATAGAGGAACAACAGCTGCACTAGTCTTACACAGCAACTCTATAGGTTTTCAGGTTTCGAATTCATACAACCGAGACGAGGCATGAGGACTCCGTTGTGTAAGAGTATGGGAGTGGGATGTGTGTGCTCCATCGCAACGACGATGCTGTTGCTACTCGATCCTTATTTCTCAACGACGAGATTTTAGGAGCTTCACACAGTGAACTTGAAACTAATAAGACGGAGAAACATAGAGAAATGTTCTGTAATTGCTCCTGTTCGACAGTAGATACTCGCACCGATGTCCCTATCTAGGTTGAGTGCAGAACTTTGCGCAGGAGCGCATATAAGGAATGTTTCCTAATTGGGTCTCTGGTCTTAAAGGCGGTTGGAAGAGAAGGTCTTTGCGGCAGTTCGCTGGAAACTTTTGGTGTCCTATTTACAAAAGGCAGCGCATATCTTCTAAGTCCTCATCTGCTCACCATCCTTCAGAGAAATTGAACCACGAGGAGCTCCTATCTGTTACAGTTTTATCATGGTGGCATAGTTGAAGGAAGCAAGAGAGACAAGAGCAAGATGATGAACGCATTTGAGTTCATTGAGGCAAACAAGGACAAGTATTTGGAACCAAAGAGTAAGGAGCCAGGTGGAAGTAAGCTATGTGCAATGGCACTTCATTCTGGAGGAGATTGTCGTGGCTGGTCAAGGTGAAACAATTCACTTGCAATGAAGAAACATACTACACCATTTTGGACATTGTAAAGCTGACACAGAGAAGTTTTGGAGGTTGGTCTACCAAGCAAGCTGAATGCTGCTTGGATGCATGACATGTTTGCTTTTTGATGCATTTGTTCTTCCAACTCTTTTCACAGTTCATTGAGGCAGACAAAGACAAGAAGTTGCAACAAAAGAGCAAGGAGTCAGGTTGTTGAAGTTAGCCGCATTTGGGCTGCATCCTAGAGGAGATGTCATGTTTGGTCAAGGTGATCAATTCACTTGCAATCAAGAAACACACTGCGTCAATTGGTCTTTGTGAAACTGTAAAGCATTTGGAGGTTTTGGGGGGGGGGATTGGAGACCCACAATTATGCCTTGAGCAAGGTGCTGCAATCAGATTGCAGCACAGGTCAGTTTACGTCATATTGCTCCATCTAAAAAGCACATGTGAATGAATCATTGAGTTAAGCAGTGTGTGATTTCTTCTCACAAGGGGAATTGTTGTGCATTGACACAACAGCATGAAAGGCTCAAATTCATAATGAATTGTAGCAGCCACTTCAGTGAGATTCAGTGTCATGCTCCTCATTGGGATTTGGAACTCTGATGTGACTAGTGAATTGAATAATGCTTTCCTATTTGTATGTGAATCACTTTGGTAGTCTGTTACTTTTGATGGATGCTCTGGTTGTCAGTGGAAGTCTTTGTACTGATGACACAATTTTGACTGGGAGAAAAAGTGGAAGCTGGGCTAACCAAAGAAAGTTGCATTACCTATTAGCAGAAGCAAGCTGGATTTGGAAGCACAAGAGATCCCCAGCATCAAAAGATGAGATTCTTGAAAAGATCAACAGAACAAAATATCAAAGACCAGGTCAGGGTGCAATGTTTATCACTGCAGAGGAACAGGTCAGGAGATGCTGGGTAACAAGGTGTCAATGATAACAGTCAGAGCTATTGTTGCTGAGGAGTCACATCAAGGTACATGATTTGATCCAAATGCTCCAAATGAGGCTGAAAAGCTAAGTGGATCATCCCTGAACATCAAGGACACAGTCAATTTGAAGTCAGAGATGGAGGACTCTAAAAACCTTGGACTGTCAAGGCTCCAGATGATAGCAATGTGGTGCTGATGCACCAGAAAAGATGGCTGAAGAGAAAGCCATGGTTACAATGATGCAGCAAATGAAGACAAACTCTCAAGCTCTGCAACAGAAAAACCTCAAGTTGACACATGCACACAGGGTAATCCCTGGTCACCTTCCAGAGGTGGATCAATCTAAGTGGGATGGCAAGCTAGCAAAGCGTGTTGTTGATCTTGGGGTTGACACTTGAGAAGAAGTTTGTATAACCTTGAATGTATTGAGACTAGAAAGGAAAAGGTGTCTTTTCACTTCCAAGCCAGTGCATCTGGGCATGATGACAGACATACAGGTATGGATTGTGTCCTGTGTTTCTTTTGGGCAGGATGTACATTGGTCCGATTGTAAAAGTGTCATGGTTTCCCTGTCGGGTTTTGAGGGCATGATATGTAAATTTGGGGCCCATTCATCAGTTCTCTGTTCAAACTTTCTTTCCCTGCTAGCTGAGGTGTGCAGGATTTATGTTTCTTAGAATTTACTGTGCTGGCTTTAAGTTAGGCTTCTGGATAGAGGAAGTGGAAATTTAGTTTCATGCCTCTCCTCCTCAACAATGGAGGGCACAAAGTTGAAAATTGTAATCAATTCTGGTGTTGGTGGTGAGGGTATCAGAGATGAAGTGTGTCAACTTGTCTCTTTCAGGCAGTTTGATTGGGATGAAGCCTCAGATTGTGTCATCTGCAAGACAGATATTGCCTTCTTGCAGGCATTTTAATTGAGGTCAGTCATCTATTCTGCAGGATGGTGAGGACTGCATCCCTGCAGCTGTTGCTGATGTGATCAAGCCTGACACTCTGACAGCCACCAGCTTCTCTCTCCTCCATGAGTTACAGATCAAGCAACTTGCATCCAGTATTATGGCATGGGTGACTTTTATCATTGGTGACTTGCAGATATTGGGCTTGGGACCACCTAAACAATATATAATTGTCCCTGTGTCTTCAAGTTCTTCCATCTGGTTGAAGTCATGGTGGCATCATCCATTTTGCTGATAAGTATCAACTGGTTTGCTGCTGAATGTTTTCTGTGCTAATGTAATTGATGACTCTGGTAGTTACATTGTACCTGGGAAGTACAATTCACATATACAGTCTGTTTGCTAGGATGATGATGAAGGCACTCTTGAGGAAGTGGAACAAGATTTCAAAGAGGAGGCTACTGGCCTTGCATATGAGGCCAGCACAGTTTGTTTTCCACTGCCCCATTCCACTGTGGAACAAGGTTGTTATTGAGCATAGTCCACTTTTGCAGCTTGGGTAAGTGACTGATCTGCAAACCTTTGCGCCATCTTTCTTCAGAAGCATTTTCAAGTTCTATGTTGTCCAGTCTTATCCTTTTCTGTTGGGATGTAGAATGATGAGTTGAAGTGTGAAAGAGAGATGGCATTAGAGAAGCTCTTAGCACACTATAAATCTGTAATCAGTCCTCCACAACTCACCTGTTGGTGGACCATGGCAAGTATAGATGAGTAAATCTACTTTTTTGGGTGCTTCAAAGTGACCTACATCAGAATGAGTAGTTGATTCTGTGGGGAGTTGTCTAACTAGATTTGGACAGATCACAGTATCCTATTCATGATGACAGTGATGGTCTGACACTGTGTAAGTGACTCTCATAAGGTTATGACTGCACTCATTGTTGGTGTGGAGATTAATCTGCAATTTCATAGATAACTGTCCTCAAATTATTGCGAATTGTACCTCATGCTGATGCTGAGGTTATATTCTCAGCCAATTATGTTTCGAATTCCCTTGTATGACCAGTTCACCAGGGAGAACAACTAAGACACAGAAGATATATATGAAGACCTGGATGACTTTCTTGAGGATTTGCAGGACCATACGAGTGAAGCGGGTACAAGTGGATGCAGTGATGACAAAGAGGAGGAGGTTCACCATGACAACACATAATATTGCAGAAGCAGAACAAGAATGGAGCAGCCGAGCAAACATTGGAGAGACCAGAGTCTGATAGTTTCACTTAGAAGTGTTGAGGCATTGGAGGTGAAGCAGGAGTCTCTGGAAAACCAATTTGCCCTACTAATATTATGAAGGCTCTCAGGTCATACCAGCCTGGTAGGCTCCTTAATACCAGTATTAATACCAAGCGCTGGCCTGTATAGCAGACCAACAACGCTGGTGAGGACCCTTCTGAACTTCACTATGAATTATTTCAAGTTGGTGTGTGGGAGGGTCAGAAGAAATCTCTAATGTAGTAGCCCAGTTTTTATATGAAAACATCGTTTTCCAATCTAATTGTCAATAATCAAGGCACACCTTTTTAAACTGCCACCATTAAATTTTAACATAAGAGTATTTTAACTAAGCATTCTAGGACTAATCCTAATCATCCAAGAATGAATTGTTGCACTAATAGAGACCAATGAGGTTTTTTGCTGGTATGTTAACAAAGTTCATGAGGGGAATGGGATGTGACTAGGACATGTAATCGAATGTTGCTAATTTGACTTATCACATTGCTTGCAGAGTATATAGGGTTGTTTGAACTAATGTTTTGTGGTGTTGTTTTTAAATGTTTGTTGTCATGTTGGTGTCACATCAGACACATTGGTTAGATGTGTTGGTTTGTCGATCAAGACATGTCAAGGAAACTAGTATTATACAAAATGAAGAGATTGAAAGTCACATAATAGAAGCAACTACTAACCACAAGTAACTAAGTGTGCAAAAAACACAATTGAGAGCATAAAATGGAAGGGGAAAAAACAAATTGGAAACATTGGAAATGAAAATCAGGAGCACTAACAAATGAAAAAAAAAAGAAAAAAAAGAAAAAAAGATATGTTGAACAACACATTGAAAAATGGAATAAAAGATTGAAAGTGAATCAAAAAGTTCTAAGGAAGAATTTTTTTTGAGAAAACATACAAATGGACTGTCAAACACAAGCCATCCAAAATGTAATATAGATCATTGTGAAATTTTCAGCAATGAACAATTATCAAGGTAATATTCTAGAACTTTGTTTCAGTGCACTCACATTCAAGATGCAACCACACATCCTGATTCCTCACCAACTTGATTACTGGATACTTATGACTATCTACATCCACAGATCAATTCAAGCTCTTTCAAATCATGCTACTCCAAGGAACTCAATTCAATTGTTACATAATATATATTTCAAGACATTTGGCATGTGAACCCAATCTCACTCGAATCATTTTATACAAATTCAAAACTAAAACTGATTTCCAAGGTCTTTCATAGTATGGTGGACAGGTATTGTAAATTGTTAATACAGATAGATGAAGTCAGCTACTCAAGCACTTCTCCTTTTGGGTTTCCATCTCACTTAGCCATACCCTGGTTGTGATGGTTACAAACTCTGGAAGCAAGTAAAATGGAAAGCAAGAAGGGGTTGTTGTAAATGTTGAGTTAAAATGTCAAACAAGGTTGCAATTGGTTAATCCATACACAACTAGCAAAAGTAAACTACCACCCACCAGCACACCGTGCAGGATGGATGGTGTGTGGACAGGAAACACTTTTTTCATTGAATTTCTGTCCTATAACTAACCACAGTGGATAGCTATGTATCAACCTTCTACACACATCTATGTACCTAGTGGTTTAATACCTTCTTACCAACTTACATAGTAACCATTTATATTCCCTAGCTACTTACTTATGACACTTATGGTGCATTCACACTTGATGTTAAGTCAGTGTTAAATGAAAATCTAGGTGGCATCCTAGGTGGCACCCAATGTTAAATGGGCCATAGCTCAATGTTAAGTGAATGTTAGCTTAACATAAAATTTTCATGGCAACTAAGTTTAAGTCCTAAATGGCTAGCATGGCGTTAGGGGACTCTACCCTAGAGTCCCTAACACCCAAGTGTGAATGCACCTTTACCCACTTACAAAAGTAGTTACCTTTTTAGGTCTAGTGTAGGTGGAAGTGGGATGGTCTAGGGGATAAGTTGCCAAGGTAGACTTTGGTAGTTTACTAGTTACCTCTGTAACTCAGTTCTCATTCATCCACACAACTGAGTCATAATGGGTTCTCAATGGATGATACACTGGTGGGTGTTGGTTGGGGTCACATAATCAGGTTCCATTGGAGAAAGCATTTATGCCATGAGAACTTGTTGCTGCAAATTAACGGACCACTAAAGAGTCTAAAGAGCACGACAAACTTCAAAATTCAGATGCACTAACTTACTGGCAACTGGATGGTCTTGATGGTCTTGACCCACCCAACCTCTTCACAGTTTGTGTTGACTAATTTGCATGCACTAGCACACTGTAGAACTTCGCATGCACTCGATTGGAACCAGGACATGAATTATTTTATTTGGCATCACACTGGAGACAAACAGGAAACACCAAAAACAATGAAGGGGAAAAACAAACTCTCAGAAACAACAAGGCTTAGTTCAAGTTGTTCAAACTCATTAGTTTATATGTTTTGCAAAAGTCGCATGGTGTGTGTGTGTTTTTTTTCCTTCAGAGGTATACTCCAGTGTAGGGTCGGATATTGTTAATAACCGTTGGTTCTGGTTCTTTAAGTATTTCAGAATCAGAGAAGCACCATTTCCAACTTTTGAAAGACCACTGGTTCTGGTTATTGCAAAGCCTCAAGGAACAGATTTATATGCAGGTGTAGGATGAAGGGAAGTCTGAATGAATTTGTTTTATAGACGAAGACCTAACGAAGAGAAGTAGTGCAGCAGAATATGAAAAAAATAAAAGAAAGAGATGGTTGATGGTGATGTAACAGAAAAACAGGGGCACAAGAAAGTCCATCAAACATCCATATCCGTGAACACAATCCATATAACTTGAATAATCTATAGAATCATCAAATCTGATAATTAAGGCACCTTCACAAGTTCAAACAATCACTACTTTAATAGAAATTTAATCCTAAGAGCCTATGGGGTTCAGATCGCTCTAATCTTTCTGTCATGAGCTTCCATTGACAATGTTTGACAAATCAAAAGGATCCATCCTCACAAACTTCCACCACTCAACACAATATGAAAACCTTAATATGCCCAATGGCTAGAGAGGTCTTGAGATCTATAGAAAATGTTGCAAGAAAAGATCTAACAGTGATTCGTGGTGTAAATAGGCTTCCCAAAACTTTGACATGTGCAACCTATTGCCCCTACTAGACCCAGAGATGAAACACCACCAAAAACAAAATACACAATGTGCATTCAGAGGTCCTTAAAAATCAAGTGCTCTCTTCCCTTATCCCCATTTAAACCCAAAGAAATTTGTTTGCCAAACTTAGTCACTCTCAAGATCTCTAGTGATCATCATCATCCCCCCAATCACAAGCTCTTAATTCTATTATGAAATTGTCACATTCCGAAGGATGCATAGCACAACAGAAAATTTATTATCCCCCAAAATTGATGTAGCCCACACCTTCAGGCATTTTCTTTTCGATGTGTCCCATCTTTCTTCTTTGGCTAAAGCTTAGAAACCTAAGTTCCAAAACTAACCATAACAACAAAAAAATTAGCTTTGCTCCTCCTTGCAAAAACTTTGTGACCTTTTTAAACATCAACCACCATTCGCAATTGATTGACACCCAACAAAGAAGATTGGCCCAATCACTCCACACCACACAAAACTCACCCATAAGGATAGCCACACCAAATAAAACACCACCACTCATAAAGATTGCAACAAGCTCATAACTTGCAAAAAAAGAAGACAATACAAAGCCATTGAGTGAAGTGTTTCCACATTCTACCTTCTATTCTATGTGCACTCCCACCATTATTGTGTATTCAATACTATGAATAGATGAAGATTTGTAAAACGGTGAGTTGTGTGGGAATTACAGGGCCTTGAAATAAACATCATTTGTTTTTTAGATAATTGAAACCCAATGGAAAATTGTTTCCTGTCCACCCATCATCCATCTCTCATGGTGCTTTGTGCATGTCGATTCATATGGCCCCCAATATAATGTTTCAAATGAAAATCATATGGCTTACAAAATCTTGAGCAAGTTATTTGAACCTTAAAGCATCCCCGACAATGCTTAATGTGTGACCCTATAAAACATTTCTCACATCCAAATTTAGTTATTTATTTACTTGCAACCCCACCATAAAACCAAGATTATTAATAAGTGGGAGACTACTAATAACGAACCACCCAAGCCAATCATTATGATTGGCTAATTAGAAATGAACAATCATACCATATTTATTATACTCTTTTATGGTAGGTGCACAACTTTACTATCCATTTTACTAGCCTTAGCAAATTGTGCAAATATGCAAGAGGAAATCCATTTTTTTGAACCAAACCAACATGTTTTCACTTTTCTTCATCTAATTTTAATGTGTAGGGTCACATATTAAACACCTTTAGGGATGCTTTGAGAGTAATTCCATCAACGCTCAGTATGACCTTGCAAAAGTATTCACATACAAATTTCTTTTTTATTTTTTCCAACTCACCTGAACCAATCAAACTATTTAGCTAATCAACAAGTGTTAGGCTCTTATATGCCTTTTACCTAGTAGTAGCCTATGGAAAAATGTTGGGCAAAAGCTATTTTGTTGACCCAAATTGAAATGTTTTAAATTTTTTCATCCAATTTTGTTGGGCCACATACTAAGAATCATAAAAGTTATTTTAAGAGCATCTCCACTAGCAACATTATAATTGTGTATATCTATACACATTATATTGGATGAATTAACTTTCAATGATGTGAAACTAAGTTTTGAACTGAGTTTATACTAATGTTGGTAGGTTTTGGGATTTAGTCAAGGTTAGGTTCAAGTTATAGGTCAAGTTCAAGGGTTTATATACCAAATGTTTAAGTTCAAGTTAGAGGTTAGGTTTTAGGGTTTATGGACCAAAGCTTCTAAGTTTTGTTGGAATTACCATCGAAACATAACCAAACAATTAGCATTTTTCAAAGTTGAATTAGAATATGAACTAAGGGCGTTGCCTCATTTTAAACAAATTCAAATACTCTAGGTAGATTAATACAACTTTATAAAACCATTATAAGCTTGAACTCATGGTGACATTGATTTTAGTTCAATTAAAACCCAATATCCTTGTCGCCATTCACATAAACAACACATTCATTCAAGATAACAATGTAGAATTGCTAGAAATAATTGATGCCAACATAATAACATCATAAAAACTTGAAATTTCTTCAAAATTGGGAATTCTTACATCAAGATGTAATTTTTTATTGAATAGATCATGGCTAAAATGCCTTTCCGATTCCATCTCTTTCTATTCTCTTCATGTTCCATTCAAGTTCATTTTCATCATTGTCGCCAAAGTTGTTCACCAATTCATAGAGGTGTGCAAGAAAAAAAAAACATCCTACAAGATGTATAAAGAGTTGCACAAATGAAATTTCAAAAAGAGTTGTAAATAAATTTTAAATAAAAATTTACAAATGGAAGTCCAAAAAGAAAGTTACAAGCAAAACATAAAGAGAGATGCACAATGGAAACCTTGATCTAGAATGTCCATTGTATAATTTTGGAAGGAAACAAAACAAAGAATTGGGAAAGATGACATATTAACTTTGGTGTTAGCTTAAACAATAAAACAAACAAAAGGTGCTAAAGCTAGTTACATATTTATAGCCTACATAATGGTTTGCACACATGTAATGTGGTTTGTCAATTGCATGGTGGAAACATTTTATATTGTTCATTTTTTTATGTCTTTATGGGTAGGGAATTGATTATCTAACACTCTATCTTGGATGTGTTAAACATTAATAGATGACAAATAGGGGAGTGCAAGAGGAGATGCTTAAAGTATGTCTTCCAAAGGTAAGATTTGAATTGTTGGTGTTGAAACTTGTTTTTTGTGAATTAAAAAATCCATTACATTTGCAAAAGGTGCTTGACTTTCATTCTAGAACTATTTATGTCTTAGAACAAAGATGCAACTGTTTAATGTGTATATATATATATATATTATTATTTTAAAATTTTTGTTGACTATATATAGCCTATTTGTTGTAAGAAAAAGAATGTAGCTAGAAAACATAAAGGAAAATAAATTTGAAAATAATTAGATAATTCTAAACATTTCAACGAAAATAACAATTATGCACCATAAATCATTGTGCCTTTAGGCAACAATTGTCAATTCCATATATGTTGTCATTGCCAAATGGTTACATCCCAAACACATGTTTTAAATTTTGTAGCCTAAACATTATAACTCACTTCCTTTTGTAACAAACATTATTAGGTAGCTACACACTTTCATTGCTAGAATTTTTCATTGGGAAAATAATCCCCATCATTAGTTAGACTATTAGAGTAACCAATTAAAATAATCAATGCCAAGAGATCATTCCACTTAGCTCTATCATATTATATAACTGGCAATACCTAATGTTTATTTTGATTATTATGTCTTAATGAATTTTAATATTTAGTATAAGTTGTTAAGGTTTTTCATTCATGATGTTAAATGTAAGGACCCAAAGGTGAAGCAGGGGGGGCAGTTATGGTAAGAAGGTCCAATCATGCTATAAAAAGCCACATGTGCCATTTAAGACCATTTTTTTTTCATTGTTTTTTTGAAAACATTCATAAAATCCTTTTATTACATCTTTCAAAAAATAAATAATAAATAATATATATATATGACACTATTATATTAAGGTGTATATTTAAAAATATCCAAAAATATGTCATTAAAAAATATTTTTAAAATGTAAATTACATATTTTTCACTCATTAGATTGATCCCAAATTTTAATGATATGTACATAATGTATTCACAATAAAATTGTATAAAAATAAAATATTTATATTTTTTATTTTTTACTATCCAAAATTCAAAAAATTAAATGGTGGTTACGATTGCTAATGGTACATGTTAGTATGATTGCACCCTTGAATTTTCTTATCAAATATGCATTCTCATGAAGCTCCACTTCACATTTTGTTATGTATGTACTATGTATAAACTTGCATTGAAAATTGAATATTTTGTGGTTTCTTAGCCATTTGGGAAGGTGGAGCTTTCAAGCTTAAAGGTGGGGTCAAGAATTTTGGAAATCTTCTACCACAAAATCTAAAAGGTATTTAAATATTGTACTTGATTTTTGAAAATTTGTGTTTCTTGAACAATATAAAGATAATGTTATAATATTGCTCATGTTGGTGCTTTTCAAGTTCTAACTTTCAATGGTTGTGAAAGGTGGAATTCTTTCAAAGTTTTATTGCAGCGAAAGTTGTTCTTGAGTTGGTCAAAATAATTATACTTATATTAATCATGATTATTGCCTATGATATTTGGCTACAATATAGACACAAAAATGTTCTCTACATGTATATGTAATTAATTTGTCTTTTTGGTTTTGTAAATCTTATCATATGAGCCATGTGAAGTTCATTAGTTTAACCTTTAAACATCCCAACAATTCATTTTAACATCGAAAAACAAACCAAAATGGTCCTCTAGGACATTTAAGGGTTAAAGGATATAGGTCAAAAGCCATCTTAGTAAAAAGGTCTAAGAAATGTTGTAATCATGAATGATTTTTGGACCATCAATAAATCTAAATTGCATAACATGCTTTTAATGGTTCAATGTATTTATTGGTGATGGTGTTTGCTAGCCTTGCTATTGAAATGCAATCCAATTGTTAGCACTGGGAGATGTAATATGGAATTGTGAACAAAAGTTTGTTTGTTCACTACTTGTTCTTTTTGCTCTAATGGAGGATCTTCATATATGTATGGTCAACAAGAAAACACTCAAGTAACCAAGTACAATGAGTATATCTTCAACAAATATTCTTGCTCTACCTATTTTGTTTAAATTACAAATGTCTGTAAAGTGGTTTTTGATTAATAATGTTTTACAAATGTCTAAGGAAGAAAACCTTGATATTCTCCAGTTGGTTATTTCAAATCCTTGATGTAAACTACTAGAAATATATAATGAAATTGTTACAATTGATTTCACTGTATTTGAAATGTTGTAATTTCATCATAATTTATCTTTGGATTAATTTTTTAAATTATTTATGCTATGAACATTTCTTGTTTTATAGGTATAGGAATAATTATGTGTAATTTGCAATATTTTGTGTGCATTTCATGCCATTCATTATATGGCATGTATTGTTTGGATGAAGTAGTAGTCCTCAAATGTGGCCCAATTTTGATTTTGTGGATGTTGCATGGTAAATTTTGTGAGATAATGCAACCCTGGAAATTGTAAGATAAGTTGTAATCAATTGTCTGCAAAAGATGTCAAAGCCAAAAAAAGATTCAATGTTATTCCAATATTTTCAACATTCTCAAAATGATGATAGGACTCCTTTTGTCACCCTTCACACCCACAAAAGGCCAATGAAACTAAAGTGCAACTATTAAAAGCTTTTATTTCAAATAACAAGGATGATATCTTTTGCAAACCTTGTGGTAATGTTGTAGTGACTTTGGTGTGTCCAAGCTACCCATTTAAGCCCCTTCCATTCCAATAACCTTTAAGATGATTTTAGATGTGCTAAATGACAATGAGTAGATGTAAAAAAAAGTAAAGAAAAATTACATGAACCTAGCCACAAATGTTAGTATAACTAGGTGAGTCAATTCCCATGGGTTAAAATACTAAAGGGTAACAATGGTGAATTGCACCATGTAAAATGTTTTGTTTGTTTAGTAGTTTGATGAAAGGATTTTTTGTTAGCCCCAAAGTTAAATGACAACTTGGAAAAGCACGTTAGAAAGACAAAGGATTTGAACAAATACATGTCATTGCTTGGAGTTAAAGTTGGAAAGTGGTATATCAATAAGTGATATCACCATCTTCAAAATGAACCCATTTTTTATCACAAGAATCACTTTGCATGCTTGGTTGTTGGCATGGTAGGGTATTGGCATCACAGTGGTACTTTTTTTTGCAGTGGGTGTGATTGCAAGTGTTATATCTTATTACATATGTTGGGTTTGGTTAATATGGACTCATTTCAAATAATAGATTTGAATGTTTACATCCTGTAATTTTTTTAAAATGCAAAAGGCATAAAATTCCAAAAGCTATGGACTTTTGAAATTAAAAAATTGTGGTGTAACGCCAATTGCAATTATGTTGATGAACTTAGATTTGTTTCAATGATGGATCTAGAACTTGTTTAGGGAATTGGTTTCAAGGTGGAAATATATTAATAAAAAAAATTCAATTTTTTTTTGCATCATATGAATTGGAGGTATTACACTATGGACTTTTGGTTGTTGAAAAACACACCTTATTTTTAAAAATCCATAGCATTTAAAAACAAAGGTCTTTTGAGTCCAAAAATTTTACACTTATATAAATCATTAGCTTCTATAATGCACAAATCACATATGGAAAAAAATTGTTAAAAATGGATAGATATCATTTTGTCATCATCATGTGTCAACATTGTGCACAATGTAAAATTTGCAAAATGGACTTTGGGCCATGTTTTTTTTGCTGGATTTTGGTCCACCCAACCATGCCAAGACTTGCTTGGAGTTAAAATTGGAGAGTGGTATATCAATAAATGATATCAACATCTTCAAAATGAACCCATTTTTTCTCGCAAGAATCGAATCACAATGCTTGAACAAATGCAAGGAGGATTGAAAAGAAAGAAATGACAAGAGGTAGCAATTTGTTACCATTTTTCATCTTCTCCAACAAGGGGAACCAATGCTAAAATATAAAGTTCAAAAGCCTTTGTCTAAGTTTTCAATAATGCCATTGATGCCAAAAAACCATTGGTCAAACATAACTAGTTGGATAATGGTTGAATTTATGTATAACAAGGTTGTGAGGAAGTTGAAAGATGTGATAGTTGCATCAAATTATCTTGCATTGTAGTCATAATCAAACAAGTTAGAAAGGGCGTTGGATGTTGAAGAAAAAAATCAATTTGGAAAAATATTTTTGTTTTACCATTTAAAACCATGGAAATCATGGTAAGTTGTTTCTTTTTCATTCATATGAATGTTAAGGAATTCAAACCAAAAATCCATTTGATAAAATTTGAAGTTTAAGTTTTGATTTAAAACCTTTGAAAATGAACACCTATTGTGTAAGAAGGAATCAATTTTGTAAATGACTATCAAAAGGATTCATATAATATAAAAAAATTGGTGGGAAAAAAATTGAAAAGATAAAAACTAACTAGCCATAATACAAAAACACTCAAACCCTAAAATATGTGGAATTTTAAAACTTCAAAAATTCAAAGAACTTTCCAAAATTGATCTAGAATTTTAGAACTTCAAAAGTTCTTTACCACATATAAATGGGGTATAATCCAATTCACATTATCGATGTTGGCGACTTCATTACAAGTTAAGGCAAGGGTGCAAATGAGATCCAATCAGCCAATGGTGTTACTTTAGAAAAAGATTGCATGTCCATGTGCTTAGAAATAATTTTTTCATACAAATGAATTTTTGAGCAATTTTTTTTTCAAATTGTTATAATAAATGCTTATAATTGTCCATATACATGACATTTTTTTTGTTTATAATTTTTTAATAAATGAACCTCCCAACCCAGGCTCCCAACCTAGGACCACTGGTTCCTAATCCTCCATATCCTTGCAATTGACAAACAACATTACTCACAACCTCTACTAAAAAGCAAAAGAGGTCACTGTGATGAGAAATCAAAGGATGAAACCCTAATGAATAATGTATAGTACCATCATTTGCTAGAAGTTGAAGGTGACAAAATCTTGGTGGTTGATGGTGATTGTTGGCAAGTCTTGTGAGTTTTTGTTTCCACAACAATTACACAAGTTCAATAATCATGTTAATCTAAGAAGATTCACAACAACAACATGAACTTCATGTGATCTAATGGATCAGATCCTCCATACATCACTCTTATGGCTATCATGGTCTTTTTCTAGCATTAAGAATCCATCTAATCTAATGGCAAACTCCCACCAATCCCAAGCAAATTCACAAAGAATCCTTTGGATATTTGTGTCTCATGTGTCCCAAACTTCTTGTAATATCTAACCTCTATTCCCCGGAGTTCCTATGAATTTCTACAAGTGTGTTAATTCCTTGTTAATTTAGTATAGTGTTGTCTTTTAAAATGACATGGAAGTTTAGGGGAAAGTGTTTAAGGTGAAAGAACACTTAGTGAACTTGCTCTAGGTTTGAGAGAGGCTAGAGCATATGGGCTGAAACTTTTTTTAAATTGCTTTTGAATTTGTATCGCCTATTGGAATATTGTCACAAGGATAAGTCGATGAAATATAAATTATATAACCAAATTTTGTTCAACACAAGTCAAGTTGTATAGTCACATGAATAATGATCCTTGATCATGTGTAGAAAAATAAAACAAGTTTAATATGTGTCTTTTCAGCCATAATTACTCCCACATGGTAATCTCAATAGGCATTTAGTTTATACATCAAAATCTCCAGAGAAAACACTGTTAGAAAGAGTGAAAAGAATAATTTAGGGTTACTACTATATCATATTTTTACACATGTGTTTGGCAGTTTCAAGTTTGATTTCCCAACTCCTGGGGCCTCAATTTTCTATAAGCACCCATCTGAAAAATTATGATTTGAATGTAGTACATCACGCTCAAGAAATCTTGCAGAAAACTTACTTCTTGCTTTCAAAACAAATTATATATTTTCATTGAGGAATGTCATGTGTACAAAGTGGCACCAGTGACCAACCATCTATTGAAATTGGGAACAAAGTTGCTTCAACCAACTTGAAAATAAATTCTTCCTTCCCTCCAACTTCAAAAATCTTATGATACATCTTGCACTTGTGGAGTTTACTCTTGAACAATGATAAGAAAAGCAAATGTTATTCCACACCAGTTTCAGGGTTGTTATCAGAACAGCAACAGACCCCAGTAGGTTATTAGGGTGGTTCTTAAGGTTCATGATTGCGATTCTCAAAAAATCACAGAACTGGTGCGGCTATAGATATCAGGTTTCTGAAAAATTTGTATTTTTTTTTTTAATAATCAATGACCTTTTAACTGCCAGTTCTTTACTGGTTCTTTCATCAAGACTGCCAGTAGTTTGAGGTTTTTCAAATAACCCAAAGCTCTAGCAACTCTTTGATTCTGATTGTTTTTGATTTTGATTGTTTTGTAGAAACCCGAACAAGCAGTTGTTAACAAAATCAGATACCCATCCAGCACTGTTGATCTATACCCAAGCTTGGGTCAGGGTTCATTGCACAGCTTGTCGAAGCTACAGTGGAAAAATCTGAGCCTCTTCATTTGCTGTAAGCTGTAAAACTGGCACCCAACAGGCTTTAGACTATCTATTCCTGGTAACTTATGCCCCGGGGATCAAGCTGTGTAAATCTACATTGAAGTGATCTCTACTTGCCGCCAGGTGCCAAATACTTTTTTTTTATAGGGGATATTTTTTGAAAAAAAATGTTCTTCGCTTTGTAGAAAGCAACAAAAGAGGTCAGGAAAAAATTAAAAGGCTTTTTCCTTCTGGATCTTGGCCTGCTTTAACGTGTTCATTGCATCCTGCTGACCCCGCCTTCAGGACATCTGTAGGATCTCCACTATATATTTGGTCATGATGAAATTCCAGGCCTAATTTCAGTACGAGTTTTGTGAAGATTGTCGTGTGTGTATGTGTGTGTGTGTGTGTGTGTATAAGGTAAGGTATTATTGTGAGATAGAATCCAGTTAATAACATTCATTACACCCCTGTGGTTGTTGCAGCTTCAGAGTATTTATGTATTTTTGGAATGGTTTCACCTCAAGCTTATTGATGTGTGAGAAGTAAAAAAGCCTTCAGATGATTTAATGGCTATGTTGACGAGTCAACAAGTTACCTTAATGGCTCATGTTGACTGGACATTTTGTTTGTTCCTGGCCATAAACATATGTATTTGAACAACATCTGTTCCTTCCCTCCTTTTACAACAAAAGGTGTTGGTGTTGTTGTACGTCAAATGATTTCGCTGAATTTTGAGTGAATTCGCTGGTCCTAGTAAACTAGGAACTAGTGAGAATTCACTGGTCTAATGAACAAGGACAACTGAAATGCACCCACATTTTGTACATTGTGTAAGTTTGCCAAATCATGCACACTCAATTCTATATTATAACTTTAGCCTGAAGAGCATATCACCTTCAAAGTATTATTGTTGTACCTTGATCACTTTGAAACATGCTTGTCAAATAATTTTGAGGATTCCAATTCAAAAAAAGATATATATTCCCAATTATTCCATCAGATTCTTTATTTTCCTTCAGGAAAAAAATATTTCTGAATTTTTTGTTTTTTACTTTGAAAGTTTAAACATTTCTGAAAGCACTATGATTCTTGTCGAACTGACCCAGGTGCTACTACTAGGGAATAGCATTCAGATTGGCCATGACCCTATTTGTTGTGAGGTGTGTTGTTTCCCTTTAAGCTGGCAGATGTTCAATATGAGAAGCACTTATTCACGAAAGTGGGAGAGGTTTTAGGAACTAATAAACTCGTGGTTGGGGTGTGCTTCATCATAGGGATAGGTTTCCAGCAATCATTGTTGAATTCAAGAGATTATAAGGGTGTGACTTCAGGATGGAAATTTTCTTGGGTTGAAGGGTGATCTCCCATCAAAAACAGTTTGGCAAGAGATGCATATATGGGTGTGTATTCAGCGAGGCCAAGGAATACAGCACAACTCAGGTTCTTCGATTTTTATAATTAGAAAAAAAACCAAGACCAGAGGTTATCAACAACATCAATGAAGACTGGTATACATTATACACAGTATAGGGGAGAGAGGTTCTCTGTCACATGTTCCAGTTCCAGAAAAGTATCAAATTAGACTTTTAAAATTATTTTATTGGAGGAGTTCAGAGTTTATCAATGTTCATGGTCAGAGGAATTTTTTTAAATCATTCCCTCCACAGAGCCTTGTAGCATTTTCAAGTAGAATAGATGACCATTTTGCCTTGTTTCATCTACACACACTTAGAAATCAATAGAACTATTTTACTACACTTCTTGATAGCAAATTTCAATTCCTCTCAAAAACTAGTGATTTGCAATTGGTTTAGCCTACTCTATTATTGCTTGGCATTTTCAGCCACAATTTCTGAAATAATTAAAAACTGACCCTTATCATGCCAATGGAGAGAGAGAGAGAGAGAGAGAGAGAGAGAGTCAAATTCATAAGCCACTTCTGATGCACAAATGAAGAGGTAGAAGGTGTTTGTTCCAGCTTCTAGATGGAAAAAACTGATCAAGTGTTTGCACTTGAGTATGTCTAGAATCAAAAAATCACGCAGGGGTCAACAACCAGGGGTTGAAAGGCTTATTAGTGTTATCCATGGAATTTACAGCACTTTCTAGAATCATATTTTTGTCTGAGTGAGTTCAATCATGAAGGGGTTTGGGTGAGCCAACAAGAGTCTCATACAAGCAACTACTCAAAGTTTGTTTTAGTAGTGAAAAATTGTTGAAACAGTTCAAAGGTCCTGAACAAAGAAATCTGTAAGCTAAGTGACAACAGCCAAGGGCGGTTTCATCACACATCTCTGTAAACTACCCCACTTGGGTCTGATATTGCTGGGCTCCAGAGAGCATGTGTATTCATGTAAATGGGTAATTGTGTTTGTTAACTATTTCACAAATTTTAATTCTTTCATTCAAAAAATTTCACTTATGGAAAATTTTGGGGATTGATCTTTTTCTCTTACAGAACTCCATATGAAATAGACAACATCTTCCAGACTATACATGTATATAAATATGTACACTGGCATATTCTTCTGCATGTATAATTCCCACTTTGTACAGTCCAGGGTCAGGCTACCAGGCTCCAGCTAGCTGAAAGCAGTGCTCCCCCTGCCCACCACCTCCCCCCGCCAAACATGAAGACTTTGTCAATTAGAAATGGACAACTGCTTTGACTGTAAACATTTATGAGAGTGCTGTCAAAAGCATTGGTAATGAATGAATGAGTGCATCAGGGGGCCTGGGTTAGGCTTATATCCTTTTGTCTTACCAGCTGATGTTATCCCCTTGGTCCCTCTGTTGTTGTCTGCCCCCTCCACAGACTTAAAGTTCACTTCCATTCTGGTGTGTGTTCTGCTCATATGAAGTAAAATAAGAGTGTGACGC